>Ga0070741_10013459_pt1 | contig 14438 bp, 16 predicted proteins | sample Coa_R1_4_FD_66440 | JGI IMG/M metagenome (GOLD analysis project Ga0070741, IMG submission 66440) | Surface soil microbial communities from Centralia Pennsylvania, which are recovering from an underground coalmine fire - Coalmine... | ecosystem: Environmental > Terrestrial > Soil > Unclassified ...
ACCACGACGTCGACGCCGATCACGACGCCGACGCGGACCACGACGCCGACGGCGATCACGACGGCGAGGGAAACGCCGGCTGGTCCGAGGTGCTGGCGTTCTTCGGCGTCGGCCGCGTGCCGTTCATGGTCGTGTGGGTGACGCTGTTCCTGTTTTGCGGATTCGCCGGCATCTTTTTGAATCGCGTCTTCTTCGTCAAAGCCGGCGGTAATTACGCCGCGTGGTATTTCGTCATTGTTTTATTTATTGCCTTTGTCATTGGATTAATTGGGGTGCGTTTGTTTTCAAAGATGGCGGCAAAAGTCGTCGACGTCGGCGGCAAGGGCGCGACCGCCAAGCACGAGCTGGCCGGCAAGATCGGCGTGGTGGCGAGCGCCGTCGTCGACGAGAAATTCGGCGAGATCCGGGTGCACGACGAGCGCGGCAACGAGATCCTGGTGCACGGCCGGCTGCAGGCGGGCGAAGCGGCGCTCAAGCGAGAGACCCGCGTTGTTTTGATCGATTTCGATCCGCAAACCGAATTGTTTTGGGTATCGGCTCTACCCGAAATGGATTCGAATCAATCGCCAAAAAACTAGGGGTGGACCATGTTCCATGGAATCGAAATATGGCAAATGGCGCTCGCCTTCGTCGGCGCCATCACGCTGTTCATCCTGCTGTTCATCAGCGCGATGGCGCGCTTCCTCAAGCGGCCGTCGCCGTCGGAGGCGATCATCCGCATCGGGCGCTCGACCACCGACGTGTTCATCGGGCGCGCGTGCTGGATCGTGCCGGTCTTGCACCGCGCGGCCACCATGTCGCTGTCGACCATCGGCTTGACCATCCGCCGCGAGGGGCACGAGGCGCTGGTGACCAAGGACTTCATCTCGACCAACCTCTCGGCGGAGTTCTACATCCGCGTCGAGCCGAACGAGGATGACGTCAAGAAGGCGGCGCGCACCATCGGCATCGACGAGGGGCACGCGTCGACCGATTCGATCCGCGCCAAGGCGCAGCAGCTCCTCGAGCCGAAATTGATCGGCGCCATCCGCGCGGTGGCGGCGCAGTCGGACTTCCTCGCGCTGCATTTGAACCGCGAGCACTTCGCGCAGGAAGTGTCGAACGCGCTGCGCGAGGATCTCGGGCGCAACGGCTTCACGCTCGAGTCGGTGACCATCACCGAGCTGACCCAGACGCCGCTCTCGGAGCTGCGCACCGACGACATCTTCGGCGCGAGCGGACGCGAGACGGTGACCAACACCGTGGTGCAGAAGAACATCGCGGTGAAGAAGAAGGTGCAGGAGGAGGCCGAGCGCACCGCCGAGATCCAGCGCGAGCAGGAGATCAACGTCGCGCAGCAGAACCGCATGATGCGCGAAGGCAAGGCGAAGGAGGAGGAGGCGGCGATCAAGGCCGAGCTGGCGAAGAACGAGGCGGTCGAGACGCGCGACCTGCAGCGCCAGGCCAACATCGCCGTCGAGCGCTCGAAGAAGGAGCAGACCGAGCTGGCGGCGGCGATCGGGAAGCAGAAGGTGACGGAGGCGGCGCAGGTCGACAAAGAGAAGACGATCGAGGCGGCGCTGGTCGACAAGCAGATCACGCTGACGATGAAGGCGAAGGAGTCGGCCGAGGCGGACGCGCAGAAGGCGGCGGCGCTGGCGCTCAGGGAGAAGGCGGACCAGGAGGTCATCACCGTCGCGCAGGTGGCGGAGGCGGAGCGGCTCAAGCAGGTGGCGATCGTGGCGTCGGAGAAGCAGGCCGAGCAGGAGAAGATCGCGGCCGGCGTCGAGGCGTACAAGAAGAAGCTCGAGGCGGAGGCGGCGGCGACGGCGCAGAAGGCGCAAGCCGAGGGCCACGCGGACGCGGCGCGCTTCGAGGCGCAGGGCTCGGCGGACGCGGTGAAGATCCGCGCCAAGGCGGACGCCGACGCGGCGGAGATGCAGGCCACGTCGATCACCCGGTTGGCCGAGGCGCATCGCGAGGCGGGGTTGAAAGAGGCGGAGGTCTTGCGCGAGAAGAACGCGGCGGCGAACTCCAAGTCGCCGCAGATCCTGCTGCAGGAGACGGCGCTCGCGCTCATCAAGGGCGCGCCCGAGATCATCAAGGAGCTGGTGAAGCCGGCGGAGCAGATCGGCGAGATCAAGGTCTTGCAGATGGGCGGATTCGGCGGCGGCATGGGCGCGTCGAATGGCAACGGCTCGTCGAGCGGCACGTCGATGCCGCTGCTCGGCAACGCGCTCGGGCCGGTGGCGAAGAGCATCCTCGAGGCGTCGGCGGTGCTGCCGGTGCTCAAGGAGGTGATGAAGTTCGCCGACGTCGAGAGCATGAAGTCGGCGATCTCGTCGCTCGGCGTCGGCCAGGCGATCGTGCCGACGGCGCCGTCGCCGGTGGTGCCGCCGCCCGCCGCGCCGCGCGGCAAGGGCGCGCGTCCCGCCACCGACGGGTGACGTCATGTCCGAGGAGCTCGCGCCCCCACCGAAAACAGCGACGGCGACGCCGATCGAGGAGCTGAACGCGCTCGTCACCTGGGGCGCGATGCTCTTCTATTGGGCCGAGGTCGGGCAGAACCCGACGGTGACCACCTACTGGGACGCGCTGCACTACATCGCCACGTCGCTGTCGGTGGGCTACGCCAACATCTTTCCGTGCACGCCGCTCGGCAAGGCGATCGGCGCGGCGGTGATGATGGTCGGCCCGGCGCTCTCGGCGCGCGCGCTCGAGAGCGGGCAGGGCAAGGCGGGCGCCGACTCGGACCCGGCGCTGATCGCCAAGCTCGATGAAGTGCTGGTCGAGCTGCGCAAGCTCAACGCCCGTTGAAGCGCACGCCTCGCTGGCGATATGATGCGGCTGGGATGGTCCGGCTGCTGGCGGTGGCGGCGTGTGTGGTGGCGCTCGCGCCGCGCGTGGTGCGCGCCGCCGACGAGGACGCGACCGCGCGCGCGCGCAGCCACTTCGAGATCGGGCGCGGCTACTTTCGGCTCGGCAACTACTCGGAGGCGCTGCGCGAGTTCACCGCCGGCTACGAGCTGGCGCCGCGGCCGCAGTTCCTGGTCAACCTCGGGCAGTGCCACCGCATGCTGCGCGACTACGACCACGCGCGCGCGATGTTCGAGAAGTTTCTCGCCGAGGCGCCGGCCGACGATCCGGAGCGCGCGGCGGTCGAGCAGCTCCTCGAAGAGCTGAAGGGGATGAGCAATCCGCCGGCGGTCGCGCCCGCGCCCGCGCCGGTGATCGTGGTGGCCGCGCCGCCGCGGCCCGTCGAGAAAAAGTCGTTCATGCAGCGCCACTGGTGGATCATTCCGGTGGGCGCGGTGGTGGTGATCGCCGGCGTCGCGGTCGGCGTCTACTTCGGCACGCGGCCGGGCGACGCGTGCGCCGACGCCGGCGGGCGCTGCTTGCGCGTGATGCCGTGAAGCGCGCGCTCGCGTTGCCGCCGAGGTCGCGTGCGCTCGCGTTCGCGTTCGCCGCGCTGGCGAGCGGCTGCGGCCCGACGTCGCTGCTGTTGCTGGTGCAGAACGATCCGAGCGCGCCCGCTCCGTCGTCGCTCGACGTCGCCGCGTTCGGCGCGCGCCGCCTGAAGCTCGCCGGCGATCCGCTGCCGCTCTCGGGCGCCGCGCTGCCGCTCACCATCGGCCTCGACGCGCTCGATCCCGTGCCGCCGAATTTTCGCGTGCTGGTCTCCGGCCTCGACGCGGGGGGCGCGATCGCCAGCCAGGCCGCCGGCCGCGTGCCGCTCTCCGCCGGCGTCGAGAACCACGCCACCATCACGCTGCGCGCCGGCCGGCTGCCCGACTGCAACGGCGACGGCGTGCCCGACGCGATCCAGCTCTGCCCCGGCTTCAATCCCGACGACGACTGCTCGTCCGCGAGCGGCGCGCCCACGTGCGCCGACGGCGGCGGCCTCGATCTCGCGCCGCCCGACGGCTCCGAGACGCTGCGCCGCTGCCCGGCGGCGAGCCTGTTCTGCGAAGACTTCGAGAACTGGACGTCGACGATGTCGAGCTGGATCGGCCACACCATCTCGCCGCCGAGCGCGTGGTCGGTCGACGCGATGGCGAGCGCGCCTCCCGCCGGCGGCGCGTTCTCGGCGCACGTCACCACCACGTTCCAGGCCGCCACCGTCAAGAGCGAAGCCGACTACCGCCACGTCTTGCCGCAGACCACCGCCGGCGTGCTCACCGCGCGCATGTACCTCTACCTGCCCGCCGCCGTCGGCGACGGCGATTATTATTTGTGGCTGCTCAACTCCAAAGGCGGCGAGGGCGTCTTGCTCGGCACGGTGGTGAACGGCGGCCACCTGAGCTGGCACGTGCTCACCGACGGCGGGCTCGAGCAGGTCTCGACGGACACGCCGCCCATCGGGCGCTGGGCGTGCGTCGAGCTCGACGTCGATCAAGAGCCCACCGGCACGGTCAAGCTCTACGTCGACGACGCGCTGGTGATGACGGTCGGCGGCGACACGCGCGTCTCGAACACCAGCGGCGATGCGACGCAGCAGGGGATCGATCGGCTGGCGATCGGCTACGTGACGGCGGTGAACGTGACCGAGCAGGCGTGGATCGACGACGTCGCCGCCGGCACCGCGCACCTCGGCTGCGAGTGAGCCGAGCTACTCGGCGTCGCGCTTCGGCAGCTCTTCGCCGAGCCACGCTTTGTAGGCGGCGCGCTCGCCGTCGGTCGGATCCTCGACGGGAACCACCGAGAGCTTGTCGTGCGGGCGCTCGCCGAGCGTGATCTCGACCGCGCGTAATTCGTCGCGGCGAAAGACGGTGAGCGCGACGCGATCGCCCGGCCGCGTCGCCGCCAGCCGATCTTTGAGCGCCGACAGATCGACGCGATAACCGCCGTACGCGATGATCTCGTCGTTGGCGTAGAGCCCGCCCTCGGCCGCCGGCCCGCCGTCGAGCGCGCCGCTCACCACCACGCCCGCGTCGCCGTCCTTGAGCGTGGCGCCGAGCCAGCCCGGCACCGGCTCGCCCTCCTCGACGCCGTCGTGCGCGCGCTCGAGCCCGAGCCCGACGGTGCGCAAGAGCGGCTCGGCGTCCAGCTCGCCGCGCCCGCGCACGAAGCGCTCGAAGAAGCCGCCGAGCTCCACGCCCGCCGCCTCCTCGACGAGCCGCTGCACGTCGCCGTCGGCGAATCCCGCGCCGCGCGCGCCGAAGCGCTTCCACAGGAGACGCATGGCGTCGTCGAGCGTGCGCTCGCCCATGGTGCGCGAGCGAATTTCGAGATCGAGCAGCAGCGCCACCACGCCGCCCTTCAAATAGTACGAGATGGTCGAGTTCACCGAGTTCTCGTCGGGGCGATACAACTTGATCCACGCGTCGAAGCTCGACTCCTCCAGGCTCTGGCGAAACCGTCCGGGGATGGCGGCGATCTTGGCCAGCTCCTCGCCGAGCTTGTCGAGGTACGCCTTCGGCTTCTGCAAGCCGGCGCGCACCAGCGCGTAGCGATCGTAGTAGCTGGTGACGCCCTCCATCACCCACAGCGAGCGCGTGTACGCCTCGCGCTGGTAGTCGAACGGGCCGAGCGCGTCGGGATGGATCCGTTTGACGTTCCACAGGTGGAAGAACTCGTGCGAGACCAATTCGAGGAACTCTTCGTATTTTTTTCGCGGCGCGAAGGCGAACGGCGAGGTGAGCAGCGTCGACGAGCGCGCGTGCTCGAGGCCGCCGTAGCAGTTGGGCGCCGACAACAAGATGAACGTGTAGTCGGAGTAGGGGACGCCGCCGAAGAGCGCCGCGTGCGTTTCGATGATCTTCGAAATGTCGGCGGTCAATTCGCCGCGCGGCTTGTCGACGCCGCCCCAGATGGCGAGGCGGTGCGGCTTGTCGAGCGCGGTGAACTCGACCAGCTCGTGCGTGCCGACCTCGAACGGGCTGTCGACCAGCTCGTCGTAGTTCGCGGCGACGAAGGTGTGCGGCTCGCCCGGCGCGGCGTCGAGCGCGACGGTGGTGCGCCAGCCGTCGGGCGCGTTCACGGTGACGCGCGCCGGGCGTCCGGCCAATGCATCCATATAAAGGAAGAGGCAGGCGCCGTTCCAGAAGCCGTGCGTGTCGTCGAGGTGCGCGGCGCGGACCGTCAGGTCGTAGGCGTAGACGCGGTAGCGCACGCGGATGCGCCTGGCGTCGCGCGCGTCGACCTGCCACGTGGCCTTGTCGCGCTTGGAGACGGCGAGCGCGCGGCCTTCGCCGTCGTCGGCGGAGACCTCCTGCACGTGGCGCGGATATTCGCGGATGAGATACGAGCCGGGCGTCCATACCGGGAGCTTGAGGTCGAGGAGCGCGCCGCCCGACGGAAAGCGCGCCTCGACGGCGTAGAGGTGGGCGTGGCGATCGCGCAGCTCGACCGTGTACTCGACGGGATCCATGCGCGCTGGTTTATCACGGCCAATCGAGGCGGGCGAGCGGGGCGGCGTCGCGCGCGAGCGTGGCGTGCGGGCGCGCGTCGAGCACGCGGCGGCGCACGGCGGCGCGCTCGAAGCCGAGCGCCAGCAGCTCGTCCCAGCCGCGGCGATCCTCTTGGCCGGGCGAGACGTCGTTCTCGTCGAACAGGCGGGCGGCGAACACGCGGCCGCCGTGCGCGCGCGCGGCGTCGATCTCGCGGCCGAGGCGCGCGAACGCTTCGTCGGCGCCGTCGCGCGCGACGTAGTAGCAGACGGGGAACGGCTCGACGCCGGGCGGGCCGAAGAAGCTGATGTACTCGTCCCACGAGTGGCCGGGGAAGATCACCAGGTCGCCGTCGCGCAATTGGCGCGCGCTCGACTCGGCGCGGAAGCGCGTGCCGTCGGCGTCGCGGCGCGCCGGCAGGATTCCCGTCGCCAAATTGATCGCGAGCAGGTAGCCGAGCACGCCGGCGGCGATCGCGCGCCGTCGGGGAAGCGCGCAGGTGAGCGCGCCGGCCAGCAGCCACAGCGCGGGCAGCACGAACAGCCAGCGCTCGGGATCGGAGCCGAAGAAGGCCAGCGCGAACAGCGCGTAGGGGGCGATCCACCAGGCGCCGAGCCGCCACTCGAGCTGCGGCAATTTGCCGCGCGCGGACCAGGTCAGCGCCCCGAGCGCGGCGAACGGCAAGAGCCCGAGGAGGAACTGGCCGAGCAGGCGCGGCGCGTCGGCCTCGTGCAGGTAGGGCGCGTAGACCAGCGACTTGCACAGGCCGTAGACGGCGTCGGCGAGGCGGTAGGCGCCGGCTTGATAGCGGAAGCCGTGCGCGGCGGTGCCGACCCAGCGCAGCGCGCCGGCGAGATCGTGCTCGCGCACCGCGAACGCGGCGTAGGCGTAGACGTCGAGCGCCAGCGCGCCACCGACGGCGAGCGCGGCCGCGGCGTGCGCGAAGCCGGCGCGGCGCGACGGCGCGTGCGCGAGCAGGTACGCGGCGGTGAGCGGGGCCAGGAGCACGTGCTCGACGTGGCACAGCACCGACGCGCCGACGAGCGCGCCGCACGCGAGCGCGCGCAGGAGCGTCGGGCGCGCGCCGTACGCGACCAGCAGGCGCACGGTCGAGAGCAGCGCGACGGTGGCGGCGGCGTAGGCCTCGACGTCGGCGGCCTCGATCCAGTAGCCGTACGACAGCGCCAGGCCGGCGGCGGCGAACGTGGCGGCGAAGCGCGCGTCGTCGGCCGATCGCCCAGAATCGCGCAAAACCCGCCTTACGATGCCGTATAACAGCACCACGCCCGTGCCACCGAGCAGCGCGTCGCCGAGCCGGCCGGCGCGCAGCCCGTCGCCGTGGAACAGCCGCGTGAGCGCGCGCAAGAGCGGCATGAACGCGAGGTGGCCGGCGGCGAAGTTGTGCGGCAAGAGCTTGAGGTAGCCGAGCCCGTCGGGATTCACCACCGCCGGCGCGGTGGCGAGGTAGAGCCAGGTGGCCAGGCCGCCGAGCACGAGCTGCCGCCGGCGATCGACGTTGGCGTCCGAGGCCACTAGTCGAAGAACGCTTCGTTGCGGATCTGCCGCTTGCGATCGACGCCGCGCGCGAGCAGTTCCTTCTTCACGTCGCGGATCATCGCGCCGTTGCCGACGAGGTAGAACGTCGGCTGGCTCAGCTTCGGCAGCTCGTCGACGATCGCCGGCGTGATGCGGCCGCGCGCGCCGGTCCACGCGGGCGCGGCGCCGGTGAGATAGCGGCGCACCTCGAGGCGCGGATGCGCGCGCTGCCGCTCGTCGAGCTCCGCGCGCCAGAACAGATCGGCCTCGTGGCGGTTGCCCCAGAACAGGATCACGCGGCCATTTTCGTTGCGCTGCAGCAATTCGTCGAGCATCGCCAGCACCGGGGTGATGCCGACGCCGGTGACGCCGAACACCACGTCGCCCGCGTGCGCGAAGTCGAGCACGAAGAACCCCATCGGCCCGGTGAAGCGCACGCGCTCGCCCTCGACGAGCCGCGCGAACCACTCGGACGCGAGGCCGCCCGGCACCACTTTGATGATGATCGAAATGTCCGCGCGGCCCGGCGGCGACGCCAGCGAGTAGCTGCGCAGGATCGGATTGTCGTCGGCGTCGCGGCCGACCGAGAGCGAGATGAACTGCCCGGGGCGGAACGCGAGCGGCTCGTCGGCGCGCAGCTGGTACTCGATGACGCCGTCGGCGAGCGGCGCGATGCGCGCGACCGTGGCTTCGTGGACGTTGCCCGGCACGGGTGCTAACTTACGCGCATGTCCGTTTCCCGTCGAGCCCTGCCGTTCGCCGTCGCTGCGCTGGTGGGCGCCGGCTGCCAGACGAAGCCGGAGGCGCAGCCGGGCGCGCCGCCGCCGAGCGGGTTGCCGCCGCTCGCCGCCGAGGAGGCGAAGGCGCCGCCGGGCGATCGGCCGGTGCACGCGCCGATGGGCGGCGATCCGCTGGCGATGCCGCCGGGCCACGGGCAGGCGATGCCGCCGGGACATCCGGCGATCGATCCGGAGCAGCAGATCGATCCCGAGGCGGCGACGCCGGGCGACATCGCGTTCGATCCGAAGGCCGTCGTCTCCGGCGTGCTGCGGCTCGACGACAAAGTGAAGGCGAAGGTCGCCGAGGGCGACGTGATCTTTTTGGTGGCGCGCGGCGCCGACGCGTCGGGGCAGCCGGGGCCGGTCCTGGCGGTGAAGAAGATGAACGCGGGCAAGTGGCCGCTCAGCTTCACGCTCGACGCGCGCGACGCGATGGTGTCGGGGACCAAGCTGCACGGCAAGGTGATCGTCACCGCGCGCGTCGACAAAGACGGCGACGCGATCTCGAAGAACCCGGGCGACGTCACCGGCGTCTCGCGCGCGGTCGACGTGCCGGCGTCGAAGGTCGTGGTCACGCTGGACACCGTTTTATGAGGGACGTCAAAGGCGAGATTCTCGCGGCGGCGGCGCAGGGCGGGACGTTTCTCGTCGGGCTGTTGCTGTCGCTGGTGATCGGGATGGTCTTGGCGGCGCACCTCGACGGGCCGGGCGGGCTGCTCATCGCGACGGTGATCTCGGGCGCCGGGCTGCTCGCGGCGGCGGCGTTCTCGCAGACGCTGCGCGACTGGCTGCTCGACAAGCGCTTCGCGTCGCGCTGACCGAGCGTCAGTCGCGGCGAACGTTAGCCGCCGCTGACTGTTAGTCGGCGCTGACGTTGGCGAGGTGGGCGCGGTCGTTGAGCGCCAGCACCGTCCAGCGCCCGTCGATTCGCCGCAGCCGGTGCAGCGCGCAGTTGTCGGTGCGGAAGAACAGCCGCTCGGCCGCGTCCTCGAGCCCGAGCACGTGCAGCAGCAGCAGGTAGATCGTGAGCGCGTGCGAGACCAAGAGCGTGCGCCCGTGCGGAAACTTCGCCAGGACCTGATCGAGCAGCGCGCCGGCGCGGGCGGCGCACTCGCCGTGCGTCTCGCCGTCGGGCGGGCGCGCGCCGGCCTCGCGCCGCATGAGCGCGGCGAACGCCTCCGGATGCCGCGTCTCCGCCTCGGCGAAGGTGAGCCCGGTGAGCACGCCGACCGATCGCTCGCGCAACGCCGGCGTGCGCGCCATCGCGATCCCGGTGGCGCGGCTGATCGGCTCGGCGGTCTCGACGGCGCGCACCAGGTCGCTCGAGAAGATCGCGGTCAGCCCCTCGGCGGCGAGCGCGCGCGCGGTGGCCTCGGCCTGCGCGCGGCCGAGCGGCGTGAGCGGCGTCGGGCCGTGGCCGCCGAAGCGCCCGCCCTGGTTGCCTTCGCTCTGTCCGTGACGCAGGAGCAGGATCTCGGCGCCGCGCATGGCTATGGTATACAACGTCGGCGAACGGCGAAGAAAGGACCCCGATGCCGAACTACGAGAAGCTGCGCGAGCTGGTCAGTCACCGCGTCACGTTCGATTACGACACCGGCGCGCGCATCGTCGGCTACGTGGCGGCGACCAAGCCGGCGGCGGGGCCGGTGCAGGTGCTGGTGATGTCGCGCGTCGACATCCTCGACGACAAGGGGCGCGTGATCGAGCACCACGACGAGTTCTCGTTCGTGCCCAACGTGATGGTGAGCTTTCGCTTGACCGAAGGGCCGTCGTAGCTACCAGTCGCGCGCACGGTCGGCGAGCGCGCGCAGCTCGGGCGGCAATTTGCCGCACTCATCGTCACCGTGGCCGTAGCCGTGGCCGTAGCCGTAGCCGTAGCCGTAGCGCGCTGGGCCCATGCGCCGGCGGCTGGACAGCGCCTCGAGCAGCGCGTGGAACTCGGGCGGCGGCGGCGCGCTCTCGACGGGCGCGAGCTTCCACTCGGCCGGATCGGCGGTTTCGAACCGTTTTAGCGGGGCGGAGAGGGCGGCGCGCTCGGCGGCCAGCAGGTCGAGCTCGTCGCGCAGCGTGCGGTCCATGCGCTCGGCGGCGGCGATCCAGCGGGCGCGCTCGCTCGCGCGCGGCGCGTCCTCGGCCTGGCGCATGTAGAGCAGCAGGCTGCGCGCGGCGTCGGAGAGGCGCTCGCGCACCGTCGGCTGGCCGCAGCGCTCGCAGTGGTGCACGCCGCGCCAGCGCATCAGGCCTCGAGCTCGCGCTCCGCCGGCTCGCCGATTTCGCCCAGCGTCTCGACGGCGGGACCGTCGCTCTCGGGCGGCAGGTTCTCCCAGATGACGCGGCTGAACTCGAGCGCGCCGGTCAGGTGCTCGACCGCGCGATGCAGGTTTTTCCAGAGCTGCTCGCGCACCGGCGAGCGCTGCGCGTCGGCGAGCGCGTGGTCGGCAGCCTCGAGCGTCGAGACGAATTGCGCGAACGCCTCGGCGCCGATCCACGCGCCGTAGTCCTCGTCGTCGAGCGCGTGGCCCGCGGCCTTGTCGAGCTGCGCGCGCGCGCGATCCACGCGGTGCGGAAGATCCGACTCCACCGCGGCCGACGCGTCGACGGCGATCTCGCCCGTCGCCAGCTCGAGGTAGTCGAGCACCAGGCCGGCGGTGTAGCGCGGAACGAACACGGCTAGCGGCGCGCGTCGGCGGTGGCGCGCGGATTCATCAGCGTCACCACCTTCGGCGCGCTGGTCTCGGCGGTGGGGCTCACCACCTGCAGGCCGGCGGTGCGCTTGAGGACGAAGTCGACCGCGCGCGCCCGCTCCTGCATCGACGCCGACTCGATCGGCAGGTACGGCATGCGGCTCTGCTCGAGCATCAGCTTGATCATGCCGTCGATGCGCAGCACCGAGTCCCAGGTGACGCCGGCGCGCACGCCGTCTTCGCGCAGCAGCTCCTGGTGCGGGCGCAGGTAGAAGACGATGCCTTGCGCCACCCAGTCCATGTACGCCTTGAATTGCTCGGACGAGATCAGCTCGCCCACGATCATGGTGTGCTCGGCGGCGTAGGCGAGGTTGTCGAACGCGCGATCGGAGACGAAGCCGGTGCCTTGCAGGTGCTCGACCTGCACCTGGCGCTCGAACACGCGGCGCTGGTATTCGGCGACCAGGTCCATGTCGGTGCGCAGCACGTCGAGCCCGGTCTCGAGCTCGGCGAGCACCATGCGCGCGACCTCGGTGATCATCGGCAGCCCGTAGCGGCGGCTGACGTAACGGGTCATGGTGGTCTTGCCGGTGGCGTGGGCTCCGACGAAGTAAATTCTCATGTGGAAGAGGAGTATCATGTGAGACGGATGGGCGTCAATGGCTATGTATGGTAGGGTAGTGTCAATAAACGCAGCGAGATCATTAAGGGCGGGTCGATGAGCGCATGGCGTGGAGCAGCCTTTTTTAGCTTGACTTTTTCTGCGTGTGCTGGATCGGGTTTTCCCGACGTCATCGACGCGACCCACATCGCCACGTCGTTCGGCGCGCCGGAGATCGAGCGCATCCGCGACGCGGGCTCGACGCGCCTGCCGATGCAGGGCCCGTGGCGCGGCGAGAGCGACGGCGTGGCGGCGCCCGGCGAGCTGCTGCTGATCGAAGGCGGCGGCTTCGGGCGGCAGCCGACGATCTCGATCGGCGGCCGCGCCACCGCGATCGCCGCGCGCACCGACGGCGGCGGCATCCTGGTGCGCGTGCCGACCGGCGCTCCCGTCGGCGAAGTCGAGATCTCGGTGTCGCAGGCGAAGGGCCGCGCGCGCAAGACGTTCCGCCTGCGGCGCCTCGCGGTGGTGGTGCACGACGACAGCGTGCGCTTCCTCGAGGTGGCGCGCGACGGCGCGAAACTCTTGCCGGCGTCGCTCGCGCTCGACGGCGCGTCGCTGGTGCGGCTGTCGCACGACGGCAGCGCCGCGTTCGTGCTCCAGTCGCGCGCGGCGCGCGGCGATCAGATCGTCGCGCTCGATCTCGGCGCGGCCGGCGGACCGCGCGTGTCGATGGAGCGGCCGCTCTCGCACCGCGCCACCGCGCTCGCCGCCGCCGAGGACGCGCCGGTGTTCGTCGCCGTCGGCGAGGGCAAGCTCACGCTGTTCGACGCCGCGTACGCGCCGCGCCCCGCGCCGTATCCCGCCACCGCGCTGCCGAAAGAGTTCGCCGGCGCGCGCGCGTTCGAGCTCTCGCCCGACGGAAAAGTGCTCGCCGCGCTGGTGCCCGAGGGAAATCGGCTGGTGGTCGCCGACGTCTCGCAGCCGCCGTCGATCAAGTTCGTCACCGCGGTCGATCTGCTGCCGGCCGAGCGGCTGCCGCTGGTGACCGATCTCGCCTTCTCCTCCGACGGCGAGACGTTGTGGGTGGTCTCGGGCGACAATGCGGCGACCATGCCGTCGGTGCAGCCGACGCGCCTCACCGCGGTGCGCCTGCTCGTCGACGGCACCAACACCACCGGCGGCGCGCGCGCGCGCATCACCGAAAAATTGATCTCGGTGTGGCGCACGCAGACGGTGCCGGGCGCGTCGGCGCCGCTGCGCCTGGCGATCGCGCGCGGCCAGCCGCTGGCGTCGGGCACCACCATCCGCATGCCGCCGGAGAAGGCGGCGGTGTTCGTCACCGCGCTCGCCGACGCGCTGTTCAAGCTCGGCGAGCTCGATCTCTCGACGGCGGCGGGCGCCAAGGCGGCGCTCAAGCTGTGGCATCCGCCGGCGCCGGGCATGATGGTGCGCGCCGACATCAACGGCGGCGGCGGGCCGCTGTTCACCACGCCGCAGATCATGGCGGCGGTGGATCTCACGCCCGACGCGCAGCTGGTGGTCGCCACGTCGGTGCGCGTGTCGCCGGCGCCGGCCACCGACAGCGTGGTGCTCGACTTCGGCGTGACCGTGTCGCCGATCTGGGGAACGCCCGAGCCGCTGTTCTTGTCGTTCGGCCCGCTGCGCGGCTCGTCGTCGCTGAAGCCGCCGTTCCGACTCGGCGAGGTGAAGATTCAGCCGTGAACGGGCGGCGCGCGCGAATTACATCGGCGCGGGGAAGAGGCCGGGGCAGCCGGCGATCTGCATCTGGCAGTTCATGATCAGGCACTGAAAGATCCCGGCCGTTCCGCCGCCGCCGAGCCCGCCGCCGATTCCGCCGTCGCCGCCGCCGGCGAGGCAGCTCTGCGCCGCGCACGCCACCAGCGCGCCCGCCTCGAGGAGCCCCTGCGGATCGGCGCCGGTGAAGCACGCGCCGAGGCAGGTCGCGTTGGTGGTGCCGCACTGGATCGCGCACGAGACGATCTGCCCGCACGACTTTCCCGCCGACGCGAGATCGTCGGAGGCGGCCAGATCGGCCGGCGTCATATTCGCGCCGTCCGACGGCTGCGAGAAGTCGAACGCGCCGGTGGCCAGCTCGTTGCCTTCGTTGCAGCCCGCCGCCGCCAGCGCGAGCGCGAGCATGTAGACCGCTCTACTCAAGCGGAGCCACCGCCGCTCCCGTATCGAGAATGCGGAACGTGACGCGCCGATTCTTGGCGCGGTTGGCCGGCGTCATGTTCGGCACCAGCGGCTGCGTCGCGCCGTAGCCCTCCGACTCGAGGCGCGCCGGATCGATCCCCTGCTTGATCATGTATTGCACGACCGCCGCGGCGCGCGCCTTCGACAGCGCCAGGTTCAGCTCGGCGTTGCCGCGGTTGTCGGTGTGACCCTCGACGCGGATCTTGCGCAGCTGCGGATTCTTCACCATCACGTCCACCACCTCGTCGAG
>Ga0070741_10013460_pt1 | contig 14437 bp, 12 predicted proteins | sample Coa_R1_4_FD_66440 | JGI IMG/M metagenome (GOLD analysis project Ga0070741, IMG submission 66440) | Surface soil microbial communities from Centralia Pennsylvania, which are recovering from an underground coalmine fire - Coalmine... | ecosystem: Environmental > Terrestrial > Soil > Unclassified ...
GCCGACCTCGTGACCGAAGCGCGCGCCGTCCTGCGCGAGACGTTCGTCACTGCCGATGTCGGCATTACCGGCGCCAATCTCCTGATCGCCGAGACGGGAACCTCGGTGATCGTCACCAACGAAGGCAATGGCGACCTCACGCAGACGCTGCCGCGCGTCCATATCGTGCTTGCCTCGATCGAGAAGGTGGTGCCGACACTCGAGGACGCCATGACCATCCTGCGCCTGCTTGCCCGCTCGGCCACGGGGCAGGACATGGCGACGTATACGAGCTTCGCCACCGGATCGCGCCGCGCGGGCGACCCGGACGGACCGAGCGCCTATCACGTCGTCCTGCTCGACAATGGCAGGAGCGAGATGCTGGGAAGCGCTTTCCAGGACATGCTGCGCTGCATCCGCTGCGGGGCCTGCCTCAACCACTGCCCGGTGTACGGGGCGATCGGGGGCCACGCCTATGCCTCGGTCTATCCCGGGCCGATGGGCGCCGTGCTGACGCCGGCATTGCAGGGCATCAGCCACGCGCGCGATCTCCCCAACGCTTCGAGCTTCTGCGGGCGGTGCGAGGAGGTCTGCCCCATGGGCATTCCGCTGCCCAAGATGATGCGCGCCTGGCGGGAGCGCGACGCCGAGGCGGGCGGCCCTTCGTTCAAAGAACGGATTGCGCTCAAGACGTGGGCGTATGCCGCCAAGCGGCCGCGGCTTTATCATGCGCTCGCGAGCATCTTCGTCAGCCTTCTCGCGCGCCGCGCCGGAGCGATGGGGCGCCTCTCGCGCCTGCCCTTCGGCAAGGCCTGGACGCGCACGCGCGATTTTCCCGCGCCGCAAGGCAAGACCTTCCACCAACTCTACGCCAAGGCCAAGCGGAGGGCCCTGTCATGAGTCTCGATGAGATCGACACCGCCGCTGCCCGCGCGCAAATCTTGGCGCGTATTCGCAAGGCCCTCGACGTCGACCCGGACGACATGGCGGGACAGGAGGCAGTTCGAGATCGGCTCAAGCGCCATCCGCGGAACACGATCCCCATGCGCGCCCGCCTCTACGGCGAGCAGGCTGTCCGCCAATTCGCCGAGGCGCTCGCCAAGCAGGGCGCCGACGTGACCCGCGTCTCCACGCCGAAGCAGGCGGTCGGGACCATCGGCTCCTATCTCGGCGCCAACAACTTGCCGCCGCGGCTGCGCATGGGAGAGGACCCAGTGCTTGCCGCGCTCCCGTGGAAAGACGCGTGGGACATCGAGCGAGTGTTCGGGCCGGCGGAGCCCGCCGACAGGACGTCACTGTCACGCGCGGCGGCGGGCGCGGCGGAGACCGGCACGCTGTTCCTTGTATCCGGCAAGGACAATCCCACCACGCTCGCCTTTTTGCCTGAGACGCATATGGTCCTGATCGCCGCCGGCGATGTCGTCGGCTCCTACGAGGATGCGTGGGACCGCTTACGCGCCCGCTATGGCGAGGGTGCCCTTCCCCGCTGCGTGAACCTGATTGGAGGCCCGTCGCGGACGGCCGATATCGAGCAGACTATCGTGAGGGGCGCGCACGGGCCCCGGCGCCTGCACGTGCTGATCCTGGGCTAGCCGGCCTCGGGCCAAAAATGCCGCAGACCGGCCTCTTGCCCGAAATAACGGTCCGCTTCCGTTCACGAACCGCTTCGATTATGGTGCGCCGCACTCTCCCAGGTAGTATGGTTTCCCCGGTCCTGCGCTTAAGACCGGTTCGGGGTGGCACTTCATGCGCTTTGCCGTCTGGCTGATCGAGCGTCCGCGCTGGTTCAAGCGGACCCTGCTGATCATCAACGACCTCGCGATGCTCACCTTCGCGTTGTGGCTCGCCTACACGCTCAGGCTGAGCCGACCCTATGTGCCCCCAAGCCTCGACAAATGGGTGTTGTTCATCGTGGCGCCCATCATCGGCGTCGTCGTCTTCTATTTGCGGGGGCTGTACAAGCTCGTCACCCGCTTCATCGGGCCTGAAGGCACCACGCGCATCTACTTGGCAGTGATCATCGCGGCGGTCGCCTGGGCGCTCGCGGTCTTGATGGCAGCCGTCAAAGACCATCCCCGTTCGGTGATCGTCATCTATGCGCTGATCGCAGCACTGCTGATCAGGCTGAGCCGGCAATGGGCCGGCGCCATCCTGCTCAAGCTCGCGCCGGAGCACAAGGGGGTAAGCTTCGACGAGCGCAAGCGCGTCATCATCTACGGCGCCGGCAATGTCGGCATTCAGCTCCTGCGCGCCCTGAACGAGACGGGCAACTACAAGACCGTCGCCTTCATCGATCCAAACCCCTCGCTTGCCGGCCAGATGGTGCACGGGGTCAAGGTGTTGCGGCCCGAGAAGATCGGCAAGACCATCGCCGAGCAGAACGTGAAGGAGGTGCTGCTCGCCACGCCGTCGGCGCTGCGGAGCGAGCGGCGCCTCGCCATCCGGCTGCTCGAATCCTATCCGGTGGTGGTGAAGACGCTGCCGGCGCTCGAGGAGATCGCCTCGGGCCGGGTCGAGGTCAGCGATCTCAGGCCGATCGACGTCGAGGACCTGTTGGGCCGCGATCCGGTCACGCCCGACCTTGCTCTATTGGCCGCCAATGTCCACGGCAAGGTGGTGATGATCACCGGCGCCGGCGGCTCGATCGGCTCCGAGCTCACCCGCCAATTGCTCCGGCTCGGACCCAAGACCCTCGTCCTGTTCGAGCTGTCGGAGGTCGCGCTCTACGAGATCTCGATGGAGATCGAGGAGTTGAACAAACGGCTGCACGGTGAACAAGAGGGTCGCCCCGCCGAGGCGCCGACCAAGGTGGTCCAGGTGCTGGGTTCGGTGCTCGATCGCAAGCTCGTCACCCGCACCATCGAGGAGTTCGGGGTCGAGGTGATCTACCACGCCGCCGCCTACAAGCATGTGCCGATCGTGGAGGTCAATCCTTTTGCAGGCGTCCAGAACAACACCTTCGGCACGTTCGTCGTGGCCGAGGCGGCGAAGGCGCTCGGCGTCGAACGCTTCGTGCTTGTGTCGAGCGACAAGGCCGTGCGCCCAACCAACATCATGGGCGCGAGCAAGCGGCTCGCCGAGCTGATCCTGCAAGCCCTCGCTCAGGACCGCCACTCGCCGACGATCTTCACCATGGTTCGCTTCGGCAACGTCCTCGATTCGTCGGGCTCGGTGGTGCGGCGCTTCCGCAACCAGATCAAGGCGGGCGGCCCGGTGACCGTGACCCATCCCGAGGTGATCCGCTACTTCATGTCGATCCCCGAGGCGGCGCAACTCGTCATCCAGGCCGGCACCATGGCCAGCGGCGGCGAGGTGTTCGTGCTGGAAATGGGAACGCCGGTGAAGATCGACGACCTCGCCCGCACCATGATCCGCCTCTCCGGCCTCGAGGTCCGCGACGAGAATCATCCAGACGGGGACATCGCCGTGGAATATATCGGGCTTCGGCCGGGCGAGAAGCTCTACGAGGAGCTCCTGATCGGCGAGAACACGACCGGCACGAGCCATCCGCGCATCTTCAAGAACTCCGAACCGGTGTTGCCCTATGAGGAGCTTGCCGCGGCGCTCGAGCGCCTCGAAGAGGCGATCCAGAAGCTCGATCTCGCCGAGCTTCAGGAGACGCTCCGCGCGACCGTCGAGGGCTACGTCCCGGCGGGCACGCCGCACCCCGCCCCTGCCAAGGGCGAATGGCGGGCCGCCTCGCGCACGCTGCATTGAGGCGATGGCGTTCGGGCTCCTGTCTTGGGCCGCGATCGTCGCGGCAAGCGCCGCGATCAGCGCCGGCGCGATCTTGGTCTTGCGGCCGATCCTCGTTCGCCACCTGCTTGCGCATCCGAACCACCGGTCCTCGCATAAAGTCGCAACCCCGCAGGGCGGGGGGCTCGGCGTCATGCTCGCGGTCGTCGCGGTGTGCGCGCTCGCGGGGCTGATTGCGCCTCAAGGGGGCGCTGCCGGCCTGATCCCCGTGCTCGGCGCCGCGTGCTTTCTCACCTTGCTCGGCGCGGCCGACGATGCGCACGCGCTTTCGGTGTCGTGGCGCTTCATCGGCCAGACGCTCGCCGCGCTTGCCATCGTCCTGACCTTGCCGGCGGAGTTGCGCATCCTGTCCGAGGCCGTGCCGCTCTGGCTCGAACGGGCGTTGCTCGTCGCAGGGACGGTCGGCTTCGTCAATGCCGTCAACTTCCTCGACGGGCTCGACTGGATGACGGTGGCCGAGGTCGTTCCCATCACTCTTGCGGTTGCGGCGCTGTGCGTCTTCGGGGTGGTGCCGGAAGCGATCGGGCTGCTCGCGCTTGCGCTCCTCGGCGCCATGCTCGGCTTTGCCGTGTTCAACAAGCATCCGGCCAGCATCTTTCTCGGCGATGCCGGAAGCCTGCCGATCGGGCTTTGCCTCGCCCTGATGCTGATCTATGTGGCCGAGGCGAGCCTCACCGCCGCGGTTCTCTTGCCGCTCTACATGATCGCCGATACCGGCATCACCCTCGCCCGCCGCATTATCAACAAGGAGCCGTTTCTCTCGGCGCATCGCTCGCACTATTACCAGCGCGCGGTGAGCGGAGGGCTGAGTGTGCCCGAAGTCACCTCGCGCATTTTTTTGCACGGGGTTGCGCTCGCCCTGCTTGCGATCGGCGCGGCGCTCTCGCACTCGCTCTGGCTCGACCTCGCCGCGCTCGCGCTCGGCGCGCTCTTGACCGCCGCAACGCTTCGCTGGCTCGCGCGAGGCCGGACGTGACGGGAACGATCCTCGTCACCGGCGCCTCGGGCTTCATCGGGCGAAGTTTGGTCCAAGCGCTCGCCCGCGAGGGCTTCGCGGTCAGAGCCGCGGCGCGCGATCCCCGCTCGGTTCCCGCGCGCGAAGGCATCACCCCGGTCGCAATGCCTGACCTCGCCACTCCGGGCGATTGGGGGGCCCTGCTCGATGGCGCACGCCATGTCGTTCATCTCGCCGGCATCGCCCATTCGCCCGGGCTGATCGCTGACGACCTCTACCGCCGCATCAACGCAACTGCCGTCGGCGAACTTGCGGAGAACGCAGCGAGGGCGAAGGTCGAGCGGCTCGTGTCCGTCTCCTCGGTGAGAGCCCAGGCCGGGCTTTCGGCCGACCATGCGCTCACCGAGAAAGACGAGCCGCAGCCGACCGACGCCTATGGCCGTTCGAAGCTCGAAGCCGAACGGCTGGTCGCGGCAAGCGGCGCTCCCTTCACCATCCTCAGGCCCGCGGTCGTCTATGGCCCGGGGGTGAAGGGCAATATCGCTTCGCTCGCGACGCTTGCCAGGACGCCGATGCCGCTCCCCTTCGCCAATCTCGACAATCGCCGCTCGCTGCTCGCGCTCGACAATTTCATCGCTGCGGTCGTCTTCGTGCTCGGCTCCGAGCGCGCCGCGAACGAGACCTTTCTCGTCGCCGACAGGGAGCCGATCAGCGTGGCGAACCTGGTCGGCGCCATGCGCGAGGGGCTCGGCCGCCCGCCCCTCCTCGTCGGCGTGCCGCAAGGGGCGGTGAAGCGTCTGATGCGTTCGTTCGGCAAGGAAGCGGAGTGGGAGCGGATCTCGGGGAATTTCGTGATCGACCCGTCGAAGCTGATGGGAATCGGCTGGCGCCCATCCGTCTCGACGCATGACGGCATCGTCGCGATGATGCGCGCGGAGTCGGTGACTACGTCGTCCTGATCGAGTCGTAGAGGGCGACGGTCTCCTTACCGATGGCCTCGGCGGAGAACCTGCTCTCGACGAGAGCGCGGGCGTTGGCGGCGAAGCGCTGGCGAAGATCGGCATCGCCCGCGAGTTTCTCCATGGCGCTTGCCAGCGCCGGGGCATCATCGACCGGGACGGTGAGAGCGGTCACGCCCTCGATCGCGATCTCGCGGCAGCCCGGCGCATCGGTTGCGACCATGGCCCGCCCGCAGGCCGCAGCCTCGAGCAGGCTCTTCGGCAACCCCTCGCGGCGGGAGGCCAGCACGGCAAAGTTCGCCCGCGCCCATACCGTCCTGATGTCGGATACGTGGCCGAGCCACTCGACGCCATAGAGGCTCGCGAATTCCCGCAGCTGTTCCGGCGCGAGCGAGCCGGGGTTCTCCTTGTCGCAGTCGCCGGCGAGGAGAAGCTTGAGGGGCACGCCCCGCTTGCCGAGCGAGGAGAAGGCTTCGATCAGCGTGATCACGCCCTTGTCGGCGAGCATGCGCCCCACATAGGCGGCGGTCGCCGGCAACGGCGGCTCGGGCAAAGGCCTTAGCAGGTCGGTATCGACCCCCGACCCGGCAATTACGACGATGCACTCCTCCGGCACGCCGAGGCCAAGCACGAAGGCGCGATCGTCGGGGTTCTGCACCACGGTCCGGCTCTCTCCGCGCCTTAGGAGCCGCGCGAGGGCAAAACGCACGAGGCGGCGTGTCGCTCCGCTCACCTTTGCCTCGCCGATGAAAAGCGTACCGAGCCCGGTCAGGCTGTTCACCACGGCGATGCGCGGGAGGCCGAGGCTTGCCGTGGTGCCGAGCAGAACCGGCTTCAGCGCGATGTTGTGGACGATGGCGGGGCCAACCGCACGGAAGAGGCGCCTCAGCTCGCGGACCGCCGAAACGCTTCCAAGCGCAGACAGGCTGCCGCGACTCCAGGAGAGCGCATGCGGCACGAACCCCTCCCGCTCGATCGCCGCCCTGCCGTCTTTGATGCGGGTTGCGACGTGGACCTCGTAGCCTGCATCCCTTGCCGCACGCGCCATCGGCAGGCGGTGCGACAAGAAGTACCAATCTTCGGTGACGACATAGAGCAGGCGGGGCCCCATGGCGGGCTTGTATCAGCGCGGCGGCGCTTGCGAAACTGCCGCGAGAGGCGCGAGGGGAGCTCATTGCCGGTTCGTTCTGTCGCGTTGGCTCCTGGATGAAAACGCGCTATGCTCGTCGGCAAATCAAGACACTGCTTCGGGGGATTTGCGATGAAACATCTTCGCCTCGTGATCGTGCTCGGCGGTGCGGCTTGTTTGGCTGTGGCGTCGGGAAGCGCTTATGCCTTCGATATCGAGGGGCAGAATGCGAGCCTCGACGACGGCTCTCCCGCCCATTTTGCCACGCCGGTCGACGACTTCATCAAGTCGAACGGCGGCGCCCGCTCGCTCGCCATGCCGCTCACCGGCGAGGCCGATTCGAGCATGCACATTTCCGATTACGGCAACTCGATCGCCATCCCGGCCCCCGGCGCCGAAGCACCGGCCTGGAGCTATTCGTCTCCCCTCTTCCAGAGGAAGGGCTATTAAGGCGGAGGGCAGGCCTTAAGAGTTGGGGCGGCGGTCGCGAGGGCCGCCGCTTCGTTTTGGGGGGACAGGCTGAGCCCGCCGGGCGATTCCTCGCCTTAGAGCCCGATATATCCGCGTTTCGCTCCGCCCTTGTCGCCCCGCTCGCTGGCGTCGTTAAAAAAACCAAGAAATTCAGTGGGTGGCGGTCTGGCTGACGTCCATTTTTGATCCAAACGTTGCCCAAACGTCACAGCCACCCGCGCGATTATCCGCTATGGTGAAATCCTTCAGGGGACTTTGGGGGATCAATCCATGCGCCTCTTTCTAGCTTGCGCCATCATCATCACTGCAACAATCGGGCTCGGTGGCTGCTTCGGCCACCATGAGAAGGCCGTGGCAACCCAGCCGTTGAAGCTCGGTTAGTCGATCGGTAACGCCCTTAGATTTTTCTCCGGCAAATGCCAAAAACCCCGGCCCGTTTTCGGGTCGGGGTCTTTTTTGCTGGTCTCAATCGCGCCTTCGCGCGCCCGGCGAGATCGTCGCCGGCCGCGCCTAAAGCGCGCTGGCGCCAGGCACCGCTACCCATGTCCTTGCCGATTTCTGGAAGCCGGGATCCTGGAAGAATGGTACCGCCGGGTGAATTCGAATCACCGACCTCTTGATCCACAGTCAAGCGCTCTAACCAGCTGAGCTACGGCGGCATATCCCTCATGCCTCGGCGGGAACCTAAGCGGAGCACGAGGCCGTTGCAAGCGCGGGAAACGCGATTTGGCGGGGCGTTTCTGCCCACAGCTCAACACAACAAGACCCGGGCGAACGGCCCGGGCCTCGTCGACTGGCACTTCACTCAGGGAAGAAACTACTCGCTCTAGGACTTGCGCACCGACTCGAAGGTCTTGCTCACCTGATGCTTGATCGGCTCGGCGGTGTCGGCCGCGATCTTCTGGGTCAGAGCCCTGATCTCGCTCGCCTGAGCGGCGAACACGTCGAACTGGCTCCTGATGAAGGCCGACTGGAGCTCGACGATCTCGCCGAGGGTCTTGGCACCGGCGAGCTTCTTGGCGAGGTCGAAGCCCGAGTTGAGATTACGCTGAGCAAGGTCGATGAGCTTGCGATTGAAGGCGGTCGCGCCCTGCCCCGCGGCGTCGAATGACCGCTCAAGCGCATCGATGGCCTCTTCCAACTGCTCCTTGCCGCGCTCATAAGCCTCGCGGGTCTGAGTGACGGTCTTCTCGGCGAGAGCGCGGATGCTCTCAGGAACGGCTGGATCGAGCTTCAATGCTTCGAACTCCTTGGCGGCCTTGGTGAAGGCATCGCGCGCCTGCTCGGCGGCGGCCTGGGGGCTGTAGATATCGGTCATGGTGGGTTACCTCTGCTTGGACTCGTTTCGCCTGGGCACCGGGTTCGGCCCACGACGGAAGGCATGGGCCCCCGCAGTCTTTGTCTTGTGCACTGCAATATAAATGCTGCGCTGCGATAAGGCAAGAGGGATCGCATCGTTGTCAGTACTTTTTTAGTCGTGTCGGCGAAGTTTTCGCATTAACCCTATTCAAAAAACCGAATTCGCCTAAATTTAGTGGCTGAGTCGAGCGAGCGCCCCAAAAGGAAGGCGCCCCGGAAAGAGTTGGCTCCGCGCCAAGCGCGTGTGTGGACGAGGTTACCGGTTTCAAGAGTGGCCCCGCGATGGCCGATCTCAGATTGCAACGGCGGATGGAACAGCTCGATGGAGACCGCGAGGCGCTCGAGCATATCGCCCGCGCGCTCGAAGGGCGGGTGCTTCCTCTGCCGAGCGCCCCGGACGGCGCAGAGCCGCCCGCCGAGGAGACGGCGCCAGCACTCGACCCTCGGGGACTCAAGCTTCTGCTCGAGGCGATGCCCGCGGCGCTTGCGATTCTCTCGCAAGGCCGGCTCATCCACGCCAATTCGGCCTTCGCCTTCGCCTTCGGCTACCGCTCGCCGGCGGAGCTAATCGAGGCCGGTGGGCTTGCAGCGATTCTCACGCGCGAGGCGGCAGCATCGATGCGCGCGAACGGAAACGGTCGGAGCGAACTCGTCGACGCACTCACCCGCTCGCGGCGCAGGCTCAAGGTCGCGTTCACATCGACCGCGCTCGACTGCGAACCGGATCTTACACTCATCCGCCTCATCGATCAGAGGGCGCTCGACGAGGAGGCTGCCCCCACAGAAGCCGAGCACAACGCCAATGCCGCTTCAGGCCGACTCGACTTCCTCGCCAAAGTGAGCCACGAGGTGCGCACGCCGCTCAATTCGATCCTCGGTTTCACCGAGCTGATGCTGCAGGAGCGCTTCGGCCCGATCGGCAACGCCCGTTACAAGGGCTACGTCGAGGACATCCACCAGAGCGGGCTCTACGCGCTCTCGCTGCTCAACGACCTGCTCGACATCTCCAAGATCGAGGCGGGCAAGTTCGAGCTCGATTTCACCGCGGTCGACGTGCCCGAGCTGGTCGAGGATTGCGTCAATAGCCTCCAGCCGCTGGCCAAGCGGTCGCGCATCGTGCTCAGAACTTCGCTCGCCGAGAAGCTGCCGTCGGTGGTGGCCGATCCGCGGCGGCTGAAGCAGATCCTGCTCAACCTCCTCACCAACGCCATCAAGTTCACCAAGGAAGGCGGCCAGGTGATCGTGTCCGGCACGATGGTCGACGGCGAGCTGCGCTTGCGCGTGCGCGACAACGGCGTCGGCATGACCAAGGACGAGATCGCCTTCGCCATGCAGCCCTTCCATCAGCTCGACACGGCGCCGCGCAAGCAGGCGGGCACGGGCCTCGGGCTCCCGGTCACCAAAGCGCTTGTCGATGCGAACCGCGCGCGGCTCGTCCTGGCAAGCGAGCCCGGCATTGGAACATCGGCCGATGTCATCTTCCCGCCCGAGCGGCTGTTCACCTCAGACCTCGCCGAGTGAGCGGGCTGGCAGCCGCGTTCTCCTCATCTCTCCTGCACTTGCGAGACACCTCACAATTCGATGACGTTTGCAAAATTTCCGGCAACCATTGCCAAGCTAAACCCAATCTATACTTATATATACTTAGCGTATGGTCATGTTCTACAAGCTTAGAAATCTTCTAAAGTCAGTTCAATTAGGATATTCTTGTTGACACTCCCCAACCCCGCGCCTTACTCAAAAGAGCGCCCGTTGCCATCCCAGCCTTCGAGCGCGGTTCTAAGTCCGATACCGGGGCCTTGACCCCCGGCCATTGGAGGAAAATATGCGACTGCGTTCCGCCTGCGCTCTTGCGCTCGCGCTTTTCTTATTCCCTGCACTTCAGGCGAAGATCGCCGCGGCCGAAGAACCGGCCGAGGTCAACGTCTATTCCTACCGCCAGCCCTACCTGATCAATCCGCTGTTCAAGGCATTCACGGAGGAGACCGGAATCAAGGTCAACGTGATCTTCGCCGAGAAAGGGCTGATCGAGCGCATCCAGGCCGAGGGCCGCAATAGCCCCGCCGATGTGCTGCTCACCGTCGATGTCGGCAATCTCACGCAGGCCACCGAGGCCGGCATTGCCCAGCCGATCCATTCAGAGACGCTCGATGCGGCGATCCCCTCCGCCTATCGCGCGTCGGACGACGAGTGGTTCGGGCTCACGCGGCGCGCCCGCGTGGTCTACGCCTCGAAGGAGCGGGTCAAGCTCGACGCGATCACCTACGAGGACCTCGCCGACCCGAAATGGCGCGGCAAGATCTGCATCCGCTCGGGCCAGCACGTGTACAACGTGGCGCTGATCGCCTCGCTGATCGCGGCGCACGGCGAGGAGTGGACCGAACAATGGCTCAAGGCCGTGAAGGCCAATCTCGCGCGCAAGCCCGCCGGCGACGACCGGCTCCAAGTCAAGGGCGTCTACTCGGGCGAGTGCGACATCGCCATCGGCAACACCTACTACATGGGAGCCATGCTCAAGAACGATAAGGAGCCCGAGCAGAAGGAGTGGGCGAATTCGGTGAAGATCATCTTTCCCAACACGCTCGACCGCGGCACGCATGTGAACATCTCGGGCGCGGTGGTGGCGAAATACGCCCCGCACAAGGACAACGCGGTCAAGCTGCTGGAATTCTTGGCCTCCGACAAAGGCCAGGAGATGTATGCCGAGGTGAACAACGAATATCCGGTAAAGGACGGCATCCCCTGGTCGCCGCTGGTCAAGTCGTGGGGAGAGTTCAAGCCGGACCCGATCTCGCTCAACGAGATTGCCGCCTTGCGCAAGAAGGCGAGCGAACTCGTCGACAAGGTCGGCTTCGACGAAGGCCCGAGCTCGTGAGGACCTGACGGATGAGCTTCTACAACAAGATCGACAACAAGGACGCGGTCCGGATGCCAACGGGCTCGCTTCGCGTTAGGAGCGGGGCCGAGTGGCTGGTCGGCGTCGGCTTCCGCTGTTGGCTCGCGGGCTACGACACGGGCGACATCTCCTGCTGGGAGCACGGCTGGAACGAATATTCGCGCGCGCTCGGGCCCGAGCGCGCCAAGCGCGCCGTCACCGAGCTTGCCTGCTGGGTGAGAGCCGTGCGCAGCTCGGCCTCGCGCAAGATCGAGTATTCGCCGTTCTCTTGCCCGGGCTTTTGCGCCGACGAGTGCATGGCGATTTCGCTGATCGCCGCATCGCAGCACCATCGCTGCCCCGCCATGCGCGCCTGCGCATTCGCGCTCACCGGCTCCGATCTGGTCGAGCCGGTGATCTCTGCCGCCAACGCTTTTGCCGACGTGCTCGAGGAGGCCGACCAACGTCTGTCGCAGGAGGCGGTCGCGGCGCTCATGATCGAGAAACGCAAAGGTGGCGGGGACGGTCCAACTGCGCGCCGCTAGCGAAGGCGGACGAGGCGCGAGCAAGTTGCGTCAACGCGCGCCGCTTCGCCGGCGGCTGAGGCGCCTCGTCGAGAGCGGCAATCTCGGCTGGTCGATCGCTGCCCTCATCCTTTCTCTGATCGCGCTCGCGCCCGTGATCGCCATAGCCGTAATCGCGCTGCGCCCGAGCGGAGACACTTGGCCGCATCTGATCGCCAATGTGCTGCCGAGCGCCCTGCAGCGCACGCTCGGACTGATGGCCGGCGTCGGCGCGCTTACTCTCGTCATCGGCACGGGCACGGCGTGGCTCGTCACCATGTACCGCTTTCCGGGCCGGCGCCTATTGCAGTGGCTGCTCCTGCTCCCACTCGCCATGCCGACCTACATCATCGCCTATACCTATCTGGAGATGCTCGACTACTCGGGCAGTCTACAGGCGTTCTTGCGCGCGTCGTTCGGCTGGCACAGCGCCAAGGACTACTGGTTTCCCGACATCAGGAGCTTGGGCGGCGCCATCCTCGTGATGAGCGCCGTGCTCTATCCCTATGTGTACATCACGGCGCGCGCGAGCTTCATCGCCCAGTCGGTGTGCGTTCTCGAGGTGAGCCGCACGCTCGGGCGAAGCGCGGCCGAGACCTTCTGGCAGGTGGCCTTGCCGCTCGCGCGGCCGGCGCTCGCCGCCGGTGTGGCGCTCGCGCTGATGGAGACGTTGAACGACATCGGCGCGGTGGAGTTTTTCGGCGTGCGGACGCTCACCGTCGCGGTGTACGACACCTGGCTCGATCGCAACAGCCTCGCCGGCGCCGCGCAGCTCGCCTGCGTGATGCTGGTCTTCGTCGCGGCACTGCTGATCGGGGAGCGGCTGCTGCGCGCAAAGCGGCGCTTCCATCACACGACGGGACGCTGCCGGGATCTGCCCGAGGACGAACTCGCCGGCTGGCGCGGCGCTCTCGCTTTCGTGGCGTGCGCGCTTCCCGTTGCGTTCGGTTTCGTGGTGCCGGGGATCGTGCTTCTCGGCGACGCCTATGCCCATGTGCAGGCCGGGCTTGCGCCGGAGTTCTGGGAGGCCGCAGCCAACAGCTTGATGCTCGCGGCGGCGGCGGCGGCGCTCGCCGTCTCGTTCGCCGTGGTGCTCGCCTATGCGCGGAGGCAGACGCGCTCGGAGCTGATCCAGGCGGCGAGCGTCGTCCCCGCCATCTCCTACGCGGTGCCAGGGACCGTGCTCGCCATCGGCCTCCTCATTCCCCTTGCCGGACTGGACAATGCGATCGACGGCGCGATGCGCTCTACGTTCGGCGTGTCGACGGGACTTTTGCTATCGGGCACGGCGTTTGCCCTCGTGCTCGCTTACACCATCCGTTTTCTTGCCGCCTCGCTGGGAGCGGTCGAGGCGGGACTAAGCAAGATCTCGCGCAATATCGATGCGGCGGCGCGCACCCTTGGCGCCACGGTGAGCAAGACGCTCTTTCGCGTGCACCTTCCCCTGCTCAGGCCGGCGCTCGGCGCGGCGGCCCTGCTCGTGTTCGTCGACTCGATGAAAGAGCTGCCGGCGACGCTCCTGCTGCGCCCGTTCAACTTCGACACGCTGTCGACCCAGGTGTTTACGCTCGTCTCGCTCTACCGCTACGAGGAAGCCGGACTTTCGGCGCTGACCATCGTCGTGGTGAGCCTCGCGCCCGTGCTTCTTCTGCACGGAATCATCGCCGGCGGCCGGAGACCCATTTCGGCCAGCTCCTTGCCTGCGTCAGAAGCACCCGGCGAAATGGCGTTGCGTATCTCTTGATAACCCAAGAAAATGCGTGCTTAGGCTCGCTTTACGGGGTCAATCAGGCTAGAAGTTCCCAATCGTGACGGTCGGGTTAGCGCTGCCTTAATCGGAGCAGCGCCAGAGGGTGGATAAGGTCGGCATGAAGCCTCGCCAAGCGCCTTGGAAATGGCTTCTCCTCGGCCTCATTGCGTTCCTTCTCGCCGGCATCGCACTCCTGCCGCGGAAGGTCGGCTCTTCTTCGCAGATTCACGATCGAGTCACCTCGGCGCTCGCGGCCTGGACGGGGGGCGAGGTCAAGCTGAACGGCCCGATCAGGGTCCACTATTTCCCCTCCATCACGATCAAAGGTCCGTTCGAGCTGACCGACGCCGCTCGGCTCCCGCTCGTCAAATCGATCAAGGCGCGCGACGCCAAGATCACCCTCAATCTCCCTGATCTACTGCTCGGGCGAATCCGCTTCGATACGATCAGATTGACCAAGGCGGAGATAACGCTGAGAGAACCGCCGCCTCCGCTCAAGCCGGCATATCATACGCCGCAGGAACGCGTCGCCAATCTGCTAGCGGGCTCTCCCATCAACGTGCTCCGCCTCCGCGACGCTGAGATTCATCTGCCGGCCGCCTATGGCGGCGCAACCATCACCGATTTCGACGCGCGCTTCG
>Ga0070741_10013461_pt1 | contig 14436 bp, 14 predicted proteins | sample Coa_R1_4_FD_66440 | JGI IMG/M metagenome (GOLD analysis project Ga0070741, IMG submission 66440) | Surface soil microbial communities from Centralia Pennsylvania, which are recovering from an underground coalmine fire - Coalmine... | ecosystem: Environmental > Terrestrial > Soil > Unclassified ...
GAGCAGCCGGTCGACGAGCTCCTCGCCGAGCCTGCTCAGGCCGCCCGCGTTGGGCTCCCCCGACCCGTCCGCGAAGGCGTTTCGGCGTGACCACGTCAGCCCCACCATCCGCACGCCGAGCGCCCAGAACGCGTCCACCAGCTCCGGGGAAGAGCCGAACGCCTCCGCGCCCTCGACCGACAGCATCAGGCCGAGCCCGTCGCCCGCCTCGACGCGCGCCAGGTCGCCGGCCGACGCCACCTGGAACACCTCGGAGGCGTTCTCGCGGAGCGCGGCGTGGAACGCACCCGCCAGCCCGAGCGCAGCCCGGAGCGCACCATCCGGCACCAGGTCGCCCTCGACGTAGATCGGGCAGACCTGCAGCCGCACGCCGCCAGCCCGCAGCGGCGGCAGCCAGTGCTCGCCCAAGGGGTTCGGCTCGTCGCGGCCGCGCCGCCAGGCGAGCTCGATCAGCAGGTCGACGTGCGCGTCGGCGATCCAGGAGTCGGCGGCCACGACGTACGATGCTCGCACATGGCGGTCAGCGAGATCACCGGGCCGGCGGTCGCAGGCGCCGAGCGGGTCCTCACGGACGAAGCACTCGCCTTCGTCACCGACCTCCACCGCGAGCTGAACCCCGAGCGGCAGCGGCTGCTGCAGGCGCGCAAGGAGCGGATGGAGCGCCTCGCGGCGGGCGAGCTGCCCGACTTTCTCGCCGAGACGCAGAGCGTCCGCGACGATCCCGACTGGCGAGTGGCCCCGGCGCCGGCCGATCTCCAGGACCGCCGCGTCGAGATCACCGGCCCGGTCGAGCGCAAGATGATGATCAACGCGCTCAACTCGGGCGCCAGCGTCTTCATGGCCGACTTCGAGGACGCGAACTCCCCGACGTGGGAGAACTGCGTCCAGGGCCAGGCCAACCTGATCGACGCCGTGGAACGCACGATCTCCCTGCAAACACCGGAAAAGTCGTACTCGCTGAACGACGAGATCGCGACGCTGCTCGTTCGCCCGCGCGGCTGGCACCTCCCCGAGAAGCACGTCGTCGTGAACGGCGAGCCGATCTCGGCCAGTCTGTTCGACTTCGGCCTCTACATGTTCCACTGCGCCGAGCGGCTCGGGGAGAAGGGCTCGGGCCCGTACTTCTACCTCCCGAAGCTCGAGAGCCACGTCGAGGCGCGGCTCTGGAACGACGCGTTCGTCTGGGCGCAGGACCGGCTCGGCCTTCCGCGCGGGACGATCCGGGCGACGGTCCTGATCGAGACGATCCTCGCCGCGTTCGAGATGGAGGAGATCCTCTACGAGCTGCGCGAGCACTCGGCCGGGCTGAACGCGGGCCGCTGGGACTACATGTTCAGCGTGATCAAGAAGTTCCGCGACCGGCCCGAGTTCCTGCTTCCCGACCGGCCTCTAGTGACGATGACGGTGCCGTTCATGCGCGCCTACACCGAGCTGCTCGTGAAGACCTGCCACCGGCGCGGCGCGCACGCGATCGGCGGCATGGCCGCGTTCATCCCCTCGCGGCGCGACCCGGAGATCAACGCCGTGGCGCTCGAGAAGGTCTCCGAGGACAAGATTCGCGAAGCGAACGACGGTTTCGACGGCACCTGGGTCGCGCACCCGGATCTCGTCCCGACGGCGCGCGCCGAGTTCGACAGGGTGCTCGGCGACCGCGCGAACCAGGTCTCCAAGCAGCGTGACGACGTCTCCGTGACCGCCGCGCAGCTGCTCAACGTCGCGGAGACGCCCGGCGACGTCACGGAGGACGGCGTGCGGCTGAACGTCTCGGTCGGCATCCGGTACATCGCGTCCTGGCTGGCCGGCACCGGCGCGGCGGCGATCAACAACCTGATGGAGGACGCGGCGACGGCGGAGATCTCCCGGTCGCAGATCTGGCAATGGGTCCGGCACGGCCGCGTCGAGCGTGGGCACGTGGAGCAGGTCGTGGCCGACGAGCTGCAGCAGCTGGGCAACGACTACCGCCAGGCGGCCGAGCTCTTTCAGCAGGTCGCGCTCGACCCCGACTTCGTCGAGTTCCTGACGCTGCCGGCGTACGACCTGCTGCCCTGACGGGCAGGCTCACCCGCCGCGAGCTGGTCGCCGGCACAGCCGGGGCCGTCGTCGCTCTTCGCGCCGGGCGCGCGCGTGGTGCGACGCCGGCGAAGCCGACCGACGCGATCGTCGTCGGCGCCGGGCTGGCAGGCCTCGTCTGTGCGTACGAACTGCAGCGCGCCGGCCATCGCGTGACCGTCCTCGAGGCGCGCAACCGCACCGGCGGCCGCGTCTACACGGTCCGCAAGGGATTCGTCTCGGGGCAGTACGCCGAAGGCGGCGGCGAGTTCTTCGACCCAGGCGACCGGCTCATGCGCCTCTACACCCAGCGGTTCGGGCTCGGCGTCGAAGACCTGCGGACGGAGCCCGATTCGCACCTCCCAGGCGTGATCTACCTCGACCAGCGGCGGCGAGAGCCGCCGGCTGCGGGGGACGTCGACCGCTTCTGGAGCCGTGTCGCCGCACTCGGCGCCCCGCTCGACGTCGAGGACCCCGCGAAGGCCGGCGCAGCGCTCGACCGGCGGTCGGCGGCGTCGCTGCTCGACGCGCTGCGGATCGAGGGCACCACGCGGGCGGTGCTCGAGCAGCGGTTGCGCCAGCGGTTCGCGGTCGAGCCGGAGGCGCTCTCGCTCCTGTTTCTCTGCCAGGCGTTCAAGCGCGCGCCCGCGCGAGTGACGACCGGGATGGGCGCGTTCCGCGTGCGAGGCGGTGCGGATCAGCTCGCCAACAAGCTCGCCGACTCACTTGCGGATCTTCGGCCGCTGACACCGGCGCGGCGACTCGAGGTGCATGCCGGCGGCGTTCGCGTCGCGGTCGACGGCGCCGTGCTGGCAGCGCGCTTCTGCGTGCTGGCCGCCCCGCTCGCGGCGCTTACCGGGGTCGAGCTCGCCGGAGACGTGCCGGGCCTGCTCGTCGAAGCGGTCGACCGCCTCGGCTACGGCGACGCGACGAAGATCATGCTCCAGTACTCCCGGCGGTTCTGGCGCGGCCGCGGCTCGAGCGGCGAGATCGTGACCGACCTGACCTTCCAGACGACGTGGGAGGCGACGAGCGGCCAGGCCGGCTCGCACGGGATCCTGACGGCGTCGCCGGCGGGGACGGACGGTGCCGTCTACGGGCACCGGTTCCCGACGACGCGGAACCTCCTCGCGGCAGACGAAATCGACGACGTCTACCCCGGCTCGCGGGCGCTGGTCGGCACCGGCCAGGCGGCCGCGTGGTCGAACGAGGTGCCGAGCCGCGGAGCGGCCGCCGTGTACTCGCCGGGGCAGGTGACGAGGTACTGGCGGACACTGCGGCGCCGACACGGCCGGTTGCTGCTTGCGGGGGAGCACACGGACTCGTACACCGGCTCGATGGAGGGCGCGCTGCGGTCGGGTCGGCGCGCGGCGGCGGAGATCCAGGTTCTGCTGTGACCACCGTGCTCGTCGACGCGCTCAACGTCCTGCGCTCGACATGGCCCAACATCCCCGCACGCGGGTGCGTCGAGCTGTGCGCCGAGTGGGCCGGCCGCGAAGGCGTCCGGGTCGTGGCGGTCTTCGACGGCGCGGCGCCCGAGGTGGAGGCCGGCGAGAGCGTCGAGCTCGTGTCCAGCGGCGCTGAAAGCGCCGACGACCGGATCGCTCGCGAGGCGGCCGACCTGCGCGAGCGCGGCGCGGACTTCTGGCTCGTCACCTCGGACCGCGAACTGCGAGAGCGCGCAGGGCCCGGAGCAGCGCGCATGATCGGCGGCGGGACCTTCGCGCGAACCCTGCTCGATCTCAGGTCCTAGTTCCCCACCCTGGGAGGGGAAGAGCGGGACATCCACCCGCCACCCGAGATCGATCGTACCGAGAACATCCGCACTGAAATGTGACTTTCTGTGCCGAAAGCGTGGCTTTTCGTCCAGAGCCGGCCCGACCGGACAGTCCGGCGGCGAGCAGCGTCAGACCGGGTGGCGCATCCAGACGTTCGGCTCGACGTAGCGACCCCGGTCGGCTTCCCGGTCGATCGCGACCGGCACGAGCGCTCCTTCGAGGACGTACTCGCCGCTCTCCGGGAAGGCCATGCCGGTCCACTCCTCCCACTCGGCCACCGAGCCCTCGGTCACGAGCGAGCCCGGGCAGACGCCGAGGATCTCCGCGCCGAGCCGTTCGTGCACGCGGAGCCACGGGTCGAAGTGCGACCCGTCCTCGCGCCGCCAGGCGAGGTAGCGCTCCATCGGCGTCAGCGGGTAGCGGGCTTTCAGCGTCGGGCGGACGGGCGCGACGAGGGCGTCGAGCCCATGCCTGGCCGCGACGGCGCGCATGCCCTGGATCACGAGGCGGCTCAGCCCGCGTCCCTGGTGTCGCGGGTCGACGACGGCCACGAGCGCCGAGAGCGTCGTCGGCTCACCGCCCTCGTCGAACACCTGCCGTAGCACGCCCTCCACGCCGTCCGGCAGCGCGTCCCAGCCGCTTTGGCGGCGGAACGGGACGGTCTGGCCGCGCCCGAGCACGGCATCCGCCTCCTCGTCGTAGAGCACGAGCTGGAAGTCCGGGAACTCCGGTCGGAGCCTCGGCCAGTACACGTCGTTGATCGACGCACGGTGGATGAACTCGGGCCACACGTCTTCGATCTCGCCGGTTCGCTCGGCGAGGTCGGGCCGCTCCGTGTAGGTCGCGACGAGCATCGCGGCAACTGTAAGGGCCGCCGAGAGCAGGATGTTCGCGGTCTGTAAGTCTTCCCACGACCGTTCCGGGGATGGGTCTACCGTTCCCGCGATGACGGAAGTCGGCTCCGAGACGCGCGTCGTCGGAAGGTACGAGCTGCAGCGCGAGGTCGGCCGCGGCGGCACTGCAATCGTCTACCTCGCCCGCCAGACCGACCTCGAGCGCGCGGTCGCGCTGAAGGAGCTCGCCGCCTTCCGGGCCGCGGAGTCAAAGGCGCTGGAGCGGTTCCTGCTCGAGTCGCGGCTCGCCGGGTCGCTCAACCATCCGAACGTCGTGACCGTCCACGACTACTTCGAGCACGACCGTACGCCGTACATCGCGATGGAGTACTTCGAGCGCGGCTCGCTGCGGCGGCTCGTCGGCCGGCTGACGCTCGCGCAGACCGCCGGCGTCCTCGAGGGCCTGCTCGCCGGGCTCGCGCACGCCGAGTCGCGCGGGATCGTCCACCGCGACCTCAAGCCCGAGAACGTCATGGTCACCGCGAGCGGCGGCGTCAAGATCACGGACTTCGGGCTGGCCCGGGCGCTGCAGGAAGGGGGAGCGCTGACGACCACCAGCACCGCTGTCGGCACGCCCGCGTACATGGCGCCGGAGCAGGCACTCGGCAAGGACGTCGGCAGGTGGACAGACCTCTACGCCGTCGGCGTGATCGCCTACGAGCTGCTGAGCGGCCGGTTGCCGTTCGAAGGGTCGGGCCTCCCTCTCGAGACCGTGCTCAAGCACCTGAAGGAGCCGGTGCCACCGCTTCGCTCGGTCGCGCCGGACGTCGATCCGCGACTCGCGTCGTGGGTCGAGCGGATGCTCGCAAAGGGCCCGCGCAAGCGGCCGGCGAGCGCCGCGCAGGCCTGGGAGCAGCTCGAGGAGACCGTGATCGGCATCCTCGGGCCGCGCTGGCGCCGGGACTCGCTGCTGCTCGAGGACGCGGCCGATGCTCCCGCGCGAACGCCTGTCGCTGCAGCCAGGCGGCGGAGCCGGCTCCCGCTGGCCATCGCAGCGCTGCTCGCCGTCGGGGCAATCGCGGCCGGCGCCGTGCTCGCAACCGGTGGCGGCGGAGGCGCCAGAGACGCGCTCCCTCCCCGCTCCGAGCAGGCGACGCTCGGCGTGTTCGGGCCGAGCGTGGTGGTCACCGACGCGCAAGGCCGGTCGACGACGCTCTCCGCGGCGTCGCTGCTCCGGCACGCACCGTCGAACCCGAAGGAGACAGGGGACCTGTTCGTTGCAGGCGGCGAAGGAGAGCCGGTCTTCGTCGTCAGGCCGACACCGATCCGGCTGTGCGAGCGCGACCGGGCCACGTGCCTGCGGCTCGGCTTTCGTCCGACCGGGCTCGGCGCGTCGCCGACCGGCCAGGTGTTCACCGCCGACGCGCTCGGCTACGTGCAGGTCTTCCAGGCATCCGCTGGGCGTCTGATCGACTCGGGCGCGATCGTCGTCGGCCCGAGCCCGCACGGAACGCTCGTCGCGTCGCGTGGGCGACTGTACGTGCCGATTCGACGCGGCGTCGCGGTCGTCGACCCGATCGGCCGGCACCTGCTTCGCGTGATCCACCTGCCGGTGACGCCGGCATCGATCTGGGTCTCGCCGTTCAGCGGCAAGCTGTTCGCCGCGCTGTACGCGATCGACCGGATCGCAACCGTGGACACAACCCTCGCCAACGGGAGGACAGACCTGTTCGCCGGGTTCTCCAAGCCGGTCGCCGTCTGGGGCGGCAAGGACTACGTGTACGAGGTGAACGCCGGCAACGAGACGATCTGCCGGCTCGACCCACTGCTCGCGACCAGGCTCCGTTGCAACGCCTTGCCGAATGCTTGAGATCCGCCTGCTCGGGCCGCTGGAGATCCGCGACGGCGAACACTCGCTCGCCGTCCCGCAGGCGAAGCCGCGCGCATTGCTCGCCCTCCTGGCGCTGAACGCCGGCCGCGCCGTCTCGCGAGACCGGCTCGTCGACGGGCTCTGGGGCGAGGACGCGCCGAAGACGGCGCGGCACGCACTCGAGAACTACGTGTCGCAGCTCCGCAAGGTGCTCGGGCCGGACGTCGTCTCGACGCAGGCGCCGGGCTACGTCCTGCGGATCGACCCCGACCGGGTGGACGTGCTGCGGTTCGAGCGTCTCGTGCGCGCCGAGGAGGCGAGTGAGGCGCTGGCGCTGATCCGCGGCGCGCCGCTCGAGGACGTCGGTGAGGCGCCGTTCGCCGCCGCCGAGGCCGCACGACTGGAGGAACTGGAGATCGCGGCGCGGGAAAGCCTGCTCGAGGCCGGTCTCGGGCCCGGGGCAGTCGCCGAGCTCGAGCAGTTGATCGCCCGCCGTCCCTACCGGGAGCGGCTGCGCGGACTGCTGATGCTCGCGCTCTACCGATCGGGCCGGCAGGCCGACGCGCTCGCCGCCTACCGTGCCGCGCGCGCCACGCTCGCCGACGAGCTCGGCATCGAGCCCGGCGATGACATTCAGGAGCTCGAACGCGCGATCCTGCGGCAGGACCCCGCGCTGCGCGGGCCGTCTGCGGAAGCGCCGCCCGCGACGCCCGCTCCGCGCCGCGCGGGCCGCAAGACCGTCACGGTTGCGGTCACCGAGCTCGCGCTGTCAGGGGCCGATCCCGAGGCGCTGCGGTCGCTGCTCGACCGCGCCCGCGAGATCGCGGAGCGCCACGGCGGCTCCTTGCTGCCCCGCGGCGGCAGCTCGGTCGCGCTCGTGTTCGGAGTCCCCGTGGTCCACGAAGACGACGCGGTTCGTGCAGCCCGTGCCGCTGCCGAGCTCCGTGACTGCCTCGCCGACCTCGAGCCGAGGACGGGAGTCGCGACAGGCGAGGTCTACGTCGACGCCGAGCAGGCCGTGACCGGAGAGCCGCTGAGCAGCGCCGAGCAGTTCGCCCAATCCGCGAGGGCGGGCGAGATCCTGCTCGCGCCGGAGACGTCGCGGCTCGTCGAGCTGCACGGAGACGGCGGTCGCAGGCTCCGACTCGACTCGCCGCTCGTCGGCCGGGAGCGGCAGCTTCAGACGCTGCGGAGCGCGTTTGCCAACGCCGTCGCCGACGAGACCTGCCACCTCTTCACCGTCCTCGGTGCGGCGGGCGTCGGCAAGTCCCGGCTCGTCGGAGAGCTCACGGCCGGCCTCGATGCCACGATCGTTCGCGGCCGATGCCTGCCGTACGGCGAAGGCGTCACGCTCTGGGCGCTCCAGGAGATGGGCGTCGAGCCCGGCGAGGCCCGCGGCACCTTCGAGGGGCTCGCCCGCGAGAGGCCGCTCGTCGCGGTCTTCGACGACCTCCACTGGGCCGAGCCCGAGCTCCTCGACCTCGTCGAGGACATCGCCGGGTCGCGGGGCGCGCCGATCCTGCTCGTCTGCCTCGCCCGCCCCGAGCTCCTCGAGGCCCGGCCCGGCTGGGGCGGCGGCAGGATCAACGCGGCGTCCGTGCTGCTCGAGCCGCTGAGCGACGAGGAGAGCGGACGGCTGATCGACAACCTGCTCGGCCCGTCCGACCTGCCGCAGATCGTTCGCGACTGGATCGTCTCGACGGCCGAGGGCAACCCGCTCTTCGTCGAGGAGATGCTGGCGTCGCTCGTCGACCAGGCCGTCCTGCGACCGAGCGGCGACGGCTGGACGACGGTCGAGATGCCGGCGCTCTCGGTCCCGCCCTCGGTGCAGGCACTGATCGCGGCACGCGTCGACCGGCTGCCGGACGACGAGCGCAGAGTCCTCGAGCTCGCGTCGGTCGAAGGCACCCGCTTCCACCCGGAAGGAGTGGCCGAGCTCGCCGGCACGAACGTCGAGCCGCAGCTCGCCGCACTCGTCCGCAAGGAGCTCCTTCGGCCGCGCGAAGGCGAGCAGTCGTTCGCCTTCCGCCACCAGCTCGTCCGCGACGCCGCGTACGACTCGATGCCGAAGCAGCTGCGCGCGGAGCTCCACGAGCGGCTGGCGGAATGGCTGCGGCCGCGCGCCGGCGAGGAGCTTGCCGAGCACCACCTCGACCGGGCCGTCGCGCTGCGGCGTGAGCTGGACGTGAGGACGGCGTGAGCGGCCTCCTCGACACTGCGAGCGTGAACCAACGCCAGCACAAGGAGAGACCATGCACCGAAGGATCCGCACTCTCGTCGTCGCGGGCGCCGCACTGGCCGTCCTCGCCGCCGTCACCTCCTCGGCGTCGGGGACGGCCGCTCCGGCGGCCCCGTCCAGAATCGTCTACACCGCCGGCACGAGTACCCAGAGCGACGTCTACGTCGTCAGCGCGAAGGGCGGAAGGGCGGTCAGGCTGACGAAGAACCACGCGCTCGACCTGAACCCGACCTGGTCGCCGAGCGGCAAGCAGATCGCCTTCGAGAGCAACATGGCGCAGTCGGCTCCGAACGACTCCGACGTCTTCGTGATGACCGCGAACGGCAAGAACCTGCGCCAGCTCACGTTCAGCAACTCGTTCGACGGCGACCCCTCCTGGGGAAGGACGAACAAGATCGCCTTCGAGAGCGACCGCACGGGCAACACGGACATCTGGGTGATCAACCCCGACGGGAGCAACGAGCACCGGCTGACGACCAGCTCCGCATTCGACGGCGACCCGGTCTGGTCACCGGACGGCAGGCAGATCGCGTTCACGAGCACGCGCACCGGCAACCGGCAGATCTGGGTGATGAACGCCGACGGCTCGGACCAGAAGCAGCTCACCAACCTGTCCGGGGTGAACCAGAACCCGTCCTGGTCGCCGGACGGCCTGCAGATCGCCTTCGACACGAGCGTGGACGGCAACTTCGAGATCTACACGATGAACGTCGACGGCAGCGACGAGACGCGGCTGACGGACAACCAGGCGCTCGACGCGCTGCCGTCCTTCTCGCCGGACTCGCAGCACATCGTCTTCGTCAGCGACCGCAGCAGGCGAGGTCAGCGACGGCTGTACGTCATGAACTTCGACGGCTCGCACGTTCGGGCGCTGACCCACGGCAACTTCGACATGTCGCCCGACTGGGCCAGGGGTTAGCTCCGACCACAGGCACGCCCGGAGAGGGGCCGGGCGTGCCTTGCTTCGGTTGGCGTGCTAGCGGGCGAAGCCGCCCCACGGAGCGAGGTACGTGCCGCCGAACGGGGCGAGCAGCTCCCGTGCCGCAGGGCTTGGATTGCCGTACACGGTGAAGCGGGTCGGCTCGACGCACTCCATGAACCGGCCCGCCCATTTCTCCAGGAAGCCGTTCACGTGCGTGATCATCGCGTCGGAGTCGGTGTACTTCTCGAAGATGTGAACGGTGCCCTCGTCGTCTGAGATGTACCACTCGTAGTTGCGGGCCTCCGGTTCGGAGCTCGTGCCCTCGACCATCTCGTCCATCAGCTCCTTGAAGGTGTCGAGCTGACCCGGCTTCACGGACAGCTCGATCACCCAAGACACTTCGTCCTTCATTTCGGCCTCCCTTCGGCTTTCGGGCGATCCTAATGCGACACCTGCCGCGTACGATGCCGCAGTGGACGCGTTCCTGGCCATCGTCAGCAAGCGGGACACGAGGCGCTACGCGGACCGGGCAGTGCCCGAGGAGGTCGAGCGGCGGATCCTCGACGCAGGCCGCATCTCCGGGAGCGCGCGCAACCGCCAGCCGTGGCGGTTCCTCGTCGTCGAGAGCCCCGGGCGGCGCGAGCAGCTCGCCGGTGCTGTCTACGCAGGCGAGAACGTCCGCGGCGCGAAGTTCGTCGTCGCGATCGTCAGCTCCGGCGGACTCGACACGGGACGGTGCATGCAGAACATGATGCTCGCCGCCTGGAACGAGGGCGTCGCGTCGTGCCCGAACGGCATCGCGGACGCGGACGCCGCGCGCAAGGCGCTCGACCTCGGCGAAGACGACCAGGTGACGACGGTGCTCACATTCGGCTACCCGGCGCACGGCAGGACGGGCGAGAGCCGGACGGCCGAGGAGTGGATCGAGCGCGCCGACCGCAAGCCGCTGGACGAGCTCGTCGAGCGGCTCTAGGTCTTTCCCTCGTCGAGCAGCTTGTCCACCTGCTCGCGCGAGGTCATCTCGAGCTGGTCTTTCTGCGGCGGCGAGCTCAACACCGGGTCGCCGCGGCGGCGGGCGAACCACAGCCGAAGTCGGTCGAGAACGGACATGCTGGACGGGTACCCGCAGCGGTCAGATCGAAAGCACGACCTTGCCGTCGTGCGGCGCTGCCAGCCGTTCGTAGGCCGTTTCTGCCTCCGCCAGCGGGCGGACGCTGTCGATCGCAGGCTGCCACGAGCCCGCCTGCACCATCTCGAGGAACGCGCCGAACTGCCGCGGCGAGGCGCCCGTCGTCCCGAGGATGGAGAGGAAGTTGAGGTAGACGAAGCGCACGTCGAGCTCGACCATCGCGCCGCCGGTGCCGCCGAACACGACCAGCCGTCCGCCGCGCCGGAGAGCGCGCAAGGAGTCCGGCCACGTCGCGCCGACCGAGTCGACGACGAGGTCGACGCCGTCGGGCGCGAGCTCGCGGACAGCCCCGGCCCAGTCGTCCTGCGTGTAGAGCACGCCGCCGTCGGCGCCCAGGTTGCGCGAGCGCTCGATCTTCTCCTCGCTCGACGACGTGACGAGCACGCGCGCCCCTGCCTGCGCCGCGAGCGCGACGGCGAAGCTCGACGCGCCGCTGCCCGCGCCCAGGACCAGCACGGTCTCCCCCGCCTCGAGCCCACCGACCGGGAACAGCGCCCGGTAGGCGGTCATACCCGCGACCGGCAGCGACGCCGTCTCCTCCCACGACAGCCGCGGCGGCTTGGGGAACAGGTTCTCCTCCGGCACGGCGACGAGCTCGGCGAACGTCCCGTCGAGCGGGCCTCCGAGCCATTTCAGCCCGGCCGGCAGGTCGTCGCTCGGCCCCCACCCGACACCCGGGTAGATCACGACCTCCTCGCCCGTGTCCCGCCGCACGCCGGCGCCGTCGTGTCCGGCGACGAACGGCTTCGGGAAGTCGTACGCGGGCCCGGGCGGGTTGCGGACGAGGATGTCGCGGCGGTTCAGGGCAGCCGCCCGAAGCTCGACGACGACCTCGCCGTCGCCGGCAACCGGGTCCGGCGCCTCCTCGTAGCGTCCCTCTCCCCCGACGTGAATCCGAAATGCCTGCATCACGCACCTCCTCGCAGAGACCGCCACGGCTCCTGGTCTGCCAGCTCCTCGACCTCGTACCCGGCGTCGCCGATGCACGGCGAGAGGACGGCGAGGATCCGCACCGGCCGGTCGCTCACGTTGTACGACGCGTGCACGACCGCCGCCGGGATCACGACCGCGTCGCCGGTATGGAGCAGGCAGCGCTCGTCCTCGACCCATTGCTCCATCTCGCCGTCGAGCACGTAGATCACCTCTTCCTGGTTCGGGTGCCGGTGGAAGGCATGGGACTTGCCCGGGAGGAAGGTGGCTTCGACCGTCATGATCCGCTCGGCCCCGTCCGCCGGAGACGAGACTGCGGCGAACGTGCCCCAGTCGTGCTCCTCCCGCGCGATGTCGGCGGCAGCTTTGTATCTCATACCGGGATCGCCTTGAACCGCTTCATGTTCTCGGTCATCGCCACCTCCGTCGGGAGCCGCTCCATCGACGAGGCGCCGAAGAAGCCGACGACGCCGTTCGTCCGCTCGAGCACGTAGGCCGCGTCCTCCGGCTCGGCGATCGGGCCGCCGTGGCAGAGGACGAGGACGTCGGGGTTGACCTCCTTGGCCGCGTCGTGCATCGCCTGGACGAGCTCGACCGACTGGTCGAGGGTCTTCGCCGTATGGGCGCCGATGGTGCCTTTCGTCGTCAGGCCCATGTGCGGGACGAGCACGTCCGCGCCGGCCTCCGCCATCGCGCGCGCCTCGTCCGGGTTGAATACGTAGGGACAGGTCAAGAGGTCGAGCTCGCGGGCCGCGCGGATCATCTCCACCTCGAGCCCGTAGCCCATGCCCGTCTCCTCGAGGTTCTGGCGGAACTCGCCGTCGAAGAGGCCGACGGTCGGAAAGTTCTGGACGCCCGAGAAGCCGATCCGCTTCAGCTCTTCGAGGAACACCGGCATCAGCCGGAACGGGTCGGTGCCGCAGACGCCCGCGAGCACCGGTGTCTCGCGCACGATCGGCAGCACCTCCCGCGCCATGTCGACGACGATCGCGTTCGCGTCGCCGTACGGCAGGAGGCCGGCGAGCGAGCCGCGCCCCGCCATCCGGTAGCGGCCCGAGTTGTAGATGATGATCAGGTCGCCGCCGCCCGCCTCGGCGCACTTGGCCGACAGGCCCGTGCCCGCGCCGGCGCCGATGATCGGCCGCCCGGCATCGACCTGGGCGCGGAGCCTCGCGAGTGCCTCGCCGCGCGTCATCCGGAGATCATCTCGTGAAGCCGGTTCGCCATCGCCAGCGCGAACTGCTCGTCGTTCACGTCCAGGTCGAGCTCGTGCACCTCGACGTTCTCGCCGAGCGTCTCGCGGAGCCTCTCGAGCAGCGCCGCGTCCGCCTCCGCGTCGTAGAAGGGCTGGCCTTCGGTGGCGATCATCGACACTCCGCGCAGCGGGATGAAGAGCGCCGTCGGCCCCTTCGCGCCGGAGAGCTTGCGGCCGATCCGGCGGCCGAGCTCGCGGCACTCGTCCGGCGTCGTCCGCATCAGCGTGATCGTCGGGTTGTGGACGTACAGGTTTCGCCCTTCGAAGCGCTCGGGGACGCTCTCGCGCGGGCCGAAGTTGACCATGTCGAGCGCGCCGAGCGAGACGACCTGCGGCAGCCCGAGCTCGCCCGCCGCCTCGAGCCGGCCGGGATACGCGGCGAGCACGCCGCCCACGAGCTCGTCCGCCAGCTCCGTCGTGGTCGCGTCCAGCGACCCGGCGATGTACCCGGCGCGCATCAGCTCCTCCATCGACTCGCCGCCGGTGCCGGTCTGGTGGAAGACGAGCACCTCGTAGCCGAGCTCCTCGAGCCGCTCGCGCGCACGCGTGACGCACGGCGTCGTCACGCCGAACATCGACGCCGTGATCAGCGGCTTAGCTCCCTCGAGCGTCGGCGCCTGCGCCTTGACCATGCCGGCGATCGCGCCGGCAGCGTTGGCCAGGATCCGCGCGGAGATCTGGTTGATCCCGGAGATGTCGACGACCGAGTAGGTCATGGTCACGTCGGACGCCCCCATGTACGGCCGCGTGTCGCCGGAAGCGACGGTCGAGACGATCAGCTTCGGCACGCCGACCGGCAGCACGCGCATCGCCGCTGCGGCGATCGAGGAGTTGCCGGAGCCGCCGACCGACGCGATTCCGTCGAGCCGGCCTTCCTCGTGCAGCCGCTTGGCCACTGCTGCCGCGCCGGCCGCCATCGCGGACACGGCGGCCCCGCGGTCGCCCGCCTCCGCAAGCGCCTCGGCGTCCGCACCAGCCGCGGCGGCCACCTCCGCGCGCGACACGTCCGGCTCCACCTGCGGCTCGTAGACGCCGGCGTCCACGAGCAGCACGTCCACGCCCTGCTCCCGCAGCCGGTCGCGCAGGTACGCGTACTCGTGCCCCTTGGTGTCGAGCGTGCCGAGGAGGACGACGGTCGCCATCTACTTCGCCTTCGCCGGAGCCGGAATCGGGTTCCACACCGGGGTCGAGTCGTTGTCCTTCGGGTTCGTGACCGTCTTCTCTCCGCCGCCGAGCGTTGCGACCACGATCGCGCCGTCACGGGAGAACGCGATCCGCTTGCCGTCGGGAGACCAGCTCGGGGAGACGGCGTCCGCGACCGACGGGCTGCTCACCCGCGGCGCTTTCCCGCCCTTCACGCTGACCGCGAAG
>Ga0070741_10013462_pt1 | contig 14436 bp, 13 predicted proteins | sample Coa_R1_4_FD_66440 | JGI IMG/M metagenome (GOLD analysis project Ga0070741, IMG submission 66440) | Surface soil microbial communities from Centralia Pennsylvania, which are recovering from an underground coalmine fire - Coalmine... | ecosystem: Environmental > Terrestrial > Soil > Unclassified ...
GCCGAAGAAGGAAGATGTGGCGCCCACGCGGCAGGAGAAACTGCTCATGGAAATCCGCGATCTGCTCAAGAACCGTGCCGCGTGAGTCCGAATTCCGCTTGCGCTACGCATGCCGAACGATGATAGATCGACTGGACTTCACGATGGGCTTGCCGGGGGGAGTCAGCGGAAATGGCGCCTAAATCCGACGCCAATATCAAGGTCGTCGCCGACAACCGCAAAGCGCGCTTCAACTATGAAATAGGGGAAGTGTTCGAAGCCGGCATCGCCTTGACCGGGACCGAGGTCAAGTCATTGCGCTTCGGCAAGGCGACGATCGCTGAATCCTACGCCGACGCGCGCGAGGGGGAAATCTGGCTGATCAACTCCAACATTCCTGAATATTTACAGGCAAGCCGCTTCAATCACGCTCCGAAGCGTCCGCGCAAGCTTCTGCTGCACAAACGCCAGATTGCCAAGCTTGCCGGCGCCATCGAGCGGGAAGGCATGACATTGGTCCCGCTCAAGCTCTTCTTCAACGCGCGTGGGCGCGCCAAGGTCGAATTGGCCTTGGCCCGCGGCAAAAAACTGCATGACAAGCGCGAAACGATCAAGCGGCGTTCCTGGGAACGCGAGCGCGGGCGGCTGCTACGGCAGAAAGGCTAGACAAGCCGCAGCTCGGCGCGTGCCGCTGCAAAAACCTTGTGAAACATCTGCGGCGTCAGCACGCCGGTGTTCGTGTTGTAGCGGGAGCAATGATAGCTGTCGAACAAGGTAAGTTGGCCGAGCTTGTGTTTACACCCATGCCCGAAGGGGTAGGCCGCCCTTTTTCCGCCGAGCGCGACGACAGCGCTGTCATGGGCAATGTGGCCCAACGCGACCAGGGCGCGAAGGTTGGGCATGGCGGCGATCTCGTTACGCAGATAGAAGCCGCAGTTTGCGATCTCGGCGGTGCCCGGCTTGTTTTCCGGCGGCACGCAACGGACGGCATTGCTGATCCGGCAATCGACAAGCGAAAATCCATCGTCGGGCCGCGCGGCATATTCCCCGCGAGCGAAACCGTATTTGGATAAGGTGCCGTAGAGCAGGTCGCCAGCATAGTCGCCGGTGAACGGCCGGCCGGTGCGGTTTGCCCCCTGCAAGCCCGGTGCAAGCCCGACGATCAGGAGCCCTGCCTCCAACGGGCCGAAAGAAGGGACGGGAGCGTTGTGCCATTGCGGCTCGCGCGCACGCCAGCTTTCGCGAAAGGCAACGAGTCGCGGGCAGCGGCTGCAGTCATGCGGGGGGATGAAAAGCGTGGCGGGGTCCGGTCGCTTGCTAATCGTCGTAATCTTCTTCATCGACGGCGCCGGCCCGCTGCGGAACGGTACTGCGCTGCAGGAATTGCGGTGTGTGCTGCTGGCGCGGTTCCCGCGTCGGCCGATCGGGCCGCTCGGCCGCGTCACGCCCGATTTTACTCTGCAGTTCCACAATGTCGATGAACTGGTCCGCCTGGCGGCGCAGCTCGTCGGCGACCATGGGCGGCTGCGTGGAAATCGTTGAGACGACGACGACGCGGACCCCGCGTCTCTGCACGGCCTCGACGAGCGAGCGGAAATCGCCGTCGCCGGAAAATAGCACCATCTGATCGATGTGGCCCGCGATCTCCATGGCGTCGACGGCGAGTTCGATGTCCATGTTCCCCTTCACTTTGCGGCGGCCGGTTTGGTCGACGAATTCCTTCGTCGCCTTGGTCACGACGCTGTAACCGTTGTAGTCGAGCCAATCGATAAGGGGACGTATCGATGAATATTCCTGATCTTCGATAATGGCGGTGTAATAGAACGCCCTGAGCAGATAGCCGCGGGACTGAAATTCCCGCAGCAAACGCTTGTAATCGATGTCGAAACCTAACGCCTTGGCCGTGGCGTATAAGTTGGCGCCGTCGATGAACAGCGCGATTTTTTCACCGGAGACTGCCATGGTCGGTCTTTCTCGTGATTAAAACCAAAAAATCATTCAAATTCGCAGCCGCTAAAATGAGCGGACGGCCAATCATCGACACAGCCATCCCGCACCCCGAAAAATAGCGGCGGATTAAGGCCGGACTGAGGTTTCTGGGTTCGGCCGGAAGCTCGGGGAAGCGCCAAAATTCGGTCTTGCGCTTTCTGGCCAAGGTAGCTACCTAACTTGGCAGTTTCAGCAAAAGTTCCACGTGAATAGGAGCGCGAGCTCATGGCCCGTGTCACCGTCGAGGATTGCATCGACAAGGTGGAAAACCGATTCGACCTTGTGCTGTTGTCAGCCCACCGCAGCCGCATGATTTCTTCCGGCTCGCAGATCACCATTGAGCGCGATAATGACAAAAATCCTGTTGTCGCGCTGCGCGAAATCGCCGAGAGCACCATTTCGCCGGAAGATCTGCGCGAAGATCTTATCCATTCCCTTCAGAAATACGTCGAGGTTGACGAGCCAGAGCCCGAAACGGTGCCGCTGATCGGTGCGGCCAGCGTCGGCGTCGATGCGGACGACACTGAGGTCACAGGCGAGCGTATGACAGAGGAGGAGCTTCTTAAGGGCCTTGAGGGGCTCGCTCCCCCTGAGGAACAGCCCGAAGAAGAGGAATAAGCATTCCAGCGGCGGCGTGAGTTAAAGGCCCGGGGGCTCGCCTCGGGTCTTTGCCATTTGTGGGCGCATTCTTGCGCCTTCTGCGGAATCGCCGTGTTATCCTGTGCTTAGCCTGTGGATGGCTTATATATAATCATAAGCGCCAGGATGCTGCATGGGATTACCGACCGAAACTGAACGACGCGTGGACGGAGGGGCGCTTGTGGCTCCGCCGTTGGTCGAGCGCGACTCCAAGAGTCCGCCACATCCCTCTGGAAAATCAGCGAAAATGCCACGTAAGCCGCTGATGATGCGACAATATGAGCTGATCGAGCGCGTCCGACGTTACAATCCCAATACCAATGAGAGCCTTCTCGACCGCGCCTATGTTTACGCGATGAAGGCCCATGGCGAGCAGCGCCGGGCTTCCGGCGATCCCTATTTTTCGCATCCGCTCGAAGTCGCGGCCATCCTGACCGATCTGAAGCTAGACGACGCGACCATCGCCGCAGCTCTGCTGCACGACACCATCGAAGATACCGAAGCGACCCGCGCCGAAATTGACGCGATGTTCGGCAAGGATATTGGAACGCTGGTCGAAGGCCTCACCAAGCTCAAAAAGCTCGATCTCGTCACCCGTGAAGCCAAGCAGGCGGAGAACCTGCGCAAACTGTTGCTCGCGATCGCCGACGACGTCCGCGTGCTGCTGGTGAAACTCGCCGATCGACTGCATAACATGCGCACGCTCGAATACATGTCGCCGGAATCGCGCCGCCGCGTGGCGGAGGAGACACTTGACATCTATGCGCCGCTTGCCGGGCGCATGGGTATGCACGAGATGCGCGAGGAACTCGAAGACCTTTCTTTCCGCGAATTGAACCCCGACGCCTACCGCGCCGTCACCGAACGGCTGCTTGGTTTGGCGGGGCGCAACAAGGACCTGATCAGCGAGATCGAGCAGCAGCTTACCCGCAAGCTCGCCAAGCACGGGCTCAAGGCCAAAGTCCACGGTCGGCGCAAGCGCCCTTATTCCATTTGGCGGAAGATGGAGCGCAAATCCGTCGGCTTCGAGCAACTCTCGGACATCTATGGTTTCCGGGTCGTCGTGAAGAGCACGATCGAGTGCTATCAGGCGCTTGGGATCGTGCACATGACCTGGCCGGTCGTTCCGGGGCGTTTCAAGGATTACATCTCGACGCCCAAGCAGAACGATTATCGTTCCATCCATACGACCGTGATCGGTCCCGGCAAGCAGCGCGTCGAGCTGCAAATCCGCACCCGGGAAATGGACGACATCGCCGAATACGGCATCGCCGCCCACGCCTTGTACAAGGACGAGCTGGGCACGCCGACGGAAATGCTGTCGCGCGAATCAAGCGCCTACGCATGGCTGCGGCGCACGATCGAGCTTCTGGCGGAGGGATCCAATCCGGAAGAATTCCTGGAGCACACCAAACTCGAGTTGTTCCACGACCAGGTCTTCTGCTTCACGCCCAAGGGAAAATTGATCGCGCTGCCGAGCGGGGCAACATCCATCGATTTCGCTTACGCCGTGCACACGGACGTCGGCAATACCGCGGTAGGCTGCAAGATCAACGGCAAGATCGCGCCGCTCGTCTCGCAACTGGTCAACGGCGATGAAGTGGAAATCATCACCTCCAAAGCGCAAGTGGCGCCGCCGGCGGCATGGGAATCCATCGTCGTTACCGGCAAGGCACGCGCCGCCATACGCCGGGCCACGCGCGCGGCCATCCGCTCGCAATATGCCGGGCTGGGCCGGCGTTTCGTCGAGCGCCTCTTCCAGCGCGCCAAAATCGAGTATTCCGACGACAAGTTGCGGAATGCGCTGCCGCGACTGGCGCGCGCCTCTCTCGACGATGTGATGGCATCGGTCGGACGCGGCGAGATGAAGGCGTCGGATGTCGCTCGCGCCATGTATCCCGATTACAAGGAAGAGCGGGGCGCCCCGCGCGCCGCCAAGCCGAAGACGGAAAGCGGCTGGTTCGGGCTCAAGCGCGCCAAATCGTTGAAATTCAAGATCCCCGGCATCGGCAGCAAATCAACGCCGCTGCCGATCCGTGGCATCAACAGCGACCTTCCCGTGCGGTTTGCCTCCAAGGGCGGCGCGGTGCCCGGCGACCGCATCGTGGGAATTCTGACGCCGGGACACGGCATCACCATCTATCCGATCCAATCTCCCGCGTTGAAGGAGTTCGAGGACACGCCCGAGCGTTGGCTCGATGTGCAATGGGATATCGAGGAAGCGAGCAAGCAGCGCTTTCCGGCGCGGCTCGCGGTGCAGTCGGTCAATGAGCCGGGCACGCTGGCGCAGATCACGCGTGTCATCGCCGAGCATGGCGGTAACATCGACAATATCCAGATGACCCGACGTTCGCCGGATTTCACCGAGCTCACCATCGACCTGGAGGTCTACGACCTCAAGCATCTGAACGCTATTGTCACCCAATTGCGCGCGAAGCCTGTGGTCGCCAAAGCCGTGCGCGTGAATGGCTGAGGCAATGACGTGACCTCCCAACTGCGCCTCGGCGTCAATGTCGATCACGTCGCCACGATCCGCAATGCGCGCGGTGGGCGACATCCCGATCCGGTGCGCGCGGCCAAGCTTGCGATCGCGGCGGGGGCCGACGGCATCACCGCGCATTTGCGCGAGGATCGCCGGCACATTCTGGATGACGACATCGCCCGGCTGCACGCCGAAATTTCCAAGCCGCTGAATTTCGAGATGGCGGCGACGGAGGAGATGATCGCCATCGCACTAAAGACGCATCCGCACGCAGCCTGTTTGGTGCCGGAAAAGCGCAGCGAGCGCACGACCGAAGGTGGCCTTGACGTTGTCGGGCAGCGCCCGGCTCTCGGCGCGGCCATCGCAAAGCTTTCCGCTGCCGCGATCCGGGTATCGTTGTTCGTTGCGCCGGAGCGGCAACAGATCGAAGCGGCCGCGCAGCTTGGCGCGCCGGTGGTGGAAATTCATGTCGGGCCCTGGTGCGAGGCCCTGACGCAACGGGACAAAGCGGTGGCCGATGCCGAATGGCGCCGCATTCGGGAGGCGGCACGGCAGGCCAAGGATCTTGGGCTTGAGGTGCATGCCGGGCACGGCCTTGACTACGCCAGCGCCGAAATGATCGCGGCGCTGCCGGAAATCGTCGAACTTAATATCGGTCATTTTCTGATCGGGGAGGCGGTATTCGACGGCTTGGCCGAGGCGGTGAAGTTGATGCGCGACGCCATGGATCGCGGGCGCAAAAATGCGGGGCGCGCATGATCCTCGGCATCGGTTCCGACGTCATCGATATCCGCCGCATCGAAAAGACGATCGCGCACCACGGCGACCGCTTCCTCAATCGCATCTTCACCGCCACAGAACGCGCCAAGGCCGAACGACGCGCGAAGCGGGTCGATACTTACGCCAAGCGATTCGCCGCCAAGGAAGCCTGTGCCAAGGCACTGGGCACCGGATTGCGCGCCGGCGTGTTCTGGCGCGACATGGGTGTCGTCAATCTGCCCTCGGGAAAGCCGACAATGCGGCTGACCGGCGGCGCCCTCGAGCGGCTGAAAGCAATCACCCCGCCCGGCTTCGACGTGCAAATCGATCTGACCATCACCGACGAATGGCCGCTGGCGCAGGCGCTTGTTATTATCTCGGCTTTGCACAAATGAGCGGGCCTGGGACCGCCATTGGGGGTGCCCGTAACCTGATCATCTCGTTGAGGCACCAAGAAAATGCCGCACTTTGCCGCGCAGGCTCCGGCATTCGTTGCATGGTAGGGTGCCAGCCGTTACAAGGCTGCGGGATTTTCCAATCAAGGGAAGGCGAATGAGCGTGTCGACTGCGAAACGCAAGGAAGGAGGCTTGGCCGAATGGGCCAGCGTCATCTTTCAGGCTCTGCTCATTGCGCTGGTGATCCGCACATTCCTGTTTCAGCCCTTCAACATTCCATCGGGGTCGATGGAGAGGACTCTTCTGATCGGCGATTACCTTTTTGTCTCGAAATACAGCTACGGCTACAGCCGCTATTCGTTTCAATTGCCGTTGCTGCCGCCGTTGCCGCTGTTCTCCGGCCGCGTCTGGGCGTCGCCGCCACAACGTGGCGACGTCGCGGTGTTCCGCCTGCCAAGTGATACGTCCGTCGATTACATCAAGCGCGTCATCGGGCTTCCCGGCGACCGTATCCAGGTGAAACAGGGCGAGCTCTTCATCAACGGCGAGGCGGTCAAGCGGGAGCGGCTGCCAGACCTCGACACCGTCGAATACGGCATGACAGTCAAGCGATGGCGGGAAACGCTGCCGAATGGGGTCAGCTACGTGACGCTCGACCTCGGCGACAGCGGCTATGCCGATAATACGCCGGAATTCGTCGTGCCGCCCGATCGTTATTTCATGATGGGGGACAATCGCGACAACTCCCGCGACAGCCGGTTTCCCGAAGTCGGTCCGGTGCCGTTCGAGAATTTCATCGGCCGCGCGCAGATCATCTTCTTCTCGATCGGGGATGGCGATAAGGCGTGGCAGATATGGCGCTGGCCGTGGGACCTGCGCTGGAGCCGCCTGTTTCAACCGGTCAGATGAGGCGACGCAACACAAGCACCGCTTCCAAGCTGGCGGCGGCCGCCGCCTCAACCGCGGCTGCGGCCAATGGTCCGGTTGATGCCTCCACACCGAAGCGCCGTCGCCGGGTGAGCGCAGTCGAGGAACGCATCGGCTACCGCTTCAAGGATGCCGGACTGCTCGAATGCGCGCTCACCCATATCTCCGCCCTCACGGCGCGCAATCGGGCCGCGAGCTATCAGAGGCTCGAGTTTCTCGGCGACCATGTTCTCGGTCTCGTGGTGTCGGACATGCTATTTCGCGCTTTTCCCAAGGCCAACGAGGGAGAACTGTCGCGGCGCTTGGCCGATCTCGTGCGGCAGGAAACTTGCGCCGATATTGCAAAGCAACTGGAGCTCGGCGCGGCGGTCCGTCTCGGCCCTTCCGAGGCGAGCGGCGGCGGCCGCACACGTGTCGCCATTCTCGCCGATCTATGCGAGTCGCTCATTGGTGCGGTGTTCCTCGATGGCGGCTATAAAGCAGCGGCTGAGCTGATCGACCGGCTCTGGGATCAGCGGATGCGGACGCCGGTACGCCCGCCGCGGGACCCGAAAACCGTGTTGCAGGAATGGGCGCAGGGGCGCGGCTTGCCGACGCCGGCCTATCGCGAATTGCAGCGCAGCGGCCCGCATCACAATCCGGAGTTCCGGGTCGCCGTGGAATTGCCGAAACTGACGCCTGCCGAAGGCACGGGCCGCACCAAGCGCGCGGCGGAGCAGGCCGCGGCTGCCGCGATGCTGACACGCGAGGGTGTGCGCACGGATTTCGGCGATGGTTGATGCGTCCCCGCCGGGCGAGTCTGCGGCGCGCTGCGGCTTCGTAGCACTGATCGGTGCCCCCAACGCGGGAAAATCGACGCTGCTTAATGCGCTGGTCGGATCGAAGGTTAGCATTGTGTCGCGCAAGGTACAGACTACGCGCTCGCCCTTGCGCGGGATCGCCGTCGAAGATGACTCGCAGCTGATCTTCGTCGACACGCCGGGTATTTTTCAGCCAAGACGCCGCTTGGATCGCGCCATGGTTGCAGGAGCCTGGAGTGGGGCGCGCGACGCCGACATTGTCGCCCTGATGATCGATGCTCGCAAAGGATTGGACGACGAAGCGGATGCGATTCTTGCACAGCTCGCAGAGGTGAAGCAGCCAAAGATCCTGGTGCTCAACAAGGTCGATGTCGTGGAACGGGCCAGCCTGCTTGCGCTCGCCAAGAACGCCAACGAACGAGCGCGTTTCGATGCCACATTCATGATTTCCGCACTGACGGGTGATGGCGTTCGCGACGTCAAGAAATGGCTTGCGGTGCACGTACCGCCGGGGCCATGGCTTTATCCTGCCGACCAGATGACGGATGCTCCACTGCGGCAGCTCGCTGCCGAAATCACGCGGGAGAAGCTATTCGATCGGCTGCATCAGGAATTGCCCTATCAGTCGACGGTGGAGACCGAATCCTGGGCCGAGCGGAAGGACGGGTCGGTACGCATCGAACAGACGATTTACGTCGAACGGGAGAGCCAGCGCAAAATCGTGCTCGGCAAGGGCGGCGCGACCATCAAGGCAATCGGCGCCGAGGCGCGCAAGGAAATCGCGGCAATGATCGAAGCGCCGGTGCATCTGTTTTTATTCGTGAAGGTGCGGGAAGGGTGGGAAAATGATCCCGACCGCTATCGGAGCATGGGCCTGGAATTCCCGGCCGATTGACGGCTCTGCCGTCTTGAGCCATTGGAATGCGCCACATGCAATGGACCGATGAAGGCATCGTTCTTGGCGTCAAGCGCCACGGCGAAGCCAGCGCCATTCTCGAGCTGATGACCCGCGAACACGGGCGGCATCTCGGCCTGGTCCGTGGCGGTGCGGGAACGCGCTTGCGTCCGATCTTACAGCCGGGCAATTCGGTCTCGGCGACGTGGCGCGCGCGCCTCGACGAGCATTTGGGCATTTATACCGTCGAGGGATTGCGGCTGCGCGCCGCGGGCTATCTGGGAGCGTCGCATGCCGTCTACGGCGTAACGCACCTGGCGGCGCTGACGCGGCTTCTGCCCGAGCGCGATCCGCATCCCGCGGTTTTTGAAGCGCTTGAGGACATCCTCGAGCGGCTTGGCGACGCAAGGCAGATCGGTCCTTTGGTCGCCCGATTCGAACTGGCGCTTTTGGCCGAACTCGGTTTTGGCCTCGACCTCAGCCAATGCGCCGCGACCGGGGCCGTTGCGGACCTTGCCTATGTGTCGCCGAAATCCGGCCGAGCGGTGTCGCGGCAGGCCGGCGAGGCTTGGCGCGACAAGCTAATGCAATTGCCCGCTTTTCTCGCCGGCGATGACGGCGAACCGACGCCTGCCGAGGTCAGCAGCGGCTTCGCGATCACCGGACATTTCCTCAGTCGCCACGTGCTTGAGCCGCGCGGCATCGCGCTGCCCGAGGCGCGCCGGCATTTCATCGCGGCAATTCTGCGCGGCTGACCCCCGCGCGTTTTGCTTGGCCGCCTCATTAGAGGCGGAAATAAAGGTGTACGCCCGGCCGCCGGTATGCGTAGGGCCGGTAATAATAAGGATAGGGATACCCGTAGTAATAGGGATAGCCGTAATAGTACGGCCTTGCGAATCCGGGCCGGTAACTGCACGTGCGGACCCAATGTCCGTGCCGCCAGACGCGATAGCACACAAAGCGCACATTTTCGATGGCGGCGCCCGCTGCCGCTCCGCGGAGGCCGTCAGGCGCGATCAGGCCTGCCGCGTGGCCGGGCACAGCAATTCCTGTGCCGCCCATGATTGCGATCGCCGCCGCTAAGAAGAGATTCTTGCGCATGATCGTTGCTCCCCTTGTCCGGAATTTCTGCTGACTACACTACGCGCAAGAAATTCCATGAGTTCCATGTTGATCCCTTGGCAATGAACGGGCGCAAAGCACGGCATTCATCTCTTGTTCAGCCGGAGCCGCCGCGCTACGCATCGTTTCATGGGCAAGCGATTGATTCCTCCCGAGCGGGAAGAGGTGCAGGAGATCGCGCTACGCGAGGCGCTGGAGGAGCGTTATCTCGCCTATGCGCTCTCCACGATCATGCACCGCGCGCTGCCCGATGCGCGTGATGGCCTGAAGCCGGTCCACCGGCGTTTGCTGTATGCGATGCAGCAGCTTCGGCTCGATCCCAACGCAGCTTTCAAGAAATGCGCCCGCGTTGTCGGCGATGTGATCGGTAAGTTTCATCCGCATGGCGATCAAGCTGTTTATGACGCCCTGACTCGCTTGGCGCAGGATTTCGCCCAGCGCTATCCGCTGGTGGACGGTCAAGGCAACTTCGGCAACATCGACGGCGATAATCCGGCTGCGATGCGCTACACCGAGGCGCGGTTGACCGATGTCGCGCGCTTGCTGCTCGATGGCCTCGACGAGAATGCCGTCGATTTCCGCCCCACCTACGACGGGGGCGACGACGAACCGGTGGTGCTTCCGGCGGCCTTTCCCAATCTCTTGGCCAACGGTTCGCAGGGCATCGCCGTCGGCATGGCCACGGCGATTCCACCGCACAACGCCGCCGAATTATGCGACGCCGCTTTGCATCTCATCGACAACCCGAACGCCCGCAGCCGGACGTTGCTGAAATTCGTGCCGGGACCTGATTTCCCCACCGGCGGCGTGGTTGTCGACCCGCGTGAAACCATCGCACAGGCCTACGCTACCGGGCGCGGCTCCTTTCGTGTGCGCGCCAAGTGGCACAAGGAGGATGGCGGCCGCGGCACCTATGTCGTGGTCATTACTGAAATTCCTTGGCTCGTTCAAAAGTCGCGGCTTATTGAGAAAATCGCCGAGCTGCTCAATGCAAGGAAACTTCCGCTGGTCGCCGACGTCCGCGACGAGTCGGCGGAAGATGTGCGGCTGATTATCGAGCCGCGCGCGCGCAGCGTCGATCCCGAACTATTGATGGAAAGCCTTTTCAAGCTGACCGAGCTTGAAAGCCGCGTGCCCTTGAACATGAACGTCCTTGCCAAAGGACGCGTGCCGATGGTGATGGGCCTTGCCGAAGTCTTGCGCGAATGGCTCGATCACCGCCGCGACGTGCTGTTGCGGCGTTCACGCCACCGGCTCGGCGCGATCGAGCACCGGCTCGAGGTGCTCGGCGGACATCTCGTGGCCTATCTGAATCTCGACAAGGTGATCAAGATCATCCGCAAGGAAGACGAGCCGAAGCCGGTCTTGATCAAGACGTTCAAGCTGTCGGATGTGCAGGCCGAGGCGATCCTCAACATGCGCCTGCGCAACCTGCGCAGGCTCGAGGAAATGGAAATTCGCGCCGAGGACAAGGCCCTGCGCTCGGAAAAGAAGGCTATTCAGGCACTGATAGGGTCCGAGAAAGAGCAATGGAAAACCATCGCCGGTCAGATCAAGGAAGTTCGCAACGCCTACGGGCCAAAAACCACACTGGGGAAAAGACGCACGCAATTCGCGGCGGCTCCCGAACATGACGAAGCGGCGATCGAAGAGGCGCTGGTCGAACGCGAGCCAGTGACCGTCGTCGTTTCAGAGCGCGGCTGGATCCGCGCGTTGCGCGGCCATGTCGCCGATCTTTCCGGCGTCTCGTTCAAATCCGACGACCGGCTGAAATTTGCTTTCCCCGCGGAAACAACCTCGAAGTGCCTGATATTCGCGACGAATGGGCGATTCTATACGCTCGATGCCGCTAAATTGCCGGGCGGCCGCGGGCATGGCGAGCCAATCCGACTCTTTATCGACCTCGAGCAGGAGGCCGATGTCGTCGCCGCATTTATGTTTCAGGGAGGCCGTAAATTCCTCGTAGCCGCCTATGACGGGCGTGGCTTCGTCGTGGCCGAGGACGACTGCCTCGCCAATACGCGTAAGGGCAAGCAGGTATTGAACGTGGCTCCGCCAAACGAGGCGCGGGCGCTCGCCCTTGTCCAGGGTGAATTGGTCGCTAGCATCGGCGAAAATCGTAAAATGGTGATTTTCCCGCTGGAGCAGATTCCCGAAATGGCCCGCGGCCGTGGAGTACGTCTGCAGCGCTACAAGGACGGCGGACTTTCCGACGTCAAGACCTTCGGCGCCGAGGAAGGTCTGAACTGGCTCGACAGCGCCGGCCGCAGCTTCATGCTCTCGCTCAAGGAACTTTCCGATTGGCGCGGCAACCGCGCCGATGCCGGCCGGCTGGCGCCCAAGGGATTTCCCAAGAACAATAAATTCGGTCGCGCGGGTTTGCAGAAGGATGGCGGAACGTCGTCAGCTCGAGATCAATAATACCGACGCTTTCGAATTCTCCAGGACCGCGGCTGCGGTGTCGCCGAAGAACAGTTTTTCTCCGGGGCGGCGGCTGGCGCCCATGACGATAAGCGTATTTTTGTCGACGTCGACTTGCTTGAGGATCGCTTCTTCCGGCGCGATGTCGGCAAGGATCGCGGTTTGCGGCTTCACGCCGTAGCTTTGCGCGAGCTCCATGATGTCTTTTAAAATCGCCTTTTCGTGGTGCCGCTTGCGCAAGCGTCGCTTTTTACCGACGGCGGCGCGTGTCGCCACGTAGAGCACGGTGACCGGGGCCTTGATGGCTTTGGCGATGGCCAGCGCCACATCGGCGGCGTTGCGTGATGGTATCGTCCCATTTACCGGCACCAGGATGCTCAGTTTGCTTTCCAGCGAGTCCTCGACGTGGATGCCGCGGGAGTCGACCACGGCGAGGGCACCTTCGAAGCCGAGGCCTATGCGGTTCACGCCGGCATGCAACTCGGCTTTGCGGCTCACCGTTTTTTCTAGACCGATGACGAGAAGATCGTAGCCCTTGTCCGCCTCTTCCGCGATTGCATCATGGGGGGCCTTTTCCGGCGTCCTTACGGTGACGTCGATCTCCTTATTTTCTTCGTCCTTGGCCTTGCGCCTGGCGCTTGCCGCGGCGGCCGATTTCACCGCATGTTCGACGCCCTTATGCTCGGGCTGCTCGTCCTTCCTCTCCTTCTTCGCGCCGTTGCCGTTTTTCGGTGCCTTGGCGTTCAAGGGTACGACGGTGCTCGGCATGCCCCGCGTGCCGGCGATGATGCCGGCGATACGCGAGGCGAATTTCCCGTTGGCGCTGTCGTCGATCGCGATCAGCAGACGCTCGAGATTGGCAACGAAACCTTTCTCATCGAGCTTTTCCCGCCTCAGCCGTTCGCGCTCCGCCTTTGACATGGGCAGCCGGCTCAGCGCCCAGCGCAGCATCGGCGGCATGGCCATGGTCGTCACGATCGCCATGGTGACGATCATCGTGAAAAGATCCTGATTCAGGGCCCCCATCGAGAGGCCGATCGTGGCGACAATCACTTCGGTGGAGCCGCGGGCGTTCATGCCGCAGGCCAGCGCAAAACCTTCGCGCCTGGTGAGTCCGCCGAGCTCCGCGCCGATAAATGCGCCGGTGAATTTGCCGATGCTCGCTATCAGGATCAACCCTCCCGTCAGCAAAGCGATATTGAGGTTCGACAAGATGCTGAGATCGGCGCTGAGCCCCGCGATGCCGAAGAATATCGGAGCAAAGAAGGCCGTGATGATGCCGCGAAGCTGCTCGTCGATGTGCCGGGTGAGGATGGGCGATTGGCCCACCAGAATTCCCGCCACGAACGCGCCGAGCACCATGTGAACGCCGATGGCGTCGGTAATAAGTGCCATGGCGCCCATGACGATCAGAATGGCCGTGATCACCGCAAATTCACTGACAAACACGTCATTGGCCCAGCGAATGATCAAGAATACGACGCGCCGGCCGACGCTGAAGCTCACGGCCATGAAAAGGAATGTGCCGACGACGCTCTTCGTCAGCGCCATGCCGTCGACGGCGCCGTGCAGTGCCACGCTGAAAATGATCGACACGATGATCCAGCCAATGCTGTCATCGATGATTGCGGAAGCGAGAATGACCTGCCCGACAACGCGCCGCAGGAAGTTCATCTCCCGCACGACTACGGCGACGATCTTAACCGAGGCGATGGACAGCGCGGTACCGAGAAAGAGCGCGGTGATGAGCCGCCGGGAGGGATCGGGAAGCATGCTATCCGGAACGAACTCGCCAAGCGTCACACCGCAGGCGAAGGGCACGACGATCCCCATCAGCGATGCGAATAGGGAAGCGCGGCCGCTCTGTCGCACCAGCTTCAGGTCGGTTTCCATGCCGGTAAGCAGCAGCAGCAGCAAAATACCGAACTGCGATACGGCATCGATCATCGCCTTCTGTTCAGGAGTTCGGGGAAAGATCGCGTGTTGAAGGTCCGGAGCCAGCAGTCCGAAGAACGAGGGACCGAGCA
>Ga0070741_10013463_pt1 | contig 14434 bp, 6 predicted proteins | sample Coa_R1_4_FD_66440 | JGI IMG/M metagenome (GOLD analysis project Ga0070741, IMG submission 66440) | Surface soil microbial communities from Centralia Pennsylvania, which are recovering from an underground coalmine fire - Coalmine... | ecosystem: Environmental > Terrestrial > Soil > Unclassified ...
CGAAATTGTAATAAGTCCATCCCCAGAAGCTATTAATCGGTAAGCTTGCAACCCTTCCGTCAGCTTGATCATTGAACCAATTAAACATTTGGAAATACTCGTTTGGTATTTTGGTCCGCATTTTGGGATCGATCAATTGGCCTTGAAAAGCAGGCAGGGAATAGTACAAGAGGGAAAGAAAAACAATAAGGGTAAACAAGCGGTATACGTTAAATCTCTTAAAGAATAGGATTCCAAAGGCAAAAAAATAAGATGAACTAAAAATAAGAAGAATTGAAAGTTTAGTGAACGGAAACCTCAGCGCTTCTTTAAAAAGAGGAACTGCGTTTTGCAAAAAATCGAAGATAAAGCCAAGGGGGGGATTGACGTTAAACCAGAAAAAGACCGACAAGGCAAAAATAGAAAGCATCGGGATTGCGATAATGCTTTTTGTTTTTATCGAATAATAAATTCCGGTTAGTATTATTAGGAAAAAAGCTATTCCCAAAACGAAAACCAGGGGATTGTCCAAGTGTTTTGACCAAGACAAAAGAAGCGGCTCAAACTTCCCGTCACCTGAATATTGCCCCCAGTTAAAAAGAAAATTCTTGAAAAAAGAAAGGCTTTGGATATTGCCAAAAGAAGCGTTTTGGGCAAAAGCTTCCTCGGTAAAGAGTGTATGGATCTTTGAAGCTCCTACTTCTTGGGCATGATTTAGGACAAAATAAAGGTTGGGCAAAAGCCAGAACATATTTACGACAAGGGATGTAAGGATAAGCTTTAACGAGAGAAATTTAAGCCTTTTCTCTTTGATTGTGAAGTTAGCAACCAGAAGAAAAAGAAGAAAGGCCATGAAGAAAACATACCAAAGGGTTGCCGTATGGGCCATCGGAGCTGCAAAAAATGAGATTACCCCAAATAGCAAGAGAAATTTTCTTCGCCCAGTCCTAAGAAATTCGATCGCAGCAAGGAAAAGCCAGGGTAAAGTTGCGTAATGGGTGGTAAACATCTCCAAAGGCACGAATAATTGCTGGACGGTAACTAAGTTTAGAAGATAGAAAAGTGAGGCTAAAAATGCCGGAATTTGGCCAATACGCCTTAGGAGGAAATAGATACCCAAGGGACCTAGTAATAAGCAAAGAAATATGTAAAAATAACGGAGGAAATCCTGGGAAAGGACAAAAGACAGTGGATAATAAAGGATCATTCTTGGTATTTCTGCGATGTGGGCTTGGGAAGCGACCGCCCCTAACCCTTGGTGATCCTGCCAAACCCCAAAAATTATCCTTCTAAAATATTCCGGGAAGTTGAATTCGGGATGCAATGTATCCCAACCGGATAAAAAAGTATGCGGACTATAATTTTGAACTACCAATACTATCCAAATAAGAACCAACAAGAGGGGAGCAAAATGTGGATAAATTCTTCGTATCATTTATCATTCCAAAATACGGAAAAATTTCCGCTTACTTAAAAGCGGAAATTTTCCTAAGTGCACAATTTTATCTAAAGTTGTTTCCCGAAGGACTCCAACCGTTAGCCATGTTGTGCCAGTCTCTAGCGTTTTCTCTGGTTGATGTGTGAATATCAACTCCGTATGCTCCAGTATTTGCGTCGACTACTAAAGACTTAACTCTAGAATTTCCAGCATCTCCTCCGTTTGGTCCGCTTTTATGCGCATTCGCAATGTTTTGCTCGAACCATTCGGCTGAAATAAAGGCTGAATTCTCAACGTTTCCTGTAGCAGGATCTTCTCCGTTAAAGAATTCAAACACTTGTGCCGATGACGGAACAAAACCGGTTATTCTTGCTATCAAATTCTCGTCCGTGTCTTGTTTTCCGTCTCCAAAAAGACCTCTTATTGCGACCCAGGCTTGTGTTCCTTGCTCTTCTTTAACAACTATTTTCTTGCCTGTCGATACCCATTTTCCGGTTTCATCGGATTTTCCAATCTCGATTACTCCTTCCTGGCCATTAAAGACTAGGAATCCGGATGCAGGTATAAGTCTAAATAGTGGAGGACAAGTGTCGGCAATTCTGTGCGTCTCGTCTGTTAAGAACCTTGCGTGTCCATGGGAATTATATACAGCGTCTGGCCCTGGATTAGGTCTTCCATCTCCAAATGGATTGCTGTTGCTTTGTCCAACTATATCGGGTCCGTACAAAATCGCACCAGGTTCTCCGTAAGCAGCTGATAGACTTGTGCCGGATGGGAATGGATTCTTGAATCTTCCATCGCTTTCTGCAACCAAAACATTAGTTGCTCTGGTTGGAAAACCTGCAAGTCCAAATCCCCCGACTTCCACAGTCGTTTGCAATGCCGTCTCAACAGTTGGGCATTCTCCAGTCACTGTAGGCGCTTGGTTCACCTTCACTGTTGGTGAGGGCATTTCCGTTGGTGAAGGAGTCGGAGTAGGACTACCCACCGCAGACCTTACAATCGGAGCTGGTCCGTCATGGTTCATTGTCGCGTCGATAAGTGATGTTCCACCCCATACTGCTAAAACACTTCCTCCGACTATTATGGCGGTAACAGTCTTTGCTCCACCTTTTTCGTCTTTATGAAAACCATTCGCCCAGTTTACGTCCGCTTGCGAAGGACCAATAACACCTTTTTCTAAATGTAAAGAACGAGATTTAATATCGGAGTATGGTCCCATTATTTGCTCTTTCATTATTTCTCACCCCCCTTAAAACTCTTTGAAGTTTTCTTTCTGAGTAAAAATCCAAACATCCCTCCCGGTAAAAGCGCCATTAATGGCAAAAGCTCAGGCCCGGTTGCAGGAGTCGAAGGAATCGGGGAAGGGGATACTATTGGAAGGCCGCCTTTGGTTGTGGTTGCCGGAACTGTCTTTTCAATACAGAATTGTGTATTTGCCTGGCTCATTTGGCCTGTATTTGCGGTTGCAGTTACCTGGTTAACAACGCAAGTAATCCCGTTTGGGAGATCTTTCGGATCAACAACTTTTCCAAGAACCGCAAAATTTCTTGTTTCGTTAGGACCAAGAAGGTCAACTGTGAAGGTTAGAGTTTTGGTGTTATTATCAAATGTCCCAGCTGTCCCTCCGGGTTGGAAATTAACGGACCCCGGGAAAGTATCCTTTACCGCGGTCTGGGAGATAGTCTGGCCCCCTGTATTCGTTACAGATATCTGAAATGTGACGGTCTGATCGCCGGAAAATCTTGGATCGTTTGTTCCGAGGTTTTGGACAAATTGGTTAGTCTGCGGATTCTGAACAGTTTTCGTGACAAGGATATTGCCCGTTGTAACGCAAGTTTGTCCGCCTCCATAAACGGGCTGGCAAACAACGTCAGCATATGCACTTCTTGCCAAAAGCAAAGAGAAAATAGAGAACAAAAATATAAAAAGAAATTTTTTCATGTCTTAAAAACTCAACCAGGCAGTTCTAAAGTTACGGCATGATAGCACATGTTATAGGATTAAGCAAGTAAAAAGTGTGTAATAAAGATGTAATAACGCTAGCTACCATATCGAGCTAAATAGAAGTTTGAAGCATAAATTACAACATACTATATCAAAATTTTTGCGGGAGTCGTGGGATACATCTTGACAAGAAAGCTTTGCTGTGTTAATTTAAGGGAGCCTTCAGGAGAAATCCCAAACATTTCGCGCTTAATCCTATTGATTTAAATTTCCTTTAACTAATATGCCAACAAGAAAAAAATCCACAGTAGAAGATTTGGTGTCAAAGCCGGTCGAAGAAAAACGTCAGGAAGCTGAGACGGTTGCGCCCGTTCAAAAAGAACCGGAAGAACAAAGGGAAGAAGCTCTCAGAGACCTGCCTGCGCAGGCAGGAGAGCGAAGGTTTGAGCGAAGTTTTGAAACCGAAACATATCCCGTCCAGGGAATTCTGGATATCCAGCCCGAAGGGCATGGATTTTTGAGGCCAAGATTTATCCCATCCCAAAGGGATATCTACATCTCCCAATCCCAAATAAGACGCTTTATGCTTCGTCCCGGAGATTTGGTGGAAGGAGTTGGAAGGCCGCCTAAGGATACCGAAAGATATTTTGGGCTTTTAAAAGTAGAAAAAGTAAACGGGGATGATGCCGAGAAGTCTATAAACCGGCCGTTTTTTGACGAGTTAACTCCAATTTACCCAAAGAAACAAATAGTCCTTTCAACGGGGAAAACTCCGCTTTCAACGAGAATAATCGACCTTGTTTCTCCGATTGGTTTTGGACAAAGAGGAATGATTGTTTCTCCTCCAAAAGCCGGGAAAACGACAATCCTAAAAGAAATCGCAGCCGGAATTGCCCAGAATTATCCAAAAGCTCACCTCATGGCGGCTTTAATCGGGGAAAGACCGGAGGAAGTTACAGACATCTCCCAATCTGTTAAGGGGGACGTTGTTGCCTCAAATTTTGACGAACCGCCCGAAAACCAGACAAGGGTAGCCGACATAACTTTGGAAAGAGCAAAAAGACTGGTAGAAAGCGGACTTGACGTAATAGTCCTTCTGGATTCCATAACAAGGCTTGCTAGGGCGTACAATCTTTCCGTTGCTCCTTCCGGCCGAACACTAACCGGAGGATTTGACCCGGCAGCCCTTTGGCCTGCAAAAAGATTTTTTGGAGCAGCGAGAAACTGCCAGGAAGGCGGATCGCTTACAATTATTGGTACGGCCTTGGTTGACACCGACTCCAGAATGGACAACCTTATTTACGAAGAATTTAAGGGAACAGGGAACATGGAACTTCACTTGGATAGGAAACTGGCCGACAAAAGAGTATTTCCGGCAATAGACATCGAGCAATCGGGAACAAGACAGGAAGAGCTCATTTTGCCCGAAGAGCAATTAAAAAAAGCCGTTACAATGCGAAGGATGATATACATGCTAAATCCTGAAGAGCGAACACAGATACTTGTGGAAAGATTGGGAAAAACAGAAACAAACGAAGAATTCCTCGAGTCTCTGGGCAAGGAAATTTGACACCAAATTGCCTCTTTGGTAAACTGTTTTCTCAATGCAACGGCGCCGTCTTATTCTAGCTTTTCGTGGTTTTTTACTTCGTTTTTCTTCCGGATTTAAAAGTTTTCTAGCTTTTTTTGCTTTTTATCTCCATAAAAAAGTCGTTTATTCGTCATTCTTTTTTGAAACCCACAAGAATATTGCCGTACGTTTCTTTATGGCAAAAAGGGGAAGGTATAATAGGCCGTTTTTGCACGCTGCGACAATGGGAGTTCTTGCCTTGGGAGTGATTCTAACACCGCATTTAGCCTCAAGTTTCCCAGTTTTTTCCAAAACCGTCGAAAATCAAACCGAAGCAGTGGCCCAGTCGATAGACGTTGGGGATAACGTCTTTCAAACCAGCGTTTCGCAAAAACCTCGAGACAAAGTAATTGAATACACGGTCCAAAAAGGAGATACAATTTCAACAATCGCGGAGAAATTCGGTATTTCCGATAACACAATCCGCTGGGAAAACGATTTATCCGCAGACGACATAACAGTAGGCGATACTTTAAGGATTCTTCCGGTAACCGGAATGTCTTATAAAGTAAAAGCGGGCGATTCGGTTTACACAATCGCTAAAAAATTCGATACAGACGCCCAGAAAATCGTAGATTACCCTTTTAACGACTTTGCAAACCCCGAAACTTTCTCGCTTGTCGACGGCCAGATGCTCATAGTTCCCGATGCTATCAAACCTTCCGAGCAGCCGTTTATTCACCGCCAGGTCTTTATTGCGCAAGGCCCTGTTTCGATTTCCTCGGCCGGATTCACTTGGCCTCTTCACGGAGTAATAACCCAATTTGCAGCCTGGTACCACATGGCTTTGGATATTGCTGCGCCTTTTGGAACACCGATCGTTGCTGCGGAATCGGGAACGGTATCGGAAGTAAGCGTTGGAACTTGGGACTACGGGTATGGGACCAACGTTTATATAGATAACGGCCAGGGTTACAAATCGCACTATGCGCACATGTCCGGAGTCAACGTTAACGTAGGGCAAAGCGTTGAGGCGGGCAAAACAGTTATTGGCTGGGTTGGTTTAACGGGAAGGACAACAGGGCCCCATTTGCACTTTGAGATATTAAGAAACGGAGAATTGGTCAATCCTCTAGGATTCCTGCAGTAAAAAGATTGTGGACCCGAGGGGAATCGAACCCCTGTTACCTGACTGCCAGCCAGGAGTTTTTCCATTAAACTACGAGCCCTATTTTGCTAGTTGATTATAAACCAATTTAGATAATGATTCCAACTCAAGTTGAACTCTTGTGTCGAGATAATTTACTCTCAATACTCCTTTATAGCTGATTTTCTTTGTGTGCTTACCAACGGTCCTCGGATCTTTTCTCGTTTTATAGAATAGTCTTTTAGGAATCTTTGTTACATCCATCCAATACTCTTCTAATTCCTTTACGTTTTGATCTGCTCTGCATTGGATAGTGCATCTAACCTTTTCTAAGTCAAAATCAAAACATTTTTTTAACAGTTCAAGAAAAACAACAATTATTCGCGGATCCGAACTTCCTAAATAAAACGAGGTTTTGGAATTATATTTCGAAGCTTCTCCCAAGCAAAGCATTGCAAGAGCAATCTTTGAGGTTAAAAGATTCTCTATTTCTTTTGAAACAGGAAGATTTAGTTTGTCAAGTTTTTCCAGAAATTCCTCTCTCTTTACTTTATTAATCTCATGAGCAATAAGACGAGCTTTGTTTAGATTATTTAAATTCAGCTTAGCTATTCGTTTTGAATAGTTCAATGGCAAAACAACATCTTTACACCACCATGATAGAGTGCTTTTAGGAATATTTAATTGCAACAGTTTTCTTATTTCACCATAGGTTTTGCCGTGTGTACGCAATTTGCGAGCCTTTTCTATTGTTAAAAGAGAGTGTCGCATGACTTAATTGTACCCCAGAGGAAATCAATGTGTAAAGAGTGGACCGTGGGAGAATCGGACTCCCGTATCCGCAATGCGAATGCGGCGCATTACCACTGTGCTAACGGCCCTCAGAAACCACGTCAATAAAACGATAGTTTACGCACGCGGGCACAAACACCATTATACTTATTGTGAACGGGAAATTCCAGTTCAAATTAGCTTAAAGTTATTAAGCTGTTCTGTGTTTTCTGAAGCAGTCTCTGCAGTAGACCGGTTTGTCGCCTCTCGGTTGAAAGGGAACAGTGTCGGTTTTTCCGCAGTCAGCGCAAGTTATTTCAAAACTTTGCCTTTGGTAGCTTCCTCCACCAGTTGCATTTCCCATTCTTGCCTTTTTCAAAGCACGACAGGAAGCACATCTTACTGGTTCGTTTTCGAATCCTTTTTGTTTGTAGAACTCTTGTTCAGAAGCAGTCCAAGTGAAATCTTTGCCACAATCGCGGCAGACTAATGTTTTATCTTGTAAAGCCAATTCTCTTCACCTCCTTTTGTTTCTCGGGGCAATTCCTTAAAGAGAATTGGCAACCCTTGAATTCATCCATCTGGAGTATAACAGAACAATTTACAATTATCAATTTTCAATAAATGAATAATCACTAAGGATTTTAACGTAAATTGTAAACTAGAAATTGAAAATTTATTTGGTTGGTGTTGGAGTAGGCGTTGGTGTTGGCGATGTCGAAGGCGCCGGGATCGGGACGGGTGTCGTTTGCGGAGGCAACGGTACTGTTCCTTGCTGTTGTGTTGGAGCGGTTTGTCCTTTTTGCAGGGCTGCTATTTCATCGTTGACTATCTTTAGGTTAGCCGGGTCGTTTTTAACGAGCTCCTTGACTTGCGTCAGGGTAGCCAAAGCTCCTTTTGTATCGCCTTGCTGTTCCTGGGTGTGGGCTAAGTTGTAATAAGCATTCGCAAAATCAGGCTTTAAATTTATTGCGATTCTAAATTGCTCGGCTGCCTTGTCGTAAATTTTGAGCTGGTAGTATAGACCGCCCAAATTTAGATATTCTTGCGGATTAGTCGAATCCAAGGCTACTGCCTGCTGGCTTGTCAGGACCGCAAAAGAATCTGCGTTTTGTCCAAAACCTATAAGGCTTCTATAAATGGACGAAAGATTTTGCCAGTTGACGGCAGAAAGGGGAGAAAGCGATGTTGCAAGCCTTGCGCTATTTATTCCCTGCTGGATAAGTGTATAGATTGTTTGGGTTGTTTGGGCCGATGGGCTCGAGCCTTTTGGAACGGAATTAGACAAAGAATTTGCCAAAGCAATATTAGTTTGGGAGAAAATTCTTTGGTACGCGTCGCTATAGTTTACCAGGTTTATGGCTTCCGACTGTTTGTTGTAGGCATCGGACCCCTTGTTTTGGGAGGCAGCAACAAGAGAATCTTGGAAAATCTTATTGCTTAATGCGTATCTGTAGCTTAAGAAACCGAGCCCTCCGACCAAGACCAAAATTAAGACAAAGAAAAAGGAAGGAAGGGCCCTTGAAAGCCCCCTTGGCCTTGCATCAGCCGCCTGTACACTGACTAAGCCGCTCATTAATGTAACCAAAGCCAGGCTTACGTCGTAGTAGTCCTTTTTGTCCGAAAAGCTTTGGTGGATGCTAAATAGCCCTAAAAGAACAAAGAATAAAACCACAACAACCGGAGAAAAGGGGAGTAGGACTGATGTCAAAACTGCTATAGCAAAGGGAATAAAGAGGGGTTTTTGTTTCAAAGCTTTGTATGCAAGGAAAACAAAACTTAAGAATCCGACAACACCGGTTGTTGCCAAAAGCTCAAGGACAAAACTTGAAGACCTAAAGAATGTTAGTGTCCATAGTGTCTGATTTTGGTTAAAAATGGCTTGTTTAAACCTTGTAAAGTCTGTTGCAAAAGTCCCGAATCCGGAGCCAAAGAGTAAGGAAAGGATGGCTCGGGAGGAATCCTGGGAAATTGCCGCAAGCCCAACTTGGAATCCCGTGCTAAAAGGTAGGATGACCGGGGGTTGGAGTCTTACTAAGCTATAAATTGTTAAAAGAAAGCCTGCGAGAATAACTACTGTTTTAACTAAACCGGCGTAAGCGAAGGAAAGCGGCAGGTCTTCCTTGTCAAAATTGAGTTTTCTGTTTTTCCAGACCTTTCTTAAGAGGTGCAGGTCGAGTGCAAGAAGGAGTCCAAGGTAGATTGCCTGGTCAAGTAAGCTCCCCATTGGAGTAAAGAGCTGGGCATGGGTGAAATTCCAAGGAAGAACATAGAGCTTAAAGTAGCTAAGGATAAAAACCAAGCTTGCCAGGGCTCCTCCAAGGGTTAATGCAAAGGAAAGAAAGTGGAACGCCTTTCTTGTTTTAACGAAATTAGTTAAGAGAAAATAGAGTCCGACAGAAAAAAGAAGCGGAGCAAAAGCAACCAGAGACTCTGCTCTGTTCAGAGACAAAATAGCGGACAAAAACGCAGCCAAAAGGAATATAAAAATCGGAAGGTCAAGCGGAGTTCTTCTAATGGTCACTGCTTTTTCCAGTAAAAATTTGATTCCGAGAAGAACAAAAGATAAAAGGACGATTCCGGCAAGATCAAATTGCTTTGGAAGAGAAAAAGCGTCGGTTGTAAGCGTTGTGAAAATAAGGGGAAACTTGACTAGGAAAAGCCCTAGCAAGATAAGAGATAAAAGTTGAAAATAACTACTAAAATTTGTCCTCATTGATGAATTAGATTATTTCAATTTAACAATGTAAAAGTATAATGTCAAGGAGTAAATGCTTCGCATTTTCTCCTTGACATTGCGATGCTTCCGCATCTAAATGTCATTGCGTCCTTCGGACTAAATGTCAATTAATAATTAGCCAGTTAAACGGTAATTCTTTTTGTAAGAAGTTTTGGACACCAACTGTAAACGATTTTCCAGGTGTTTGCCTCAAAAGATAGGGGACCTGAGCGCTTGGAATTCCGACCGGAGTTATATAAATGAGTGATTTATCGGTAACTTCTTTGTTGTCAATCGTAATTTCTTTAAATTTGGCGGACATCGTCGCAATTCCGGCGCTTCCCGATGCGACAACTTCGGTTTCCGAAAGCGCATAGGCCGGGGAGACTAAATTCAAATTAAGCTTTTTAAATGTTCCGTTTCCTTCGGAGTCAATCGATGCAACGGCCGATCCGGACGCGTTCAAAACTTTGAATTGGGCGGATTCCGTAGCGTTCTTTTGCAGCAATTTTACAAATAAATCGTTGCCCGGAATTGGCGAAACAACATTTGCAAACAGGGTGCCTTTGATAGTTGCGTTCCCGTCAAGCGTCATATTCCCGTTTACGTCTATGTATACTTTTCCGGATAGGAAAGAAACTCCTCCCTGCTTAAGAGGTTGAAGATTCAAGTCGCTGCCTAAAACATTTATAGAGTTTTGGGCAAGGACCAAAGTTGCGTTAACAGAGAGTTGCCCAAAAACCGAAGTGTCGGTTAGGGATGATGGGCCAAGGGACGAAAATCCTTGGGTGAAGACTGCTGTGGTCGCCTGCAGGTTTTGGACATTTGCAAGTTGGGCGGAATAGGAAGCAATGCTCGTTGCAGCCGATGAAGTTGCTTGGTAAGAACTGAAGTTGGAAATCTGGGACCTAAGGGTTAAGAGCGCAGAATCTATATTGTCTGCCTGGATACTTTTTGCCCTCAAAGTACCGGAAACGGAAGCTGAATTAGAGTTCAAACTGTTTGCAGAAAGTTGTCCCGAGAGGGAGGCATTTCCTTTATCGTCAAAAGCAGCAACTGCCGAGCCGCTTGCATTTTGGATCTCAAATTTGGCGGAGCCGCTTGCAACTGTACTCCCTGTTGCAACAGGTGTTTGGAGTTTTACAACAACTTTATTTGAAGAATTTGGGGTTATCGTGTCGACATTAAGCATTCCGGTCGATGCGATGGGCGATAGGGTTTTTTGGGCAACTACGCTGTCGACTATCGATGTTATGTAATCCCTTAGATTCTGTCCGCCGATTGTTACGGAATCTGTCGCGACGTTAAGCGACTGTGTTGTTATTTCTTGCGCATTTATAACTCCAACCCTCAAATCTCCAATTATTGCGCTTGCCAAGGTTTGTCCTTGTTCAATTACTTGTCCCAACGAATTAGTCACTTGATAAGAGATATTCCCTAACGGATCAGTTATCTTTTGTATTGTCGATTGGTCGCAAGTTTTCTTTACCATCCCAAAATCAGTGCTCGAAATTGTAGTTACACAATCGGTTTTAAATAGAGTTGTAAGCATAGTGTTTACTTGCTTAAAGGAATTAATCGTTAGGAAGAAAAGTCCGTGCGGGTTAAAGGAAAGGATGTCTGTTGGCGCAGCATCCGTTGGATAGAGTTTTTCTTTAAACGAACCAATTAAATAAGGTGCAATAGGCTTTGTAGCTTGAGCACTAAGGGAAATAGAGTGGATCCCGGCAACTGTTCCGCCCAATCCGTTGTAGTCAAATTCGATCGGATTCAGTTGAGTAATTGTCTCTAACCCTTGAGTGAACGGCGTGATATTGGTTTTTGTTCTGATGTCAGAAGTTGTAGTCCAGGTTGTCGTGGTTGTTTTTGCCGCATCGTCATCCGAAAGCTGCAAGTGATGGGTTGGAGTAGTCGTTCCAATTCCAACATTTCCTGCGGTTGCTTCGGTTACCAAGGCATAATTGTTTGTCGCTCCTGTCTGGGCGTCAAGATAAATACCGTAGTAATTAGTCATAGTTCCTGTGCCGGAAATAGTACTTCTTATACGAAGACCTGTACCACTGAGGCTGGTGAAGGTACTTTTAGCAAGAGACTGATCAATAAAATTACCATACAATGCGTCACCATTGGCAGCAGCTGTAAGACCCGTGTCCTGGAAAATTCCTCTTGCGGATCCACCAGATGCTGTAACTGAACCATTTATCCTGAGTTCATATTGTGGTGATGGAGCTGAAGTACCAATAGATAGAGTTCCGCTAGTTGAGAACATGAGCGCTGGATTCCATGAAATTGTTCCTCCGGCTGTACAGCTTGATCCCCATTCGGCGCGGAGCAATTCGTTTGTCGCTCCCAGATTGGTTATTCTGAACGATTGTCCGGTAGAAGGACAGGTCATCTCGTTATTAACTGTTCCGTTTTTTACCTGGGCATTCCAAGCTATAAGTCCGGGCCCGGCAGTAGGAGCATTTCCAACCAGAAGATACCCATTTCCATTAACAAAAGCAGCTCCGGAGTTTGCAGTATTTGTTGCAGTAATTTGTAATTGATTGCCAGGACTTGTTGCGTTAATCCCGACATTTCCGTTTCCGTCAACTGTAACTCTGGCCAATCCAGCTGTGTTGTCGTAAATTCGGAAGTTATGGGTAGAATCTATGATTCCATTTCCGATCGACCAACCGCTTACTCCATCATCCGTACCAAAGCCCAAAGTTACCGATGATGTTGCCGTGCCAATAATTTTTGCCGAGCCGTTGATTGAGAGTTTGGTCTGTGGATTCGTTGTCCCAATTCCAACATTTCCATCTCCTCTTATTAGAAAGCGAGTAACGCCATTTGAATTATCTTGAGCCCTAAAGTAATTATAATTTCCAGAAGATCCAGTGTTGGATTGCTGCAAATCTAAAAGTGTGCCGGTATAGGCAGCGTTTTGGTTTAGAAATTGTCCCATCGAAACATTAGATGCAGTTACTACATTAAACTGTGTTGAGGGTCCGGTTGTCCCAATCCCGACATTACCGCCTGGTTTAATAACCAGTCTCTCCGCAACGCCCGATTCATCTATAGAAAAGTGATTACCAACTCCCCCGTCATTATTCCAAGCACTTAGAGCCCATTGGCGTCCGGCACCGGTTCCACCAGTCGTGGCAAATCTGAACTGGCTTCCGTCTCCTGATTGAGAAAGATCCAATAAAACAGCCGGACTAATTGTTCCAATTCCAACATTTCCAGCATTATCTATTCTCATTCTTTCAGACGGATTACCTCCTGTGCCTGTATTGGTTGAGAAAATTAGAGCTCCTTGTCTATTTCCTGCGTTCAGGGAAATACCGGCTATCGAGGCATTCACCGCCGGACCATCAAAAGTATTGGCGAATTTAAAATCAATTTCTCCTGTATTATTAACAGCCGCAGCGGAAGTATTATTAATCTGGAACGCGGTAGTAGACGTCCCAAAATTCCCCGCTAGCTCAAGTAATCTTCCCGGACTGGCTGTCCCAATCCCAACATTTCCAGTGCTATCAATTCTCACTTTTTCGCTCGTGGCGTTTTGGAAAGTAATAGCTGAACCTGCAGCCACGTTAATGTTGACGTTGCCCGTAGAGGAATTTCTCTGCAAGTAGTTATTTACGGAATCCAAGTAAAGGGAAACAGTGTTTCCAGGATTAGACAGAAGTTCATTTCCCGCTACCTGGAGAAGTTGAGTTGGACTGGCTGTCCCAATCCCAACATTTCCGCCCGAAGTAACTGCTATGGCTTCGGTTCCATTGTTAACCGAAACGTGGAATGGTTTAAGGCTGGAGGTGCTCCCTGTTGTAACATTCAAAAGATATCCTGTTCCTGTATTGTTGGCAGTATCTGCTAGATTAAATAAATTTGTGGAAACTCCCGTTGCAGCTCCCCAGGTAAATGTGGAAGTATTTGCTCCCATCGATAACGCAAGATTTCCGGATGGATTGGTAAGTGATGACCAAGATGTTGCAGCCGAACCTGCGCATGTAGACCAAGTCGGGACTCCGCCAGTTGTTGAAACCAGACACAAGGTTCCTGCTCCTCCCGTTGCAGTTTGGGAAATAACTCCAGTGTTATCTGTATATAAGATTCCGTTCGCATTGGTTAGAGTTCGAATCCTGACATTTCCATTTACATCCAAAGGCTGAGATGGGGAAGTCGTCGCGATTCCAATGTTACCACCTGAAGTAATGTGCAATCGATCTGCTAGACCGCTGGCGCTTCTAGTAATAAATCCAAGGTCGCCATAATCATTGGTATGGTCGGAGAAGAATCCATAGATTCCGGCAGATATATTTGCTGAAGCCACAGAGTTGCTGTCCGCAAAACCGAGCCTAGTCCAGTTATTGGCTGTTTGGTCAAGATTGATTAAGGTAAGGTTGGAGCTGCCAGCAAGGGAGGCAGAATTATTATCATTTTGAGCAACTCGGGAAGCATCGGCAGTTGCTAAGGATCCTGCGTTTATATCTAACTTATTTAGTGGGCTCGTGTTCCCAATTCCAACGTTTCCAGTACTTGATATTCTCATTTTTTCGTTGAATCCGCCGGCGCTTCGGGTTCCAAAAGCTATATCTGCATAGTGGTTTGTTCGATCAATAAGTTGGGCTCCTATTACAGCCGAGCCATTTCCTCCAGCATTGCTATCATTGAATAGTATGGTGTCCCAATTGTTGGTGGTTGCACTAGTATTGCCAATTATTAATCCGGCATTGTTGCCGATAGAAGTACCGGCATTGGAAGCCTGGACGTCCAATTTATCGTTGGGCGTTGTCGTCCCAATTCCAACCTTTCCGGTTTGGTCTACAAACAAAGCTTCGGTTCCTGCTGCTGCAACCCTAAATGGTTTTTCGGTTG
>Ga0070741_10013464_pt1 | contig 14434 bp, 10 predicted proteins | sample Coa_R1_4_FD_66440 | JGI IMG/M metagenome (GOLD analysis project Ga0070741, IMG submission 66440) | Surface soil microbial communities from Centralia Pennsylvania, which are recovering from an underground coalmine fire - Coalmine... | ecosystem: Environmental > Terrestrial > Soil > Unclassified ...
CCTAGTGCGGTCGGGCCGAACGGCCGTGTTTTCGCCAGGCCGCGCTTGGATTTCCTGGAGGTGGGGCCAGAACTCTTGGGGGTGGTCGTGTGCACCTTCGCGCGCCATCGGTCCTGGTCGCAGAGCCTAACCGAGACAGACACGCCTGCCAGGCGGAGGGGGAGACTCATGGACGAGGTGCCGGAACGCCAACGCCCTCGCAACGGATATCTGGTCGACTGCCCGTACTGCGAGGGCGATGGGACCGACGCGAACGAGAAGTCGGGGCTGTGCGCCCGCTGCCACGGAACGGGACGGATGACGTGGTTCCTGGCCGCGCGAATCCGGGCCCGCTGGGAGGCGCGCAAGGCCAGCGGTTCACAGTCGATCCGGCCGGTTGAGGACGCGGTGCCGGATTACGGCCGGGGCGCCGGCGCGGGCCGCGGCCTGGAGGACGAGCCGCCCGAGCGGATTGCCTGAGCACGAATTCCGGGCGACGTCGCGGTTCAACGTAGCCCGGAATTGCAGACGGGGGAAACCGGGCAGGCCGACTAGTCGAGGCAGAACTCGTTGCCTTCGACGTCCTGCATGACGAGGCACGATTCGTTCATGTCGTCGGCGAGCAGCAGTTCCACACGCCGCGCGCCGAGCGCTTCCAGTCGAGTCGCTTCAGCGTTCAACACGGCGACTCGCTCGTCGCCCTTCAGCCCCGTCCCGACTCGCACGTCGAGATGCACGCGGTTCTTCACGACCTTGCCCTCGGGCACTCGCTGGAAGAACAACCGCGGTCCGACCCCGTCCGGATCCTGGCAGGCCCAGGCCGCTCCCTGGCGCTCGGCCGGGAGCGAGGCGTCGAACTCGTCCCACGAATCGAATCCGGGCGGAGTCGCCGGGTCGACGTACCCGAGCACGGCCTTCCAGAACTGCGCGACCGCTCGTGGATTCGCGCAGTCGAAGGTCACCTGCACCTGCTTCACCTTTGCCATCAGGCAAGAGTACTGCCCGAGGTCGTGGTCACGGTCGCGCCCGATGAGCGGCCGCGGTGGCGGACGATGAGCAGCCCCGGCGCGACCGGCTCGGCGTACGCTGCGATGGGAGCGTGGCGGACGAAGGGAGGCGGCGGCATTGACCGAGGCGCAGGATCCACTCGGGGAGCTGTACAACACGCAGCTCGGATTGATGACGCAAGTGCGGCGCGGGCTCGCGGAGGTGGGCCGGGTGAGCGAGCAGCTGGCGCAGGCGGCCTCGCAGCTGGGAGTCGAGGCGGAGCGGGTGACCGCCGAGTTCGAGGAGGCGACCAGCGCGGGAGACGCGCGTTCGGCGCGGGCGTTGCTTGAGCGGCAACGCGAACTGCTGGACCGCATCGAAGCAGCCAACATCGAACTGCGGACAGTGCGCGACTTCGAGACCGCGCTTCTCCGGCAGACCACGGCGCTGCAACGGGCCGTCGACGGCCTGCGCATCACGAAGGAGTCTGCGAAGGCTGAGATCGCGCTGGCCCGGGCGGGACGGATGCCGGATCTGGAGGCGGACTCAGAGCCGGAGTCAGGGGGCTGAGCCGCTTGGGGCTGAGGGCGGATCAGCGGGTGGCAAGCGCGATGATGATGAGCACGATGGCGAAGACGGCCAGGATCGCCATGTCGCTTGGCAGCCTCCTGCGACGGCTGTAGTGACTGTAGCGACGGGTGTACCGCCGCCTCGGGAACAGCCTTCTGCGATGCGGGTAGGTCCGGGCGTACGGCATTCGACCCTCCTGACCGGTCGTTAGGTGGTGCGGCGTCTCCGGGTGTTGGACTCGGGTACCCAAGGGAGGCGGTTGTATGTGGCGCCGATTGCACGCGAGGCAAGCGGACATCTGAACGTTTGTGCGTGATGGGCGGGAGTTCACCGCTGGTTGTGCTGCGTGTCGCTAGAGCAAGCCATTGCGTCCGGTTCTGCGCGGTCCCTAGGATGAACTCGTCGGTTCACGTTGACAAATGTTGGAATTGAGAGCGCCGTGGACGAATCACGCGAGGCCGGGGTGGGCACGGCCGAAGCCGGATTGATCTCGCTTTCGGCCGGTGGAGTGGGCCTTGTGCTCAACGCCTCCGGCCCCGGGCTGCCGGAGGTGCTGTACTGGGGCGCCGATCTAGGGCTGCACGCCAGCGGTGGCGGTGATCGCGGCGCACGGTCCGCGCGGCTCGCGCTGAGTCGTCCCGGACCTGCGCTTCCGCTGATCCCCTCGCAGGGCGCGGGCTGGTACGGCCGGCCGGCGCTGAGCGGGCGGTGGGAAGGCGGCAGCTGGCGGCCGCTGCGGTTCCTGCTGACCGAGCCCGTGGCGGTCCGCGGCAGCAGCGGGGAGGGCGGCGGCGGGACGATCGTCGTTCACGCCGCGGACGCGGAGGCGGGTCTCGCACTGGAAAGCGAACTGGAGCTGAGCCCGCAAGGGGTGCTCAGGGTTCGGCACGCGATCACGAACACCGGCGAGCTACCCTTCGTGCTCGACCGGCTCGCGGCGCTGATGCCGGTGCCCGCGCAGGCCGTCGAGGTGCTCGACTTCGCCGGACGCTGGTCGCGCGAACGCGCGCCGCAGCGGGCCGCCGTGCGGCAGGGCGCCTGGGTGCGTGAGAACCGGCGCGGGCGCACCGGGTTCGACGCCGGGCCGCTGATCGCCGGAACGTCCGGCTTCGGGTTCCGTTCCGGGCAGGTCTGGGCCGTGCACGCCGCGTGGAGCGGCAACCACGTGCAGTACGTGGAGCGGCTCGCGGAGGGCGGCGGGGTGCTCGGCGGCGGCGAACTGCTGGAGCCGGGCGAGATCAGGCTGCTGACCGGGGAGTCGTATCAGAGCCCGTGGGTCTATTTCGTCGCCGGCGAATCAGGACTCGATGAACTGAGCGTGCGGTTGCATCGAAGGCTGCGGGCGCGGGCCGGGCATCCGGTCACGCCGCGTCCGGTCACCCTGAACATCTGGGAGGCGGTCTACTTCGACCACTCGCTGGACCGGCTGCTCGACCTGGCCGACAAGGCGGCGACGATCGGCGTCGAGCGGTTCGTGGTGGACGACGGCTGGTTCCGGCACCGGCGTACCGACAACGCCGGGCTCGGCGACTGGTACGTGGACGAGACGGTCTGGCCGAACGGGCTGCACCCGCTGGTGGAGCGGGTACGCAAGCACGGCATGCAATTCGGGCTCTGGTTCGAGCCGGAGATGGTGAACCCTGATTCGGACCTGGCCCGGGCCCACCCCGACTGGTTCCTGGCCGATCCGGCGCGCCTGCCGGTCGAGCACCGCAACCAGCAGGTGCTCGACGTGGCGCGGCCGGAGGCCTTCGCCTACCTGCTGGAGCGGCTCGACTCGCTGGTCGCCGAGTACCGGATCGACTACATCAAGTGGGACCACAACCGGGACATCGCCGAGCCGCTGCACGACGGCGTTCCCGGCGTGCACGCGCAGACCCTGGCCGTGTACCGGCTGCTCGACGAGCTGCGCGCGCGCCATCCGCACCTTGAGATCGAATCCTGCTCGTCGGGCGGCGCGCGGGTCGACCTGGGCATCCTGGAGCACACCGACCGGGTGTGGGGCTCGGACAACATCGACCCGATCGAGCGGCAGTCCATTCAGCGCTGGACCAGCCTGCTGATTCCCTACGAGCTGATCGGGGCACATATCGGCTCCTCCCCAGCGCATGTGAGCACCCGCGCCACCGAGCTCTCCTTCCGGGCCGCGACCGCGCTGTTCGGGCACGCCGGAATCGAGTCCGACATCACCGGGTGGGACGAGCACGAGCTCGGCCGGCTCGCCGACTGGATCGCGCAGTACAAGCGGCTGCGGCCGCTGCTGCACTCCGGCGAGATCGTGCGCGCCGACCACCCGGACCCGGCGGCGTGGCTGCACGGCGTGGTCGCGCCGGATCGGTCGCACGCGCTGTTCGCGTACATGCAGCTGGAGACCTCGACCTTCGAGTACGGCGCGGCGCTGCGGTTCCCCGGCTTGAATTCGCAGGCTGATTATGAGCTCACGGTGATTCCGGTGGTCTCGGCCGTGCCCGACACCTGGCCGCGGTGGGCGACGGGACAGGGATCGATCGTGGTCAGCGGCAGGCTGCTGTCGGTGGCAGGCATGGAGGCGCCACGGCTGGTGGACAAGCCGGGGCAGTCGTTCGTCGTGGAACTGCGGCAGGCGCAGGGAGAATAGCGGACGAGGCGGGCCGAGGCAGAGGTCTGTCACACGTCGAATAACGGCGCTGGCCGGAACCGTCGTCGAACGGTTCCGGCCGGCGCCGTTTTATCGACCCAGATCAGAAGTCGAACAGCTCGGTGTGGATGCGGCGCCAGGGAATTCCGGCCTTGCGCAGGTTCTTGATCGCGCTGCGCGCCATCGCGGGCGAGCCGCAGATGAACACCTCGCGCTCGTCCAGGTCCGGAACCATCTCGCGCAACCGGTGCGGGGCCATCGGATCCTCGCGCGGGGTCTTGCCGCGCTTTCCGAGCACCGGGACGTAGATCAGCCGGCCCTCCGCGTCCATCCGGTCGAGCTCGTCGGCCATCAGCAGGTCCGAGGCCGAGGACGCACGCTGCAGGAACATCACGTCGCCGGGTCCGCCGTCCAGCGCCTCCGCGATCGCCCGCAGCGGAGTCACCCCGACGCCGCCGCCGACCAGCAGCACCCGCTGCCGGCGGCGCAGCTCCGCGGTGAACGCGCCGTACGGGCCGTCCGCGATGACCCGGATGCCCGGCCGGATGCGGCGTTTGAGCCTGCGGGTGTAGTTTCCGACGCCCTTGACCGTCAGGCGCAGCACGCCGTTGGTCGGCGCGGCGGACAGCGAGAAGGGGTGTGTCTGGTGCCACAGGCCGCGGCCGAGGAAGCGCCAGCGGAAGTACTGGCCCGCCTGCGCGCCGAGCCGGTCGATGTTGACGCCGCCGACGTAGATGGAGATCGTGTCCGCCGACTCGACCACGACGCCGACGACGCGCAGCCGGTACTTCAGCGTCCGGCTGACCGGGATGTACACGCGGTACAGCAGAATCGCCGCCGCGACGACGACATGCATCGCGATCCAGGTGTCCTTGGCGACCTGGTTGCGAGTGAACTGCGCGCCGAGGAAGACCTGGTGGAAGAACGCCATCACCGCGGCCGGGTAGGCCACCAGGTGCAGGCTGTGCCAGCGGTCGTAGCCGAGCTTGTGCCGGAAATGCTTGATCGACGAGACGCCGATGGCGATGAGTAACGCGTAACCGCCGGTGGCCATCAGCACGTACGGATACGTCGCGAAGATGGACTTCACGACCGCGCTCGGCGGGGCCTGCAGGCTCATCGAGTAGCCGACGATGACCAGCGCGGTGTGCGCGGCCAGCAGCACGATGAGATAGGCGCCGAGGCCGCGGTGCAGCGTGGCCAGCCACGAGCCGATCCGCCGCTCCAGCCACGGTATTCGCGCCATCAGCGCGACTTCGATCAGCAGCAGGTACGCGCCGAGCAGGCCGGTGAGCTGCGCGCCCATGATGTACTCGTCGGCCAGGTGCTGGAGCCGGGAGGCCGGGGTCTGCAGCCACCACAGGAAGATCACCTCGGCGCCGCCGGCGAAGGCCAGCAGCACCAGCACTCCCGCGAGCGCGTGCCGGGAGAGGGCCGGGCGCGCGTAGGTCCACGCCTTCGCCGGGTCGACCCACCATTGGGTCAGGCCGGGCCGCTCGGGTATCGCGAAGCGGTCCGGGGGCGCCGCGACATAGCCCTCCCGCGTGGTGCCGAGCAGGTCCGCCTCCGGACCCATCTGACGCGGAATCGCACGGTGCGTGCCCGTGCTCGTCATGTCCGGTCTGACGGCGCGGTGCGTGCCTGTGCTCGTCACATCCGGCCGCACGGCCCGATGCGAACCGGTACTCGTCACGTCCGGGTTGACCGCGCGATGCGTGCCCGTGCTCGTCACATCGGTACGCATGGCCCGGTGTGTACCGGTGCTGGACACCGAACCCGGACGGGCACCGGTTGCCGGAGCTGCCCCGGGTCCGAGAGCCGCGCGGGTAGCGCCGGGCGGCGCCGCCATGCGCTGGGCCGCCGCCGGGTCGGTGATCGCGACGTGGCGGCCGGTCGAGGTGACGTCCACGTGCCCTTGCAAGACGGCGTGCTGCTGGGCGTCGTACGCGGCCCACTGCTGCATCAGCTGCCGCTGCTTCTCCCGAAGGAGGCGCTCTTCCTCCTGGCGCCGCAGATACTGCTCCCGTTGCTGCTGCACCCATTGCGGGGCAATGCCGCCGAGCCACGGGAAGTCTCTAAGCCAAGCCGGATCGCCGTCGGCTGGTTCGGTCATCGCGGACTCCGTTCACTGTCCGAGCTGGCGCTGCCCCCCAGTGGCACTGGAATTGCAACAGACCGGTTCGCCCGAAAGAGCTTCCGTGGGTCATTCATGTCCAAGATTTTGCCATCCCTGCCGAACCCTCAAGGCTTACACGGCCGTTTCGCCCTTCCCAAACGACCCACTACACGCGAAGGCCGCCGACTCCGTTCATCGGAATCGACGGCCTCGCGTTCTAGCAGGTGACGCGGGGTGGCGGAGGGTTGGTCCGGCCGCCTCCCGTGACGTAAGGCGTTGTCACGCGCCTTACGTCACTGTTGGTACAGGCTGTATTACGCGTTGAACAGCATGCCGTACACCGCGTAAGCCATCGCGATATCCGACTGTGCCCAGAACCGGTGGTACGAGAACGTCGGGGCGGACCCGCCGTTCAGGTAGGCCTGGACCTTGGAGAAGTTCGGGTCCTGCTGGTACCAGGACCGGATGGACAGGAAGGTGGCCCCGGGCGCGATCTTGTCGCCGTTGGGCATCGTGCCGGACCAGCCGGACGGCACGTACACGCCGTCCTGGTTGGTGCCGGAGGGGTAGACCTGGTTGAACCGGCTGTAGTCGGTGCGGGTCTCCGGGGTCGTGATCCCGAGGGAGTCACGGTCGTTGGCCCACATGACGTCCAGCAGGTTCTTCGCCATGCCGGAGGCGGTGGTGTCGTTGGCCTTCTTGCCGTAGTAGGCCAGCGCCTTGATCAGCGCCGCGGCCACGCCGCAGTCCTGACCGTAGCTGGAGACCGTCACGTGCAGTCCGGCGTTGGTCACCGAGGTGGTCGTCGAGGTCCAGTTGTCGGGCTGGCCGGACCAGGACAGGTTGGACGGGATCTGCCAGGCCCCGGTTGTGGTGTTGACCGTGGTCTGCGACTCGGCCCAGGTGACCCACTTCTTCAGCAGGGCGCCCGCGGTGGTGTCGCCCGTCACGTAGTAGTACTCCGCGACGCGCTCCATCGACCAGGCCTGCATACCGAACCACTGGTTCGACGGCGGGTCGTGGTAGACCGGCTCCCAGTCGTACCACATGCCGTAGAACGAGGAGTCGCCCGACGGCGGGGTGCCGTACTGGCCGTTCCAGCTGTTGGTCGCGCCACCCGCGATCGCACCCTCAGAGGACTGCAACCACTGGTAGAACTGCAGCTGCCGGGACAGGCTGGTCTTCCAGTCGCTCACGCCGGTCGCGGACTTGGGCTCCATCGCCGTGTCGGTGGTCAGCGCGTACGCCGCCAGCGGGTTCTGGTAACCGAAGTGCGCCGCACCGTCGCCGATGCGCCAGGCCCACGAGCCCGAGGTGGACAGTGAGCCACCCCACGCGTAGTACCAGGAGAGCAGGTAGTGCTCGCTGGTCTTGCCGCTGCCCGCGGGGCAGCTGGTGCTGGTGCAGTTGCCGATCTGCTTGAAGTACTTGTCGAAGAACGAGTACCGCAGGTAGTCGCCCATCTTGCCGGCCTTGGCCACGGTCGCGGTGACCTGCGACTCGTTGCCCTGCGCCTTGGCCCAGGTGTCCGCCCAGTAGGCGGCCTGGATCGCGCGCGCGTCGGCGTCAGGAGCGTCGGTGTACTTCCACTGCGGCGTACCGGAACCCGCGATGAACAGGTCCAGGTAGCCGTTCGGGCCGCCGTACTTCAGGTTGTCGCAGGTCGGCTGCGGGATGGTCTCCCAGACCGACTCCTGCGCGCCGCGCTGGAAGGTGTTGATGAAGGACGGGGTGTTGGCCGTGCCCGGGCCGAGCTCACAGCCGCCGGCCGGGGTGTCGCCGAAGCCGTACTTGTTGTCGACGTCCTCCAGCCAGTGCATGCCGTAGATGTCCGAGGTGCCATAGGCCTGGCTCAGCTCCGCGGCGATCGGGTCGTTACCGGTGGAGACCGAGGTGGTGGTGGCCACCGGGTACTGGCTCGGCAACGGCTCCTCGGGCGCGTACTGCGCCGGGGAGGACGCGTTGTACGCGCTGTTGGTCGGCTGCGCGGCGTGGCTCGGGATCATGTACTGCTCCATGAGCGACCACGCGTTGTTGAACGGCGTCCAGTTCTTCGAGACCTCGCCGTAGGTGGCGGTGAGCCAGATGTAGTAGCTCCACGCCTCCGAGGTGGTCTCGTGACCGTAGTCGGGCGCCTCGACGATGAGCGTCTCGACCGAGTGGTACGGGATGCCCTTCGGGCTGAAGTACCCGTTGGCCGGGTTCATGATCTGGTTGTACAGCGTCAGGAAGTCGTTCGTGTACGTCCCGCCGCCGCCCGAGATCTCGCTCGCGGTGACCGCGGCTGCGGTGTAACCGGTGGCCGTCACGTTGAACGTCGTGTTGCCCGTGGACTTGGCGTCCGCGGTGATCGTGACGTTCTGCGCCGTGTTGTAGTTCGACGGTGTGAACGTCAGGGACGCGCCCGAGGTCACCGTCAGGCCCGCGTTGCCGCCGGAGGCGGCCGCGACGGAGACCGTGACATTGGCCGTGGGCGCCGCGCTCAGCGTCACGCCGAACGTACCGGTCTGGCCCTGGATGATCGACAACGAGGTCGGGTTCACCACGATCGACGGGTTCGTCTGGCCTGGGTTGACGGTGATCCCGACCGGAGCCGAGGTCGTGGTCGCGCCCTGGCTGTCGGTGGCCACGGCCGTGATCGAGTAGCTGCCCGCCGCCACGCCGGTCCAGCTCACCGAGTACGGGGCCGCGGTCGCCGAGCCGATCAGCGTCGTGCCGCTGTAGTACGCGACGCTGGAGATCGTCGCGCTGTCGAAGGCCGAAGCGGTCGCGGTCAGCGGCACGGTGGCCGGTGCCGTGTAGGTCGCCCCGGCGGCCGGGCTGGTGATCGCCACGCTCGGCGCGGTGTGCGCTCCGCCGCAGACCGTCCCGTTGATCGAGAAGACCGTCGGGTTGGTGTTGGTGCCGGAGTAGTTGAAGTTGGCCCCGATGGTCACCGAGCCGTTGGTGGCCACGGCGCCGTTCCAGGAGGCGCTGTTCGCGGTCACCTTGGTGCCGCTCTGCGACCAGGTGGCGCTCCAGCCGTTGGTCAGCGTCTGGCTGCCGGCGTAGCTGTAGGTGAGCGACCAGTTGGTCCAGGCCGAGCCGAGGTTCTGGATGGTGATGCTGGCCGTGAACCCGGATCCCCAGTCGGACTGGTCCGTGTAAGTTACCTTACACTGGGTCGTGGCGGCCTGCGCCGGGAGGGCGGTCAGCCCGACTGCGGCGAAGGCCGTAGCGAGCAGGGCCGCGAGCGCCCTTCTCAGCCTTCTTCGCAGCGGGCTGCTGCTTCTTGCCTGTCTCATGGGTAGGGGTTTCTCCTTCTGGACATCGGCGCTCAGTCGCGCCGAAAAGTGCGGCGGGAGGGCGGCGGACCGCGGTCCCGGGGGCGGGTCTGTCAGGGTTCCGGTAGGGCTCTATAGGCGTGAGAGCGCTCTACCGGAACACGCGGGGCACAGCTTCAGGGCACAGCCGACCCCGGCGGGCGCCCGTTGCGGCGCCCGCCCGGACCGCGCCCGGGGCCTACCGGCCGATCAGGCGGACTCCCGCTGGACCAGCGAGGTCGGCAGCTTGTTCTGGGTCTCCGAGATCGACTCGTGCTCGATCAGGGCCATGACGTGCCTGGCCATGACCGCGCCCTGCTCCTCGACCGGCTGGCGCACGGTGGTCAGCGGCGGCATGGTGTGCTGGGCGATCGGGTCGTCGTCGAAGCCGACCACGGCGACGTCCTCGGGCACCCGCCGCCCGGCCCGGCGCAGCGCGCGCAGGGCTCCGGCGGCCATCAGGTCCGAGGCGGCGAACACCGCGTCCAGATCCGGCCGGCGCTCGAGCAGCCGGGTCATCGCGTGCTCCCCGGAGGCCTGGGAGAAGTCGCCGTAGCCGATCAGGGCCGGAAGGCCCGCGGCTTCGAGCATGTCCCGGTAGCCGGAGAGGCGGTCGATGCCCACGGCCATGTCGCGCGGCCCCGCGATGGTCACCACGCGCCGGCGGCCCGAGCGCAGCAGGTGGCCGACCGCGGTGCGGGCGCCTCCGGCGTTGTCGGCGTCGACGTACCAGGCCCCGCAGGGAACCAGGGGCCTGCCGCAGACCACGGTGGGGATGCCCGCGGCCTGGAGGGTGAGCAGCAGCGGGTCGCGGCCGTGCGCGGAGACCAGCATCACGCCGTCCGCGCTGCCGCGCCGGATGTAGCGCTCCGCGGCGGCGTACTCGTTCTGGTCGTGCACGACGAGGAACGCCAGCTGGAGCCCGGCCGCGGACAGCGTGCGGGAGGCTCCCCACAGCAGCCGGGCGAAGAACGGGTCCGAGAAGAACCTGGCGCTGGACTCGGTGACGATGGCGGCGACCGAGCCGCTGCGCGAGGTCTGCGCACGGGGGGCGCGCCAGCGCACGTAGCCGAGACGCGCCATGGCGTCCTCCACGTGGCTGCGCGCGCCGATGCTGACGCGGGCGGATCCATTGAGCACTCGCGACGCCGTCGCCTCGGAAACTCCGGCCAGCGCGGCTACGTCGGCCAGAGTGGGCTTGCCGAACTGAGCCTTGTCCAGGTGGGTTCCGACGGCGGGCGCGGTGTCGGTTTGCTGGGGCAACTGCGACCTCCACGGTGAGGTTTCAGTAACACGACGCACGGTTGATCGGGCGGCGACTCTAAGTCGATCGGGGACCCGGGTGGGTTGCCGGTCCGCACGAACTTTTTTCGGTCTTCTCACGAAAACCGGGTGAAGCGGGGGTGGATGAGCGAGCGCGAGGTGTGGGAGCGCTCTCTCGGAGGTGGGCACAGCGTTGCGAGCCGGAAACCCGCCGTCAAGAGTGTCCGGTAAGCGATTACTTGAGGCCAGACTTCGGACAGGTCAACAGGGCGCTGATCGTCCCGGCTTGTCTGAAACTTTCATAAACCGGTCAAGTAAGCCTATTGTCCCGATCAGCCGGCCGGCGCCTGCTCGACCTCGTCGATGGTAGGCACGCTGACCTGCGCGGGAGCGGTCCCAAACGAGTCGAGACGGACGTCGCCCGTGGTCACGGCGCCGCTGCCGGCGAGGGTGAACTCGACCGCGGTCGGTGAACCGGAACCGTCGGTCCACACGTCGAAGTGCAGCGTCGCGGGCAGCCCGGCCAGCGACGCGACCAGGTTGGGATCGGCGATGTGCTGGTCGGCCTCGGCGCTCTCGATGGTGCCGGACAGATGCCCGGAAGCGATCAAGCGGACCTCGTGATAGGCCCTAAGAAGTTGCGCGACGAGCTGCGGATTGCAGAAATCCCCGAAAGTTGCATCGGAGTCGTCGACCTTGAGCCACTTCTTGCCGGGGGTCTGGGCCGTCCCCGCGACGAGCGAGACGTACTCCACCCCGGAGGCGGACAGGATGGTGGTCTTGACCGAGTTGAGGGTGCCGTCCATCCGGGCGAGACCGGTGCTCGCGTCCCACACCCCGGACATCTTGATCGACTCGGTGGCCGGCGCCGGGGAGGGCCCGGGCTTCGGCGACGCGGCCGCGGCGGCCCCGGTCGACTTGGGCACGCGGGTGTCCATGGTCAGCTTGAAGGTCTTGGCCGCGTCGAGGCTCCCGGCCGCCTGTTCCAGCTGCGTCGTGGCGCTCTCCCCCGCGGTGGCCGGCGGCGAGCTGGTGCAGCCGCCGAGCCCCGCGGCGCCCACGGCCGCGGCCAACGCCACGGCCAGCGCCGACCTGGCCGGAAGGCCTCCGCGCAGCGGAAGGCGGCGAACACACACTGATGCACTCCAGCGGCCCATTGCGCCACCGTAGAGATCGCCGAACGAAACACGGAACGGTCTTTCACGACTTTCACATGCGGCCCTGAAGGTCTTAGCGTGCTCTCAGCCGTCCGGCTCGCACGTCGCCGGGGTCACCCGCGTGGTCGCCCGTTACCGTGCGGAAACACGGACCCAGAGCTGACTGCGGATCAGCATTTCCGAAGCAGCACACTGTCGCGCGCGTGAGGTCAGGTATGCGCGGACAGGCCGCTGTCGCGCAGCGCTTCGATGATCTGCCTGACCTCTTGCGCGCGGTCGCGGGGACAGATCAGGACGGCGTCCTCGGTCGCCGCCACCACGAGGCCGTCGACGCCGACGACCGCGAGCACGCGGCCTTCCGCGGTGGAGACGACCACCGAGGACTTCACGTCCCGCAGCAGCGTCCTGGTGCGGTCGCCGAGGACGAGGTTGCCGTTCTCGTCCTTCGGCAGCGAATCGCCGAGCGAGTGGAAGTCGCCGATGTCGCTCCAGGAGAACCCGGCCGGGACGGTGACCACGCGACCCGCGGCCGCGGCGGGCTCCATGACCGCGTAGTCGACGGAGATCTTCTCCAGCTCGGGCCACTCCCGCGCGAGCACCTCGTCGCGCCGCGCCGTGTCCCAGGCCGCGCCGATCCGCCGGAGCGCGGCGCACAGCTCCGGCTTGTGCGCGCCCAGCTCGTCGAGGAAGGTCCCCGCCCGCACGATGAAGATCCCGGCGTTCCAGAGGTACTGGCCGGACTTCAGGTACTCGGCGGCGACCTCGCGCTTCGGCTTCTCGGTGAACTGCTCGACGCTGCGGACGCCGGTCTCGATGGTCTCGCCGAGCCGCAGGTAGCCGAAGCCCTCCTCGGGGCGGGTCGGCTCGACTCCCACCGTGACCACGTGCGCGCCGCGGCGGGCGACCGCCGCCGCCCGCTCGATCGTCTCGACGAAGCGGTCCTGGTCCCCGATGAGGTGGTCCGCGGAGAACACCCCCATCACCGCGCTCGGATCGCGCTGCGCGATGACCGCGGCCGCCAGGCCGATCGCCGCGCACGAGTCCCGCGGAAGCGGCTCGACCAGGAGGTTCTGCGCGGGAACGTGCGGGAGCTGGCGCGCGATGGCCGCGGCGTGCGCGATGCCGGTCACGACGTAGGTCTGCTCGGGCGCGCTCAGCGACGCGAGCCGGTCGGCCGTGCTCTCCAGCAGCGACCGCTCGGTCCCGGTGAGCGCGTAGAGGAACTTGGGGTGCCCGGCCCGGGAGAGCGGCCACAGCCGGGTTCCGCTGCCGCCGGCCAGGACGATGGAGTAAAACACGATGAGCGTTCCTTAGTTCTCACTGCCGCAGGCCGCGCCTGCGACCGTCCATGACCAGGCCTCGGGCCTCGCGCGATCCCGGGGAGTATAGCCGCCGGCGCCTTCCCCCGGCCCGCCGACGAGCGCCGCAGCCCGCGCCGCCGCAAACGCATCGGCCCCGGAATCCGCGGGCGCGGGTTCCGGGGCCGATCGTCAGGCGGCTGATGCGCTGGGCGCCGGCCGCCTTGGGTGCCTTATCGCCGAATCGCCCGGCGATCCGGTCTTACTGGGTGAAGCCGATGTTCTGGTAGACGGTGTCGGCGAAGCCGAACGCGCCGAAGTTGGCCAGGTTCGCCTTCTCGGCCACGAAGTCCGGGCGCTGGTAGAACGGGATGACGCCCGCCTCCTGCCAGATCGCCGCGTCCGCCGCGTTGGCGTCCGCGATGGCCTGCTTCGGGTCCAGGTCCGCCTGGGCCTTGGTCAGCATCCCGTCGATCTGCGCCGAACCCGTCCTGGCGAAGTTCTGGAAGATGTTCGTGCCCTGCGGGTTCTGGTAGATGGAGGCGTTCGAGGAGACCGGGAAGTCGTTGCCGATCCAGGAGAACACGGTGATGTCGAACTGGCCCGGGTTGACGTACTTGTCGAAGAAGTCGTCCGAGTTCACCGCGTCGATGTCCAGCTTGATGCCGACCGCCGCGAGGAAGTGCTGCATCAGCGTGCCCTCGTTCGCGGACACCGGGACGCCGTCCGGGATGACCAGCTTCAGCTCGAGCGTCTTGCCGTCCTTGGTGCGGTACTGGCCGCTGCCCTGGGTCCAGCCGGCCTGGTCGAGCAGCTGCTTGGCCGCGTTCGGGTCGTACTTGCCGACCGCCGCGGAGTTGTCCTGGTAGCCGGTCTGGTTGTTGACGTAGAAGTGGTTGCCCAGCGGCTTGTCCGGCCAGGGCAGGCCGGCCAGGTCGGACTTGGCGATCGCGGTGCGGTCGACCGCCTCGGCGACGGCCTGGCGCACGCGCACGTCGCTGAGCATCGGCGAGGTGCCGTTCAGCGTCATGTGCCGGAAGTTCGGGCCGCCGGCGACGCGGATCTTGGCGCCCTTGACGCCGACCGACTTCTTGTAGTCGGTCGCGGACGGGCCGATGTCGAACCAGTCGACCTCACCGGAGGCG
>Ga0070741_10013465_pt1 | contig 14434 bp, 11 predicted proteins | sample Coa_R1_4_FD_66440 | JGI IMG/M metagenome (GOLD analysis project Ga0070741, IMG submission 66440) | Surface soil microbial communities from Centralia Pennsylvania, which are recovering from an underground coalmine fire - Coalmine... | ecosystem: Environmental > Terrestrial > Soil > Unclassified ...
TGCGCGGGCCGGCCGGATCGCTGAACAGCGTCGCGCGCGGCCGCGGCGCGTAGCGATAACCCTGCGGCACGCGCGCGCGCATTCCGAGCGGCGCGCCGACGGTGACCGGGCGCGCGAGTCGGTGCCAGCCGTAGTGGTTCCAGAAGCACAGGTGCGCGTTGACGCCGCCGCCGTAGTACCAGTGGCGGCCGCCCGACCCGCCGGCGAAGAACCAGAAGCCGAGATCGTCGGGCGGCGCCTCGTCGGACTCCTCGAAGTCTTCGAGCGCCAGCATCTTCACGTCGACGCCGTCGCCGTCGAACGCCACGAACGCGTCGTTGAGATCGTCGCTCTCGAGCTGCGCGTCGCCCTCGGTGACGTACAGGACGTGGCGCACGCCGAGCTGCTTGAGCACGTCCGCCGTCGGCAGGCGCGCGACGTAGCGGTTGTCGAACTCGGAGTCTTCGTCGCGGTAGGGCGCCAGGCGATCGGCGTCGAGCACGAACACCGGCGGCGCGGGCAGCATGCGGCTCGAGCGCGCGCGTTCGAAGCGCGGCGCGAAGAACAGCGTGGCGGCGAGCGTCTGGTGCGACGGCACGACGCCGAGCGGGTGCGGCCAGTTGGCGAACGTGAAGACGGGATCGAAGTGATCGGCGAGCGCGGCGGCGGCGGCGACGGAATCGGCGCCCGGCAGATCGAGCACGATCGCCGTGTCGGCCGGCCAGCCCGCCTCCTCGAACAGCGACAGGATCGCCTGGCCGCGGCTGAACGCGGCGCGCATCGACGGGCTGTCCATCGGCGTGATCGACGCGCGCAGATCGACGTTGCCGGGCGGGCTCAGCGATTGAAACAGCGTCGGCGAATAGTACGGGCGCCACGCGTCCTGCGCCGGCCCGAGGCGCGCGGCCAGCGACTCCTTGAGGCCCTGCCACGCGGGCGAGCCGTCGACGTCGAGGCCGGTGGCGTTCGGGATCATCACCAGCATGTCGGGGTGGCCGACGTTCCAGCCCTGCTGGCGCTGCAGCGCCACGGCGTCGACCGACTGATCGATCTCGTCGAGCCGCTGCGAGACGTCGGTCTGATCGCGGTTGAGATCGTAGTCGAAGCAGCCGGCGCCGAGGCCGAGCGCGGCGCCGCCGATCAGGCCGAAGCCGGTGAACGCCGGGCGGCGCGGGACCAGCGTGCGCTCGAGCGACTCGCGCCACCACGGCGCGCCGTCTTTGCGATCGTTGTTGCTCATGGATTCGCCTCGATCAACGTCGGCGCGGTGAGGGCGTGGCAATCGGTCGCGCCCTTCTGCACGCGCGTCAGGTAGCCGCACGCGACGCCGCCGACGACGAACACGCCGTGATTGACCACCGCGCCGTCTTCGTCGGCGAGCGCGCGAAACCAGCGCTGCGCGATCCAGCGGCGCGGGATCGCGTGCGCCAGCGACTCGCTCCACACCTCGTCGGTGGTCTCGGCGCCGACGATCACCTCGGTGCCTTCGCAGCCGTAGTCCGACTTGAGCACCCACTCGTCCTTGCAGCGCAGCTCGTCGGGCGAGAGCCGCTCGAGCCGCGCGGTGAACGGCACGTAGGCGCGGATCGCCTCCTGCGCCCACGACGGAAACCGCGCCAGCTCTTCCCACATCAGCGCCATCGCGCGCTTGTTCTGCGTGACCACCGAGCCGAAGGGATTGACCACCGCGCAGCCCGACGCGAGCGCGCTGCCGAGGAGCGTGCGCAGCGGCTCGACCAGCGGCTCGCGATCGGGCAGCTCCTCCTCGTCGTCCCAGACCGGCAGCCGCTCGCCCCACCAGTCGGTCTTGTAGTGGCGCACGAACACGTCGCAGCGCGTGTCGAACAGCGCCGCGCCGCGCGCGCCCGCGCGACGGAGATTGAACGGCGAGCCGAGCACCACGCGCCAGCCGCGCGCCTCGAACCAGCGCTGGTAGAGGACGATCATCGAGAGGTCTTCGACCAGCTCGGTGGGGTAGATGATGCCGACGGTGAGCGGGCCGCGCTTGCCGATGCGCGCGGCCATGGTCTCGATCAGATCGCAGAAGCGCGCGTCGAGGCGGCGGCTGGGATCGGCGAGCCCCTCGCGCGCGACCGCGGGGTTGAGCAGCACCGCCTCGGCCTCGCCGCTCGGCGTGTCGCAGTTCAGCTCGCACACGGCCGGCCCGTCGGCAGTGCGGAAGACGTCGGCGCGCGCGATGCCGTGCCACAGCGGCGCCGAGGCGTCCCACATCAGGCGCTGAAACGGCGTGAGGCCGAAGTAGCGATCGAGGAGCGCGGGATCGGCGGCGCACATCAGCGCCACTTCGTTATAGACGGCGGCGACCGACTCGGCGGCGCCGGCGAGCGCGCGATCGGTGGCGGCGTCGAGGACGATCGGCGCGGCGCGGAAGCGCGGGCGGCCGTCGAGCCACGGATCGGACAGGATCCCCGTCGCCGTCAGACGCTCGGCGAGACGCGCGTACTCGGTGGGATCCGGCGTCACGGCGGATGGAACGTGTCAGCTTGTCACTTATTCATCCGCTGTGACCCGCGCCACGCGCGGCACCCACCAGTTGAGCCGGCCGAGCAGCGCCATGGTGGCCGGCACGAGCAGCATGCGCACCACCGTGGCGTCGAGCGCGACCGCCAGCGCCATGCCGAGCCCGAGCGCCTTGACGAACACCAGCGGCGCCGCCGCGAACGCCGAGAACACCACCACCATTAATAAGGCCGCGCCCGTGACCAGCCGGCCGGTCTGCGCCAGCCCCTCGACCACCGCCGCGCGGTTGCGCCCGCCGCGCAGCCACGCCTCGCGCATGCGCCCGAGGATCAGCACCTCGTAGTCCATCGACAGGCCGAACACCACCGCGAACATCACGACGGGCAGCGACGCGTCGATGGTGCCGAGCGACTCATAGTGGAGCAGCCGCTGCAGGCGGCCGTCCTGGAAGATGAACACGATGGCGCCGAACGACGCGGTCAGCGAGAGCGCGGTCATCAGCATCGCCTTGATCGGCAGCACCACCGAGCGGAAGGCGAGCAGCAGCACCACGAACATCGACAGGCCCACGACGGCGAGCATCCACGGCGCGCGCGCGCGCAGGCCGGCGGCGAAGTCGTAGAGCGCGGGCGCCTGGCCGAAGACGAACGCGCGGCTGGCGCGCGGCGGCGCGAGCGAGCGCAGCGCCTCCACCTGGCGGCGGCCGCGCGCGGAGTCGGGCGGCACCGTCGGCACCACGCGCACGAGCGTGTAGCGATCGCGCAGCACCGCGCCGAGGCCGAGGCGGCCGCCCGCCGATTTCGTCGGCGCGAGCGCGGCGGCCTCGAGCTTGGGCACGAGCGCTTCGGCGCTCGCGCGATCGTGCGCGCCGGCGAACGACAGCACGCTCTCGACGCGCGCGACGTCGGGCACGCGCTGGAGGCGCGCCACGTAATCGTACAGCTCGCCGAGCCGCTGGTCGTCGAGCATGTCGCCGTCCATGGCGACCACGATCGAGAGCGGCGTGAGCGACGCCGACGGAAAATCGCGCGCCAAGAGCTCGCCGACGTGCCGCGCCTCCTCGTCGCTCGGCAGCGAGCGCACGTCGGCGCGCGACGGCTGCAGGCGCGAGAACGGCGCGGCCAGCAGCAGCAGCCCGGCGGTCACCGCCACGCAGACGACGATCGGGCGGCGGATCACGGTCATCGCCAGGCGGCGCCAGCCGAGGTTCTCGCGCGCCGTCGCGTTCGCGCTCGCGCGCCGCCGCAAGCGCCCCCACTCGAGCCGCCGCCCGAGCACCGCCAGCGCCGCCGGCAGCACCACGAGCGCGAGCGCGGCGGCGAGCAGCACCACCACGATCCCGCCGAACGCCACCGAGCGCAGAAACGGCTGCGGGAACACCAGCAGCCCGGCCAGGCTCGCCGCCACGGTCACGCCCGAGAACAGCACCGATCGCCCGGCGGTCTCGACGGCGCGCGTGAGCGCGTGCGGGTTGTCGCGCGCCACCTCCTCGCGATAGCGGCTGATCACGAACAGCGCGTAGTCGATCGCCACGCCGAGCCCGAGGATGGTCACCACGTTCACCGCGAACGCGTCCACCGGCGCGAAGCGCGAGAGCACGTCGAGGAGGCCGAGCGTCAAGAGGATGCTGAGCGCGCCGAGCGCGAGCGGCAGGAGCGCCGCGGTCAGGCTGCCGAAGATGACCAGCAGCAGCACGCCGGTGATCGGCAGCGCGATCCGCTCGCCGCGCGCGAGCGACGAGCCGGCGAGCCGCGTGAGCGCGCGCCCCGACGGCACCAGCCCGCCGAGCGTGGGCGCGATCGTGATCGGCGCGCCGCTCGACGACGCGGGCAGCTCGAGCGCGAGCAGTCGGCGCAAACGCGGCAGCGCGGCCGCCTTGGCGCGCGGCTCGCCGCGCAAGCTGATCACCGCGAACGTGCCGCGCCCGTCGCGCGAGGTGAAGCGATCGCCCGGCACGTTGACGTCGCTCACCACGCGCGCCACCAGCGGATCGTGCGCCACGGCGTCGAGCGAGCGGCCGAGCGCGGCGCGCACCGACGGATCGCGCACGCCCTCGGCGGCGGCCGCGCCGGGCGGAAGTTGGTAGAGCGCGAGCACGTCGGGATCGCTGGCGCCGAACTCGGCGGCGGCGAGCGCGGCGGCGCGCGTCGACTCGGCGTTGGGATCGTAGAAGACCGAGTAGCCCAGCCGGCCGAACAGGCCGCGGCTGAAGATGGCCGACAGCGCGGTGGCCAGCAAGCAGAGCGCCAGGATGGGCCACCGCCAACGCGCGGACTGCCGCGCCAAAGCTCCGAGCATGGATTCAAGACTAAGGAAGAAGCGTGCCGCAGGCCGGAGCGCCTTCGAGGCCGGTGACAAGGCACGCGCTTGGCAGAGGAGAGGTACTCATGAGTGTCTTCGACCACGAAGCCTTCGACGGCCACGAGCACGTCTCGTTCTTCGCCGAGCCCTCGGTCGGGCTGCGGGCGATCATCGCCATCCATCGCACGGGTCCGCTCGGCATGGCGGGCGGCGGCTGCCGCATGTGGCCGTATCGCGACGAACGCGCGGCGCTCGCGGACGCGCTGCGCTTGTCGCGCGCGATGACCTACAAGCTGGCGCTGCTCGAGATGCCGGCGGGCGGCGCCAAGGCGGTGGTGATCGGCGACTCGAAGACCGACAAGAGCGAGGCGCTGCTGCTGGCGCTCGGCCGCGCCGTCGAGCGGCTGGGCGGGCGCTTCGTGATCGCGGAGGACGTGGGCACGAGCGCGCGCGATCTGGAGGTGGTCGCGCGCGCGACGTCGTGGGTGAATCGGGCGGCGGCGGACGCGGGTGACACCGCGGGCGCGACCGCGTACGGCGTCGTGGCGGCGATGCGCGCGGCGGTGAAGCGGCGGCTCGGGCGCGCCGACCTCGACGGGCTGCGCGTCGCCGTGCAAGGGCTCGGTCACGTCGGCGGCGCGCTGTGCCGCGAGCTGGCGCGCGCCGGCGCGCAGCTGGTGGTCGCCGACGTCGACGCGGGCGCGGTCTCGGCGATCGCGCGCGAGCTCGGCGCGCGAGCCGTCGCGCCCGAGGAGATCTTCGATCAGCCCGCCGACGTGTTCGCGCCGTGCGCGCTCGCCGACGCGCTCGACGATGGCACCGTGCCGCGCCTGCGCTGCGCGGTGATCGCCGGCAGCGCCAACAACCAGCTCGCCCATCCGCGCATCGCCGACGCGCTGGCCGCGCGCGACATCTTGTGGGCGCCCGACATCGTCGCCAACGCCGGCGGCGTGATCGCGTCCGCGTCGCGCGGCGGCGACGAGCGCGTCCTGCGCGCGCGCCTCGACGGCATCGGCGCGCTGGTCGAAGCGGTGTTCGCGCGCGCCGAGCGCGAGCGCATCTCCACCCACGAAGCCGCCGAGCGCACCGCGCGCGAGCGGCTCGCCGGCGCCGGCGGCCGCCCATGAACGTACTGGTCACCAGCGCGCGCCTGCCGGTCGCGCTCGACGAGATCCGCAAGCTCGGACGGCGCGGCCACCGCGTGTTCGCCGCCGACACGCTGCGCACCGCGCCCGGCCGCTACTCGCGCTGGGTGACGGCGGGCGTGCACGTCGCCGCTCCCGAGTACGATCCGCAGCGCTTCGTCGCCGACGTGAAGCAGCTCGTGCTCGCGCGCAAGATCGATCTCGTGGTGCCGTGCTTCGAGGAGGTGTTCTACCTCGCGCGCCACCTGCCCGAGCTGTCCGAGGTGGTGCAGGTGTTCGCGTCGGATCTCGAGACGCTGACGCGGCTGCATCACAAGGCGCGCTTCAACGCGCTCGCGCGCGAGCTCGGCGTGCCCGCGCCCGAAAGCACGCTGGTGTCGAGCGCCGACGACCTGGCCGCCGCCACGCGCCAGTATCCGCGCTACGTCGCCAAGCCGGTGTGGTCGCGCGGCGGCCTCGACGTGCTCACCAACTGGGGCCCGCTCGCCGGCGCGCTCGCGCTCGACGAGTGCCACCCGACGCGCGAGCGCCCGTGGCTCGTGCAGGAGTACGTCGACGGCGTGGACGTGTGCACGTGCAGCATCGCGCAGCGCGGCCGCGTGACGGCGCACTGCACGTACGTGCATCCGCGCGAGATCGAGCACGCGGGCGGCATCCTGTTCGAGTCGGTCGACGATCCGGAGACGCTCGGCTACGCGCAGCGCATCGTCGAGGCGACGCGCTATCACGGGCAGCTCGGCTTCGACTTTCGCCGCAGCGCGCGCGGGCTCTACGCGCTCGAGTGCAACCCGCGCCCGACGGCGGGCGTGCACCTCATGACCGACGAGCTGCTGGTCGACGGCATGCTCGCGCCGCCGCCGCCGTCGCCGCGCGTGGTGCCGCCGGGCGTGCGCCGCATGTACGCGTCGGCGCTCATCCGCGATCTCGTGCTGCACCGCGAGCGGCGCAAGGACGATCTCGCGGCGCTGTTCTCCGACGCGCACGACGTCTACGCCGAGCAGGGCGATCGTTTTCCGGCGCTGCTCCAGGTGTTCGCGCTGCTGCACGTCGCCGCGTATCGCCGCCGCCACCCGGCGCCCGCGCGTCGCGGCACCACGCTCATGGCCGCGTACTTCGACGGCATCAGCTGGGACGGGAGCGACATCCCGTAGCGCACCGACGGCGAAAACCGGTGGCGGCGCGAGCGCGATCGCGCATCTTTCGTGTGTGCGAAGCGATGGCGCGGCCTCGAACGTGACGCTGGTGCTCGGCGCGGGCGGCCCGGTCGGGCACGCGTTCCACGCCGGCGTGCTGCGCGCGCTCGCCGAGGCCGCCGGCTGGAACGCGGCGAGCGCCGAGCTGATCGTGGGCACGTCGGCCGGCGCGCAGACCGGAGCGCTCCTGCGCGCGGGCTTGAGCGTGCGCGATCTGTTCGCGCGCGTCGTCGGCGCGCCGCTCTCGCCCGACGGCGCGGCGCTCACTCGGGCCCTGCCGTTTCCGCTCGGCCGCTCGACGAGCGAGCACGCCGTCCGCCGCTGGCCCGCGTCCTCCGCCTATCTATGGAGCGCGCTGCGCCGTCCGTGGCACGCGCGTCCGGGCCGCCTGGTCGCGGCGCTCCTGCCCGACGCGCGGCACGACAACCAGCCGCTCGGCGACGGCTTTCGCCGGCTGTTCGGCGCCGACTGGCCGGCGCGCCCGCTGTGGATCACGTCGGTCGACCTCGACAGCGGCGCGCGCGTCGTCTTCGGCCGGCACGGCGCTCCCGCCGTCGACGTCGGTACAGCGGTGCGCTGCTCGTCGTCGGTGCCGGGGCTGCGCCGCGCGGTGCGCGTCGGCGCGCAGCGCTACGTCGACGGCGGAATCGCGTCGGCGGTGCACCTCGATCTGCTGCACGCGAGCGCGCCCGGGTTGGTCGTGGTGGTGTCGCCGCTCTCGCGCTTCGCGCCGATGCGGCTGCTCCTGCGCGCCGAGCTGCGCGCGCTGGCGGCCCGCGGCGCGCGCGTGGTCGCGTTCGAGCCGTGCGCCGACGTGGCACGCGTAATGGGCTGGAACCCGATGAACGCGCGCGCCGCCGAGCGCGTCGCCGAGGTGGCGTACCGCGCCGCGCTCGCGCGCCTGGCCGCGTCGCCGCTCGGCGACTGGCTCGGCTCAGTCGGCGAGCGCGCGGGCGACGGCGTCGAACAGCCCCGTGAGCTCGGAGTAGGGTCCGCGTAGCTCGCCCGCGCGATCGAGCACGAACGCGATCGGCCGCGCCGGCTCGCGCTCGACGCCGAAGCGCTCGAAGATCGAGCCGTCGAAATCGCCGATGAGGTGCCAGCGGTTCACCACCTCGGGCGACGCGTCGATCCCGCGCGCCACGCGCCGCTCGCGCCGATGGTCGCGCCCGTCGCTGGCCGACTTGCGCAGCCGCGACATCGCCAGCCCGCGCCAGATGCCGCCGTAGCGCCGCAGGTCGACGATCCCGACCGACTGCACCGGCCCATTGAGCAGCTTCTCGTCGACCGCGCGTGCGAACGCCGCCGACTCGTCCTTCGAGCGCTTGCTCATGAAGAACAGCACCGTCGCCTTGAGCTGCTGGCCCGCGCAAGGCAGGCTGACCGCTTCGCCGAGCACGTCCTCGAGCGCGAGCCGCCCGACCGGCGCCGCGTGCGCCGCCGCCTGAAGTCCCAACCACGCCGCGGCGACCATCGTCACCGACCGAAGCTTGCGCCGATTCATGCGCTGTTGGTTAGCACGCGGATCGCCGCGCCGCACTGACCTGCGCCGCAAAAAAAACGGCCAACCTCCGAAGAGGTTGGCCGCCGGTGTTACCGGGCTGCGGCGTTTTGCCGCAGGTGAATCAGGGGCAGCTCGTGCCCGTCGACGACCAACCCGAGGCGCTGCACGCGTAGAGGTTGTTGTCGGTGCCGCAGGTGGTGTCGCCGCAGTTCACCGTGACCGGGCCGCTCGCGCCGGTGCCCGAGCAGGTGCACGAGGCGCTGCAGCCCTCGGCGCTGAACGACCACATCGAGTTGTTGCACGCGTACGTGTTGCCGTCGGTGCCGCAGGTCGTGTCGCCGCAGTTCACGGTCACCGGGCCGTTCGCGCCGGTGCCCGAGCAGGTGCAGCTCCCGAGGCAGCCGGCGGCGCTGAACGACCAGCCCGAGGCGTCGCACGCGTAGGTGTTGCCGTCTTCGCCGCACGTCGTGTCGCCGCAATTCACGGTCACCGGTCCGCTGGCGTTGGTGCCCGAGCAGGTGCAGCCGCTGCTGGTGCCGCCGTCGGGAGCCGCCGGGCCGCAGCCGGCCGCGCTGAACGACCACATCGAGGCGTTGCACGCGTAGGTGTTGCCGTCTTCGCCGCACGTCGTGTCGCCGCAGTTGACGACCACGGGACCGTTCGCGCCGGTGCCGGTGCAGGTGCAGCCGCTGGTGGCGCCGCCGTCGGGCGCCGCGCCGCAGCCGGCCGCGCTGAACGACCAGCCCGAGGCGTCGCACGCGTAGGTGTTGCCGTCTTCGCCGCAGGTGGTGTCGCCGCAGTTGACCGTCACGGGTCCGCCCGCGCCCGAGCCGGTGCAGGTGCAGCTGCTCGCGCCGCCGTCGGGCGCGGGGCCGCAACCCGCGGCGCTGAACGACCACATCGAGTCGTTGCACGCATACGTATTGCCGTCTTCACCGCACGTCGTGTCGCCGCAATTGACGACCACCGGACCGTTCGCGCCGGTGCCGGTACACGTACAGCTTGCGCCGCCGTCGTCCGTTCCTCCGTCGCTGCTGATGATTCCTTGCGTGTGGGTGGCGACGCTGGGGGGACCGGCGCTGGTGCATCCGATCGCGACCGCCATGACGCTCACCAATAACGTTGCCCGGGTCACTGTCATGGTTTTCTCCGAGTTTGGTGTGGTCGTAGCAAACATCTTAACACCTCCATCGGCAGCGCCCCGCGGACCTTGAGCGGGTATTTTCAGTCGGTGGCGCCGGCGTCGCCCGGTACGACGCTGAAGTCGAGCATGCACGCCGCCGCCGACGCCGGATCCGGCTGGCAGCTCGGGTGCGAATCGCTGACGTTCCCGTTCGAGTCGAGCGCGCAGCAATAGGACACGCCGCAATTCGGCCCGGTCGGATACACGCACGCAAAACCGGGATCGCAATCGCTGGTCGCGCGCAGCGGATTGCACCGCTCGCCGCGATCGTTGGTCCCGCAGCCCGCCACCGCAACCAGCACCGCAATCGAAAGTAGTCGTCTCATGGTCACACTCCGGCTCACAGGCGGAACAGCAGCGCCAAGATGATCTTGTCTTCGTTCTGCACCAGGTCCGGTTTCCAGCCGGGCGGCGCGCAGGTGAAGATTCGCCCGTCGGCGTCGAACAGCCCGCCGCACTTGTACCCATCCGGCCCGGTCACGCCGCCGTGCCCCGCATAATAAGGATCATCCGAGTGGTGAAACGAGTTCTCCAAACGCACCGTAATGTTGTCGTTCGCGTACCAACTGATGTTCTGCGAAGCATCCCAACCGAAAAACGTCGTGCCCGGATTGGTGCTGAATCCAAACGGCTCCCCCGGCGAGGCGAGCCCCGTCGGCGCGAGCACCAGGTAACGCCCGGGATTGCGCATGAAGCCGCCGCCGACGAGAAAGCTGAAGCGATTTTTATAGAACCAGAAGTTGTAATAGAGCATGGCGCTCTGAAAGTCCTGCTCGCACGGCGAGGCCTTGGTGCACTGCGTGGGATCGCTCGTGTGCTTGCCGCGAAACGCGCTCACGCCGTCGCCCTCTTCGAAGCCGATGTCGACGGTGAGCGACGAGGCGATGCGCGACAGTCCTTTCGACTCCGGTTTGTTGTAGTAACGAATCAATAAACTATTGTCGGTATGAAAGCGCACGCGGCCCGGCGCGTCCTGCGTATCGGTGCCGGTATAGCCGCTGAGGATGAGCTTCATCCATTCGCGCGGCCGATAGTCGATTTGAAAGCCCACGCCCGGCAGCGAGTTGAACTTGCCGTAGGTTTGCCAGCCATTGATGATCCAGATCTCGACTTTGAGCTTGTCGGTCGGAAAGATCTGCGTTCGATTGCCGACAAAGAACCAGGGCGTGTTGTCGGAGGTGAACGACGCTTGATAGCCCCAGTTCTCGAACTGTAGATACGAAAACAGACCGACGTAAGAGAAGAACTCGCCGATATCGACGTTGATGCCGTGCAGCTTGTCGAAGTGCCAGCCGGCGTACGCCTCGCTTAGATAACGCATCGCCGCCGAGAGATCGTATTGCCCGTGGTTGGGCGTGACGTCATTGCGCGGGATCGCCACCGCGCGCTCGCCGAATTGAAAGTACAGCCGCCCGCGCGCGTGGCCGATATGAAAGTCGCCGCCGACGCCGAGAAACGACAGCTCCAGCTCGTTGTGGCGAAACGTCGCCGTCGAGCCGACGAGCGTGTGATCGATCGGATCGTTGAACGAATAGGTGTAATTGATGTCGGCGTCGAATTGCGGCGTGAAGTACTTGGTGTCAATCGTGGGCGCGGTCCGGCGCGTCGAGCCGTTGAGCCAGGTGAAGTCGCCCCACGCGAACGGCTCGCCCGGACCCGCCGGCTCGGGCGCCGACGCCGCTTGCACCGCCTTCACCGCCGCGAGCTGCGCGCGCAGCTCGGCCATCTCCTGCTCGAACTTCGCCATTCGCTCGACGAGCTTGCGATTCTCGTCGGCGTCCTGCGCCAGGCTCGCGCGGCTCAGTCCAATCACGAACAACAGCACATACCAGTCGAGGCGAAGGAAGCGCATGGCGGCGCGTGCGACGCACGAAACATGCCTGAAACGCGGGGCCGAATCCGCGTGCGTCCCATGCGCAGCTACCATGCAGAGTGCAGTCGGGCGCTTCGATGGTTCGTGCATATTGCAAAAGGGCATAGGCGCGCGCGCGCTGATTGTCGGCGCTACCGACGGGTACGGCGCTTGCTCGGCGGCAGCCGCATCCGCTTCTGCGATCGCGTTTGAAAGGAGCCGCCCGAATGGACACCGAGTACCTGGTCGCCGGACTGGCCGCGCTGGCGCTGACCGCGTACCTGTTCTACGCGCTGCTCAGGCCGGAAAGATTCTGAGGCGCCGCCGTGACCGCGATCGGTTGGCTTCAGATCGTCGTGTTCTTCCTGCTCGTGCTGGCGCTGACCAAACCGATCGGCGTGTACCTCCATCACGTGTTCGAAGGCGAGCGCCGCCCGCTCGCGCCGCTCTTCGGTCCGCTCGAGCGGCTGTCGCTGCGCGCGTGCGGCGTCGACGACAAACAGGAGCAGACGTGGGTGCAGTACGCGCTGTCGCTGCTCTTGTTCAGCGCTGCCGGTTTATTGGTCACTTACGCCATTCAGCGTTTGCAGCTCCATCTACCGCTCAATCCGCAAAAGCTCGCCGACGTTCCGCCCGCGCTCGCCTTCAATACCGCCGCCAGCTTCACCACCAACACCAACTGGCAGTCGTACAGCGGCGAATCGACGATGAGCTACCTGACGCAGATGATGGGCTTGGCGTGGCACAACTTCACGTCGGCGGCGGCGGGCATCGGCGTGGCGCTGGCGGTGTCGCGCGGCTTCACGCGGCGCCCCGGCCCGACGGGCGCGCGAACGCTCGGCAACTTCTGGGTCGATCTGATCCGCGCGATCCTCTATGTGCTGTTACCGCTCAGTGTCGTTTGTGCACTATGGTTCGTCTCTCAAGGCGTGATCCAGAACTTTGCGCCTTATAGAGAGATCACCACTATCGAAGGCGCCAAACAGCTCATCGCCATGGGCCCGGTCGCTTCGCAGGAAGCGATCAAGATGCTCGGCACCAACGGCGGCGGCTTCTTCAACGCCAACAGCGCCCACCCGTTCGAGAACCCGACGCCGCTCACCAACTTCATCCAGCTCCTGCTCATCTTCGCCATTCCCGCGGGGCTCACGTACACGTACGGCCGCATGGCGCGCGACTCCAAGCAGGGCTGGTCGATCTTCGCCGCCATGGCCATTCTGTTCTTTGCCGGCGTGACGGTCTGCTATTGGGCCGAGGCGCGCGCGAACAATTGGGAGGGCAAAGAGGCGCGCTTCGGCATCGCCGAGTCGGCGCTGTTCGCCACCGTCACCACCGACGCGTCGTGCGGCGCGGTCAACGCCATGCACGACAGCTTCACGCCGCTCGGCGGCTTGGTGCCGCTCACCAACCTCATGCTCGGCGAAGTGGTCTTCGGCGGCGTCGGCGCCGGCCTCTATGGAATCCTGGTCATGGTCATTCTCAGCGTGTTCATCGCCGGCTTGATGGTCGGCCGAACACCCGAGTACCTCGGCAAGAAGGTCGAGCAGCGCGAGATGAAGCTCGCCATGCTCTATGTGCTGATCTTTCCGCTGCTGATTCTTTGTTTCAGTGCCTGGTCCGCAGTGACGCCCTATGGTGTCTCGTCCCTGAACAACGCCGGGCCGCACGGGCTCACCGAGATCATCTATGCGTACACGAGCGGCGCGGGCAATAACGGCTCCGCGTTCGCCGGCCTCAATGCCAACACCAATTGGTGGAACGTCAGTCTCGGCTTCGTGATGCTCGCAGGCCGCTTCTTGATGATCATTCCCATTCTCGCCATCGGCGGCTCGATGCTGAACAAGAAGGTCGTCGCCGCCGGGCCGGGCACGTTTCCAACCAACGGCGGACTGTTCACGCTGCTGCTCGTCGGCGTGATCGTCATCGTCGGCGCGCTGACGTTCTTCCCCGCGCTTTCGCTCGGGCCGATCGTCGAGCACTTCCTCGCCCGGCAAGGGAGGCTCTACTGATGTCGATCGGCGACAGCTTCAAGAAGCTCGATCCGCGGCAGCTCGCCAAGAACCCGGTGATGTTCGTCGTCGCGGTCGGCAGCGTGCTCACGACCGGGCTGTTCATTCGCGACCTGGTTCAACACCACAGTGAGGTTCCACTGTGGTTCACCGGCGGAACCACACTATGGCTTTGGTTCACCGTATTGTTCGCCAACTTTGCCGAGGCGGTGGCGGAGGGACGCGGCAAAGCGCAGGCCTCGACCTTGCGCAAGATGCGCAAAGAGACCTCGGCGCGCAAGCTGGTCGATGGCGTCGAGACGGAGGTCAGCGCCGCGGCCCTGCGCGAAGGCGACGTGGTGGTGGTCGAAGCCGGCCAGCTCATTCCCGGCGACGGCGAGGTGATCGAAGGCGTCGCCTCCGTCGACGAATCGGCGATCACCGGCGAGTCGGCGCCGGTGATTCGCGAGTCGGGCGGCGATCGCTCGTCGGTGACCGGCGGGACCAAGGTGCTGTCGGATCGCATCGTCGTGCGCATCACCGCCAATCCGGGCGAGTCGTTCCTCGATCGCATGATCGCGCTGGTCGAAGGCGCGTCGCGCCAGAAGACGCCCAACGAGATCGCGCTGCACATTCTATTGGTGGGTTTGACGCTGATCTTTTTGTTTGCGTGCGTGACGCTGGTGCCGCTGGCGCTGTACTCGAAGCTGCATTTGTCGGCTACCGCGGTCGTGGCGTTATTGGTGTGTCTGATCCCGACTACGATTGGCGGGCTTCTGTCGGCGATTGGAATCGCGGGAATGGATCG
>Ga0070741_10013466_pt1 | contig 14432 bp, 11 predicted proteins | sample Coa_R1_4_FD_66440 | JGI IMG/M metagenome (GOLD analysis project Ga0070741, IMG submission 66440) | Surface soil microbial communities from Centralia Pennsylvania, which are recovering from an underground coalmine fire - Coalmine... | ecosystem: Environmental > Terrestrial > Soil > Unclassified ...
GCGGTGATCCCGTACGCCCTGTTCCGGTTCACCGTCGGCTACGCCGTGTTCCCGCTCGATCCCGGGGTCAAGGCGGCGTTCGGCCGGGCGGTCGCGGCGCACGCCGCGGAGCTGGCGGCGGTGTTCGGCTGCCTCCTCCTGCTCGCGTGGACCGGCTGGCGGCACGGGGCCGGCCGGGAGCGGGCGGCGCTCGCCCGGGGCGGCGCGGTCGTGGGCGGGACGATGGTGCTCGCGGCCGCACTGTCGCTCCGCACGCCGATGCTGAGCGAACGCTACCTGGTGGTGGTCGTCCCCTTCTTCCTCCTGGCCCTGGTCGGCAGCCAGGATCTCCGGCGCCGGGCGCCCCGCGCCGCGCTGGCGGCGCTGTGCCTCCTGCTCGGGGCCGGCGACGTGGCCTACTTCGCGAACCCGGCGTTCGGCAAGGCCCAGTGGCGGGACGCCGCCCGGTACGTCGCCAGCGTGGCCAGGGCCGGGGACGTGGTGCTGGTCGAGCCCGACTTCGCGGTGCCGGTGTTCCGCTACTACTTCCACGGCCCGCAGCCGGTGCGGGGGATCCCGCCCGGCCGGCCGGCTGAGCCGGCGGCCGGGGCGCGGCTGGTCACGGAGGCGCTGGGCGAGCACGCGCGCGGGATCCTGGTGACCTCCGGGCACGCGACGGGGACGGTCGCGACGGCGCTGGCGCGGGTCGCCACGCCGGGAGCGACGCGGACGTTCCCGCTCGAGATCGGGATCGTCTGCACGACCTGGGACCTGGCGCCGGTCCGGGCGGCCGCCGACGAGATCCCTCGGCCATGAGGGAGCACGGTGGGGGCGCGGCGGTCGCCGACGTCGTTCGCCGGCCCGCGGGGCCGTCCGCGCGCCCCGGCCCCGCCGCCCCCGTCCTGGTCCTCGACGGCGACCAGCGGAGCGCCCTGGCCGTCACGCGCTCGCTGGGCCGGCGCGGGGTGCCGGTCGTGGTCGCCGACGAGCAGACGACGACGCTGGCCGGGAGCTCCCGGTACTGCCGGGCGCAGGTGGCGCTCCCGTCGCCCTCCCGGAGCCCGGCCGCGTTCGTCGCGGCCCTCGCCGCCGAGGTCCAGCGGCGGGGGATCGGGGTCGTGCTGCCGGCCGGCGAGGTCACGATGGAGCTCGTCCTCGGGAATCGCCAGGCGCTCGAGCCGGCCGTCGTGCCGTTCGGGAGCCTGGAGGCGTTCGCCGCCCTCACCGACAAGTCGCGGCTCGCCGCCCTCGCCGCCCGGCTCGGCGTCCGGGCGCCGGCGACGTGCTGCGCGCGCGGTCGGACGGAGCTCGAGGCGGCGCTCGAAGCCGCGCGGTTCCCGCTGGTGCTCAAGCCGCATCGCTCGCGCGTCCTCCATGCCGGCCAGTGGCGGCCGGCGACGGTCCGGTACGCCCGATCGCGCGCCGAGGCGCTCCGGCTCTGGTCGGAGGACCCGCTCCTCCGCGAGCACCCCGTGCTCGTGCAGGCGCACGTCGCCGGGGAGGCACGGGGGCTGTCGTGCCTGTACGACCGGGGGCGGTGCGTCGCCGCGTTCGCGCACCGGCGGGTTCGCGAGAAGCCGCCCCAGGGCGGGGTGAGCGTGCTCAGCGAGAGCGTCCCGGTCGGGGCCGCGATGCGCCAGGCCGCCACGCGAGTGCTGGACGCGGTCGGCTGGCACGGGGTGGCCATGGTCGAGTTCAAGGTGGCGCCGGACGGCACGCCCCACCTGATCGAGGTCAACGCGCGGTTCTGGGGCTCGCTCCAGCTGGCGGTGGACGCGGGGGTCGACTTCCCGTGGCTCCTCTACCGGGTCGCCACGGGGGCGGCGCCCGAGGCGCCCGTCACGTACCGGGTGGGGGTCCGGAACCGCTGGCTGCTGGGTGACCTGGACCACCTCTACCTGACGCTCCGCGGGGCGGCCGCGGCCGGCGCGAAGCTCCGCACGCTGCTCCGGTTCCTCGCCCCGCCGGGTGCGCCGACGCGCCACGAGGTCCTCCGCTGGGACGACGTCGGCCCGGGCTGGTACGAGCTCGGCCGGTACCTGGGACGCGGCCGGTGATGCGGCTCGAGGGCCTGGTCCACGTGCACTCGCGACTGTCCTACGACGGCCGCCACTCGGTCGCGGAGATCGTCGCGCTCGCCCGGCGCCGCGGCTACGGGTTCCTCGCGATGGCGGAGCACTCGGACACCCTCGACGGCGGGACGGTGACCCGGTACGCGGCCGAGTGCCGGCGGCTGTCGAGCCAGGCGTGCGTGGTCGTCCCGGGGCTCGAGTTCGCGTGCCGGGGCGGGCTCCACCTGCTCGGGATCGGGGTCGACGAGTACTGCGACGCCGTGGACCCGGTGGAGGTCGCCGCGCACGTCCGGGCGAAGGGCGGGGCCGCGATCGTCGCGCATCCCCGCCGCTACCGCGACCGGCTCTCCGAGGACCTCCTGCGCCGGGTCCACGGGGTGGAGCTGTGGAACGCGGGCTACGACGGCCGCTTCGTGCCCGACGGGCGCTGCGTCGCGCTGCTGCGGGAGATGCGGGCACGGGGGATCGCGCTCCTGGCCTACGGCGGCCAGGACCTCCACCGCATCACGCGGCACCGCCACGTGCGGGTCGAGCTGGAGGTCGCGGAGGCGTCCGAGCGGGCGGTGGTCGAGGCGCTGCGGGACGGCCGGTTCCACATCACCAACGGGTGGTGGACGCTCGACGCCGCCGGCCGCAGCGGGGCGGTCGCGGCGTGGGGGATGCGGCCGGCGCGGTGGCTCTACGAGCAGGCGGTGGCCGTGCGCGCCCGCCTGGGGGTCGGCGCGTGAGCGCGGCGCGCGCCCCCGCCCGGGCCGCGGACGGACCGCGCCCGTGGATCGATGAGCGTCCGGCGCGGGTGCTCCACCTCATCGAGACGGGCGGACCCGGGGGCGCCGAGCGGGTGCTCCTCGACATCGTCCGCCACCTGGACCCGGCCCGGTTCGCGCCCGTCGTCTGTCTGCGGAAGCCGGGCTGGCTCCACGACCAGTGCCGGGCGCTCGGGGTCGAGACGGTCATCGTGCCGCTCCGGCGCCATCTCGAGTGGTCCTGGTTCCGGGATGTCGGGCGCCTGCTCCGGCGCGAGCGCATCGCGCTGCTGCACGCCCACGAGTTCGCGATGAACGTGTACGGCGCCGCCCTCGGCCGGGCGGCCGGCCGCCGGGTCGTCGCCACCGTGCACGGGAAGGACTACTACGCGGACCGCCGGCGGCGCCGCCTCGCCTATCGCGCCGTGGCGCGGCTGGGGGCGATGGTGGCCGTCTCCGAGGACGTGCGGGGGTTCCTCGCCCGCACGGTCGGGATTCCCCCGGGCCGGATCACCACCATCCGGAACGGCATCGACGTGGCGGCGTACCGGGACGCCGTCCCGGCGCCTGGGGTGCGCGTCGCCGCGCTCGGCGGCGAGTGGCCATGGGTCGTCGGCACCGTCGGGAGCCTCTACCCGGTGAAGGGGCACGCCGGGCTCCTGCGGGCGTACCGGATCGTGCGCGAGCGCGTCCCCGGGACGGGGTGCGTCATCGCCGGCCGCGGCCCCCTGCAGGACGCGCTCCGGGACGAGGCGCGGCGGCTCGGGGTCGAGGACGGGGTGCGCTTCCTCGGGTTCCGCGGGGACGTGCCGGGCGTCCTGGCGGCGCTCGACGTGTTCGCGCTCCCGTCGCTCTCCGAGGGGCTGCCGCTGGCGGCGATCGAGGCCATGGCGGCCGGCCGGCCCGTCGTCGCCACGGATGTCGGCGGGACGCGCGAGGTCGTGGTCGACGGCGCCACGGGGTTCCTGGTGCCGGCGGGCGATCCCGCCGCCCTCGCCGAGCGGCTCGTCGCCGTCCTCCGCGAGCCCGCGCTCGCCGCGCGGCTGGGCGCGGCCGGCCGGGCACGCGCGGCGCGCGAGTTCGGCGTGGCCCGCATGGTCGACCGCTACGCCGGGCTCTACGACCGGCTGCTCGCGTCGCCGCTCCGCGGCGCCACCCGCCCGGTCGTCCTGGGGGAGACGCCGTGAGCGCCCGCGGGCGTCGCCGCGCGCGATCGCGCGCCGGGCGCTCCGCCCGGCCGGTGTCGAGGACGCGGACGGTCCGGTCATTTTTGCCCGCGCTCGGATGTAAGGGCTGCCCGCCGCGGTCCGGCGGGCCCCGGAGCCGGCGTGCTCCGGAGGCCCGGGTGCAGCGGAACCGGCGGTCTGCGCATCGCGCCGCGGAGGTCCGTCGCCGTGCGGGCCGGGCACACCCATTGCATCCCAGTTCCGGAACTCAACTCAGCGAGCCGGGGAGGGGACATGCTTCGAGGAGCCGATCGGGCAGCGGCCTGGACTCCGTCCTGGGACACGGCGCGCCGGTGGCCAGCGTGGGGCGCGGCCGCGCTGGCGCTGGCCCTCGTCGGGGCCGTCGGCCCCGGCCGGGCGACCGCCGCGGACTTCTTCTTCGACAGCTTCGAGACCAGCGCCATCAGCACGAGTCTCTGGAGCCAGACTCCGTCGACCGTGCCGAATCCCGACTCGAGCGTCGTCCTGGACAACTCGAACTACGCCGGGGCGCCGGCCGGCCAGCGCTCGGCCCAGCAGCTGTACCACGCGGGGACGACGGACGGCGGCGGCGTCGGCTGGATGAACATCGGGAAGGCCACGCTGCCGGCCCACGTGCTGGTGGAGTTCGACTTCAAGCTCTCGTCGAACTTCCACTTCCCGCTCGGGCACAAGTGGTGGCGCTCGATGCCGGACATGAACTCGGGCGCCGGGCCGAACGACGTGACCGTGAACCTGCAGCTGAACTGCTACGGGACCTGCTGGAGCCTCGAGATCTTCTCGAACTCGAGCCAGTTCGGCTACCGGGAGACGGTCCTCCGGCCGCCGACGCAGGTGTCGCGCAACACCTGGCACCGGGTCGGCGTCCGGCTCAAGCGGAACACGTTTTCCGGCAGCACCCCCAACAGCGACGGCGAGATCGAGGTCTTCCTGGACGGCGTGAGCGCCGGCCGGCAGACGGGCGTGCGACTGGCCGGGGATCCGACCCGCTGGCTCCGGGACTACTGGGGCGGGCCGGGCAACTACACGAGCGTGACGGACAACAACCCGATCCCCGAGGACCAGTGGATCCGGGTGGACAACTTCCGGATCACCGACCTGGCCGGCGGGTCGTCGCCGTCGACCGTGACGCTACCGGTCGCGCCGAGCGGGCTGGTCGTGCAGTAGCCGATTCCTTCCGGTCGCGCGCGGCCGCCGCGCCCGCGGATCTCGATGGCCCCCGGCTCCCGGGGGCCATCGTCGTCCCCGCCGCCGGGCCGCCCGGCGGGCCGCGCTCGCTCGCCGGGCGCGCGGGGGGCGGCCGCCCGTGAGGAAGGTCCTGGTCGTCTTCGGCACGCGCCCCGAGGCGATCAAGCTCGCCCCGGTGATCCGGCGGCTCGCCGACGACCCGCGGTTCACCGCCGTCACCTGCGTGACCTCGCAGCACCGCGAGATGCTCGACCAGGTGCTCAAGGTCTTCGAGATCCTGCCCCGGTACGACCTGGCCGTGATGCAGCCGGGGCAGTCGCTCGCCGGGGTCACCGCCCGGGTGGTCCGCCGGGTGAGCGAGGTCGTCGGGCGGGAGCGTCCCGACGTGGTGCTGGTGCAGGGCGACACGACCACCACCTTCGCGGCGGCGCTGGCGGCCTTCTACCACCGGGTCCCGGTCGGCCACGTCGAGGCCGGCCTGCGGACGGCCGACCGGCACCAGCCGTTCCCGGAGGAGATCAACCGGCGGCTGACCGGCGTGCTGGCGGACTACCACTACGCGCCCACGGCCCGGAGCCGGGACAATCTCCTCGCGGAGGGCGTCGACCCGGGCCGGATCCTGGTCACCGGGAACAGCGGGATCGACGCGCTGCTGCTGGCGCGCGAGTGGACGCGGGGCCGCGCCGGGGCGGAGGGGCTGCTGGGCCCGGGGGTGTCGGCCCTGCGGGACCGGCGGGTGATCCTGGTGACCGCGCACCGGCGCGAGAGCTTCGGCGCCCCCCTGGAGGCGATCTGCGACGCCATCCGGCGGATCGCCGACCGCAACCCCGACGTCGAGATCGTGTACCCGGTCCACCTGAACCCGCACGTGCGGCGCCCGGTCTTCGCGTGGCTGGGGGAGCATCCGCGCATCCACCTGGTCGAGCCGCTCGACTACCCGGCCTTCGTGCGGGCGATGGACCGGGCGTACCTGATCCTCACCGACTCCGGCGGCGTCCAGGAGGAGGCCCCGGCGCTCGGCAAGCCGGTGCTCGTGATGCGGCACAAGACGGAGCGGGCCGAGGCGGTCGAGGCGGGCGGGGCGCGGCTCGTCGGGACGAGCGTCGAGACGATCGTGCCGGCGGTGCAGCAGCTCCTGGATGACGGCGAGACCTATGCCGCCATGAGCCGCGCCGGGAACCCGTTCGGCGACGGGCGGGCGAGCGAGCGCATCGTCGAGCACCTGGGCGGGGCCCTCCAGGCCGCCGGAGCGCGCGGGTGAACGTCGGGCTCGTCTACGACGCCGACTATCCGTGGGACGTCCGCGTCTGGAAGACGTGCGTCGCGCTCTCGGGGCGCGGGCACCGCGTCCACCTGGTCTGCCGCAACCTGGCGCGCCGGCCGCCGGACGAGCTCCGGGACGGGATCCACCTCCATCGCCTCCGGCCGCGCCGGGACGCCCGCCTCGACGCGCTGGCCAGCTTTCCGGCGTTCGTCAACCCGGTGTGGATCGGCCGGATCGCCCAGGTGGTGCAGGCGCACGCGGTCGAGGTCCTCCTGGTGCGCGATCTCCCGCTCGCGCTGGCGGCGGTGGTCGCGGGCCGGCGCGCCCGGGTCCCGGTGGTCCTCGACATGGCCGAGAACTACCCCGGGATGCTCCGCGACGTCTGGCGGTTCGAGCGGTTCCGTCCCCAGAACGTCCTCGTGCGGAACCCCGCGCTGGCCCGGGTCGTGGAGTGGCTGGCGGTCCGGCTGGTCGACCACGTCCTGGTGGTCATCGAGGAGTCGCGCGACCGGCTGCTCCGGGCCGGGGTGCCGGCCGCGCGCGTCTCCATCGTCCGGAACACGCCGGTCGTCGAGCTGGCGCGCTTCCCCTCCGCCTGGGGGGAACCGCCGCGGGACGAGAGCCGCGTCACGGCCGTGTTCGTCGGCGGGGTCGAGCCGATGCGCGGGCTGGCCGAGGCGCTCGGGCTCCTGGCCGCCGCCCGGCGGCAGGCGCCCGCGCTGCGCCTCGTGGTCATCGGCGGGGGCCGCTGGGGGCCGGATCTCCTGGCCGAGGCGCGCCGCCTCGGGATCGCCGAGCACGTCGAGCTGCGCGGCCGCCGGGACTACCAGCGGGCGCTGTTCGAGGTGCAGGGGGCGGACATCGGGCTCATCCCGCACCGGGTGACCGCCCACACCAACTCCACCATCCCGAACAAGCTCTTCGAGTACATGCTGCTCGCGAAACCGGTCGTGACGACGGACCTCCGGCCGGTGCGCCGGATCGTGGACGAGGTGGGCTGCGGCCTCGTCTACCGGACGCGGGACGAGGGGGTCGCGGCGCTCGTCCGTCTCCAGGACGCGGCGCTCCGCCGCGTCCTCGGCGACCGCGGCCGCCACGCGGTGCTCGAGCGGTACCGGTGGGACCGGGACGGGGCGACGCTGGTCCGGGCGGTGGAGGGCTCGGCGGCCGCGCGCGCGGGGGCGAGGCCGGCGGGCCTCGCGGCCGGCGCCGCGCCGGAGGCGCGATGAACCGACGGGGGCGCGAGAGCGCGGGAGCGGCGTAGCCATGTGCGGGATCGCCGGACTCTGGCAGACACGCGGGATGTCGGAGGGAGAGCTGGGCCGCAGCGCGGTCCGGATGGCGGACAGCCTCGCCCATCGGGGCCCCGACGACGCCGGGCAGTGGGTCGACGCGCGCGCCGGCGTGGCGCTCGGCTTCCGGCGCCTGGCGATCGTGGACCTCTCGCCGAACGGCCGCCAGCCGATGCGGTCGGTCAGCGGGCGGTACACGATCGTCTTCAACGGCGAGGTGTACAACCACAGCGCGCTCCGGGCGGAGCTGGAGGCGGCGGGGGCGGCCTTCCGCGGGCACTGCGACGCCGAGGTGATCGTCGCCGCGTTCGAGCGGTGGGGGGTCGAGGCGTCGGTCCGGCGGTTCGTGGGGATGTTCGCCATCGCGGCGTGGGACGCCGGCCGGCGCGAGCTCACGCTGGTCCGGGACCGTCTGGGGATCAAGCCGCTGTTCGTCCATGCGGAGCCGGGGTGCGTGAGCTTCGGGTCGGAGCTCCGGGCGGTCCGGACCGGGCCCCGGTTCGAGGACGCAGTGGACCCGACGTCGGTGGCGGCCTACCTGCGATACCTCTACGTTCCCGCGCCGGCCACCATCCACCCCCGCGTGCGGAAGCTCCTGCCGGGGCACCTGCTGACCGTCCGCGACCCGGAGCGCCCGCTGCCGCCCGCGCGCCCGTTCTGGGCGCTCGACGAGGTCGCGCTGGCCGGCGCGGCGGCACCGCTCGAGCTGTCGGACGCGGAGGCGGTCGCCCGGTTCGAGGCCCTCTTGACCGACGCGGTGCGGCTCCGCATGGAGGCCGACGTCCCGCTGGGAGCCCTCCTCTCGGGCGGCGTCGACTCGGCGACCGTGGTGGCGGTGATGCAGGCGGCCAGCCGCGCGCCGGTGCGGACGTTCACGATCGGCTTCGACCAGCGGGAGCACGACGAGTCGCGACCGGCGCGGGCGATCGCCCGGCACCTCGGGACCGACCACACCGAGCTCCGCGTCGGCGGGCGGGAGGCGCTCGGCGTGGTCGCCGCGCTGCCCGACATCGCCGACGAGCCCCTGGCCGACCCGTCGCTGATCCCGACCTACCTGGTCTGCCGCCTCGCCCGCCGGCACGTCACGGTGGCGCTGACCGGGGACGGCGGCGACGAGCTCTTCGCCGGGTACACGCGCTACCTCGTGGGCCCCCGGCTCATCGAGTGGGCGGATCGCTGGCCGCGCCCGGTCCGGCGGCTGGCGTCCGCCTGCACCCGGAGCCTGGGGCCGGAGACGTGGACACGGCTCCACGCCACCGTGGCGCCGCTCCTGCCAGCGGCGTGGCGGACACGGCTCGCCGGGACCAAGCTCCGGAAGCTCGGCCGGGTGCTGGCCGGCGACGGGATGGAGGAGCGGTACCGGGCGCTGGTCTCCGCCTGGACGGACCCGGGCGCGCTCGTCGACGGCGGGCCCGAGCCGGACACGCGGGCCGACGCCCTGTTCCGGCTCGGCGCCGGGCGGCTGGATCTCATGGAGCGGATGATGCTCGCCGACCAGGGCGGCTACCTCCCCGACGACCTCCTGGCGAAGGTGGACCGCGCCAGCATGGCGGTGAGTCTCGAGGCGCGGGTGCCGCTCCTCGACCACCGTCTGGTCGAGCTCAGCTGGCGCCTCCCGCGCCGCTTCAAGGTCCGCCAGGGCACGGGCAAGTGGATCCTCCGGCAGGTGCTCGCGCGCCACCTCCCGCCGGCGCTGGTCGCGCGCGAGAAGGTCGGCTTCACGGTCCCCCTGGCGGCCTGGCTGCGGGGCCCCCTGCGGGAGTGGGCGGGTGACCTCCTGGAGCCCTCGCGGCTCGGCGGGATCGATGGGCTCCGCCCGGGCCCGGTCCGGCGGGAGTGGGACCGCCTCCGGCGGGGCAACGGCGACCAGGCGCTCGGCGTGTGGGCGGTGCTGCTCCTGGTGGCGTGGCGGGAGCGCTGGGGGCCGAGCGCACCCCGCGCCGAGCCGCGGGCCGTCGTCGAGGTGGCGTGAGGTGATGGACGGGGCGTCCGGGGCGTTCCCCGGCGCGGCGGCGGGGCGCCTGCCGCTCGTCCGTGGGCCGGTCGCGGTCCCCCGGGCGGCCGCTCCCGCCGCGGCGGGGGTCGTGGGGTTCCGGTTCCTGCTCCTGTACTTCGTGCTGGAGTTCGCGCGGCCCCAGGACCTCTTCCCGGTGCTGGGGCTGATCCGGCCGTCGTGGCTCGCCCTGCTCGGGCTGGCGATCACGCTCGCGCGCTCGGGCCGGGTCTCGTTCGCGAGCCGCGTGACCAAGGCGTTCGTCGTGCTGCTGGTCGCGATGACGGTGCAGGTGCCCCTCGCGGTGAACACCCACTGGGCGTTCTGGAGCACCTTCGCGATGGCGCAGACCTTCGTCGCGTACCTGGGGATCGTCGCCTTCGCTCGCGACGAGCGGCGGCTGCGCCTGGTCCTCTGGACGTGGATCGCGATCCACGTCTACCTGGCGCTGTACGCGCTGGCGCACCGGGGGGTCGGCGTCGGGGGCTTCCTGGGCGACGAGAACGACCTCGCCATGACGCTCGTCACCGCGCTGCCGGTCGCCGTGTTCGTGGGCGCCGCCACCTCGACCGGCCGGACGCGGCTCCTCGGGATCGCGAGCGCCGCCCTCATGGTGGTCGGGGTGGCCGCCACGGTCTCGCGGGGGGGCTTCCTCGGGCTCGTCGCGGTCATCCTGTACTGCCTGGTGCGCGCTCCGCGCAAGCTGGGCGGCGCCGTCGTGATCGCCGCGCTCGCCGGGGTGCTCGCGCTCGCCGCCCCGGCGGGGTACTGGGCCGAGATGAACACCATCGTCACCGGCGAGCAGGACGGCCGGGAGGACACCGGCGCCGGGCGGATGTACGAGTGGCGCGTGGGATGGCGGATGTTCCTCGACAACCCCGTCCTCGGCGTCGGGCCCGGGAACTTCCCGTACCGGTTCGCGGAGTACGAGGCCGGCGAGAGCTGGGAGGGCCGGTCCCTGGCCGGGCGCGCCGCGCACTCGTTCTACATGACGCTCGTCCCGGAGCTCGGGACCGTGGGCGTCCTGACCGTGCTGGTGATGGTGGTCGCGGCCTGGCGGGGCCTGGTGCGGGCGCGTCGCCGGACCGCGAGCGCGCCGGACGGGCGGCGGACCCCCGGCGGTCGGTTCCGTGCCCTCTGCGGCCTGGGGCTCGAGGGCGCGGTCGTCGCCTTCCTCGTGACGTCGGTGTTCATCTCGACGCTGTACTACCCGAACCTCTGGATCCTGCTCGGGTGCATGGTGACGCTGGCGTCCCTTCCCGACGCTGCGCCGCCCGGGTCCGGCGCCTCGGGACCCGGCCCGCCGGGGGCCGTTCCGCCCCCGGGGCCGAGTCCCTCGCAGGGGGGTTCGGCCGGGCGCCCACCGGGACGCGGCCCTGGCACCGGGGCGCCGCGGGAGGACTGAGCCCGGCATGGGCCCCGTGACCGCGCGCTCGCGCCTTCCCGGGGTCGCGGGCGCGATCGCCGCCGCGAGCGTGCTGGCCGTCATGCTGCGCCTGGGCGGCCCGGCGGCCACCGCCCTCGTGCTCGCCTGTCTCGCCCTGTTCGGGCTCCCGGGCGTGCTCCTCTGGCGGGCGTGGCGCCCCCCGACCGGCCTCGACGGCCGCGCCGAGCGCACGATCACGGGCGTGGTGATCGGGCTCGGGCTGGGGCCCACCGCGGTCGCGGGGGCGGCGATCGCCGGCGGCAGCGCGGTCGGGACCACGCTGGCGCTCGCCGCGGGCGCGGTCGCCCTCGTGGTCTCGCGCCGGCCCGGCGCGCCGCCGGTCCGCTCCATCGCGGCGCGGGACGACGCCCTGTTCGCGGCGCTCGCGTCCGCGGCGGTCGTCCTCGTCGCCGGGACGCTGCTGATCCCCTACGCGAGCTTCGGCCGCGTCACGGCGCGAGGCCTGGCGTTCACCGAGCTCCAGAAGACCGACCTCCTCCACCACGTGGTGACCACGATCGAGCTCGCCCGCGGGATCCCGCCGCCGAACCCGTACTTCTCCGGCGAGGTGCTGCACTACTACTGGTGGGCGCACGTCCTCCCGGGGCTCGCGGCCCGCCTGGCCGGCCCCGGGGTGGGGCCGCGCGAGCTGACGGTGCTGAGCGCGCTCGCCTACAGCCTGGTCGCCTCGCTGGCGGTGCTGGTCGCACTGCGGGCTCGGACCCGGGACCCTCGCGTCGCCGGGATCCTGCTCGCCATGGCGGTCCTGGCCTCCGGCTACAACGCGCTGGTCGCCCTCGCCCGGTGGGTCGTGGCGGCGATGCCCGCTGCCGGTGCGTTCGGGCTCGGGCGGCTCCTCACCGACGACTGGGGGCAGGAGTACACGGGCTACTCCCACGGGCTGTTCCGGAGCTTCCTGGTGGAGCCGCAGAGCACGCTCGCCGTCGCGATGATCGCCGTCGCGCTCACGCTCGGCATGCGGCACGGGTTCTTCGCCGCGGGGCCGCGCGTCGCGCTGGCGCAGGGGGCCCTCCTCGGGTGGACCGCAGCGACCGACGCGTTCCTGGGCGCGCTGCTGGGCGCGGCGTGGGCGCTCGGCGGCGCCGGCGCGCTGGTGCACGGCGCCGGTCGGCGCGGGCGGATCGCCCGGTCCCTCGGGGCGATCGCCGCCGCCGCCGGCGCGATGATCGCGCTGATGCTCCGCCTGGGCATGGTCCGACCCGGCGAGCCGACGCTCGTGCTGAAGCCGTACCTCACCCTGCTCGCCGTCGCGCCGGCCTACTTCGTGATGGACTACGGCCCGCTGGCGCTGACGGGCGCGCTCGGCGTGGCGCTCGCGCTCCGCGGGCGGCGCCAGGCGGACGAGACGACCCGGGTCCTGCTCCTCCTCGCCGCGGTCAGCGTGGCGGCGATGTTCCTCGTGAGCCACGTGCAGGTCGGGACCCAGGTGTTCCGCAAGGCCGCCCTCGCGGCCCGGCTGGCGCTGCTGCTCCTGTCGCCGCCGGCGGTCGCCTGGATGCTGGCGCGCCGGTGGGCCCGGCGCCTGCTGGCGATCGCGGTCCTGGCCGCCGCGCCGACGCTGCTGACCGACGTCGTGCGGATCTCCGGGGTCGGGCCGCTGGGCGACCGCGTCCACTACGTGAGCCCCCAGGACGCCGCCGCGTACGCCTGGATGCGCGCCCACGTCGCCGCCCGGGCGCTGGTCCAGGAGCTCCCGGACGCGCTGCCGGCGAGCATCGCGCTGGGCGAGCGCCGGGCGGCGCTCGGCGACTGGGTCCACGCGGCCAACTACCAGATCGGCGAGGGGCGGGTCCGCGACCGCCACCAGGAGGTGTACCGGACCCTCTTCATGGGGCGAGACGCCGCGGCGGCGCTCGCGGTCGCGGAGCGGCTCGGGATCGCCTACGTCTACGTCGGGCACGCCGCGCGGCGGAAGATGCCCCCGGAGGCGGTCGGCAAGTTCGCGCGGTGCCCGGGCGGCTTCGAGCCCGTGTACGGGGCCGGCGGCGTGACGCTCTACCGCGTGCGGCCCGCCGTCGCGGGAGGCGGATGCGGCTGAGCCCGGCCGCGCCAGCGCGCCGCCGGCGCGATCCGCTCGGCGCCTGGGCGCGCGGGATCGGCGCGTTCGCCGTCGGGACCTTCCTGGTCACCGCGTTCACGCCCGTGCCGAACTGGCTCGCCGACCTCACGCGCGTGGCCGCCGACCTCGGGCGCGCGGACGCGATCGTGGTGCTGGGCGCCGGGGGCCCGATGCCGGAGGGGATGCTCGGCGGCGCGTCGGTCCGCAAGGCGCTGTACGGCATCCGCCTGTTCCGGCTCGGGCTGGCGCCGCTCCTGGTCCTTTCCGGGGCCCCCGACCGCGACGGGCAGCGCGGGGAGGTGAGCCTCCGGATCGAGCTGGCGCGGGAGAGCGGCGTCCCGGAAGGGGCGATCGTCGCCCAGGTCGACGCGGCGCCCGGGATCGAGCCGACGACCGGCGGCGAGGCCGGCCTCATCCGCCGCCTCCTCGCCGGCCGAAACGTCCGGAGCATCCTGCTGGTCACGGATTCCCAGCACATGCGCCGGGCCCGGCGGGTGTTCGCCGCAGTCGGGTTCCAGACGCGGCCGGCGCCCGTCGACGAGCTCGCGCCGGACACGTCGGCGCCGGAGGACCGGCTCCAGATGGCCCGGTGGCTCGTCGAGGAGGCGGCCGCCGACCTCCTGTACCGGCTCCGGGGTCCGCGGCGGTGATCCGGCGGCGCGCCGGGGGGGAGCGACCGACATGGACTCGGCCCTGCTGATCGGACTGATCGCGCTCGTGACCACGCTCGGGGCGATCGTCCTCGGCGCGCGCGCCGACGCCCGCGGCCGGGGCCGGCTCGCGGCGGCGGCCCGGCGGACCGCACACGCGATGGGGATGGCGGCGATCTTCCTGGCCGCGAACGTCGTGGTGGGGCTCGTCGCGGTCGCGGTCCTGCCCGGGCTGCTGAGCCGGTTCGTGTCGCGCTACCCGCTGGGCGACGTGAGCCTGGTGGGCGTCTCGCTGCTCCAGGGGGTGATGGTGGCGGCGTGGCGCGAGGCGGGCGGCGACCCCTGAGCGCGGGGACCCGCCGGAGCGCCGGCGCGGCCGCCGGCCCGGGCGTGGCGGTCCAGCGCCGCCCGCACCGCCGGCTCGAGGCAGTCCGCGACACGAGCGTTGCCGGCCGGCGAGTAGTGGAAACGGAGGAAGAGCGCCGGCTCCGGCACCGCCCGGAGACACGACGTCAGGTCGAGGACCTCGAGACCGCC
>Ga0070741_10013468_pt1 | contig 14431 bp, 12 predicted proteins | sample Coa_R1_4_FD_66440 | JGI IMG/M metagenome (GOLD analysis project Ga0070741, IMG submission 66440) | Surface soil microbial communities from Centralia Pennsylvania, which are recovering from an underground coalmine fire - Coalmine... | ecosystem: Environmental > Terrestrial > Soil > Unclassified ...
CCGTGCCTGCGCAGGAGCTCGGCGGCCGTCTTCTCGCCGATTCCCCTCGCGCCCGGCAGGCCGTCGGAGGGATCGCCGCGCAGGGCGATGAAGTCGGGGACGAGCTCCGGCGGCACGCCGTAACGCCGCCTCACCTCGGCGGCGTCCACGAGCTGGGCCCCCTTGCCGGCGCTGCCGGTCCGCACGTAAAGGACGCGGACGCGATCGCCCACGCACTGGAAGAGGTCGCGGTCCCCGGTCATCAGGAGCGCCTCCCCGCCCGCCGCCTCCTCCGCCCGGGCGAGCGCGCCCATCACGTCGTCGGCCTCGACGTCGCCGCCGTGGAAGGAAGCCCAGCCGAAGGCGGCGAAGAACGCGGGCGCGTCCTCGAACTGGGGGGCGAGCTCGTCGGGGACGGGCGGCCGGTCCGCGTGGTAGCGCGGGTAGAGGGCGACCCTGTAGGCGGCAGCGTCGGGGCCGAAGCAGAGCGCGACCGCGCGCGGGCGGTGGCGCTCGGCCTCGCGCAAGATGAGGTTGGCGGTCCCGAGGAGCGCGTTCACGGGGCGATCGCCCGCGCCCCGGATCGTGCTCGGCAGCGCGAAGAAGGCGCGGTAGAGAAGCGACGGCGCGTCCACGACGAGCAGCGGGCGCGGCATCAGAGCCTCTCGATCGGGACCGGCCGGCCCGAGAGCTGCACGCGGAAGAGGCGCGCGGAGCCCGGGGGCGCGCCCTCGGGACGGGCGCGGTAGGTGCCCGGCTCGCCTGCGGCCTCCGCCACGGCGGCGGCGGCGTCGGCGGCCTCCACGTCGCCGGCCTCGCGCCAGCGGCCACCGGCCCAGAGCTCGACGACGTAGCGCCAGCGAGCAATCGGGCGGCGGACGTGTGAGGCTCCCATGCCAGTCAATGATGGCGGCTTCGGACAGGCGGGCGACCGCGGCCCTGCTCGTGATCGGGGCCGTCCTCTCCGTGCAGCTCGGCTCGGCCGTCGCCTTCAACCTCTTCGACCGGGTCGGGCCGGCCGGCGCCGTCGCCCTCCGCGTGACGCTCGCGGCGCTCGTCCTGGTGGCGTGGACGCGCCCCCGCCTCGCGGGCCGCGGCCGCGCCGCGCTCGCCAGCGCGGGCCTCTTCGGGGTCGCGCTCGCGGGCATGAACTTCAGCTTCTACCTGGCGCTCGACCGGATCCCGCTGGGCATCGCGGTGACGCTCGAGTTCATCGGGCCGCTCTCGGTCGCGATCGCGGGCTCGCGGCGCGCGCTCGACCTGCTCTGGGTCGCCCTAGCCGCCGGTGGGATCGCGCTCCTCTCGCCGGGCGTCGGCGGCAACCTCGACGCCCTGGGCGTGGCGTTCGCGCTCCTGGCCGGGGCGTTCTGGGCCTCCTACATCTTCCTCTCGGCCCGCGTCGGGCGCGAGATCCCGGGCGCCACCGGCTTGGCGCTCGCGCTCACGGTCTCGACCGCGCTCCTGCTCCCGGTGGGGATCGCCAGCGCCGGCGCCGACCTCCTCGCCGCCGGCGCGCTGGCGGCGGGCTTCGCCGTCGCCATGCTCAGCTCCGCGATCCCCTATTCGCTCGAGCTCGAGGCGCTGCGGCGGCTGCCAACCGGGACGTTCGGGGTGCTCATGAGCCTCGAGCCGGCGGCGGCCGCGACGATCGGCCTCGTGATCCTGGGGCAGGGCCTCGAGGCGCGCGAGGTCGTCGCGATCGCGCTCGTCGTCGTGGCGAGCGCGGGGGCGCTCAGCTCGGCGCGGCGCCCGGCGGTGGAGGCGTAGCGCCACCGGCCCGAGCCTCATAGCCGCGGCAATCGAGCACGGGAAGCCGCGGGTATCGGGGGTAGGAAGGGTCGCCGCGCGAGCGCAGGCAGAGCGAGAACTCGGACCCGCGGCTGTTGCGGACGAGCCGCTGATGCTCGCAGGAGTCGCAAAGGCCGGCGGGCGGGCGGGGCACCGCGGTGAGTATGCCGATCGCCACCGGCCGGCGGGCAGGGCGTCGCAACTGCCTGTGGCCACGCGCCGGTCAAGCCACTACTTCACTTCGTATAGTGGAGGCGATGGCGACTTTCCGGCGGCTGATGGGATTCCTGCGCCCCTACCGCCGGCTCACGTGGGGCTCGCTCGTCTTCGCCTGGCTCGCGATGGGGATGACGGTGCTCATCCCCCTGCTCGTCGGCGAGGCCGTGAACGCCATCCACGACGGGCGCCGGCCCGACCTGCTGCCGCTCGTCCTCGCGCTCGCCGGCGCCGCCTTCCTGCGCCTCGGGCTCACGGTGGTGCGGCGGCTGATCGCCGGCCGCGTCTCGCTCGCCGTCGAGTTCGACCTGCGCCAGCGGTTCTACGCCCAGCTACAGGCGCTCGAGCTCGGCTTCTACGACTCGCAGCAGACAGGCCAGCTCATGTCGCGGGCCACGGTGGACCTGCAGGCGATCCGCTTCTTCCTCGGCTACGGGCTGATCTTCCTGACCCAGAACGCGCTCACGATCGGCCTCGCGAGCGCCGTCATGTTCGCTATCAACCCGCCACTCGCGGCGCTGGCGCTGGCGCCCGTCCCGCTGGTCGTGCTGGCGGCGAGCCGCTACAGCCGCCTCTCGCGCCCGGCGCTCCAGGAGGTCCAGCAGCGGCTCGCGGAGCTGACGGCCGAGGCCGAGGAGGGGATCTCGGGGATCCGCGTCGTCAAGGCGTTCGCCCGCGAGGCCCACATGCTCGCCCGCTTCCGGCGCGCCGTGGCCCGCGTCTTCGACCAGAACATCTACTCGACGCGCCTGCAGGCGTTCTACTCGCCGATGCTGAGCTTCCTGCCAAACCTCGGCCTCGCGGTGGTGCTGCTGGTGGGCGGGCGCGAGGTGATCCACGGCACGCTCTCGCTCGGCCAGTTCACCGCCTTCTACACGTACCTCATGATGCTGATGGGGCCGATGCGGATGCTGGGGATGGCGCTCGGGATGGCCCAGCGGGCGGTGGCCTCGGGGAACCGGCTGTTCGAGATCATGGACCGCGAGCCGCGGGTCGCGAGCCCGCCGGGGGCGCCGCCGCTGCCGCCCGGGCCGGGGGCGGTCGAGCTGCGGGGCGTGTCACTCGCCTACGACGGCGCCGCCCCCTCGCTCGAGGACGTGAGCCTGAAGGTGCCGGCCGGGCGCACGGTCGCCCTCGTCGGGCCCAGCGGCTCCGGCAAGACCAGCCTCGTGGCGCTGATCGCGCGCCTCTACGACCCCAGCCGCGGCCAGGTGCTCGTCGATGGCGTCGACGTGCGCGAGGTCGACCTGGCCTCCCTGCGCTCGCAGGTCGCGTTCGTCGCCGACGACAGCTTCCTGTTCTCGGCAACGGTGGCCGAGAACATCGCCTACGCGCGTCCCGGCGCCACGCGCGAGGAGATCGAGCTCGCCGCCCGCCGGGCGCAGGCCCACAGCTTCATCTCGCGCCTGCCGCACGGCTACGAGACCCTGGTCGGCGAGCGCGGGATGACGCTCTCGGGCGGGCAGCGCCAGCGGATCGCGATCGCGCGGGCGCTCCTGGCGGAGCCCCGCATCCTGATCCTCGACGACGCCACGTCCTCGGTGGACGCGCGCACGGAGGCGGAGATCAAGCGCGGCCTCCGCGAGGTGATGGCCGGGCGCACGACCTTCATCGTCGCCCACCGCCTCTCGACGATCTCGCTCGCCGACGAGATCGTCGTCATGGACGGCGGGCGGATCGTGGACTCGGGCACGCACGGCGAGCTGGTCGAGCGCTGCCCGCTCTACGCGGAGATCGCCGAGCACGGCCTCGCCGACCGCGTCTTCCTGCAGAAGGACCTCGAGGAGCGCGAGGAGCTGGCGCGGCTATGAGGCTCCTCCCGATCGGGCGCGCCAACCACCGCAGGCCCGCCGAGGTCCCGCCCGAGGCCGACCCGGCGACCCAGGGCTCGCAGGTCGCGGAGGCGGCGGAGGTCGAGGGCAACCAGCCGGGGCGGCTTCTGGGCACGGTCCTTCTGGCGCGCGACCTCTGGCGCCTGGCGCGGGGCGACGGGGGGCGCGGGCGCAAGCTCCGCTGGATGCTCCGCCTCCTGCGCCCGTACCGCGGGCGGGTCGCGCTCATGTTCGTGGCGCTGCTGGTCGCCACGGCCGCCGGGCTGGCGCCGCCGTACCTGGCCGGCAAGGCGATCGACGAGGGGATCGTGCCGCACGACATGGGCGCCCTCGACCTCGTCGTGGCCGCGTTCCTCGTCTCGGCGGCGCTCTACTGGGCGGCCAGCTTCACGCAGACCTATCTCGTCGGCTGGGTGGGGCAGCGCGCGCTGCAGGACCTGCGCGAGCGGATCTACGTCCACCTCCAGGCCATGTCGATCGGCTTCTTCACCCGCAACCGCCCCGGCGTCCTGATCTCGCGGCTGACCAACGACGTGTCGGCGCTCGACTCGCTGGTCACCGACGGCGTCGTGACCCTCTTCTCGAGCACGCTGACGCTGCTCGGGGTCGTCGTGATCCTGATCGCGCTCGACCCCGCCCTGGCGCTCGTCACCTTCCTCACCTTCCCGGTCCTGGCCGTGGGCAGCGTGGCCTTCCGCATCGCCTCGGCGGGCGCCTACCGGCTCACGCGCGAGCGGATCGCCGAGATCACCGCGTACCTGCAGGAGACGCTCTCCGGCGTGCGGGTGGTGCGGAGCTTCGCCCAGGAGCCGCGCCACGTCGAGCGGATGACCGAGCTGAACGAGGCCAACCGCCAGGCCAACATGAGGACCGTCTACCTGAACGCGTCGTACTTCCCCTCCGTCGAGCTCCTCTCGGCGATCGGGACGGGGGTGATCCTGCTCTACGGCGGCTACCAGGCGATCGACGGCAAGGTCGCGATCGGCATCGTCGTCGCCTTCATCGGCTACCTGCAGGCGTTCTTCGACCCGATCCAGCAGATCTCGCAGCTCTACACCACCTACCAGCAGGGGATGGCCGCGCTCGACAAGATCTTCGACCTGCTCGACACCGAGCCCGACCTGGTCGACCGGCCGAACGCCCTCGACCCGGGCCGGATCCGGGGCGAGATCGAGCTCGAGCGGGTCTCCTTCTCGTACGGCGGCGACGGCGAGTGGGCGCTTCGCGACGTGAGCCTGCACATCCCCGCCGGCCAGACCGTCGCCCTCGTCGGCGAGACGGGGGCGGGGAAGTCGACCCTGGCGAAGCTCGTGGCGCGCTTCTACGACCCCCAGCAGGGTCGCGTGCTCGTGGACGGCCACGACCTCCGCGACCTGAGCTCGCACGCGCTCCGAAGCCAGCTCGGGATCGTGCCCCAGGAGGGATTCCTCTTCTCCGGGACGATCCGCGAGAACATCGCCTTCGGGCGCCCGGGCGCGAGCGCGGCGGAGATCGCCGCCGCAGCGCGCGCCGTCGGCGCCGAGGAGTTCATCGCGCGGCTCGCGGACGGGTACGAGACCGAGGTCGGCGAGCGCGGCGGCCACCTGTCCGCGGGGCAGCGCCAGCTCATCGCCTTCGCCCGCGCGCTGCTCGCCGAGCCGCGCATCCTGATCCTCGACGAGGCGACCTCGAACGTGGACGTCCGCACCGAGCGGGTCATCGAGCGCGGCCTCGAGCGCCTGCTGCTCGGGCGCACGGCGATCGTGATCGCCCACCGCCTCTCGACCATCCGCCGCGCGGGCCGCATCGTCGTGCTCGAGCGCGGGCGGATCGCGGAGAGCGGGACCCACGAGGAGCTCCTGGCGCGCGGCGGCGCCTACGCCGCGCTCTACGGCACCTGGGCGCGGGCCGCGGCCTGACCGGGGGGCGCGGCGCCGAGCCGGCCTCAGCCGCCCGGGCTGACGCCGCCGGAGGCCGCCCCGCCACCACCGCCGCCGCCGCTCGCGGTGCCCGTGCCGGTCGCCGAGCCGGTGCCGCCGCCGGTCGCGCCCGGCGTGGCCGTGCCGCCGGTGGGCGTCGTCGCGGTCGGGGTCACGGTCGGGGTGGTCGTAGTCGCCGTGGTGGCGGGCGGCGTGGCCGCGGACGTGGCGGCTGCGACGCCCGTGCCGCCGCACTCGTTGAAGCCGAACGCCTGGGCGGCCGTCTGGGCGCTGGTGTTCGCGGTGGTGAGCTCGCTCTGCGCCTGCGAGAGCGCCGCGCCGTCCCCCGAGCCGAGCGCCCGGTGCTCGGCGGCGAGCGCCGCCGCCTGGTCGCCGAGGGCCGCCAGGAAGCTCTTCAGGTCGGCCTGGCCGCTCGCGGGCGTGCCCAGGGCCTGCAGCTGCTGGAGCTCCCCGCGCACGGCCTGGAGCTGGGCGGCGACGGACTGCGCGTCGCTCCCCGAGAGGCTCGCGAGCGAGGCGTTCGCCTCCTTGCAGATGCGATCCGCGCGCTTGATGAAGACGGCCTGCGAGAGCGGCGCCGCGGTCGTCGCGCCGCCGCTGATCGGCACGACCGGGGTGGTCGAGCTGCCGCCACCGCCGCTGGCAATGGCGACGATCGCGATGATCAGCACGATCACGCCGGCGACCAGCGGCACCAGCCGCTTCATGATGCGCTCCGGGTTCAAGGCGCCCTGAAGGTAACAGAGCCCCGGCCCCGCCCCCGCACGCCCGCATCCACCCGGCCGCCCGCCCTCTCACGCGCCGCGGGGCCGCCCCCGCCCAGGCCGCCGGTGGCCGTTCCGGCCCCCGTAGGTCGCCGTCCGCGAGTGGCAGTTCGCGCACAAGAGCTGGATGTTCTCGAGCCGGTTGTCGCGCCCGTCGCCGTTTCGGTGGTGGAGCTGCATGCTGAGCGGCTTGCCCAGCCACTCGGTGATCCCGCAGATCTCGCAGCGGTTCTCCTTGAGGCCCGCCTGAATCAGACGTCGCTTGAGATTGTTCCGGCCTCGCTTGACGCCGCTCGCAAATAGCTGATCCAGCGGAAGCTCGCGCGGGCGGGGGACGATCGCGCCGCGCTGGATCGCCTGCGTCCAGGTCGCCATCGTGAAGCCGAACCGCCGGCAGCACTCGCTGGCGCTCAGCCCGGCATCGTGAGCTCGCTGGACGGCCTCCCAGTCGTAGCGCCGCCGGAACCGGCCGTCCGCGGGTATGCCGAGGTTGCGGACGTGGAAGGCCACGGTGCCCTTGCTCAGCGCCAGGATGCGCGCGATCTCAGCCTGGCTCTTGCCCTCGGCGAGCAGGCGCTCGACCGCCCTGCGCGTGTCGTGCCGGTGGCGCGCTGGCGCACGGCCGGGACGCGGGACGATGTCGCCCCTCGAGACGGCTTGATCCCAAGCGCCGGGCGAGAACCCGAACCGCTCGCGGCACTCCCGGGGGGTGTGCCCCGCCTCGTAGAACCTGCGAATCGCCTCCCAGTCGTACCTGACAGGCGGGCCTGACCGAGCCCGAAACCCGAGGCGAAGAGCCGTTCTGGAGATCACGCTCAGCGAGACGCCGAGCTCGTCCCGGATCTGGGCGTGGCTTCGCCCCGCCTCGAGCATCGCCTTGATGCGCGCGGTTCGCTCGTCGATTCCACCCACGAACGTATGTTCGCATGTGGACCGGACGGAAACGACGACCGTCTCGCCTCGCCCCACATCACCTTGCGCCTGCAAGCGGCGACTCGACCCGGCGCCACTTCTCCGGCTGCGGGCGCCCAATCGAACTGCGGGCCAGGGACTCGAACCCCGACTACCTCGTCCAGAGCGAGGCGTGCTGCCGATTACACCAGCCCGCAAATCTGGGGATCGGGGGGAACGGCGCCCGTCCACGCCCCGGCCAGAAGCCTAGCTGCTCCCGACCCGCTCGAGCTCGCTTCCGGGGTCGGCCAGGGCAGCCCGCTGCTCCGACACGTCGGCGCCGGCCTCGATCAGGCGGCGCGCGTGCTGGAGGTCCTCGGGGCGGCCGACCGAGAGCGCCGCGGCCACGCGCCCGCCGTCGAGGTACCAGGCGCTGAACTCGCCCGCCTCCGGGTCGCCGCGCCAGACGATCTCGTCCCAGCGGGCGGCCGGGCCCACGTACTCGAGGCTCGCCCAGTCCGCCAGATCGCTGAAGAAGTAGGGCACGACCCGGTACGGCTGCCGCTCCCCGAGCATTCCCCGCGCCGCGTGGCGCCCCTGCTGCATCGCCGCGTCCCAGTGCTCGATCCTCAGCCGCCGCCCGTGGATCGCGCTCTCGTAGGAGCAGCAGTCGCCCGCCGCGAAGACGCCCTCGGCGGAGGTCTCGAGAGCGGCGTCGCAGGCGATTCCGTCCCCGACCTCGAGCCCCGCGCGCTGGGCGAGCGCCGTCTCCGGGTGGACCCCGGCGCCGATGACGACGCAGTCGCCCTCGACCACGCGCCCGCTCCTCGTGCGGACCGCGCTCACCCGGCCCTCGCCGACGAACGCCTCCAGCTCCTCGCCGCCGTGGATCTCGACCCCGTGCGAGGCGAGCACCTCGTGGAAGAAGCGCCCCACCTCCTCGCCGAAGGCTCGCGACATCGCCACCTCCTCGAGCATCACGATCGTGCACCGCCTGCCCTGCGAGGCGAGCGAGGCCGCGACCTCGCAGCCGATGTAGCTGCCGCCGACGAGGATCACGCGCTCGGCGCCCTCGGCGTCGGCGCGGATCGCGTCCGCGTTCCCGAGCGTGCGCAGGTAGTGGATGCCCTCGAGCCGCGCCCCCTCGAGGCGATGGAGGATGTTCACCCGCGCGCCCGTGGCCAGGAGGGCCTTCGAGAAGCGCACCTCCCCCATCCCCTGCACCTGCGCCACCCGCTCGCCCGGGTCGAGCGCCGCGACGCTGCACGAGGTGGCCAGCTCGACCTCGTTCTCGGCGTACCACCCCTCACCGTGGACGAGCGCGTCCGCCTCCGTGCTCTCGCCGCGCAGGTAGTCCTTCGAGAGCGGCGGTCGCTCGTACGGCGGGTGCGGCTCGCGGCCCACGAGCAGGATCGAGCCATCGGCGCCCAGCCGGCGCAGCGCCGCCGCGCAGTGCGCCGCGGCCATCCCGCCGCCCACGAGCAGGTAGTCGACCTCGCGGGCCGCGGCGCCCACTACGCCGGCTCGCCGTCAGAGGTGAAGTAGGCCTTGAGCTCCTCCTCGGCCTGCGGGTGGAGGACGGTCAGGACCTCGTCCCCCGCCTCGAGGACTGTGTCCGGTCCGGGCACGAAGCCCTGGCCCTCGCGCAGCACCGAGATCACCAGCGTCCCCTCGGGAAGCTCTAGGTCGCCGACCTGGCGGCCGGTCACCGGCGAGCGCTCGTCGAGCAGGAACTCGATGATCTCGAGCTGCTCCTCGGGCAGGTCGAGCAGGTGGACCATCCCGTACTCGGGCACCTCGTGCTCGATCAGCCGCAGGATCAGGTCGGTAGCCGAGACGTGCGGCTTGATCCCGAGGAGCTCGAACCACTGGCGGTTGCGGGGGTTGTTGACGCGGGCGATCACGCGCTCGACCATGTACTTCTCGCGCGCGACCTGGCAGATCAGGATGTTGTCCTCGTCGTCGCCGGTGACCGCGATCACCATGTCGGCGCGCGAGATGCCGGCCCCCTCGAGCACCCAGAGCTCGGACGCGTCGCCGTAGCGCACGTTGTGCTCGAGCTCCTGCTCGACGGTCTGGTAGCGGATCCGGTCGCTCTCGATCAGCGTCACCTCGTGGCCCTTCTGGATCAGCTCCCGGGCGAGGTTCCAGCCGACCTTGCCCGCGCCGGCGATGATCACGTACATCAGCCGCCTCCGCCCTCGGGCTCGTCGGCGTCCTCGGCGTCCACTCCCGGCCCCGGGGCCCCGGCCTTGACCGCCGCGGCACGGACCTCGGAGCAGAGCATGTCTATCGCCACGCGCGTCGGGCAGATCGTCCGCATCCCCTGCTGCTCGTACCACTCGGCCCGGTAGGGATCCAGGATCCGCGCGATCACCGTCGGCACGTCGAAGCGGCGCTTCGCGATCTGCGCCACCACGATGTTGGTGTTGTCGCCGTCGGTGGCGGCGACGAACGCGTCGGCGCGGTCGATGCCGGCGGCCTCGAGCGCCTCGATCTCCAGCGCCGTCCCCACCGTGAACTGGCCGCCGTTGTCCTCCCACGTGCCGTCGAGCCCGACCGCCAGCCGCGCTTGCGCCTCGGGGTCCTCGTCGAGGCAGGAGACCTCGTGCCCGTCGGCGAGCATCGCGCGCGCCAGCGACGACCCGACCCGTCCGGCCCCGACAATCAGCACGAACACGGGCCGCAGTTTACGAGCCCCGGCCGGTGGCCCCGCGCGGGGCCGCCTCGGGGATCTCCGGCGGCGCCGTCAGCAGGACGCGGCAGGGCGCCTTGCGCAGGACGTACTCGGTGACCGAGCCGATCTCGGGCGGGCGCGTGCCGCCGATCCCGCCGAGGATCGCCCCGCCGCGCACGCGCGTGGGCGGCTCGCCGCCCATCACGATCAGCTCTACCCTGCGCCGCCGCGCCTCGTCCACGATGCCCGCCCCGACCGACCGCGCGGGCACGATCCTCGTCTCGACCTGGACCGACTCGTACTCCTCGCCCACCTCCTTGGCGCGCGCGAGGGCGCGCTGCGCGGCATGCAGCTCGTGCTCCGGCGGCGGGGCGTCGAGCGGCACGGTCAGCGGCCGCTCCAGCACGTAGATGACGTCGAGGCGCGGCGGGCGCTCGCCGGGCTCGTCGGCGGCGTCGGCGAGGCGGCCCGCGGTGCCGACGATGTCGTCGTCGAGCGGCGTGCCGAAGATCGGCACCAGGATCGAGCCGTACTCGGCCTCGCGAACCTGCTTGCGCAGCGCCTCGGCGGGCACCGTGACCCGCTGGGTGAGCGGCGTCTGCTCGACGTAGCGCCTGTAGATCACGAACGCGATCAGCCCGAACACCATCCAGCCGCCGCCCACCCAGCGCGCCTTCGAGCGCAGCGCGATCACGGCCACCCAGAGCAGCAGCATGAGCGCGGCGCCGAGGAGCGCCGGCACCGGCACCTGCCTGCCCCTGATCGTGACGTTCAGGGGCACCCGGAACGGCCGCTCGCGGTCCGGCTGGGTGAAGCGCAGGCGCACGATCGAGAGGTGCGCGATCGCGATCGCGAGCGTGGCCCCGAAGGCGTAGAGGCTGGCCAGGAACCTCACGTCCTCGGGCAGGGCCAGCGCCACCGCGAGCGCGGCGGCGGCGGCGATCGCCACGTAGGGCGTCGAGCGGCCGCTGAGCTTGCCGAGCCAGCTCGGGACCTGGCGATTGGTCGCCAGGGTGTAGACGTGGCGCGAGAGGCCCAGCATCGCCGTCGTCGCGGCCCAGGTGAGAATGAGCGGGGCGATCGCGACGACGAAGACCTGGAGCACGTCGGAGAGCAGCTCGGGCGAGTAGCTCTGCACGACCCCGAGGATCGGCTCCTCGATGTAGCGGCCGCCGAGCGCCGTGTGCGGCCCCTTCGGCGTCGCGACGACCGGCACCGCCATCAGCGCCACCGCCGACATCGCCGCGTAGACGAGCGGCAGAAGGACGGCGCCCGTCGCGATCGTCCTGCGCAGGCCCCGCGGCCGGAGGTCGAGGTCGGGCGCCAGATCGGACGCGGCCTCGATGCCGGCGAACGCGATCGTGGCGACCGCGAGCGACTTCGCCAGGTCGGCCAGCGTCGGGGCGGCGAAGAGGTCGAGCTGCGCGGTGAGCAGGCTCGGGTGCAGGGCGACGATCAGGCCGCAGACGATCACGGCGAGCTGGAGCGTGAGGTCGGCGAGCGCGAGCAGCACCAGGCGGCGCTGGCGGTAGTGGCCGGTCATGCCGGCGACGTTGATCCCGGCGGCGAAGGCGATCACCGCGATCCCGACCAGGCGCTCCGCCCAGCCGTGGGTGAACCCGCCCCAGAGCGGCCCCAGGTAATGCGGGACCGCGATCGCCGCCAGCGAGATGATGATGATGTAGTCGATCAGGAGCGCCCACCCGGCGATGAAGCTCACGAGCTCGTTGAAGGCGTGGCGCGCGAGCGTGGAGGAGCCCCCGGTCTCCACGTACATCGCCCCCTCGGCGTAGCTGAACGCGGCGAGCACGAACAGCACCCCGGCGGCGAGGAAGACGAGCGGGGTCAGCCCGAGCCCGTGCTCGGCGACGACGCCGATCGCGAAGTAGAGCGAGAACCCGACGGCCGAGTAGGCGACGGCGAACAGCCACGGGATGCCCAGAAGGCGGCGGATCACCGGTGTCGCTACCGCCTCACCGCGAGGTAGAGCCGGCCCGCCCCGACCGCCGAGAACAGAAGCCCGATCACGATCCCGGTCGAGAGCACCCCGCCCCCCTCGGCCAGCGTGATCACGAGGATCGCGATCCCGAAGCCCAGGATGAGCAGCGAGAAGAGGCGCGTGACCGCGCGGTAGGCCTCGTCCGGAGCCGGCATGCGGCCGATTCTAGGCGCGGCTCACCCCGGCACCGCGGCCCTTGGCGGCGTCGCCACGCGCGCCATCTGGCTCGGCACGGTGGTCACGATCACGCGCGCCGGGCGTTCGCGCAGAACGGTGGCGAGCGCCTTGCTGTAGAGCGGCGTCGTGCCCCGGTACTGGAGCTGCATCACGATCGCGGCGGCGTCTATCGCCCTGGCCTCGGTGACGATGGCGTGCCCGGCCTGGCCCGGGCGCACCCGCTGGACGCGGCCGGTCACGCGGAGCCCTCCGATCAGCTTCGCGCGCTCGATCTTGCTGCGCGCCACGCTCTCCTGCTCGGGCAGCGGCGCGTCGAGGGGCAGGTGGGTGGGGACGTTCAGAAGCGAGAGGACGTAGATCCCGCGGCGGCGGCGCGCCGCCAGCGCGACCGCCGTCGCGATCGTCTCCTCGTGGAAGGGGTCGTCCTCGAACGCGACGAGCACGCTGTGGTACTCGACCTCCTCGACCCCGAGCGGCTCCAGCGTCTCCACCTTCACCGTCTCGGTGAGCGGCAGGCCCCGGTGGCGCCGGTAGAGCACGTAGAGCGTGACGCCGATCGCCATCCAGACGACGCCCGCGGCGAGCGTGGAGATGTCGAGGGCCATCACTGTGATCCAGGCGAGGAAGGTCCCGATCCCGCCGAAGATCGCCGTCGCCGGCAGCTCGACGCCGCGGACGCGGAAGTTGAGCCACGGCCGCCACGGGCGCTCGCGGTCGCGGTAGCGCATCCGCAGGCGCACCACGGAGACGTGCGCGATCGTGAACGACAGCATCGCCCCGAACGAGTAGAGAGTCGCCAGGAAGCTGAGCTGGCCGGGCAGGATCGTGAGGGCCGCGACGGCCGAGAAGACGATGATCGCCACGTACGGGGTGCGGAACCGCGGGTGGATCCGCCGCAGGACCTCCGGGAGCTGGCGGTGCTGCCCCATCGAGTAGGTGAGCCGCGAGAGGCCGATCAGGCCGGCGTTGGTGGCGATCAGGAGGATCACCGCCGCCAGCACGCCCACGTAGTAGCGCAGCGCCTGCGTGAGGCCCTCCGAGAGGCCGAGGTTCTGGACGATGCCGAGGACGGGGTCGTCGGCGTAGGTCGTGCCGAGGGCGGTCGTGTAGTGGCCTCCGGCCTGGTGGACGGGCATCGCCGAGAGGGCGACGATCGGAAGCAGGGCGTAGAGGCCGAGCACGGCCACCACCACGAGGCCGGTCCCGCCCGGCACGGTGCGCTTGGCGTCGCGGGCCTCCTCGGCCATGTTCGAGATCGTCTCGATCCCCGTGTAGGCGACCATCCCGACCGCGATCCCGAGCGCGAAGTCGCCCCAGGTCGGCGCCAGGCCGAGGTGGACGTTGTCCACCAGGGTCCGCGGGCTCAGCACGAGGGCGATGCCGATCGCGACCAGGGCCACCTGCGTCAGCAGGTCCCCGATCGCGAGCACCAGGTTGAGCCGGGCCGACTCCTGCGTGCCCTTCACGTTCAGCGCCGCGAGGAAGGCGATGACCGCGATCGAGCCGATCACGTCCAGCGGCGCCTCGCCGATCGGCTCCCAGAAGACGCCCAGGTAGTGCAGCACCGAGAAGGACGAGATCGCCGCGGTGATGATGTAGTTGAGCATCTGCCCCCAGCCGGCGACGAAGCTCACGAGCTCGTTGAAGGCGTGGCGCGCGAAGCTCGACGACCCTCCCGCCTCGGGGTACATCACGGTCGCCTCGACGTAGGTCGCCGCCGTGGCGGCGAAGATCAGCCCCGCGATCAGGAACGTGAGCGGGGTGAGCCCGAGCGCGAAGCTCGCCACCACCCCGAGCGCGTAGTAGATCGAGGAGCCGACGTTCCCGTAGGCCGCGGCGAAGAGCGCCCCGACCCCGTGGACCCGCCGCAGCGCCTGCTCCCTCGGGATCCGCTCGGCCATCGCCCCGAATATACGCAGCGCTACGGAACGTCAGCCGGGGGCGCGGCGGCGCACGTGATCCCGCATCACGTCCGCCGGCGACGCGCATCCGCAGAGCGCGAGCGCGAGCGCCAGCTCGTCGCGGAGGAGCTCCAGCACCCGGCGGGCGCCCGCCTCCCCGGCGACCGCGAGGCCCCAGAGCGCCGGGCGCCCGACGAGCACGGCGCGCGCGCCCAGCGCCAGCGCCGTCACCACGTCCGTCCCGCGGCGCACGCCGCCGTCCACGAGGACCTCCGCCCGCCCCTCCAC
>Ga0070741_10013469_pt1 | contig 14430 bp, 1 predicted proteins | sample Coa_R1_4_FD_66440 | JGI IMG/M metagenome (GOLD analysis project Ga0070741, IMG submission 66440) | Surface soil microbial communities from Centralia Pennsylvania, which are recovering from an underground coalmine fire - Coalmine... | ecosystem: Environmental > Terrestrial > Soil > Unclassified ...
CTCACTCGCGCCGCCAGCAAGAGTCACGTCCAAGGCGACCGTCAGTCCGTCGGGCGACAAGGCCGGATGATTCGGCGCTCCGGGGACTCCGGCGAGAAAACGCTGGTTCGAGCCGTCAGCCGCCATGATCCACAGCGCGTTCGAGCCGGTGCGATCAGAGATAAAGACAATTTGCGTCCCATCCTGGGCCGGCGCCGGCGACGTGTTATTCGCCGTGATGTTGGTTGTCAGCATTTGCACGTTCGCGCCGCTGACGTCCGCCGCATAAATTTGCGCCTTGCCATTGCCGCTGCGAAAAGACTCAAACACGACAGTCTGGCAAGGAAGCAGCCAAGCCGGATTGCTGTCCGTTCCGTCCGTCGTGACCGCTTGCGGTTGCGCGTTGGAAACGGCGTTCATCACAAAGATATTCCCGCCATGAACGTCGAACCTTGTGAAAACAATCTTGCTGCATCCGGGCGCGACAGCCAGCGACGGCTGGCTGTCGCTGTCGCCCGCCTTGCTCAGGTCGATGGACGCATTGGCATCGACCCAAAGGTAGATTCGGGAGGACGACGCATAGACAAGATTGCCCTGCGGCGGAAACTCCGGCGGAGGCAAACTGCTGAATTGCGATGTGTTGCCGGATGTGTCAGTGACGGTGCCATTGAGATTGAGGTCGAGGCCATTGGTAAATGGGTCTTCCTGCAACTCGACGCTGAACTGTCCATTAACTACTATTCCGGCGCCCAGATAAACTAGACCCTGTGCTCCAGGATCAGCGAAAATCTCAACCACGCTGCCATCGGGGGCGTCGTTGGTTCCCTGCAGGGTCTTGGAATTGTAAGAAACAAGCGTGGGCGCGGACACGAGATTATTCCCGCCGTTGGCCAGGGCGATTCCCAGAAACGAATTGCCGCTGATCGAGTTTCCCGTGATCGTGTTGCCGACCGACCCAGGATCGGCGACAAGCACGCCGACGCCATTGCTGACAATGGTGTCCCCGCTGATCAAATTGCTCGCGGAGCCCATTTCGATTCTCACGCCCTCGAAGTCATTGCTTCGCATGGCTGAATCAATGACGACGTTGCCCGAGGCATTGGAGCAGTGGACGCCGCGGATGTTAAAATCAAAGATATTCCGCGAGAGGACCTCATTGCGCGCGGCGCCGTTGCGGATCGAGACTGCATCCATCGAGCGCGTGATGTGAGTATTCACGATCTGGTTGTTGGTGGCCGCCGGCCCGCTGACGTCGATCCCGATTTGGCTGTCGGCGATTTCGTTGTGGTCTCCGGCGGACGGACCTCCGACGACAATGTTGAACGCGTTCGAAATTTGCACCGCGACATTCGTGTTCAGGCTGAAGGTCAGATTGTTGAAAACGCCGTTGTTCGCGCCAGCCCGCAGAATCACGCCGTTCGTATTATTGACAATAAATGACGCGGTGATCTGCCCGATGTCCGCGCCATTTTCCGCCAGGACCCCAATGGGCTGGCCGGAGCCGCACTGGTTGTGCACGCAAACCAATCCGCCGATGCTGCAGTTTTGCGCCAGGTTCCCCGCCGTCCCGGCGTCGGTGATGCACACTCCCGCCTCGCCATTAAACGAAATCGTGGTGTCGGGTGGCAGATTCGTGTCCAGGGCTTCTGCGCCCAGCGTGTTGGTTCCGGCGCCCTGCTCAAAGCGGACTCCGTCGCGGAGGTTCGCGCACATGAAAGAGCCGATCGCTTGGTTGTTCGTCGTTCCGATGCCGGAAAAACCGACCCCGTCCATCGCGTTGAGAGCAAACGCCAGCGACGAAACCAGATTATCGTGCGCCCCGTTGTCCACGAGGCAACCGTCGGCCAGATTGCTGACCACGTCTTCACTCACATTGTTGCCATAGTAGGAGAAGATTGGTCCGGCTGTCACGGTGTTGCCGGCCGCGTCTCCTGTCAAATGGACGCCGTTCTGCCTGTTTTCCACCGAGGCAAACACCTGGAACACGTTGTTCGAGGCATGGTCGATGAGAATTCCATCTGCTCCGCTATGGCTGACGCCGACGGTGAAAATGTTGTCGTGTGTCCCATTGGTCGCCACCACCCCGTTGCCGGACGCACCGTAAATCGTCGCCATAATTTCGTTGCTGGATGTGGAACCCCCGTCCACCTCGACTCCTTCCGGATCGCTTTCCAGCGTGCCATAGATGTTAAATCCGGTGGATCCCTTCTCCAGGCGGACACCCCCAGCGCCATTGCCGGCGATGTGCAGCGGCTGCCCGGCGCTTCCTAAAGTGTCGCTCGCCACCGCCACATAAAACGTCTCCGGCGCAACCCTGACATTCGAGGCGACGAAGCCGTACAGCCCGTTGCTCTGCGCCAGCACATCCACCACATTGACCCCGCAGTCCGCGCATACCACGCCGCTGCCTGCGTTGTAGTCGGAAATGACATCGACGGAATAGAAACTGTTGTCCAGGTCAATGCTGCCGATGTTGTTGAAAGCCGCGCCATTCGTGATCGTCACTCCATTGCGGCCGTTGTAAGTGAAATTGCCGGTGACGTTGTTGAATATCACGCCGGCGCCGTCCAGATAAAGACCATCCAGTGCGTTGCCGCTCAGGCTGGGGCCGAGCGTGGTGATGGCGTTGTCCACAGCGCTGTCAAGCAAGGCCAACCCGTGCCCAAGGTTGCCTGTGCCGGGCACGCCGAAACCTTGCTGGCTGCTGTAACCACCGGTCCCCACCGCGAGATAATTCCCCTCCGCTCCGCCCGTCACGGTCACGCCATTGCCTCCATTGCCCGTCGCCGAGTTTACCGTCAAAACATTGAAATTGCCGCCGTCGATCACGAGACCTGTCCCGCTGTTGCTCAGGCAGTTGATTGTTCCCGTGCAGCCGTTCCCTCTGATTGTCAAACCATCGCCGTTGACAAACTGGAACGTCGTGTAATTAAACACGGTGTTATCGCCCAAAATGGTCACAGGCGCCTGGCACGTCATAAACCCGCCCGAGCCAAGCGTGTCGTTCGTTCCCAAAACCTGAATCGGCCCTGTGAAATTGCCCCCAACAATGAAGTTGCTCGCTCCGGTGACGGTGACGGGTCCGCTATAATTCCCATAGAAACGGTTCCCAGTGCCCGTTATGTTGATGGACCCAGTGAATGTTCCGGAAAAAATGTTGTTGTTGCCGGAGATAACGAGGTTGCCGAGAAACACGCCATAAACCGTGCCGGATTTGAAGTTAAAATTCACGCTCTCGGAATTGGTGTCCACCGTAATGGTGTCGGCCCACCCGGGCCCTAATTCCCAGTCTGCCGGACTGGAGTTGGCATAAAACGTCGAAAGGCAATTGCTGGCTTGATCGTAGCTCGGCACGCTGCTTCCATTCGCGAACGCGATGGCCTCCGCCAGCGAGACGCCACTTTCATGGTTCACGTAAATGGTGGCGCCAACCGGCGGATTCGTCGCCACCGGCGCGGCATAAACCTCATATGGAACGGAATTGGACCCGGCGGGCGTGATTACAGTCAGTGAGCCCGGCTTGGCGTTGTTAGGAATGGGACAATAGATCGAGCCGTTGGGCAGCATGTTGACCGCTTCAGCGTAGGCGGCGCTGAACTGCGCGTAAACCAGCGTTGGATCTGTGCCCGCCTGGCTCACATCCATGATCACCACGCTCGTAATGGGCGCTCCGCCCGGCGGCTTCACCGAATTGATCACCGGCGGCCCCCACACCGTGAAGACTGGTCCCGTGATCGTCAGCGTGCTCCCATCATTGATCTTGTGCAGAATCTTGATCGGCCCCGTCACCGCCCCGGGCGGAACGGTGACCGTCACATCCCCGCCTTCAAAATCATTTGGCTGCACATTGGTCGCCGCGACGCCACTGAACAGAAACGTGTCAGTCCAGGTGAACAGCGCGCCCTGCAAACGGACGGAGGTCCCGCGGTAAGGCTGCCCTTGAAAATTCGCTGCCGGCGCGAACCCGTTCAGCGGCCGCACCACCTGCAGGGCCGCATCCGTGGAAAGAGTGAAGTTCGTGCTGCCGGTTCGCCCCTGCGTGACGACATACATCGTGTAAGCGCCGTCATGCGTCGAACCCAGCGAGACCGGAATCTGCACCGTCAATGTCTGCACGCCGCTCCCATCCGGTCCACTCACTGACGTCACTTGGCCGTCAAAATAGATATCTCCGTAAAACGAAACCTTGTCCGCGCTGTTGTTTGTGTCAAATGGATGCATCGCGGCCGACCCCTTAAATGTCACTGTCACCGTCGCGCCGGGCGATGCCTTGCCGGGATTCGCCGCAACATTTTGCAAGGCGAAGGGATCACCCACTTTCACAAACGTCGTTTCCAACGACGTGGTCCGGAACAGCCCCGAAGCGCGCTCGGCGACCTGGCCTACTGATGATACTTTGGCGAGCTTCTTGTTGATCGAAACCGTGTTCTCCGCGACCATTTTCAGGGCCTCGTTCATCCCTTCCGCCATCAGGTCGCTCGTGAAATCTTTGACCAGGTCGCTGCAAATGCTGTAGGCGACGCGGACAAAATCATCGCTGGTATGAATGCCCGGCGCCAGTTGCACCGCCTTGCTTGCCAAGGCCGTGAGCTTGCTCGCGTTGCCAAACTGGTCCTTGATGCTGTCGTCCACCACGGCGCTGGCGATGTCCAGCGCGGCCGCCGCCAGGTTGATGGCCACCGCGCGCACATACAGGTCGGCCATGTTGTCGTTTACAAAATTAAAATCCTCCGGCGGCACGAACGACGGCCCAACCGCCCGCACCAGATACATTCCATTCCCCGGTGGCAGCGTGACGGCGTCGTCCAACGCGTTGTTCAGGGTCTGCGAGGGAATCGGCGAAGCAATCGCATCCACCAGCCATTTCGACGCCGTCGTCACCACATTCAATCGGCTGGAAACCAGATTGGCTGCCACCGACCGCTCCGCCATGAACTGGCCCTTGCCTGGATAAAGCCGCGGGCTGGTCTCCCAATGCTGCTGGATCGGGTTGAAATCGTTCACGCCATTCGGAAAAGCCGCATCGACATCGATCTGCTGAAACGAAACCAGCCAGTCCACCGGATTGAAAAAGAAATCCTCCGCCGAGACACTGACTTTCAAAGCCTGGTTTTTGACTTCGATGAAGCGGGTGAGAGGATTCTCGATCTGATAGATTTGCGCGGCGCCGGCGCCCGCGTCCTGCGGCGTCGGGTTCGGAACATGCTGCGCCGGCGCGTCGGATTGCGCGTGCAAAATCTCCAGCGCATGAAAGCCGTCGCTGCTCAACACCGAAACCACCGCGTCCTCGTAGGCATTCGTCACCGCGGCGTCCTCGAACGGGTTCGCGCTCTGCATCATGTCCGTCGCCAGGACTTGCCCAAAATTCAACACGGCCGCATTCGTCGCAATCAATCCCATGACCGATTCCGCCAACGCTAGGTCGCCTGTGAAAAGATTCGGATTCTGGAAGACCAACATTTGGGCGGTGGATGTCGCGTTCAGCAAAACTGTGCCGCCCGGCCCGAAAGCCACCGCAGAAAAAAACAGGTTGCTTTGCGCGCCCAAACCAGAGGCGAAGATCATGGTTGGCAAACCCGCCCGCACGGGGAGGCTGTAATCAGAAACGGTGTTCGAAACCAACACGCCCGCGCCGTAATTGTCCGCCACGCCAAAGTTTCCGACGGCCAGGCCAGCAGGCGGTTGGAAGTGGGCAATGGCATTCGACAAACTGACGAACACTCCTTCACCGGTCGCCTCCCCATTCGTCGCCCCCACTGTCACCCGTCCGCTTGTCCCATTCGCCGGAACCGTCACGACCAGGCGTGTGGAGCTTTCCGAAACGACTCTCGCAGGCTGTCCGCCGATTTCCACCGTGAATTGACCGGCTGGCGGATAGAACTGTCCAATGACAGTCACCAGCTTGCCCGGCGCCCCGCTGGCAGGCGACAATCCCAGAACCTCAACATCCGGCGCGACCGCGTGCGCCATATAGAATTGCGCCGAATTGGTCGGACTCAGCATGTCCGTCGTGGTGTGCGATGCCCCACTGCTCGCGTTATAGTAAAGGTCCACCGGCAGCCAGTGGAGTAAGTCCGGCGAGGAATCCACCCGAATGTAAGCGCCAGCCGGCCCTTGCACTTGGAACGCGACGCTTTGGTTGGTCGCTTTGGCCGAACTCAGCAGAATCGATTGTGCGCGCAGGCCAGATGCCGAAAACGCCAACCCGGCCAACAGCAGCGCCAGGGCGCGAACCCTGCGCGGACGTCTGGTTTTCAAGCGGCCAAATCCTAGCCGTTGAGTTTAGAAGAGTCAATTAATTTAATAAGAAAGGCTTGAGTGACCGCGGCTTAGAGTTTCTGCGAGAACCTGAGATGCGCCTTATAAGATGTGACGTTTCGCAGACGTTTCGCGCCGACCCCTTGCTTTCCGCTGAAAGCTTGACTACATTGGCGCTTGTTGCCCCAAATGAACTGGCGCATAAGGAGATAGAACGAATGAAAACGGCGCGTATTCTCCATTTGGAAGACGACGATCGCGACGCCGAATTGATCCGGACTCTTCTCGAAACTCAAGGCGTCAAGTGCGAAGTGGAGCGTGTCACCCACGGCGCTGCTCTTGCCGAAGCGCTCGCTGCCGGAGCGTTCGATTTGATTTTGTCGGACTTTTCCATTCCCGGCTTTGGCGGCCTGCAGGCGTTGGAGTTGGCCCGGAAACAATGTCCGGACAAGCCCTTCGTCTTCATTTCCGGCACCTTGGGGGAAGAGGTGGCCATTGACGCCCTCAAGCGTGGAGCAGCGGACTACGTGCTCAAGGATCGTCCCGCGCGCCTTGGGGCCGCGGTAACCCGCGCATTGAAGGACGCCGAGGAAGCACGCGCTCTCAAGCGCGCTGAGGAGGCGATGATCCAATCTGAGTTCAAATACCGGCAGCTTTTCGAGAGGCTCTCGGAGGCGGCAATCTTGATGGACGCCGAATCAGGCCGAGTGCTGGACGCCAACAAGCGGGCCGAGCAGTTGCTGGGGCGGTCACGCGGCGAATTGATCGGGGTGACTCGCAGTCATTTTCAATCGCCGCAAACGTTGCTTGACTGCGCCGCGCTTTTGGCCGGCAGCAATGACGAGGCGCGCGGCGTGTTGACTGGTGAAATCATCACCAAGGAAGGCCGATCGGTCACCGTTGCGATCAGCGTTTCCCACTTTGTGCTTTACTCCCGGCGGCTGGTGTTGGGGCTCTATCGGACGATCGGTTGACGATGGCGAAGACGGTCAGGGCCCCGCCGGAACGATGGTCAAGCGATAGAATTGTTGCGGCGCAGCGCCGATCGCATTGGTAAAGGACATCGTCGCGCCCGCGCCATTGGCCGGAGTGGAGAGAGGCAACCACGGGCCGATAAGATTGGTCGTGTATTGCACTTGATAGGCTTTCCCGACGGATCCCGGCCACGTTAGGACGAGGTTTGTGCCCGATGTCTGGGCCCCGAGCGAAACCGAACTTAATGTTGATGCCGCGGTGGCGGAAAAAGTCAAATCATCGATACCCATGCCCTGGGATTTGCCGGCCGAACTGGTCATTTCCCAAACCAGCCAAAGCGCGGCTCCTGGCCTCCAGTCGCTGACAAACTGATTGTTGACGCTCAGGCGAGTCTGGTTGGCCGAGGCCGTGCCGTCCACCGCCGCCCCGCCGACATCGCCCGACACAGTTGGGAAAGTGATGTTCAACGCGGGCAGGAAGCCGGTGGCATCAGTGGAAAACGCATTGGTGGCCGAGTCATCAATAAAATAATAGCACTCGATCGTTTTGCCGAGGTTCGACTGGCGCCAGACTTCCGCAGTGCATTGAACATTGATGTAATTCAGCGTTTGTCCCGAGCCGTTGATGAATTTTGCGCCGAAGGCCGTCGCCCCCGTCGAACTGGTGGCCAGCAAACCGAGGGCGCGATTGCCGCTGTCCGGCAGTCCGAAGCTTAGGTCGCCGCCCGTCGTGTCATCGCCGTCGGTCGCGCCAAACTTCGGCGTGATCGCGGCCAGGCCGAACCAACCTGCCATGCTCGGGAGCCCTAACCCGCCGTTGTTGCCGGAGGCGCTCGACGGATAGGCGAAGTCAAATGGATTGGCCACCGAGTAAGTCACCCCATCGATCTTCACGGGATTGCCTGCGCCGGCCGAGGTTGCTCCGGGATTAGGAAGACTGTCGAAATTCTGGCTATAAACCGAACCGGCGCTCAGATACGGAATGAAAGAGGGCGGCGGCGCGGAGGAACCGTTGTTGGGGGCGCCCGGGGTCGGATGCGTGAAAACGTGGCGGACAAAACTTTGGCCATCCGGGTAGGAGCCATAAGAATCGTTCGGAATCATGTTGCTGTAGTCAACATAATCAAGGACTTGCGGCGTTATGCCATAAAGGCGGCTGAGGGCCAGTGAACCGGAAATCGGCGGCAGGTTGAAACCCGCGTGCAGTTCGTTGGAGGTGGTCAAGTTGCTTTGTCCATCGGCAAACACGACTTTGAACTCCCCTGCGGCGATGCTCGAACCGACTGGAAACTCCCAATTCGTCAGGTTCAGATAATTGGTGGACAAATAAAGCCCCGCGAGGGCGACCGCGTTGGAGCCCGGATTGTAAAGCTCGATCCACGGGGAGCGTTGGCCCGCACTGTTGGTCAGGCCCGTTAGATTGTCCGGCTCGACTTCGTTGATCCAAAGCGTGGGGAAGGCCGGCAAGGTGGCCGCCAGACTGTTGGTCTGCGTCGGCGAGGCGAGCGAGAAAGCCGCCGGCGGAGCGGGATTGACCGTGGCAACTGTCCCCGAGCCTGACAAACGAATGGTCAACGGCCCCCCATTCGTGCTTTGGAGATACCAGAAGCTCAAAGTGTAGGTGGCGCCGCTGGTCAGCGAATTGGAAAACGTCTGCCAAATGGCGCTGCCTTGCGTTGTCCCGGCCGCTGAGGAAATGAGATGCAGACTCGCCAAACCGGAGTGATAAACGTCGGCGCTCAGGACAGAGTTGGTCAAATTTGGCGAAACGGTCCACGCCGCGCCCGGAAATCCAGATTCGAAGTCGCCATCGGTCACGTAGTTTTTTCCAACTTCGGGCACCGTCCCGGCGACCATTTCGATATCGTCCACATAGACGTCGCCGGCAGACTGCAAATAGATATAGAGCAAGGATGAACTGGCCGTGCCGGTCACGGCCACATGCACCCACTTTGGCGGCGGTTGGGCGCCGGTCGCCACGCCCCCCCAATTGCCTGCGCGCCAGTTGTCCTGATGCGGATCAATCAATTGAAGCGAAGCGCCTGTGCCGCTGACATTCGTCGGCCAGGGCAATTGATCGGAGTATTGCACTTGGGCCACGACCTGATTGGTGGGTCCCGGCTTGATCAGGCTCAGCATAGTTTGCCCGGAGAGCGGGAGGGCGCCGGAGAAGGTGTCAAACACCGTATTCGTCACGCCGTAGGCTGCGGAATAGGCGGGGACGTTCCGGGCCAGGACGAGAAATCCGCCGGGCGCGATCACCGCGCCCGAAGGGAAGGTGTAAGAGAGCGCTGGAACCTGCCATCCGGACAGGTCATATTCCCGATTCGTCGAGTTATTATAAAATTCGACAAACTGGCCGGTGGGCATCGCCGGGGCATACATCACCTCGTCGATCACGATTTGCCCAACGGGCGAGGGCGTCATGCCCCCGAAAGTCGCTTGCGCGGTTCCGGTGTCTCCGGCGATGACGTTGCCGTTGCGATCCAGCCCTGCGATGTTCAAATTGTTGACGCCCGTTTCCAGTGGAATGGCGACCGTCCAATTCGTCAATGAGGTCCACGTCAACGGCCATTTAACGCCGTTGATGGCCACGGTCGCCACGTTGACAGGCGCGCCGCCGCTGACATAGGCGACGTTGTTGCTGACCACAACGTTGGGCTTGACGGAAAAGGCGGTGGCGTTGACAGCCGCAAGTTGGGAATTGATGCTGGTCGCCGCCGTTCCCATCCAGGGCAAAATGCTCGAGGATGGGTTTTCCACCGAAAGACCGCTTTTGGCGAACGCAGTGTATTTGGCCTTGATCAACGGCCCGGCGTTGGCCGGCGCCAGGGCCCCATTGGCCAGTTCCTGCAACGCGCGCCAATACATGCGCAGGAATTCTGGATTGGCGAAGATCGCCTGGATGTTCGGATCCTCTGCATTGAAGCTAAAAAGATTCTGCCCCGCTCCCCAGGAACCGCTGTTGCCAAAAACAATGTTGAAATCCCACATCATGAGGGTGTATTTCGTGCCCTGGGTTCCAATGTACCCATACAGATTTTGTCCGGTGGAGGAGCCGAAACTATCCCAATTGCCCGCCGCATGGTTGGCGGCGAAGAAGCGCATCCAATTCTCCATGTCGCAGTAGTTCTTCATCGTAGCCGTATAATTGGGCGCGCTGGGCCTGCTGGCGGCGGTGATCAGCGAGTAAACATCCGCGTAGTCATTGGCGGAGTCCGGCGTGCGGCGCATTTCAAAATTATAGCGATACGGGCTGAGCTTATAAGCGCCGCCCGTGGTGGTGTACGGATACAGGTCGCACCACCGCTCCTCGGTAAAGCCCAATGAAGCCCCAGATGGCGTCGGCGCAAATTCAAACCACGGCTGCATTTTGAAAAGAAATCCATCGGTGTCCTTGGGGAAATGCTCTTTGACCACATCCCCCCCGGGAACTTGCGCGTCTTCCATCAACGTGCCGCGCCGGACGCCGTTGCAATAAACGACGAGGTAGCGCCGGTTCAGCCACGGAATCCCCAAGGACCGCTCCAGGCTGTTGGCGATTTGCTCCCGCTGCAGGCTGGCGTCGTCCCCGGAATAATTGCCCGGATCATGGATCTTGTTGAAATCCGTGGCGCCCAGGTATTTGTCGTCGTCGGGAACCTCCCATTTATAGTGGCACGCCGCTCCCATCGGCGTGTCGAAATTCTGATGATACGGGCTGCCGGCAAACCGCCCCATCGCGTTGTAAATGATGCGGTTATTGTTGACAAGCGTGAAGTCGTTCAACTCGTTGCTCAAGTCCGACAGATTCTGCCAGCGCGTCGAGTTGGTTTGCGTGACCCACATGTGGCACGTAGTGAAAACGCCGCTGGGATTGGAGTCGCCAAACATCACCACGCATTCCCGCGTCGGCGCGTTGTTGTTCAAAGCCGCCGGGAACTGCGTCACCGCGCCCGCGCCGTCCCGCGCAGTCAAATAGAAGGCCACAATGTTGTTCGCCGCCCGCCCCGGAATCGTCGCGCTGAAAATCCCGTCCCCGGCAATTGCATCCCCATTGAGGCCGTTGTCGTTCATCTGCAGAGTGACGTAGGACGGGGAAGGATCGACACGGTAATGCAGCACCAGCGCGGCCACACCATCAGGGTCGTGGACCCGCGCCGTGACCACGACGGCCTGGTTCACGGCGGGAACCGACGGCGTATGGGCCACTTGATAAATCGCCGGCCCCGCGTTGGGCGCCCCGCGGCTGTTGGGCGCGCCAGGCGTGCCGAGATTCGTCGGCACGGGCATGGCGCCGGCATCATCAAGCCAGTTGCCGTTCAGGCGCAAAATCACCTCCGGCCATCCGTGGAGCCAGCGGGCCTTGAAGCGCAAGGTCACGGTGGCGTCGCCGGCCATGGAATTGGCGTTCAAACTTGCTTGACACGAATTGTCTCCAGTCCAAAAACGATCCGAACAACGCACGTGCAGGGCGTAGCTGCTTTGGTACCCGCCGACGTCGCGACTCGAACGCGAATGGTCCCCTTGAAGGGCCCAACTGGCCAGGCTGGTTTCGAAGGTCGGATTGGCCACGTAGTTGACTCCGTTGTAATCGACCTCCACGTTGTCCACGAGGCATTCGCCGATGTCCTCGAGGCCAAGCTGGGCGTGCAGGATGCTCGACTCATAATTGGAGCCATGATCAAGGACGCCCGTATTTTCGATGTTCGTCCAGACCGATTTCTGCGTTTCATCGCTATCGGCCCAGTTGGCGGCGAGGCGATGGTTGGAATGCGGATCAATCAATTCCAAGCTGCTCCCGCCGCCGCCTGACCACTGTCCCCAGCGTCCGCCGACGCCATAAGTGACTTCATCCTCGACGACATTGACGACGTTCGTGCCATGGAGTGGCGCGGGCATGGTCAAGGCCACGCGCTCGCCGTTGTGCGACAGCTTTCCGCTGAAATTGCCGAAGGTGTTCCCGGAATTGAGATTCGTGTACTTGCTGAAAAGGTTGGCGATGTTCTGTCCAACCACCACGTACCCGTTGGCGGGTATGCTCGCCGCCGGGGGAAATGAATATGTGACGCCCGCCGTAAACTGCCACCCTGCCAGGCTGATGGCGTTTGTGCTCTGATTGTATAATTCAATATATTGGTCGCCGTCGTTTCCGCTGATCGGGTCATACATCAGCTCGTTGATCGCCACCGGCCCGATAACAATGGGGCTGTTGTTTGTCCCTGGCGTGCGGGTCTGCAAAGAATAGAAATCATTCGCCCCGTCCGGCCAGCGTCCCCAGGAAACTCCATCCGGCTGCCCGGTAAACTGCACCGAGTCCAAGACCTTTTGCCGGTCCGGCTGCAGCAAGAACAGCGTTTCTCCCGCCGGATTCAGCGCGAAGCCCAACTGCGGCTGGCTGAACGCAAGAAAGCCGCCCGCCGCAATGACCGAACCCGTCGGCGCGACGAACTCATTGGTTGCCGGATCGTCCGTCAGAATGCAGCCCGACACATCCACGCTCTGCGCGCTGTGATTGTATAATTCGACAAATGGCGGCACCCCGGCGTTCTCCGAGTGCGCCAGCACTTCGTTGATCACCACGCTTCGCAACGGACTCGGACGAAACGCGTCCATCGTCCCCGGCGAGCCGCCTATCACGTCGCTGATGTCCCACGCTTTTGGATCGCCTTCGCCGTAGCTCGGGTTCGCCAGCACAATCGAGTGGCCGCTGCCGTCCGCCGCGGTGGGCCACGGGAAAGTCGCCGAATATGGCACAGTCAATACTAGGTTGCTTTCCTCGTCCAGCAGTTCCAGCGTTTCGGATTTCTTCAAGCTTCCCGTGTAGGGCCCCATCACGTTGGTCACTCCATAAACATTTGCGATGCTCTGCGGCGATGCCGCGACGACCAGGAAACTTCCACCCTGCATGATTGTTCCGGCCGGGAACGTATAATTCATGTCCGCGCAGGTGATTTGGAACCCGCTGATGTCGTAAAACCAGGGCTGCGTGTTGTAAAGCTCGACAAACTCGCAATTGTTCCCGTCCGTCCGCGGCGCCGGCTTGTACATGATTTCTGAAAAGACAATCTGTGTCTTGCGGCTGCACGCTCCGAGCGGTTCATGGGGGTTGGCCTGCGCCGCCGTCACGGCGTTCGTCGGGGTTGTTTCATAATTCAAGAACTGCGCCCTTGTCAGCGTCCCATTGGTCGCGCCGCTGGCCACGGCCATGCCCAGATAAATCTGTGCGGGCATCGTTATTGTCAGGCTCCCCAGTTGCGTCCAGTTGGTTCCGTCGTATCCTCCGTAGCCCGTGAAAACGTTGCCCACCCGGGTCAGGCGCAGCCATGTGTTCGGATAATTCACCGGAAAGCTGCCCACGCTGGAAGCCGCGCCGTTGGTGAGCTGCCGATACTCAAAGGAATCGCCAGCCATTCCAGGGGTGGCGAGCGTCGCCGCAAACGGGCTCGCCGGATTCAAACTGGCCCGGGCCATCCAACCCGCTTGGGCCCACAGGCTCGAAAGCCCCAGGCTGCCCAGTCGGACGCTCACGTCGAAATTCCCGCTGACGAGTTGGCTGCTGAATTCAAATTGATCGCTCGTCGCGCCGATGGCCGCGCCGCCGCCCAGGATGCTCACTCCGTTGGACAGCACGCTCTGGCCCTCGCCTGCAACCGTCCCGCCGACGGCCGCGGCGCTGTAAGCAAGCCCCAGAAACACGGCCTGGGAGTTGGGGGCGACGGCCGGCCCCGCCACCGCCTGGTCCGCCACGTTATTGACAGTCACGGTGTACGCGGCGTGATCAACCATCGGACTCACCGCCGCAATGACATTGCTTTGCGACGCATCCTGCGCCAGGGAAAAAATGGACACGACGCCGTTCGGGCCGCTCAAGGTATAATTGGCCAGATTCGTCGCCGTGTCGGCCGTCATTCGCTGCGAAAAATGAATCTCCACCTGGGTTGATCCCAAGGCCTCCGCCCCAAGCAGCAAAGGCTTGTTGGTGTTTGCCGTCACCGTCAGTGTCGCGACGCGCGAGGTGACGACGAAGCTGACATTGGTGACAAAGTTGCTCGCGACCAACTGAACCGTTTCGCCGCTGTCGAACAAAGGAACGGCGGCCATGGTGTAATTTGAGCCGGTGGCTCCGGCGGCAACTTGGCCATTTGTGTACCATTGCAGGTTTGGAGGCGGGACTCCGCCCACTGTCGCGCTGAAGGTAACCGAGCCCAACTCCTCCACTGTTGTGTCAGCGGGTTGG
>Ga0070741_10013470_pt1 | contig 14429 bp, 9 predicted proteins | sample Coa_R1_4_FD_66440 | JGI IMG/M metagenome (GOLD analysis project Ga0070741, IMG submission 66440) | Surface soil microbial communities from Centralia Pennsylvania, which are recovering from an underground coalmine fire - Coalmine... | ecosystem: Environmental > Terrestrial > Soil > Unclassified ...
GGCGCTGCATTTATGTCGGCTACGAAGCTGATGACGAAACGCATGATTGACTCTATGTCCAAACGTGTTGAATTGGCTTGCTTGTATGGCGAAAGCGGACTGGGTAAAACCTCCGGCTCTGCCAACGTGGATGCCACTCATACCGCTGTGACGTTTACCTCGGCCACTTGGTCGGATGGTATCTGGGCTGGTTCGGTTAACAGCACTGTGAACTTCTACAACGGCTCTTCGCTCGTTAGCTCGGGCGCGGACAGCGTGTTTACGATCCAGAAAGTGAACCCGACGACTCGTACCTTGACTGTCACTGGTACTTCGACTGGTATCGCGGCCCTTGATACGGCGGCTGGCTCTGCAACTCTCGACATCTACTTCAACGGCGCGAAGAACGCGGAAATGACCGGTATCGACGCCATCCTCACCAACACTGGTACGCTCTTCAACATCGATGCGTCAGTGTATGACCTGTGGAAATCCAACACCGTGGACAACGCGGCTGGCAAATTGACGTTCTTGTCTCTTCAGAACGCTGTGGCCATCGCGGTGGGTCGTGGATTGGACAGTGAAGTTGACGTTCTCGTGAACCCGAAAGTTTGGGCGAACCTCGTGACCAGCCAGTCTGGTGCGCGTCGGTTGGACTCGAGCTACAAGAAAAATGAGATGACGAATGGTGCGGAAAAACTCACGTTCTACTCGCAGAATGGAACCATGAACATCGTTCCTTCCCTGTATGTGAAACAAGGTGATTGCTTCATCCTGCCTTTCGAGCACATGGTTCGTATCGGTAGCCAAGATATTGAATTCATGAGCCAAGGTATCGGTGGAGATGAATTCTTCCAGTACGTTCCGGGTTTCAACGCCTACGAACTGCGTCTCTGGACGAACCAACAAATCTTCCTTGAATTGCCTGCTCGTGCGGTCAAAATCTTCAACATTGCCCTCAGCTAAATTCGGAAAGTAAAGAACTTGGGCCTCTGAGTTCCCCGCAAGGGTCTTAGACGAGGCCACTTTTTTCAAAGAAGCTAGTACTAAGAGATTGTCCGCTTCTATCTATGTAGCAAAAGGAAATATCCCATGTCGTTCGTTAAAATTCTCTTGTCTGTACCCGATAGCATCCAAACCATGACCCAACAGCTCCACATCAATACCGCCTTGACGCAAGTCTCTGGTTTGGAATTGGTGAATTTGTTGGAAGCCATTATCACTGGTGAGCAATTGGCCTATGCCAAAATCTCAACTGGTGCAATCCAAGCTGTCGGCTCGTTTGCCTTCTCGTCTCTGGCGAACAATGACACCATCACGATCAATGGTCGCGTGTATACGGCCAAAACGTCCGGTGCGACCGGTCTTCAACAGTTTAACCTCGGTGGAAGTGATACGGCTGCGGCTCTCAATGCTGCTGCGATCATCAACGCCGATACTTCGCCTCTCGTAGCTGGTGTTGTCACTGCGTCTGCCTCTGGTACGACCCTGACCATCACTGCGGTCCAACCTGGACTGTCTGGCAACGCTATCGTGCTTGCCAACTCTGCCCATGCAACCCCGACCCAACCGACTGGTGGATCAGATGGAAACCAAGTGGCTGTTGCTTATGGAGTCCCGTCGTAATCTGAGTTACAAACTTAGGAGTTTATCGTGAGTTTACTTGTAACCCTTAACGGGGCAACTTACATTATCCCCCAGACCAATGAAGTTGGATGGGGTAGCAACCTAGATGATTACTTTGTAGCTATCGCTGCTGGAGTTCTTCAGAAAACGGGTGGGAGTTTTACTCTCTCAGCCGAAACTGACTTCGGTTCAAGCTTTGGTTTGAAGTCTCTCTATTACAAATCTCGTAGTGCTAACATCGCGGCTACGGGCATTTTGCGTTTGGCCAACAACTCTGATGCTGTTTCGTGGCGCAATGCCGGAAATAGTGCGGACTTGGCCTTAACAGTCAATGCTTCCAACCAATTGTGCTTCAATGGTACACCGATTGAGTCAAATGCTCTTACTTCGGCCCATATTCTTGTCGGAAATGCCTCGAATGTGGCAACTGACGTGGCTATGTCTGGTGATATTGCGATTGACAACACTGGTGCGACCACAATTCAGCCGGGAGTAGTTACCAGTGCGAAAATTGCGGCTACAACCATCGTTAACAGTAACATTTCTGCCTCTGCTGCCATTGCCTACTCGAAATTGGCTCTGTCAAACAGCATTCTCAATGCCGATATCAACTCAGCAGCGGCCATTGCCGTTACGAAGCTGGCAAATGGTACTGCGAACCAAGTTCTTGGCTCCAATGCTGCTGGCAACTCGAATGAATTCAAGACTCTGACGGCGACTGCTAACCAAGTGAGTGTAACTCATGGTGTTGGAACGGTTACTTTTGGTACTCCTCAAGACATTGCTACGGGTTCTGCTGTCCAATTTGGCTCTTTGGCCCTTGGTGCGGCCCTCGATGCGTCCTCAATTCTCAGTTTGACCTCTACGTCGAAAGGTTTCTTGCCTCCGCGCATGACCACGACCCAGCGTAATGCAATCTCGAGCCCGACTGACGGCTTGGTTGTGTTTGATACGTCCTTGGCTCAGCTATTCTTGCGTACTGGTGGTGTTTGGACTCCTCTTTCAGTTGGTGGAGGTAGCGGTACAGTTGCATCGGGTACTCAATACCAGATGGCCTACTATGCTGCCAATGGAACGACCGTTTCTGGCCTTGGTAACTTGGTTACCGATGTTTCAGGTAACATCAACGTCACAGGACAAACTTCTCCCAATCTTTACGTTTCTTCAACCTCAGTTAGTGGTGTGCAGGGTCGTTTCTTGGCTTCTGGCACTACGGCGATGTATATTCAGACTCAATCAAACCATCCGCTGTATTTCACAACCAACAACGGTGTTAATGCTCTCACGATTGAGACGAATAAAGATGTCACTGTACCCAATGGCCATCTTTTACTCTCCAACGGAGCTACAGGTGCAGGCAATTTAGCATGGTCCTTTATTTCCGATACTGACACCGGAATGTATAGGGGTGGGGCTAATGACATTATCATCCAAGTGGGCGGGGTAGATCAACTTGAACTGTCTACAACCAAAGCTATCTTCAACGGAGTAATTTTAGCTCCAGATGGAACTCTGGCAAATCCTTCACATTCGTTTGGTTCGGAGCAAGGAACCGGGCTTCGTCGTCGTACTTCTAATACTTTAACTTCTACAGTTGGTGGGACTGATCAAACCGAGTGTACTCTTGGTGGATTTGAGTCTTTCAACAATGCACTATTTGACAAATGGATTAGTGCCTCCGGTGGAAGTTCAATTGCCGGTGCTGTGTCCAAAGCAATTGTTAACATCACTGACTCACAAGAAGTCGGTACTGCACTCAACATCGCCCACTCCCAGTTAATTATTTCACCTACGACTGGTGGAGATGCTGGTTGGTTGTTCTTGGCAAAAGAAGATGCACATGGTGGTCAATGGGGTAACCAAGCTGGTGTTAAGCTATTCACTGGCTCAAATACTCAAGCTTCTACTACTTACACTTCCAAAGATACAACGGCAAGATTCTTTGTCATGTCACCGGACCCGTTTGGTGCAGACAACATGCCCATTCCTGGTACTCAGTTTACAATCAGTGGTACTACGTACACAATTCGTGCCTATCGTCCTGCTAACAGCCGTCTCTTCGTTTATGAAGACAATACTGCTGCGGCCTCGAGTGGTACATTGTCAAATATCAAGTACGCAAGCACTGGACTCAACCTTGATAGCACTCAGAAGCTCACATACAACGACCTTGGAAACGGTATCAACTGGGTCAGAGCGACGTATGACACCTATGCTTGGCAACAATCGGCTTCAGGTTTCCAACTTAAGAACGTAACTGACTCTCGTACAGAAATTCAGTGCGATCAGGCTGGTGGAGTTGCAATTCACGGTGTGGTGGACAACAGCACTGCTGCTGCCGGTTTCGTCGGTGAAGTTATTCAAAGTTCGGTAACGAGTGTGTCAATCCCCACAACTGCCAACCAAAATGACATTACCTCGATTAGCTTAACAGCCGGAACTTGGTTAGTTACTGCACAATGCTATCTGACAAACGGTACAGGCACAACTAACGTGACTGCTGGTATTTCAACCACTTCGGGTAATAGCACGACAGGTTTGACTCAGGGAAATAACTGGATGATCGGTGGAGTAAACGCTGGTCCTGGTGTTGGTGGAGCTACTGTTGCCAATTACTTGGTCACACTCAGTTCAACCACGACCCACTACTTAAAAGGTGCAGCTTCTTTCACTTCCCCTACACCTTTCATCAGCGGTCGTCTTACTGCTGTTCGTATTCGATAAGGAGAAAGTATGGTATTCGCTAAATACTTAAGAAATGGTGCAACAACTTATTCTAGTCATCAAGGAATGGATGAGGATACAGTCGTTCGTCTACTTACCGAGTTAGGTTGTACTGACATAGTTATGATTTCACAAGACGAATATAACCAAGCTACACAAGTAATTTAAGGAGAAGCATTATGATGCCTATGCCTCAAGATTCACAATCCCCCCAAGATCCGTCCATGTCACTTGACATGATTAAACAAGCCCTGATGAAAGTCATCGATGATATGACTGCGCTGGAGTCTGATCGTCATTTGCCGGATGGACACCCGATGAAAATGAAAGCTGCTGTTGTCGTGAAACCTGGAGATGAAGCCAGCCCTGACTCTGATATGTCTGGTACTTCAGAAGACACCGGTAGTGATGACCCGAAAGGTCTAGATGACATGATGAGCCAAGCCGACAGTGCTGACGCCAGTGGTGCAACGCCTGATGAACAGGATCAAACTCATGGTTTGCCGCCTGAAATTATGGACGTTGTGAACAAGAAGAAAGCTGCCCTCGGACAATAAGTCTACAAATAGACTCACGTCTATTCCCGCCTCATCCTCCCTTAAGGAACTCCCATGTCTATTGATTACTCTGTCAACGCACTGCTGACTTCTGTCAAGCAACGCGCAATGACGGCATCGAACCAGAACTTGTTTCAGGACGCAGACATTGTTCGTTTTGCCTCAGAAGAATTGCAGGCTGTTATTCTGCCTTTCATTGAGTCAGTTAAAGGCGAATACTTGGTCAACATCTACGACGTAGCATTTGTCCAAGGCACAACCAACTACACCATGCCCCAACGGGCAACCGGTACAAAGTTGCGTGACGTTTCATTGCTTGACTTCCAAGGCAACGAAGTGTTCTTGCCGTACATCAATCCCGAAGACCTCAAATCCTCGTGGTATGCAACGTCTCTTTTTGGCTGCTATCCGCAAGGTGACCAAATTGTAATCGTGCTCGGCAACAATCCTGTGGCTGGGAACTATGCGTCTGTCCGAATGAAGTTCTTTCGTCGTCCGAATACGTTGTGCACGACTGGAAGTGATGGAAATGCTGGACAAGTTGTGTCGTTCGATCCAGTTGCGAAAACCATCACTCTTGACTTCGCTCCTACGACTTGGACTGCTTCAACGCAATTCGACATCATTAACAGTCTTCCACCCTTCCAATCACGAGTTGACAATGCGACCTTATCTACCTCTCCTGCCGGATTTGTTCTTACTTTTACTAACGCTTTGCCTAGTGGTCTTTCAGTAGGCGATTGGGTTAGTGAGGCGAACTTTTCTCCCATCCCCCAGATCCCTGTGGAGTGCCATCGCTTGCTCGAGACGCTGACTGCTGCTCGTATGCTTCAGTATTCGGGTGACCCGTCCTTCCAAATCTTCCAAGCGCAAGCTGAGCAACAGAAAAAGGACTTGAACTTCATCCTCAATCCTCGCATTGATGGTGTGTCACGGAAAATGCCTATCCGCAATCCGTTGTGGGGTAGATACTAATGGCTAAGTTCCCGATGCAGGAACAAGAAACAATCCTGCTGAAGCCAACTGGTCTTTGGACGTACCCTAACGCCCTGTCTGCTGTGCCGCAAGGAGCCTTAAGTGAAGCTCTGAATGTAATTATGTCACGTCCGAACGTGCTTACACAGCGCCGTGGCATCAATAAGTTCGGTACGGTACTCTCGAACAACACAAATAAATTTTACAACTACCAAAATCGTGTAATTATCAACCACGGAACCACTCTTTCTTATGATTCAGACGGAGCTGGTACTTGGGTGGACTATGCTGGAAGCTATTCGCCTCCGACTGGCGCGATTGTCATTCGTTCTTTCCAAGCGAACAAGAATCTCTACTTTTTAACGTCAACTGGAGCAAAGAAACTTGCCGCCTTGACTGGGACCATTGTTCCTTCAGGTGCACCGGCTGGTTTAGACGGATCTGGCTCAACTACGGGCTCTGGATGGTTCACTTCCCACACTCAGGTCGCTTATCGTATTACTTTCCTATACACCGACGCGAATGGAAATGAAGATGAAGGTGCTCCGTCGCAGCGTATCGTTGTTGCGAACAATACGGCCAGCCCTACCAATGTTTCTTTGACTTTTACCCTCCCCGCTGGGCTTACGACGGCTTGGACCTACCAAGTCTATCGTTCCCCCATGTCCGCTGACCTCAATACGGAACCGAATGATGAGTGTGCCTTGGTTTATACGGGTACTCTCAGTGCCGGTGACTTGTCCACTGGTACGGTTACCATCACGGACTCAATTGATGACAGCTTGAAGGGTGCATTCATCTACACAGCCTCGAGCCAGGAAGGATTGTCTCAGTCCAACTACCAACCGCCGATTTCGACGGATGCTACGACCTTCAAAGGTATCACTCTTTACGCAAATACGATGGGATTGCAGCAGCTCCAAATCACTTTGGTGTCTGTGGGCTCCCCGAATGGTGTTCAAAACGGTGACACTATTACCATTGACGGTGTGGTTTACACTGGTGCATCGTCTGAAACGATCAGCACTGGCACTTTCCAGGTGTTTACGGGTGGTACGCCTTCCCAAAACATCACCAACACGGCCAATTCGCTTGTCCGAGTCATCAATCGTTACGCATCCAACACGACGATCTACGCCTATTACACATCGGGCTATTCTGATCTGCCGGGTCAAATCCTTTTGAGCAAACGTACCCTTGGAACGAGTGTCTTCAACTCGATTTCAACTCGTGGTGCGGCCTTTGTTCCCAACCTAACTGCGTCTAACCCTTCAGTGGCATTGACGGAGCCGAATGTCGTCTATCCGTCCAAACAAGACCAGCCTGAAGCTGTGCCGATTGGTGGTGGACTTCCCATTGGATCTGGTGACAAGGCCATTCTCCGCATCATTGCATTGCGTGACTACGTTCTCATCTTCAAACAAGACGGTGTTTTCAAAATTACTGGAGACGATGTTAACTCTTTAGCCGTTTCTTTGGTTGACGAGTCCACAATCCTCCAAGGAATTGAGACTGCTGTTGCATTGAACAACAAAGTTTTCTTGTTCTCGAGTCAATCTGTCGTCTCGATGTCCGTCAACGAAGGTGCAGTTCTTAAATCACAACCAATCAAACAAGATTTGTTGGTGCTTTCGTCGCCGCAATATCCGGCCTTCTCCACTGTCAGCTACGGTATCGCTTACGAATCTGAGAACCAATATATCTTGGGTACGGTAACGAATACTACTGACACGACTTGTACTCAGTTCTACGTCTATAACTATTTGACCGATACGTGGACCACTTGGCAATTCCCTTTCACGATGGGTACAGGCTTTGTGAATCCGACGGACAACAAACTCTATTTCGGATCTTCAGATGCGTCTTCGCACTACGTCTATCAAGAAAGAAAATCTTTCACTGAATTTGACTATGCGGATGACTCCTACGCTGTAAACATCACCGGCTTCACCAATGTGGGTACGACCTATACGGTTAACTTGACAAGCACGACCAATGTGAGAGCTGGATACACCCTAAGCCAAGCAGATCGTAAAGTTTTGGTTTTGAGTGTCGTTGACTCAACTCATATTACTGTTGATGCTCCTCAAACTTGGTCCAATGGTGCTGCGACTGTCTACACACCCATCAACGTGGTACTCAAATTCGTTCCCGAAGCCTGTGGTAATCCTGGTTTGGTTAAACACTTCAAAGAGTGTCATGCAATTTTCTCTGTTGCAGACTTTGACTCTTTTGACTTGGGCTTCTACACGGACTTCTACTCGGCAATCAACTTCTCCACCCTTGTCCCCAAGATTTCTACAGGCTGGGGAGCTGGACCTTGGGGGGAATTCCCTTGGGGCAGTGGTGCACCTGAGCTTCAAGTTATTCGTGGGTATGTGCCTTTGCCACAACGTCGTGGTCACTGGTTGAACATCACGGTCAACTACTCGAATGCCTTGAGCAACTTCGCACTCGATGGGTTTGTGCTCTTCCATCAGTCTATGGCTCAGAAGTTCCACTAAAATGAAACTACCTCTTTTAACAGAACTCGACAGACAAGACTTTCCCGATGCAGATGATTGGATTACCAAGCTTCTCTATCCACTTCAGTTGTTCATGACATCGGTCTATGCTGCTCTGACTAACAAACTCACACTGCAAGACAATCTTTCGTGTGTAGTGCAACAGTTCTCAATCGTTGCAGGAGTTAGTGATACAAATAACACTTTCTCATTTCCATGCAACTTGGGACGCCAAATTGCCGAATTCAATTACTACTGCACAAATGCAGATGGAACCTACACGCCGGTTTATCCTCAAGTCTCCTGGAATTTCATCAGTGGCAAAGTGGTCATCAATGGAATTAAAGGTCTAACGACTGGCAAAAAATACAACTTCGTAGTAACGGTGAAATAAATGTGGCTCGATAAAGACAACAATGAAGACCCGTACAATCGTGGCAACGTCTCTGGTAAATCAGTAAGCCAACCTAATGTTGGAGCTGGTGCTGGAGGGGGTGCGCCTGTAGGAGCTGGTGAAGGTAACCAGACCAACCCGACGCCTTCCAATACAACTCCGTCTACTCCCACTGCTCCTCAGCAGAAAGTGGCTACGGTGCAGGACTATCTTGGTGCCAACAAAGCCCAAGGCAATCAACTTGGACAAACCTTTCAGACCAACTTAAACAATGTTGGCCAGAAAGATACCAATGCTATTGATACGGCTGCAAGCAATGTCACCAAGCAGGCCAAAGACGCGACTGTTGCCTATGACCCGAATTTGGTTAGTAAGGCGTACAACGATCCTACTTCCGTGGCCAATGATCCGAACCAACTTCAATCTTTCTTGGGTCAGTGGAATGCCTCTTATACCGGTCCTCAAAATTTTGAAGGTACGGACGACTACACTGCTGCCAATAAAGCGGCTACTGACGCCCAAACCAAAGCAACGGAAGTTTCCGATGCTGGTGGACGTAAACAATTGCTCCAAGATGACTATGGTGTGTATGGAGATGGAAACAAAGGACTCGATCAGACCCTTCTCCAGAACTCAGACAACTTCGGTCAGGTTCTCGACACTGGCAAGCAGTTAGCTTCTCTTCCCGATTACCTGACGAGCAAAGCGGCTGACGTTAATGCTGCTACGACCAAAGCGGCCAACGATACGGCTGCGACCAAGACGAACACTCAGGGAATGTTCCAAAACTCCCAGACTGACTTCCAGAACCAATTAAGCAATGAAGTGAATGCAGCTAAAGCTCCAGCGACAGATGCAGCGACGAAATTTCAGCAGGACTTTGCATCGGGTGATCCGGCAAAAGTCATTGCGGACATCAAGCAAGTCAATCCGAACATTGATGACGCTACATTGCAATCCTACCTGACGGCCATGAATACTCAGAGTGGTAAACCGACCGATTTGGGTCAGTTCTACAACTTCAATCCGAACGTGGCCATCACCAAAGACAATGCAGCCTCGGCTGACGACTATGCTCGAGCGGCGGCTTTGCAGAAGTTGACGGGTGTTGATTACACAGGCATCTTGAACCCTGCCAATGCTTCTCAAGCTGGTACGGCTCCGAATGCAACGACTGGTATCAATCCGTCCAACGTCATTGACTATTTGAAGAACAAGTACGACACGGCTGTGCTGGGAAGTGGTTCTTACATCCCCGGTCAGACGGCGAAAACTGGAGTTCCTGGAATTCCCGATACGCCTGCTACCGGCCCTGCCATCAAGTCTCAATTGGGTATCCCTGGTCTGGACCAAGTGTCAATTCCGTCCAATGCAACTCCTCAGACAATTCAGACATTGAACAGCGTCTTCAATTCTGGACTCAACGGTGCTGGTACTTACCACGAAGGTGCACTTTACGACATCACGGCTCGAGTGCAGCAGCTTCAAGGTTTGGTTAAGAACGGACAGATCAGCCAAGACGACTACAACAAATACGTCCAACCTATTCTGGGCATGGTTAACAGCTACGGAAGTGGTGCGACGGGTACGGCACTCTCGGTCTACAACAAAGCAAAGCAATACTTTCACAATACAACTGGATTATAAACAGAGGTTATCACAATGGGAATGTTTTCATCTTTATTCGGCTCTTCAGGGTCAGACAAAGCAGACAAGATGCGTCAGGCGGCGATTGATGCGTTCAACGCCGTCAAAACGCCTGATCTTGCGTCTTTGCAAGTCCAACTACAGAACTCTGTGTTGGCAGGGAAGATTACGCCCGAACAGGCTGAAACAACTCTTCTCAATTCCAATGCTTTCAACCAAATTAAGAACGATCCGTCCTTGGTTGGTGCTCAGAAACAAGCTCTCCAGTCCCTTCAGGATACGGCAAGTGCTGGTGGTCTTACCGCTGTTGACAAAGCACAGCTTCAAGACATCACTGACACCCAAAATCAAGAGAATAAGTCTTCGAGTGACGCGATTATTGCCAATGCTCGGGCTCGTGGAGTTGGTAACTCGAACTTGTCAGCGGTACAGCGTCTTATCTCCCAACAGGGCTCTGCTGATCGTGCAGCCAATTCAGGTCTTGGTGTAGCGGCTCAGGCTCAAGCTCGTGCTCTTCAAGCTTTGACGGCTGCTGGTACTCAAGCTACCCAAATGCGTGGTGAAGACCAATCCGAACAGCAGGCAAAAGCCACTGCTCAAAATGCAATCGATCAATTCAACGCGACGAACCAGAATGCGACGAACAAAACCAATGTGCAAAATGACTTGACTGCTCAGCAGAACAACGTAGCCAATGCACAGCATGTCAATGATGAAAATACGGCCACTCAGAATGCGGCCACGATTAACAACGCCAATGCAAACCAGACTGTCTTCAATGACAACATGGCCAAAGCCAATGGTATTGCCGGTGTGGACAATCAGTGGGCTGCTCAGGCCAATAAAGATGCTGCTACGGACAAAGCTGGTGACGCCTCCCTCACGGCTGGCCTCGTACAAGCTGGTGGATCTGCCCTTGCCGGTCCCATTGGTGGTGCAGCAGCGGGTAGTGCTACTTCGGGAATGGAAGAGTCAGCTCCGGCTGGCTACAACCCGAAAATGGCTCCCAACCAAAATGCTGTCCTTGGATATTCAGACGGTGGAGTTGTGAAAGATACAAATGTCTCTAATCCTCACGCTGGTCTGGAAGATGAGTACAACAAATTCGTGCAAAATTTCTGCAATGGTGGAACGATCAATATGGCTGATGGTGGAAAAGTCCATATCAAAGCTCCTGTGAAAGTTCCAGGTAAAGCTCCGGTCGCTGGTGATTCTCCGGCCAATGATGTTGTGGATGCAAAGCTTAGCCCCGGTGAAGTTGTTGTCCCACGTAGTCAAGTTGCACAAGTTGAACAAAAAACTGGCACTCCCTTGGTTGAAGCACTGAAACGTCTTTCCCAACCCCCACAAGTCGGCTCGGCACGAGGTTAATTAAATGTCTGCTCTCGATACTATCTTTAACATTCTCAAAGGTGCTCATCCTGATGCTTCGGATGAAGACATCAAATCATACATTGATTCAGCGAAAGCTTCCCCGGATCAGCTCTCGGCTGCTGCCTCACCGTTCGATGTCGGTGGGACTGGTACTGCCAAAATTCCGTTGCAGGCTACTGCTACGCCTCCGGCTGCTCCTGCACCCACGGCACCGGCCTCAGCTCCTCAGCCTGACCTGACGTTATCTTCCCCGCCTGATATGTCGCTGAAATTTCCTGATGCGAATTCAGTTAAATCAAGTTTTGACGTGAATACTTCAGATAACACCGTGACCCAAAATGGTTCGGCTCCGTCTGTGACTTCTCAGCCAAATAACGTACCTCCTCCGGTTACTCCTGACCCGGAAACCCCTCCGCAAGCCAAAGCCCCTACTTCCGACGATACTGATGACTCGGATGAAGCTGCTGCTGCGGCCAGTGTTTCTGGTGGTTCGGGTAAAAGTGGAGATGCACTGAAAGCTGCCCTGACTCCTCCGGCCAAAAGCTCGGATGCGGATGCTGCCTTCCAAGCTCAAGAAGCTCGTAAGAAAGCTCTCGGTGCAATTCCGGTTACCATCAATCGAATTGGTGACGCTCTCGGAAATGCTGCCAAAGCTGTTGGTGGATCGGCCAATACGAACACTGGTGATGAAGAACAAGCTCGATTGGACACCACTCTGGCCAATGACAAGAAATTGTTTGAAGAGAAAGAGAGAAAAGATCCGAATTCGGATGTCTCCAAGCACTACCAAAAAGTTCTCGGCCTGATGTTGGGCGACCATGCGAAAGATATGGACGTTTCCAAGATGAGTGCGGAAAATATCGCCTCCACTCTGCCTGAAGTTGAGAAGTACATGCAGAAAGAGTTGGGTATGGCCCAAGTGAAGTCAAATAAAGACCTTCAAATGGCCATGCACGAACAAGGCCGTCAAGACAAATTAGAAAAAGATGCTCGAGAGTGGGTAGACAACCTCTCCAAAGCTCGTAACGGTGAAATCGGGGTACAGAATGCGAAAGTAGACCAAGCTCGCCATTTGCTCCAGGTTTACAAACAAGCTGAAGAGAGTGGACAGCCCATCTCGAACTCCCAGTACGGAGAACTCGCAATCGGTGCTGCTAACTTGGTTGCCGGTGGAGCGAACAATGTCTCTGACCATACGAAGCAGATGATTATGCAATCAACGGCCAAGGGTGACATCAACAAAGCCCTGACCTATGCTGGCCTCGATCCGTCTACGCTCGGTGGTTCAACGAATTCAGTTCTTCAGAACCTCAAGCACTTGATTATCCGTCAAGGACAAGAAGCTGAGACACAACGTGACAAGTTTATCAGCGACCAAAAGAAATTTATTCCTTCTGGTTTAGATCCGGCTAAAGCTCAGAAATTGGTTGATGCCAATTTCGGTAATAGCATCAAAGACTTGCTACCTCAGCCCAAAGCTGCCAATCCCGCTGTACCCGTCGTCACTGACCAAGCAACTTACGACCGTTTACCGTCTGGTGCTTCTTACCAAGATGCAAACGGCAAAACCTACAGGAAGAAATAATTATGGCGTGGACTCCTCCGCAAGACGAACTTGTAGCTTCTACCCCTCCGGCTGTAAAGTCCGGTAATTGGACGCCTCCCACCGAGGAAGCCCTTGGTGCGCCCGATGACAGTGATCCGGGAGCACTTGAGTCAGGTGCACTTGGTTTGATGTCAGGTATTCCTTTGGCTGAAACTGCAACGGCTGGCGTAAAGTCAGCTCTTGGAGACAAGACTTATGAAGAAGAGCATAAACATTTGGAAGACCTTAAAGACAAGGCGTGGGAAAAGCATCCTGTTGCTTATGGCGCTGGGAAAGGCACTGGCATTGTGGGCAGTACTCTTCTGGCACCTGAGTCTGCTGCTGGTCGCATTGCTCTGGCTGCTGGTATGGGGGCTGGTTCTGGTATCGACGCGGCTGACAAAGTTTCTGATATTCCTATGGATGCTGTCAAGGGAGCCGGAGAAGGTGCGGCCCTTGGATCGGTAGGAGAGGGTGTTGGTCAACTTGTCTCGAAAGTGTTGCCTAAAGCTGCAAAAGGCGCTGTCTCGAGCTTGGCTGGTGGACCGAAGAATGTTGAAACATATTTATCAAACCCCGAAGGTGTCAATAACGCCTTGGGTAAGACGGCGGCTGCTGAAAAGTTAGCTGACCATGCGAATGACCTGGGAATTGCTTCGGGTCACTTGAGCGAAGATGCTCTGTCCAAGCTCCGTCCTGACGTTGCTCCTATTTCGATGCCGGTTAAAAATCCGAACTCGATGGTTGGTGGAACAGTTGGAGAAGATACGCTTTCTCCTCTCTTTGCGCCAGCGGAAAGTGCATTAACGGTGGATGGTACGGCTGTTGGACAGGCACAGAAAAATGCTTTGAATGCTCTTCAAGGTTACAAAGATGCTTTGAGTCAAATTGCGGAAAAGAACGGTGGGAAAATTCCTGAAACTGCTCTTGGAAGCATTGTGCGTCACATGCAGAGTGATGTGAATTGGAATGTTGACGACAAAGTTGTGAACTCGGCCAAGAAACAGTTTGAAGGTACGATTAACGACCTCCTGAAGAAGTCCAACCCGGAGTATGGGCAAGCA
>Ga0070741_10013471_pt1 | contig 14428 bp, 10 predicted proteins | sample Coa_R1_4_FD_66440 | JGI IMG/M metagenome (GOLD analysis project Ga0070741, IMG submission 66440) | Surface soil microbial communities from Centralia Pennsylvania, which are recovering from an underground coalmine fire - Coalmine... | ecosystem: Environmental > Terrestrial > Soil > Unclassified ...
TGCACGCGTGTATCAATTGCTCCAGGCTGCTGGCGGCCCGCTCTCGAATGCAGACCTAACCCGGCTTAATCTCGCCGCAAAGCTCAGCGATGGGCAAGAGGTCGATGTTACCACCATCGGAGAGGCACCACCTGATACAGGCAGCGGCACTCCAACATCAGTAACGGGAGGTGATACAGGTCCACTTGTGAATATCAATACTGCCAGCGCGACAGAGCTACAGCAGGGCTTGCATATCAGCAGCACAACCGCGAAAAACATTGTGAGCTATCGCACCCAGCACGGACAATTCTCTTCGGTGACAGAGTTATTACAGGTTGTAAGTAAGACGATCTATAATCGTATCAAGAATCAGGTAACCGTTTGAGCATAATCTGGTATAATAATAATCGCTCCAAATAATCTTGGAGCCGCAGATTGATCGTCGAGAAAATGGTGAGATCGAGACATGACCATTCCAAGTGGGATAGTTAGCATCTTTGATATAGTGATCTGGATTGCGTGTATACTGCTCGGTATGGGCGTAGGCTCAGTAGTGGGAAGATACGCAGGTGTATTTCTGGGCTGGATGATCGCCAATTCGTTGGATGCAAGCCTGAGTACAGGCGGACGTATTGGCAAGCGAGCGGGGGTATTTATTGGGGTGGCTATGGGCGTTGGCCTGGGCATCTACGGAGCTCTGTATACAACAATGCAGGTAATACATCATTAGGGACAATACTGAACACTATTAACTATTATGGAACAGCACCTTACTAATGTAATTAAGTTGCTATTCTATATATTATTGTGTGCTTATGTGGCGGAGGGGGATAAACAGCAATGGGCTCAGATGGAACGATACTGGGACTTAGCATACGTGGAATGACGCTTGTTGCTGTAGTAAGTGCCTGGATAGGCGGTATTCTACTTGTTGATTCGCTGAAACCTCCTTCCCTCGCTGCTCCGATTGGCATAATCATCGCATGTATCCTCATCGTTCTCCTCTGGCAGGATAAGCAGGGACGTTTCATCATGATCCTCTTGCTGTGTGTCTGCCTTGGGGCTGCACGCTATATGCAGGTATCGCCGGACTATGATCCTCAAGCAATTAAGAAATTCATCAGCTCTGATGTAATCAGGATACGGGGCACAGTATCCGACGAACCAAAACTGGTAGGCTGCAAAGGAACCACGCGCGAATTGATCATAACTGCAAGCAGCATCAGCCAGGACAACGGAGCCTTCTGGCAGGATGCCCACGGATCACTTGAGGTTCTAACCCTTGGAACGACTATCGACGACCCTTACGGGGCCAATTATGGCGATGGCGTCGAATTAAGCGGAAAGCTCCAATCTCCTACAATGAGTTCTCCATGCGGAAATCTCCAGTCATCTACAACAAGTCCCCCTGGCATCTTTGCAACTATGGCATTTCCACGTGTTACGGTCAGGCGCTCGGAAGAGAACCTCTTTAGCAACATACTGGCATTTTTCTATCACTTACGAGTCACGCTGGCCAGTACTATCGCCCGTGCTCTCCCCGAACCAGAAGCGGCACTGCTCATCGCTATCGTGCTCGGCCTGCGCACTCCAGATCTCAACTCTCTCCCGCCCGGATTGCATATTCCAACTATCAATTCTCTTGTAACAGCCTTCAATGACATTGGCCTCGCACACCTGATTGCTCCTTCGGGTTTCAAGGTGACTATTCTGGCAGGGCTGATTACCGCCAGTACAAGATGGCTATACGAAAACAAGAAGACGCAGGACAAATATCTCCTGTCAACACAAAAGCATAGTAATTGGCGGCATCAGGTGACGACCATGTTGGTAGTAGGAAGCATTGCCGCTTATACCCTTCTCTGCGGCGCGGGACCAGCAGCTATACGAGCAGGCATAATGGGCATATTGCTGGTGATCGCACCACGCATAGGCCGCACGTATAATGTTTATACAGCGCTTGCCGCCGCAGCCCTCTTGATGAGCCTTATCGATCCATTTATTATTTGGGACGCAGGCTTTCTACTATCATTTTTAGGGACATTAGGCATTGTCTTGCTTACTCCTTTCTTTCAACGCCTGCTGCACTTTATGGAATCTCTCCCGCTTGGAGGCTATATTGCGGAAACCATCGCAGTTACCCTGGCGGCCCAGGTAGCAACCTGGCCTATCCTCTTTATATTTTTTAATCAGAAACCTTCTCTTGCAACGCTTCTCGCCAATATTTTGACTGTCCCATTGCTAGGCACATTGATTATGCTGGGTATGCTTATCTGTGCTACAGGAATGCTGTTTGCTCCAATTGCAATGCTCTGTGGTTGGGTGGTTTACCCTTTGTTGCAGTACGTCGACATTGCTGTAATATGGTGCTTGCCACTGCTCCCCCTAGCGCTGTCAGTCGAAGTTGATAGTACCAGAGCATGGGCATACTATATATTGCTAGCAATTGTATTGACTCTGCTCTATCAAAGGTGGCCTTCCTATTTCCAGCGGCCACAAATGCATACACCGGAACAACTACAGCAGAAACAACGATTACGTCGCATCTGGAATCTCTTACGATTAGGAGTCGCTCTGCTTGCCGTTGTAGTAACAGGGTTTTCGGAGTTGACGGCGCAGCCAGCAGCTGTGTTAACTATCACCTTCCTCAACGTTGGTCCGGCAGGCCTGCCGTCTCAGGGAGAGGCGATTCTGATCCGCACGCCCGATGGCAAGACGGTACTTGTCGATGGTGGCCTGGATGCTATCTCATTGGCACAGGCTCTGGATAGCCGTTTGCCATCGTGGCAGCACTCTCTCGATGCCCTTTTGCTGACCTCTCCACGTTCTGATCATATCACCGCCACACAGGATATCCTTGGCCGTTATACCATTGGCACAATTCTCGACGCTGGTATGGCGCATCCCAATACAACCTATGCTCACTGGAGACGTACTATAAACGAACGTGGCTTCCGGTATGCAACTCTTGCGCAGGGAAACACTGTTTCCATAGGAACAGACGTGACGCTTCAAGTATTGTGGCCGAGGTCTCAATTGCATAGTGGCAGCAATGAAGTGCTCGATAATGGGTTGATTGTACGCCTCGTAGCTCCTGGCTTACGTATGTTACTGTTGGGTGCCGCCGCACAAAGTTCTTATGCGCTCTCAGGTCTGCTGAATGATTTCAGTTCCAACTCTCTCCAGTCCGAAATCGTACAAATGGTAGGAGAGACAAACAAAGCGTTTCCAACCAGATTAGAGGACGTATTGCAGGAGGTTCATCCTTCATTGCTGGTAGTCACTCCGGGAGCATTAAGTGCAACACAGCGTAAGGCCACCACACCTTCCGCACTTGTACCAGCCACACTCCTACCATCGGGAAACTGGCAAACGCTGCAAACGGCCCAGATGGGAACAGTCGAGATTATCAGTAGCAATACGGGTTGGAACATGAAAATACTGTAATCAAAAAAGGCCAATATCGTGATACATATAGAATATACTACGATATCAGGCATTTAACATAGAGAGATTTATCCATAAGAAAGACCTGGCACATTATGCTTTGCGAACGTTGTGGGAATGAGATCACGGACAATACGACAATTTGCCCTCAGTGTGGGACACAGAACAGACGGGCAAGGGCTAGTGCTCAGCCGCCTACCTCGTATGGTCACTTCCCGGAAAGCGGTTTTGGGACGATGGCACCGGACCAGCAGAATTATCCTCCATATTCACCACAAGCAGGTATACCCCCTGTTCCACAAAAGATCAGCTATATACCTGGCTCTCTACCTAACCCTCTTTCTTACAGCACGATTCCACAGTACCCTCCAGGCGTTATGGTCCAGTCAACTATGACCCATTTGACAGCCACCACTCAAAACACAAGCGGTCTGACCATTGAGATCATCTTTTCGCTTATTGGCATCTTTGGCCTGGGCTGGCTGATGGCAGGAGAAGTAGCTGCGGGCGTGATTCTCCTCGTATGTAGTGTGCTTATCTACTGGCCGATCATAATTCTGGGGACAGTCTTTACAGATGGCTTTGGCTTGATTTGTCTTGGCCCGCTCGCCATTGGATCTATTATACTCAACGCTGTTCTGCTCAATGGTGTTCTCAAGCGCAAGGCGACACGCTTTATTGTGATGCAATCTCACCAACCCCCACATCTGCCCATTCCACCGCAGCCACAATAAATTACGAGGCACCTCGATTTTTGAACGCCCATTTCGGATGATTGTTTCCCGCCTGTGGCGGAGGTGCACAAGAAAAGAAAATTTTCCCTCAAAAACTGTCGGAGACAGTTTTTGAGGGAAAATTTTCTTTTCTTGTGCACCTCCGCCACAGATGTATGATCGAAAACTGGGTATGACGCATGCTCATTTAGGAAAGGCCAGACGACGATATTTTTCTTTGGATTCTAACCAGGCTTCGTCGGAGAGACCGAGTTTCTCGCGCAATGAGTCGAATGAGACACCCGCCTGGAGTTGCCGAACGGCAAAAGTATCACGCAGCAGTTGCAATGTAACACGCTTCTTGATATCCGCCTCTTTGACCGCTTTGGCAAGAATATAGTTTAAGTTGCGATCAGTGCAGGAGAATACACTATCAGTGACATGATACTGTTTCTGATATTCCTCGAAAATAGTCGTAAATGCGGCAGGCAGGGCCAAACGCCGCTCACGATGCTGCTTGCCCGTCGAAGCAGCAAAATGCACCGTCACAAGGGGAACTTGCGGATCAGAAAGATCGACATGGTGCGCTTTCAAACCCATCACCTCTTCTTTTTTCAGTCCTGCATGCAGAACAAGATAGATAAGGCAATGGCAACGCGAATCTGCAGATGCCGCATTGAGCAAGCGTTCGATCTCATCGGCAAACAATAACTGAGGGAGGGGTGGCAGAGGACGTTCCAGCGTCAGACTGGCTGAAGGGTCTTCCTTGATCACCTGTTCACGAGCTAACCAGGAAAAGAAGTTTTTGAGGAAAGTCACCCGGCGAGCCATCGTCTTAGGTGCAGGCATCTGACCCTGTGCGCCAAACTTCAGCTTCATCAACCAATCAGTCAAGCGTTCCTTCGTGATACGTCCTACAGGAGTATCCTGGCCGACAAAGTCGCTAAACATTTTGAGATCTGAGAGGAAGCAAGTCACCGTGTAGTTCGATTTCCCTCTCAGCATCAATTCCTGTCGATAAGGGATAGCACACGCAGCCAGACTGGATTGATCGGTGAGCGGATTGGTGCGTATCAGCGGAGGATAAGGCATCTCCTCCGGATTCGGAGGTTCCGCAATAACAGTAGGAGCACCAAAGAGGCTCGATTGCAAGACTGTACTATCTTCAGTAAGAACCGGTTCAGGCTGCTTTCCCTGCTCAGAGTCCTTCTGCATGTATTGCTCCTTAAAGTAAGTATATACAAAACCGACAGCCCAACGTAGCAGGACCTCACGATCTATAAAGGGAGCGCCACGTTGTACTCTTGTTTTTCATTATAGCAGAATCGGAGGAGCAGGTACAGATGGAGACGACGCTCGTGCGGCAACGCACTGACAAACAAGAGATCTTTTCTCTCCAGACGAAAGTTGGAGAGAAAAGATCTCCTGTTTGTCAGTGCGTTGCCGCACGAGATTGTATATAAAAAAACCTGGTCTACTCTTCCTCGTCCAGGTCTTCGAGTCCCCAATCATCATCGTCTACCTCATCCACAACATCCTCCTCATACTCTTCCTCCTCTTCCTCCTCATACTCGCTCCAATAAGAGTAGCTAGGCGAATACGCTTCTCTGCGTATTTTAATGGTAGGATGAACCACAGGAAAAGGCCGCAATCCTCCTGGAAACTCCGGGCCATCCATCTCAGTTTCGAGAGCAGGAACGCCTTCACGCACCAGCACTTCTTCACCCATTGCAACCGACTCAAACCCCAACCGTCGCAGATCCATCACCATTCCCGGCCAGATATGCTCTGCAGCAATTGCCCACCATTCGCGTCCCATGTAGCGTACTGGTCGAACACGTAAAGGTCGGTTGAGATCGCCCAGGGTAGCCAATAACGATGTTTGTTTGCGTTCGGCTTTTTTCACGATGATAAACCGTCCCTTCTATATTAAGACATCCTACACAGGACTGGCGTGCCGGGTCTCTGTTCACGAAATGAAAGTTTTCTTACAATTCTCTTCTTTTGCAGATAGCCCAGAACGGAAATCTATCCTGTACTTATACCATACCACATAACCCAGACCATTGCCAGTGTGTAATTATCACCTACTTTGTAGTAGTATGATAACGATTGCTACATAAGGATACAGCAACCAGGCAACACAACGATTTGCGCCTCAAGCGCCAGCGATTCATTTCACAACAAACTCTTTATTTGCTACTAACAAATCACTCGGTTCCCAGAAAGCACATTAAGAGCCGCACCACCTTGATTTCTTTGCAGTCTTCTGCTACTATATTTATATGAAATATAGTGATTATACTTATTCCATAGAGGAATGTATTGATCTGTGTAACTGCTCAGATCTCCCCGCGTAGCGATTTCTCTTGCTATTCTTAACTAGTAGAATTCACCCTCCAATTCGCTAGATCGTAACATAACTGCAAGAGGTGTCGCTACGCGGGGGGATGCTTTGAAGCTGAGGAGTTACTGTTATGCACAGGTTGACAGAAGCAGGTGTTGCGCGTGTCGTGCCTATTGAGCAAACGTGTGTCCAGCCTCATCCCCTTGTCATTTTCTCACACAATGAGGAGGTCTTGATGCCAATCCATCAATCCTACCTGGTCTGCGCGACTCCGCGCAGTGGAAGCACGCTCTTTTGTGAAGCATTATCCGCGACGGCTATCGCGGGCTATCCAAAAGAGTACTTTGAAGCATTAAAGGAGACTGGACTCCCCAGGCAACCCCAACAATACTTTAGCACTCTGGCCGATTCCGCGAGTACAGAATATCAGGAAATTCTGGACCTTCTCGGCAATCCCCCTCTCGATCAAGACACAGCCGTGTTAAAGCAATGGAGAGGACGCGCCTATGCAAACTACCTTGGTCAGGTGCTTGAGCAAGGCACAACCCCCAACGGCGTCTTTGCCACAAAAATGATGTGGGGCTACTTCGCCGATTTTGTTAGTCTGGCGCGACAAATTCCTACATATCAAGGCATGGATGTCTGTGATCTGGTGGCAAACATCTTTCCCAACGTGCGCTACATCTGGGTCACACGACAGAATAAGGAGGGGCAGGCTATCTCGCTCTGGAAGGCTATCCAGACACAGCATTGGCGCAAAGACAGCGGTCCCTTTGCCAGAAATGGTTCATCGACAAGGAAGAAGGAACTGGTTTTCCATTTTGGCGCTATCTCCCACCTGGAGCAACAAATTCTGGCCAATGAAGCGGCCTGGCAACAATACTTCAAAGCAGCAAATATTCAACCGCTTGTGATTGTCTACGAGGATTTGATCAGAGACTATGAGGTCACTTTACAAAAAGCGCTCCATTATCTGGCGATTCCACTTCCCAAAGATCTGGTATTAACCAGACCGCGCATGGAGCGGCAATCCGATACCCACTCGCAGGAATGGGTTCAACGCTACCGGCAATTGAAGCAACAGGCAGGAGAAACCACTCCTGGAAACACGGCTTCCTTGAGAAAATAGATCTGGCAACAAGATCTGGCAAATAGGTCTTGGCAAGTACAGTATACTATAGCGTATAGATACATTTGCGCGTGGGCATCCTCCTGATATACAGAGCCGGAGGGTGACCCACGCTCATGCATTTTTTCATGCGTTTTTCGTGTTACTCAAGTAGTAGTTGCGTTTTCGGCTAGTTTTAAGGAATCACTGTTATGTCTCAAAACTTTCCAAATATCCTTTATATTCATTCACACGATACAGGACGCTACGTTCAGCCGTATGGATATGCTGTTCCAACGCCCAATATCCAACGACTGGCAGAACAAGGTATCTTATTCCGACAGGCATTCTGTGCTGCGCCAACCTGCTCCGCCAGTCGCGCCTGCCTGCTCACCGGTCAGTACGCTCATAGTAATGGTATGTTAGGGCTGGCTCATCGTGGCTTTTCGCTGCGTGATTACCATCAACACATCGTGCACACGCTCAATCAGGCAGGATATTACTCTGTGTTGATTGGCGAACAACACGTGAGCAAAGAACCTGATCGTATCGGCTATGACCGCGTGTTTAAGATAGAATCACACCATGCCGATGTTGTGGCTCCCATTGCCAGAGACCTGCTCAAACAAATGCCCTCACAGCCGTTTTTCTTTTCTGTCGGCTTCGCTGAAACACACCGCGACTTTCCTGACGATCCGTCGGAGCGAGATACCAAATACTGTTTACCCCCGCCAAATTTGCCCGATACACCTGAAACACGGCGCGATATGGCCGCATTCAAAGCCAGCGCATGGTCTTTAGATCGCGGTATCGGTATGGTGCTTGATGCCCTCGAAGAACTTGGACTAGCCGATACAACCCTGGTTATCTGTACAACCGATCATGGCATCGCATTCCCAGGTGCAAAAGCCACACTCAGCGATAGAGGTTTGGGCGTGATGCTGATTATGCGCGGACCAGGCGGCTTCTCCGGCGGACAGGCGCTTGATGCAATGGTTTCGCATATCGACCTCTTCCCGACCATTTGTGATCTTCTGCGCATTCAACAACCAGCCTGGTTACAAGGAAAGTCGCTCATGCCATTGATTCGCCACGAGACAAACGAAATCCATGACGAGCTTTTCGCCGAGGCCACCTATCATGTTGCCTATGAGCCACAACGCGCAGTACGCACGAGCCGTTGGAAATATATTCGCCGTTTTGATGATCGCAATCGACCGGTTCTGGTAAACGTCGATGACAGCCCGAGTAAAGATGTCTGGATGCGCTATGGCTGGCACGATCGTCCGGTTGCTCAAGAGCAATTGTATGACCTGATCTTCGATCCCAACGAAGCCTGTAATCTGGCCACTGATCCATCAATGTCTAGCGTGCTCGAAGAGATGCGCAAACGCTTGACAGATTGGATGGTAGCAACAGATGATCCACTGCTTTATGGACCGGTCAGTCCTCCAAAGGGTGCTGAATTGAATGATCCCGATCAGTTATCACCCTCGGAGCCATCGTATATTGTGTAAAAGCAAGTTGTTTAAACAAACATCGCAACAGCCATTTCGCCCTTTGAGCGAAATGGCTGTTGCGATGTTTGTTTAAATGACGCGTCATTATTTGCGAGTAGCCATACACAATATACATCCAATGAGCGGAAAGATGAGTGCAATAAAAATAAAAGGTAATTCTTGTAATTGAAAAAAGTAGATCCCTGAATACGATAACAACCTTATATTACCATGATAAAACTGATAAGTTTGATAGAGATGCAGCGTATCATCTGTCGGGCTAAGAAGAGATAGCATGGCAGCCCCAAATGGCAAAATGCTGAAAAGCTGCCTCCATAGGGTTAGCTGTCTGATCCCTGCTATGAACAGGAAGATTACTGCCTCCGCAAATAGCACAAAGGCACAGATATAGATAACGGTAAACCACAGACTTAATGAGAAAAAAATGGACATGATAGTGCCTCCGTAAAAATAGTATACCATTTGGACGGCTCTTTGCCCATTAGAATTACAGGATTTTATATAACGAACAGAACAAGTAAAAGCTGTGCCTTTCACTGATGGAAAGGCACAGCTTTTACTTGTTCTGTTCGTTATATTTTCACTTGCCGTGGCATTTCTTGAATTTGCGTCCACTGCCACAGGGACAGGGATCATTACGGCCAGCTTGCTTGAAGCGGCGCAGCAGACCTTCCTCTTCTTGAGCAAGATAATACATGATGTTGGCAGGAGCGCGCTCAGCACGGAGTTCTTCCGCCATGAGGCGCATCGGTTTAGCGATATGCGTAAAGAAAGCTTTGTACCCCTCACAAAGATAGTTCAGGCCCGGCTCTCCATCGGGAGTGAGCAGAATACGATCTTTGGGGCAACCACCGTTACAGACAAAACGCACAGGGCATTCGCGGCAATAGCGCGGGAGGGTATCACGTTTGGCTTGCCCAAACTGCTGCTGCTCCGGCGAATTCACCATAGCCAGTAAGGGTCTTTGTCTCAGATTGCCCAGTTTGTAGCGCGGCTCAACATAGTGGTCACAGGAATAGACATCGCCATTGTGCTCCATTGCCAGAGCTTTCCCACAGGTCTCTTCAAACACACACAGTCCCGGCGATGCTCCGACCCAGGCCGCCAGCGCCACATCGAATATCTGTATGTAGACTCGTCCTACGTCGTGCCGCACCCATTCATCGAAGATCGCGATCAGGAAACTGCCGTATTGCTTCCCGCTGACAGAGCGTGGAGTTACCTGATCTCCTTCCTGAAAACCCGTCTGGTTATCGCGCTCGACTATAGGAATGAACTGCATAAACTGCGTGCCTACTTCGTCACGAAGAAAATGATACACCTCCAGGGGATGCGCGACATTGGCGGCATGCAGCGTTGTCAGGATATTGAACTCGACATGGTGCTTTTTGAGCAGCGCCAATGCGTCCATTACCCGATCAAAGGTCGCTTTTCCGCCCTTATCGACCCGGTAAGAGTCGTGCATTTCGCGTGGACCATCGAGACTGAGGCCAATTAAAAAATTGTGCTCGTGGAAGAAACTGCACCATTCGTCGTCCAGCAACGTCCCGTTGGTTTGCAATGTATTCTGGATACGCATGCCTGGTCGCAGGTACTTCTGCTGCAACTCAATTGCCAAGCGGAAGAAATCCAATCTCATCAGCGTTGGTTCACCACCCTGCCAGGCAAAAGTAACTTCAGATACAGCTTGCGCCTCGATATATTGACGTGTATACTCCTCCAGCAAGCTTTTCGCCATGCGAAAACGACTGCCCGGATAGAGTAATTCTTTGGAGAGATAGTAACAATAAGCACAATCAAGATTACAAATGGCACCACGAGGCTTGAGCATAACGTGAAAAGCCGATGGCGTAGTTGTTACCTCACCTCCACTTTGCATAATAGCTTCACTCATTACTAGATCACCACCTTATATCAGGAGATATGCCATGAATCATCACAAATTTTCGACCATTCGTTCAGCCTCACCGAATCCCCGCCTACGGCGGGGCACACGGGAAACATTATTTCTTTCACCAACTGTCTGACGGCAGTTGGTGAAAGAAATAATGTTTCCCGTGAAAGTATCCAGCTCATCTTTTATCTGTCTTCACCGATACAACGTCACATGTTTCTTGATAGAATGTTAGCAAGCGCTCTTTCAGAGTGGAGAGCACGCCCGCTAACGCGGGGTCGGCGATGCGATTATCAGTTTCTTCGGGATCGGTGCGCAGGTCATAGAGTTCGTCGGTCTCATAGAGCCGCCGGACGTACTTGTAATCTCTGGTGCGGCACATGACGGCCTTGCTATGCTCTGGGCCTTCGCGGCTTTGCAGGCTCAACCGGGGCCAGTACAGCCCGGTAGGAACCTGGTTACTTGCACTCTCTAACTCCATAGCGTGCGTTTCGCCGTGATTGCGCCCACCTTCGCAGAAGACGGCATCGCGTCCCTGCCCTGTATCATCAGATAGCAGCGGCAAGAGCGAACGTCCAAAATGGGTGTGTCGCACCGGGACGCCGGCCAGTTCCTCGATAGTTGCCGGTACGTCGATCAATTCAACTAGAGCATCGCGTATCCCTGGCTTGAGCGCAACAGAGGCGGGCGGCTTGATCAGCAACGGTACACGTGCCAGACAATCCTCAAAGGTATTTTGTGTCTTCTCGACCAGGCCATAATCACCAGTGAAATCACCATGATCTGAGAAAAAGAAAACCGCCGTGTCGTCGTAGATACCGGCCCCGCGCAAGGCATCTAACAGCAGCTTGAATTGATAATCGACGCGTGCACACATGCCATAGTATGTTGCGCGTAACTCGGTCCAGCGTCCTTCCGTCCAACCCTGCAACCCTTGCCGTTCGTAAATGCCCTTGAGGATCGCAGGCTTATCCCTCCAATCTTCGGGAGCGGGTATACGCTGCGGCAGCCTGGAGCGGTCTATCATGCTATACCAGGGATCTTCCACGCCATAGGGCGGATGCGGATAGAGTAAGGGCAGGTAGATACATAGAGGCCGATCAGGAGGTGCATGCTTGATCAGATCGATTGCACCCAGCACCATCGACCAGTCATGATCACGGTAATAGGGTTCAGTGGGGTCCTTCGCAACCCTACCAACATAGAAAGAGTAATAGGTATCGCTGCCCGGTGCGCCACGCCATACAGCTTCGGGGATACCTCCGTAGAAAGGCAGCGGAGGTGGATCTGGTCGATACTTCACATCACAATAGGCAGCGAAGCCATTTTGCGCAGGTACCACATCATTTTTACCACCCCACCAGACAAAATAGCCGTCGTCTTTCAAGGTTTTCAACAACATCGGCTCATCGGGTTGGAGCATGTAGAACATCGTGCGATGACCGCGCACATGTGGATACCAGCCGGTCATGAACGAGCAACGACTAGGCGTGCAAACGGGATTTTGGCAATATGCCTGGCGAAAAGAGACCGCATCTGTTTCTATCCATTGATCAAGCGTAGGCGTAACAGCCGCAGCATTCCCCATATGACCAAGTACATCACCGCGCCACTGATCCGGGTTAAAGATCACAATATGCGGTCGTTTTCCCATCAAAGCCTTTTCGCTTTCTAGACATTACAAAGGACAGCAGATTTTTCTTTGCTTTTACGATACCACGTTCTATATCGATTTTACAAGGCTGTAACGATAGTTACATAGAGAGGATATATGCGGCAAAGATGACCTTCCACGCTGCCCGAAGGTCATCTTTGCCGCATATATCCTCTCTATGAGCTATAATCTCATTGACAGCATACTGAAAACTATGCATACTGCATACAACCCTGCTATAATGCGTGGCGATATCAGGAGGTACAAGGCTCATGAAGTTGCCAAAAAAGACGTTTAAGGCCAATGTGATACCAGAAACTACTATTCGTCGCCTGCGCAGCACGCCGAGTTATTTTTTCCTCGTCTGGCGCTGGAGCACCTGGTTGTATGCGCTCATTATTATTATAGATACGCTAAACCATTATCCCCAAATACGAATTTATCAAACGATGTTTACTGCACTACTCGTAATTACATTCCTACAAACATTGATCGTGACACTCTACGCTCCCGTTTTTCAGATGTTCCTGCCACGCCTCCCGCGTCTACGATTGTCCCGTGCAACAGGGTCGCTCAAACAGATAAGAAGCGGCTCATACTACCCACTAGCGGAGGATGAAGAGCCCGATATCTTGACTCCATTGGCGCGTACGCGCAATCTCTACTGGGATATCGCCATCTATGGAGTAGATGTGCTTATTTGTGGCCTTGTGATGTATTATAGCGCGGGACCATATGTCCTACCATTTGGATATAGCTCACCATTTTATCGTTATGGCATGTCAACAGCGTTTGCAGCAGCACTCGCCTATCGCTATCGCGGGGGATTGATAGCAGCTCTTGGCTATGATCTCTTCTCCATACTCGGTATGTTCGTTCCTGCGCCGGGTGCCACGTTTCCCTACCCCCCAACATCTGTAGACATCGTAGGATCGCTCATCGATACGCCCCTCAGTGCCATTCTTGTAGCTTATATAGCAACCCTTCTGGCAAGCTACACACAAAGTAAGAGGCGGGAGCAAGATAATGCTCGCACTCGCAAATCGTTAATCCACGTGGGCGAGACGCTCATGAAAGGCACCACCAATAGACAGGAACTGCTACAACATAGTGTTGGACAGATTCGGCAGGGTGGACATTTTCATCGTCTGGTCATTGCTCTCGTCAACATCCCCAATAACGAGGCAGATAGCAAAGATATACATCCCACGATAAGTACCTGTGTAGAAGCCTCCTTGCCAGATAGCGAACTACCAGACAAAAGCATAGAATATATTAAGCAGATAATGCAATCAAAAGAGAAGCTGGTTACTTTCGAGCCAGTTACAGAGGACCCGCGCCACAAGGAAGGCATTGCTCGTTTCTACCTGCCGCTCTTTAAGGATGAACAGGTGCAGATGGTGCTGGGAGCCGAAAGCAGGCGAGAGACACCATTTGGTCAGCGGCAAGAGGAGTTTTTGACCATCGTAGGCGCACAATTATTAGTCGCGCTTGACAATATCCGTCTCACAGAACAGATGGTTCAGCTGGCGGAAGAGGCCGAACGCGGACGTATTGCCCGCGAGATCCATGATGGCATTGCCCAGCTTACCTATATGCTGAGCCTCAATGCCGAGACCTGCGCAGCACAGGCTCAACGCATCGCCGAAGCATCCGAGGAAGATGCCGAACTGATCACGCCTCTGGCGCGGCGGCTGGACAAGCTGGTCACGGTCTCCAAACAAGCGCTCTGGGAGACGCGTAACTACATGTTCTCGCTCAAG
>Ga0070741_10013472_pt1 | contig 14423 bp, 15 predicted proteins | sample Coa_R1_4_FD_66440 | JGI IMG/M metagenome (GOLD analysis project Ga0070741, IMG submission 66440) | Surface soil microbial communities from Centralia Pennsylvania, which are recovering from an underground coalmine fire - Coalmine... | ecosystem: Environmental > Terrestrial > Soil > Unclassified ...
ACCGAGCTCGTGCTCGGCATCGCGGCCTGGAGCCTGACGGCCCGGCACGTCGGCCGCGTGCCCGTCCTGGCTCTCAGCTGGCGGGTGGTCGCGGCGGGACTCGTCATGGGCGCCGCCATCTTTCCCCTGAGCGGTCTCCAGGGTTTCATGGTGGCGATCCCGATCGCCGTCGGCGCCGTCGTGTACGTCGCTGCCGTCCTTCTGCTCCGCGCGCTGACGGGGCCCGAGATCGCGTGGGCGCGGCGCGCCCTGGCGGAAGCCCGATGACGACCGGCGACGGAAAGCCGGTCTATCTCAAGCCGCGCGGCGCGATCGAGCCCGTGCCCTGGGAGGAGATCGCGGTCGACGCCCCGGGCGTGGGCCCCCACACACTCCTCGGCGAGGCGCAGTTCGTGGCCCTCGACGTCGAGACCACCGGCAACGCCCCGTTCCTGGTCCTGGAGATCGGCGCCGAACGTTTCGAGCTGGCGCGGACGCTTTCGTTCTTCGACACTCTCGTCGACTGCCGCGCGCCCATCAATCCATACGCGAAGAAGCGGCACCAGATTGATCGCTCGATGCTGATCGGCGCCCCCGAGTTCAAAGACGCGCGGCGTGCCTTCCTCCATTTCTCGCGCGGTGCGGTGCTCGTCGAGCACAGCCATGACGCGTTCGACACCTGGCTTGTCGGCCGCGGCCTGGAGAGCCCGCTCGAGCACCCGATCATCGACACGACGGCCCTGGCGCGACAGGTGCTCGAGCTGCCGAAGGGTCAGACACCGGGGCTCGCGCGGCTGGTCGAAGAGCTCCAGCTCGACGTCATGCCGGCTCACGCCGCACTCGGCGACGCGCGGGCAACCGCGATGGTGTTTCGAGCCTTGATCGTTCGCGCCCAGGAGGCCCTCGGCTGGTCGACGGTCGGCGAGGTGCTCGAGGCGCTTCCGAGGCCCTCGATCGACCGGACCCGGCCTAGTCGAAGAGCGTCATCTGCAGGTCGGGCTCGGGGTGCTCCAGCCCAGACAGGCCAACCCCGATCAGGCGCACCGGCCTCGAGTCCGCGTGCGACTTCTCCAGCGCCGAGCGGGCAGCGCGGAAGATGGTCTCGACGTCGTCGGTCGGGCTCGTCCGGCTCACCTGGCGGCTCACAAGCCTGAAGTCGGGCAGCTTCAGCTTCACGTAGATCGTCCGCGCTCGCACGCCGTCGGTCTTCAATCGCTCGGTGACGCGGTCGGTGAGCGCGCGCAGCGCCACCTCGAGCTCGGCCCTGTCGCTCACGTCGGTGTCGAAGGTCGTCTCGGCGGAGATCGTCTTGGCCGGGCGGCTTCCGTCGACGGGAGTCCGGTCGCGGCCCTGCGCCAGGCGCTGCAGCACGGCGCCGTTCGTGCCCAGGGCCTGGACCAACCGCTGGGTCTCATAGGCCGCCAGCTCCCCGACGGTGCGGACGCCCATAGCGTGCAGTCGCTCTTCCGTTTTGGGGCCGAGCCCGGGGATGACGCCGATCGGCAGGGGGGCCAGGAAGTCGGCCTCTGTGTCGGGGGGCACGAGGACAAGGCCGTCCGGCTTCCGCGTCCCGCTCGCGACCTTGGCCACGAGCTTCGAGGTGGCCGCGCCCACGGAGGCCGTGAGCCCGACCTCGGTGTGGATCTGGAACTTGATCCGGCGCGCCACCTCCTCGGCGGTCGACGTCCCGTGTCGGGTGCGCGCCGTGACGTCCATGTACGCCTCGTCCAGGGCCACCCCCTCCACGAGCTCGGGTGAGGTGAAGCGCCTGAAGATCTGGTGCACGAGGCGGCTTGCCTCGCGGTAGCGAGCGCCGTCGGGCGCCACCACGGTGAGCTGCGGGCAGAGCTGCAGCGCCTCGTGGATCGGCATGGCCGATCGCACCCCGTAGCCGCGAGCCTCGTACGACGCACCCATCACGACCGCGCGCCTGGAGCGGCCGGCCACCGCGACCGGGATCCCGCGCAGCTTCGGGTCGTCGCGCTGGTGCACCGAGGTGTAAAAGGCGTCGAGGTCGACGTGAAGGATGGTGCGGGGCCAGTTGTCGGGTCGTGGCATCGGCGTGTGGGCGCCAGTCTGCCACAACAACTAGTGGTCTACGGCCGGTCTAGGGGCTCGGTGTAGAGGCGAGGGCCGCCGCCACGTTCGAGAAGACGTTGGTCATCTGGCTGCCCATCTCGTAAAGCATCAACATCGTGAACAGGACGACGAGCAGCAGGATGCCTCCGCCGGCCAGGATCGTGACGATCAGGGCGGTCCCGGTTCCGCCACCGCCGGTGGTCGGGGCCACTCCCTGAGCCGGCACCCAGCTCCGCCCATCCCAGCGCCAGAATCCGTCCGGCGACACGGCGGGTCGCCACTGCGTTCCGTCCGACCACCACATGCCGTCCGGTGAGAACCTCGGGCCGGCGGCCGCCGGGTCCGGCTGAATGCCTCCCACCTGCTGAACGATAATCCGGCAGGTGAAAGGCGTCATCCTGGCCGGAGGTACGGGAAGCCGGCTCCATCCGCTGACGCGGATCACCAACAAGCACCTTCTGCCGATCTACGACCGGCCGATGATCAGCTATGCGATCGAGGCGCTGGTCAGGGGAGGCGTCTCCGACATGATGCTAGTCACCGGTGGCACCCACGCAGGCGAGTTCCTTCGCCTGCTGGGCAACGGCGAAGAGTTCGGGATCCGCCGCCTTTTCTACGCCTACCAGGAGAAGCCAGGCGGGATCGCCGAGGCTCTGGGTCTCGCCGAACGTTTTGTCGGCCGCGAGCGATGCGTCGTGCTCCTCGGCGACAACATCTTCGAGATGTCGATCAGGCCCTCGGTCGAGGCTTTCGAGAAGCAGGATCGGGGCGCCCGGGTTGTGCTGACCAGGGAACGTGACGCCGAGCACCTACGCAACCTCGGCGTGGCCGCATTTGATGGCGACCGCCGGATTGAGCGAATCATCGAGAAGCCAAAGGCGCCGCCGAGCGACTATGCCGTCACCGGTGTCTATTTCTATGACAGGTCCGTCTGGGAGCTCATTCCGGATTTGAAGCCGTCCGGCCGCGGAGAGCTTGAGATAACCGACGTGAACAATTGGTATGTCGAGAACGGACTGATGGAATACGACATCGCGGAGGGATTCTGGGGCGACGCGGGGGAGTCGATGCCGGCTTATTACGCGGTGCAGGATTTCGTCAGGGCCAATCCGGTGAACCGCGAATCGTGAGCCCGAAGAGCGGCGCCATCGAAGGCGTGGTCCTCAAGGAGCTGACCACCTATGCGGATGAGCGAGGTTTCTTCCGCGAGGTGATCAGGGAGACGGACGAGTTCTTCGGGCACTTCGGCCAGTGGAGTCATTCCTTGCTGTACGCGGGCTCGGCCAAGGCGTGGCACATCCACCAGCGGCAGACGGACTGGTGGTACGTGATCGGTGCCCTCAAGGTCGCGCTTTACGACATGCGTGACGGGTCGCCCACGAAGGGCAACCTGATGGAGTTCCTGATGGGAGACGGGCATCCGGTCTGCCTGAAGATCCCGCCGGGCGTGGTGCACGGCTGCCGGGCGCTGGAGCGGACGCATCTCCTGTACGTCACGTCGAACGTCTACGCGCCGGACGATGAAGGCCGGCTCCCGCATGACGACCCCGGAATTGGCTACGACTGGACGGCCGGACCGCCGATCAAGTGACCGAGCGTGTCCTGAAGCGCCTCCTCGTGGCGGGCGCGGCCGGCTTCATCGGCTCGAATTTCGTGCGCATGCTCCGGCGTTCCCGGCCGGAGGTCGAGATCACGGTTCTCGACAAGCTCACCTACGCCGGAAACCTGGCCAACCTCAAGGAGATGGAGGGCCAGGCCGGATACCGCTTCGTGAAAGGTGACATCTGCGACTTCGAGCTGGTCGAGTCGCTGGCGCGACAGGTGGACGCCATAGTCAACTTCGCCGCGGAGACGCACGTGGATCGCTCGTTGATGGACCCATATCAGTTCATCGAGACCGACGTGCGCGGCACGGCGGTCCTGTGTGAGGCGGCACGAAAGCACGGCCATGAAGCTTTTCTGCTGGTCAGCACGGACGAGGTTTACGGCAACGTCGCCGAGGGTCGGTCGCTGGAGTCGGACGCATTCCGGCCTCGGAGCCCATACTCGGCGAGCAAGGCAGGGGGCGAGCACATCGCCCGGGCTTACGCCGAAAGCTTCGGACTACCGCTGTTGGTGACGCGGGGCTCCAACACTTACGGCCCCAACCAGTACCCCGAAAAGCTCATCCCCGTGCTCGTCACCAACGCGCTGGACGGAATGCCGCTGCCGCTGTACAACGACGGTTCGGCGGTGCGCGACTACGTCTTCGTCGAGGACCACTGCCAGGCCATCGACCTCGTGCTGCACCGCGCGCCGGCCGGCGAGTCGTACAACATCGGCACGGGGGTCGAATCCAGCGGGCTCAGCGTCGCGAAGGCGGTGCTCGAGATCATGGGCAAGCCGCAGAGCCTCATCGAGTTCGTCGCGGACCGCCCCGGTCACGATTACCGGTACGCGTTGGACATCTCGAAGATCACGCAGCTCGGCTGGGAGCCGCGGACGACTCTCGCCGAAGGGCTCGAACGGACAGTCCGCTGGTACCAGGAGAACGTCGACTGGTGGCGGCCGCTGAAGTCTGGCGAATACTGGGACTACTACCGGCGCAACTACCGGCCGCTCAAGACGACCTCGTAAACCTCGCCCCCAGGCCGCGCCAGTACCAGTGCATGTATCGCGGAAGCCACTGCCAGAGTTGGAAGCGGCTCTGTCCTGCGGTGCGGTCCCGCCAGGTGGTCGGTACTTCGGCGAGGCGCAAGCCGAGCCCGTACGCCTTGACCGTCAGCTCCAGGCCGAGCTCGAAACCACCAAGGGATTCGATCGTCACCTGGTTTAGCAGTCGCTTGGAATAGAGCCGGAAGTTGCTGGTGGCGTCATGAATGGGCAGACCGCCGAGCCAGTGCAGCGACAAACCGGCCGCTCGAGACATCGACCGTTTCAGAAGGGGCCCACCGAACTGCCGTCCGCCCCGCATGTAGCGTGAGCCGGCCACGACGTCCGCACCGTCGCGCGCAAGCGCGTACATCGCGTCCACGTCGGCAGGATCGTCCGAGCCGTCCCCCATCGTGATGAGCACGTGGGGCGCACGAGCAGCGCGCAGGCCCGACTTCATGGCGTTGATCACGCCACGCCCCAGCGTGTTGCGGTGCAGACGAACCTGGGGCAGCTCGGACTGGAGCCGCCTCACCACGGGCACGGTCGTGTCCTCGTCGAAGTCGTGCACGACAAGGATCTCGAGCGGACGGGTGATCGTCTTGTCGACAAGCCCGCGCAGCGTCGGGACGACGTTCTCGCCCTCGTTGTAGACCGGAACCACCACAGTAAGCGCCGGTGTGTCTTGGATCAGATGCGGTCCGCCACGATCTCTTCTTGGATCCAGGGGATGACCTCGTCGAGGACCACTTCGAGCGAGGTCGTGGCTTCGAAGCCGAGGACCTCGCGAGCTTTTCCGACATCCGGAACGCGCATCTGCACATCGTGCTCGTAAGGCGGGTCCGAGACGAGCCGCAGAGGTCTATCGGGCCCGTGCACCTTTCGCCACACGATCTCGGCGAGCTCGCGCACCGTGGTCGAGCGATCAGTCGACAGGTTGAAGTCCTCGTTCCTGGCTGCTTCCGACTCCATCGCCAGACGGATGCCGTGCGCCAGGTCGCCGCCGTAGGTGTAGTGCCGGACCTGGTTCCCGTCGCCAAGGATGTGAAGAGGATCCTGGCCTTTGAGCACCTTCTGGACGAGGTCCGGCACGACATGGCTCATCGCGAGCTTGACGTTGCCGCTCATCACGTCGTGGTCGCGAAGCGCACGCCGCTCGCCGATCCCGACGCAGTTGAAAGGGCGGACGATCGTGTATGGCAGGCCGTACTGCTCGTGAGCGCCGCGTGCGAAGTATTCGGCCGCAAGCTTCTGAAACCCGTAGGTGGAAACAGGAGGGGGAGAGGTGCGTACCGCGCCCTCCGGCGTCGGGAACACGGTGGCCGACTCGAAGACCATGCTGCTGGACAGCACCGTGATCTTCTGGAGTCGAGCAAGCCTGAACGCTCGCAGCGCAGCGTCGAATGTTGCGGCGCAGATGCGCTCGTTCTCGGCGAGCAGGTCGTACGCGAATTCGTGAAAGTAGGAGATGCCGCCGATCATCGCCGCGCCGGCCACGACGTGATCGCAGTCCATCGCAAGCTCGGCGAGCAGGTCGACGTCTTTCGCATCGCCCTCGACCAGCCTGTAGCGCGGATCGCCGTCGTATGCCCTTTTGACAGGGCCGTACTTGCTGAAGTTGTCGACTCCGACCACCTCATGCCCGGCCTGGAGCAGCTCGGCGACCAGGTAGCCGCAGATGAATCCGGCGGACCCCGTGACCAGGATCTTCATAGGCGAGCCGTCAAAGGCGGATCGGGCCGGTCGCGCCCCAGACGTCGACGATTTCGCGCCCGTCGAGCTCGAGCTGGCGATACGCCTTGTGGGGCGCGCCGATGATCAGCACGTCCGACTCCCGAAGCACGGTCTCAAGCGAATCGAACGTCGGGTCATGGATATATGGGTCTGTGCATATGACCCTCGCGCCTTTGAACTGGGCGAGCTTGCGCAGCTTGAAGCTGAGGGAGGCGCGGGGGTCGTCGGATTCGCTCTTGAACGCCATCCCGAGAATCCCGACCGTACGGCCGATCAGAGGTGCGCGTGAATTGAGCTTGTCGACGATGTAGCCGGGAAGTCCCTCGTTGACCTGCATGGCCGCCTGGCCCATCGGAAAGTGGTCTGGGGTGAACGCGGACAGCTGCATCGTGTCTTTCAACAGACAAGGGCCCGCCGCAAACCCCGGTCCTGGAAGATCGAGGGCGCGGGGATAGTCCTCGCGTATCGCGTTGAAAACATGGTCATAGTCGAGGCCCGCTCGGTTCACGATCTGGAAGAATTCGTTGGCGATCGCGAACTTCATGTAGCGCCAGGTGTTGGTGAGAAGCTTTGCGAGCTCCGCCTCCAGCGGGGTAGTACGGATAACAGAGACACCAAGCCTCCGGAAGAGGGTGCTGGCTCGTTCGAACGCAGAATCGGAGTTGGCACCGACAAGCTGCGGTAGTGTGCGCAATTCCTCCAGGGCGTGACCCTCGGCAATCCGTTCGGGGCAGAACGCGACGTCCGCCTCCACTCCGGCCGACCGCAGGCGTCTCTCCACGGCCTCGCTGGTCCCGGGAAACACGGTCGACCGTAGCACGACGAGGGATCCTCTTTTCAAATGGGGCGTCAGGTCGTCGAGGACCCGGTCGAAAATTCGCACCGAGGGATTCATGAACTCGTCGATCGGGGTTCCGATGACCAGGATGACGGTGTCGGTACGCTCAAGCATCACCGCCCGGCGGTCGAGCTCGAGCAGGCCGGTTGGCAGGAGCTTTTTGAGCAGCGCTTCGGCGCCGTTCTCGTAAAAGGGCACCTCGCCAGACCGCACCTGTGCGATCTTGCTGTCGTCGATGTCGTTGATGCCAACGCGAAAGCCGCAGTCGGCTAGCGACAGTGCGAGCGGCAGGCCCACGTGCCCGCAACCTCCGACGATGACCATATCGAGGGCGTCCATGGCGGCCAAATTATGATGACTGAACTGGTGGCTCCAACCTGGCTTTGAGCAAAGGGGCCGGTGTCTCCCGGGCCAAGAAACCCAAGCGCAGCGGACCCTCGGTCCTCCTCGACATGCGGCCGCTTCAGGGTCCGAGCGCCGGGCGTGGGGTCGGAACTTACGCGAAGGGCCTGCTCGCCGGCCTTGCCGAGATCGGCTTCGACACCAACGTCACGCTGCTCCTCGACGCCGGTCTCGACGCTCCCGATCTCCCTTCCGGTGGCTACGACGTCGCGCAAACACGCCACCGCTACCACGGCCAGCTGGCCGGCTACGAGGATGCCGCGGTGCTCGGTCTCGACCTCCGCAAGCTCAGGCCCGACGTGTACCACGCCATCAACCTCTGGCTGCCGGGGAGGCCGCCGTGTCCGGTGGTGGTCACGCTCCACGACCTGATCCCGTGGGCATGGGGCGGTCCGCGGATGATCGGCGAGCGGTTTCGCTACTGGCTCGGCAAGCGGACGCTGAAAAGCGCCGACATGGTGCTTGCCGTTTCGCAGGCCACCGCCGACGACGCCGTGAGGTTCGCGCGAGTGGAGCGCGATCGAATGTGGGTCGTGCCGGAGGCGGCGGCCGCGATCTACCGGCCGCAAGCGGGTGCGGCGGAGCGCGTCAGGGAGCGTTGGAACCTGGAACCCGGCTACCTGCTCTTCGTCGGCGCGCTCGACGCCCGCAAAGATCCAGCGGCCCTGCTCGCGGCCTGGAAGGCGGCCCAGGCGCAACGCCCTGGCGTCCGCCTGGTCATCGCGGGAGACCCCGGCCGCCAGGCACCGGCCCACATGCCCGGGACGACGATGGTCGGCCGGATCCCCGAATCCGAGCTGGCCGACCTGTACACCGCCGCCGGATGTTTCGTCTTCCCGAGCCGCTACGAGGGCTTCGGGCTTCCGTGCCTCGAGGCGATGGCCTGCGGCTGTCCGGTGGCCGCTTACCGCAACTCGAGCCTTCCCGAGGTGATCGATGGGGCCGGCACTCTCGTCGCCGACGGGGACGCGCGGGCGCTGGGGGTCGCCGCGGCCGAGATGCTTGCCGCGCCGGACAAGTGGCGCGAGATGGGACTCGCGCGAGCCCGGTTGTTCGACTGGGGCAAAGCGGCAAGCCGGACCGTTGAGGCCTACGAGGCGGTCGTGTCGCGCCTGAGATAATCCGCTAGCTGTGAGCAGAGTCGCCGTCGTGGGCGCGGGTTACGTCGGTCTCACGACCGCCGCCTGCCTTGCGGACCTTGGCAACGACGTGATCGTGGTCGATGTCAACCACGAGAAGATCGCGCAGCTCCAGAGCCGCCAGGTTCCGTTCTACGAGCCCGGTCTGAGCGAGCTGGTCGACCGCAATGCGCGGGCCGGGCGGCTCAAGTTCACGACCGACTACATGGACGCCATTCCCGGCGCCGAGTACGCGATCATCGCGGTGAGCACCCCGGAGGGAGAAGGAGGCGAGGCGGACCTCTCCTACGTGGAGTCGGCGGCCAGCTCGATCGCCGACGCGATGGACGGATCGCTCGTGGTCGTCAACAAGTCGACAGTGCCTCCGCTCACCGGCGACATGGTGGCCAGCGTGATCAAGAAGCGGAACTCGACCCACGAGGTGTCGGTCGTCTCGAACCCGGAGTTCCTTCGCGAAGGCTCGGCGATCCAGGACTTCATGCGGCCCGACCGCGTCGTCGTCGGCAGCCACGACCGCTCGGCGGCCGAGAAGGTGGCGCAGCTTTACGAACCGCTGGAGGCGCCGATCCTGATCACGCCAAACATCTACACCGCCGAGATGGTCAAGTACGCGTCCAACGCGTTCCTCGCCGCACGGATCTCCTTCATCAACGAGATCGCGCGGATCTGCGAGCGCGTCGACGCCGACGCCAAGCTCGTGGCCGAGGGCATGGGACTCGACAAGAGAATCGGTCCCGCGTACCTGGACGCGGGCATCGGCTACGGAGGCTCATGCTTTCCCAAGGACGTCGCCGCCCTGGCCGCGCTGGCCGAGCGGTTCGACTACCACCCCGAGCTTCTCCACGCCGTCATGGACATCAACCGCGACCAGCGAATGCTCGTGATCGACAAGCTGCGCGATTGCCTCCAATCGCTCGACGGCCGCGTCATCGGCCTTCTGGGCCTTGCGTTCAAGCCGAACACAGACGACCTCCGCGAAGCGCCAAGCATCGACATCGCCCGCGTGCTGCTGGCGGCCGGCGCGAAGGTCCGAGCCTACGACCCTGCCGCGATGGAACGAACACGCGCGCTCGTGCCGGACATCGAGTTCATGAGCAACGCGTACGAGGTGGCCAACAGCGCCGACGCGCTGGTCATCGTCACCGAGTGGAACGAGTTTCGGCAGCTCGACCTCGATCGCGTCAAGGCATCGATGCGCCGCCCGGTCGTGATCGACGGTCGGAACATCTACGACCCCGTGACGATGCGCGATCTCGGCTTCACGTACCGGGGGATCGGCCGCGGCTAGGGCGGGTTCGCGGCCGAGAGCCGTCGTCTCGGGCGGCGCAGGATTCATCGGTTCGCATCTCTGCGAAGCCCTGCTCCATCGAGGGTTGAGCGTGGTGTCGCTCGACAACTTCATCACCGGGTCGCCGGAGAACCTCCGGCCGCTGGAGGGGAATCCCGACTTCGAATTCCGGCGCGCCAACGTCAACGAGCGGATCGAGGTCGAGGGTGATGTGCGGTACGTCCTCCACTTCGCGTCCCCGGCCTCGCCGCCGCAGTACGACGCGGAGCCGATTCACACACTGAAGGTCGGCACCCTCGGAACGATGAACATGCTGGGCCTCGCCCGCTCCAAGGGCGCGACCTTTCTGCTGGCCTCGACTTCCGAGGTCTACGGCGACCCCCTGGTCCACCCCCAGCCGGAAAGCTACTGGGGCAACGTGAACCCCATCGGGCCGCGCGGCTGCTACGACGAGGCAAAGCGCTGCGCCGAGGCGTTCGCGATGGCGTACCACCGCGCGCATGGAGTGGACACGCGCATCATCCGGATCTTCAACACCCATGGTCCGCGCATGCAGGTCTCCGACGGCAGGGCCGTGCCGAACTTCATGGCCCAGGCGATCAAGGGGCAGCCGCTGACGGTCTACGGCGACGGCAGCCAGACCCGGAGCCTCTGCTACGTGTCAGACCTGGTGCGCGGAGTGATCGCCAATCTCGAGAAGGGAGACGAGCTGCCGGTGAACCTCGGCAACCCGCACGAGGTGACCATGCTGGAGCTGGCGCAAACCATCATCCGGCTGGCGGGCTCGAAAAGCACCATCGAGCACCGGGAGCTCCCGGTCGACGATCCCAGGCAAAGGCAGCCGGACATCACGCGCGCGAAGACAAAGCTTGGATGGCAGCCCGAAGTCGGCCTGGAGGACGGCCTGCGCATGACCCTCGACTACTTCAGGTCCGTCCTTTGAGCACTCCCGAAAAGCTCAAGAGTCTCGTCCGTGACGTGCCGGGCTATCCGCAGCCGGGGATCATCTTTCGCGACATAACGCCGCTTTTGGGCGACAGGGCCGCCTTCAAGGACGCGGTCGAGCTCATGTCGCGGGCATGGACCGACCCGGTTCCCGACCTGGTCGCGGCCATCGAAGCGCGAGGGTTCATACCCGGGTCGGCCATCGCGGTGAAGCTTGGCGCGGGCTTCGTGCCCATAAGGAAGACCGGTAAACTTCCGTGGAGCACGATCGCGGAGTCATATCAGCTCGAGTACGGGACCGACCAGCTCGAGGTTCATGCGGACGCGGTCAGGCCAGGCCAGAAGGTCCTGATCGTGGACGACGTCCTGGCCACTGGCGGGACCGCCGCCGCCGCCGTGCGGCTCATGCGCAAGCTGGGCGCGGACGTGATCGGAGTTCAGGTGTTGATCGAGCTGGCCTATCTCAACGGGAGAGAGAGGCTGCCGGATGTCAGGTTGATGAGTGAGATCGTCTACTAGGAGAAGACCGTGAAGGTGAGTACCAAGACAAGCGACGTTGCGGATTTGAACCTGGCCGGGCAGGGCCAGGATTTGATCGACTGGGCTGCCCGCGAGATGCCGGTGCTGGCACTCATTCGCGAGCGCTTTGCGAAGGAGCAGCCGCTGAAAGGCGTCAAGGTGGCCGCGTGCCTTCACGTGACCAGCGAGACGGCCAACCTGATGCTCACCCTGAAGGCCGCCGGTGCCGACATCGCGCTCTGCGCCTCCAACCCTCTGTCGACGAACGATGCGGTGGCGGCGGCTCTGGCCGCTGGGCACAACATCAAGACCTACGCGATCCGGGGTGAGGACAACGACACCTACTACTCGCACATCGAGGCCGCCCTCGACCACCGCCCCGAGGTGACGATGGACGACGGCGCCGACCTCGTTTCGGTGCTGCACAAGGCTCGGCGTGACCAGCTTGCCGAGGTGATCGGAGGCACCGAGGAGACGACGACCGGCGTGATCCGCCTGCGCGCGATGGCCGACCACGGCGTCCTGGCCTACCCGATCGTCGCCGTCAACGAAGCCAACACGAAGCACATGTTCGACAACCGCTACGGGACCGGCCAGTCGACCATCGACGGCATCATCCGGTCGACGAACGTGCTGATCGCAGGCAAGACGTTCGTCGTGGCCGGCTACGGCTGGGTCGGTCGCGGGCTTGCCTCGCGAGCCAAGGGCCACGGCGCGGACGTCGTGGTCACCGAGGTCGACCCGCTCAAGGCGCTGGAAGCCGCGATGGACGGCTTCAGGGTCATGACGATGGGCGAGGCCGTCAAGGATGGCGACATCTTCGTGACGGTCACGGGCGACGTCAACGTGCTGGACCGCATGCATTTCGAGGGCATGAAGGACGGCGCGATCCTCGCCAACTCCGGCCACTTCAACTCCGAGATCAACCTGAAGGTCCTCGACCAGATCTCGACCGGCGTGCGCCAGGCGAGGCCGTCCGTGCAGGAGTACACGCTGGCCGACAAGCGCCGGCTGTACGTGCTCGGCGAGGGACGTCTGATCAACCTGGCCGGAGCCGAGGGTCACCCGGCGGCGGTGATGGACATGAGCTTCGCCAACCAGGCGCTGTGCGCCGAGTACATCGCAAAGAACGCCAAGACCCTCGAGCGCAAGGTCTACGACGTGCCGGCCGACATCGACTCCGAGGTTGCCCGGCTGAAGCTGCACGCCATGGACATCGAGATCGACACCCTCACCGAGGAGCAGAAGCGCTACCTCACGTCGTGGGAGGAAGGCACCTGAGCTGATGTTCGGTCCCGCTCGGCGCACGTGGGTGCTGGGCGGTGGCGGCGCCCGGGGCGCCGCACAGGTCGGCGTTCTCCAGGGCCTCTTCGAGGCCGGGGTCGCCGGGCCGGTGTCCATCGTGGGGACAAGCGTCGGAGCGCTCAACGGGAGCGCCATCGCCGCCTTCCCCTCGCTGGCCGGCACGCATCTCCTGCGCGAGGTGTGGCTGTCGCCCCAGGCGGCGGCCGTCTTCCAGGCGCATCCGCTGGGCATGATCCTCTCGGGTTTGCGCCGCGACCGCCTGAGTGCTTTGCCCCAGCGCAACGTCAGGCGCCTGATCGAGCGGGCCGAGAGCTTGATCGGCGTGACGACGTTCGAGCACCTGCGCCTGCCTCTCGCCCTGGTCGCGACCGACCTCAATGCCGGCGCACCCGCCGTGTTTCGTGCGGGCGACCTGACGCCGGCGCTCCTTGCGTCGACCGCAATCCCCGGCCTTTTCCCGTCGGTCAAGATCGACGACCGCGAGTACATGGACGGCGGCGTGGTCAGCAACACCCCTCTCGGCATCGCGGTCGAACAGGGCGCCAGGAGCGTGATCGCCGTGAGCCTGATGGCGGGCGGAGCTGACGAGCCGGCGCCGCGCACGTTCCCCGAACTGATCGCGCGGACGCTGCAGCTTGCGCTCCACCACCAGATGCTGAGCGACTTCGAGCGTCTGCGCCGGGTGGCTCGGATCGTCGTCCTCTGCCCGATCACAGCGCCGACGTCGTCCTGGGTGATGAAGCGCGACCATGTCGAATCGGTCATCGAATCGGCGCGGGCCGCCACGCGATCGCTGCTGCGCCGCCGGGGAGCGCAGGTCTTCCGGCGCTCGGCGATCCACTACCTGAACCTCGAGTGAGGGCTGATACGATTTCCGGCGTCCCAGAGGTATGAACCTGGCGCCTGGGGTTTCGCGCAGACGGTCGCGGGGCCTTGCCGGCGTGGGAGATTCGAAGGAGGACCGCATGCCGGCGTCCGTTTTCACGTCCGAGTCCGTGACCGAAGGCCATCCCGACAAGCTGGCCGACCAGATCTCAGACGCCATTCTCGACTCGATCCTCGCCAAAGATCCGCTCGCGCGTGTCGCATGCGAGGCCATCGTCACGACCGGCCTGGTGATCGTCGTCGGTGAGATCACCACGGACTGCTACGTCGACATCCCCCGCATCATCCGGCAGACGGTCCGCGAGGTCGGCTACACGCGGGCCAAGTACGGCTTCGATGCGGAGACTTGCGGCGTGGTCACCAGCATCGACGAGCAGTCTCCCGACATCGCCCAGGGCGTGGATGTGGGCGGTGCGGGGGACTCGGGCATGATGTTCGGCTTCGCCTGCGACGAGACGCCCGAGCTCATGCCGCTGCCGATCAGCCTCGCGCACAAGCTGGCGCGCCGGCTGGCCGAGGTTCGGCGGAACAAGACGCTCCCGTACCTCCGGCCAGACGGCAAGGTCCAGGTCACGGTGCGTTACGGGGAGGACGGCCGCCCCGAGGCTGTCGACAACGTCGTCCTCTCGACCCAGCATCACGACGAGGTGGAGATCGACCAGCTGCGCTCCGACATGAC
>Ga0070741_10013473_pt1 | contig 14423 bp, 11 predicted proteins | sample Coa_R1_4_FD_66440 | JGI IMG/M metagenome (GOLD analysis project Ga0070741, IMG submission 66440) | Surface soil microbial communities from Centralia Pennsylvania, which are recovering from an underground coalmine fire - Coalmine... | ecosystem: Environmental > Terrestrial > Soil > Unclassified ...
CATGGAGACATGGGCCATGATGAAGGTGGTGCGCCGGAACCGGCGCGCGCACGCTGCCGCGCGGGCCTCGGTTCCCCTCCCGCCCACGTGGAGCAAGGCAAGACCGCCACGTCCATCCACCACCTCCAAGGCCGGGTACAGCTCCTCCCCCAGCGCGTGTCCGGAAAGCCCCGGGTGGCACATCAGCCCGGCGAGGCCGTCGTCGCGCATCGCCCGGTCGAGCTCCTCCACGCCAGCCTGCTGGTGCCGCACCTCGATAATGGCCAGCCCGAGGGGGAACCGATCTGGATGCGTCTGGCAGGCAGTGGCCACGGCGACGTTCTGCTCGCGAGTATCGAGCACTCCTCGCGCCAGTGGCCCTCCCGCCGCGGGGCAGAGGATGGCCGCGACGACGCCGCTCTTGGCCATGCGCGCAAGATACTTTTCTGCCGTCTGTCCCACTGGTGGAACACGGTTGATGGTCTGCCCGATGTGGGCGTGGACGTCGACGTACGGCCGGAGAAGGCGGGCAGGCTGAGTGGCCATTAGTCTTCGACCTCGATTGCTCGGCGCTCCAAGCTGGCTTGTCGCGCTGCCTCGATAATGGCGAGGTTGTGGCGAGCCTGTACGCCGCTCACCGGTGGCGGGTGACCGTGCTCTAGCGCTTGCAGCGCGGCGCGCAGGAACGCCGCATGGCCGGTGCTATCCCCAGCTATCGGCTCCTCCACTCCGGGCAACGTGTGGGGAGCTACAGGCTCCCACCGGCTGGCGGCGCCGGACGACTGGGCTAGTGGCGCCTCGTCGTTGTAGACCACACGCACCGCACCCTGGGTGCCGTTGATCCACACCCAGCGACCGCGATGCGCTGGCGCTCGCGAATGCCAGGCAGCCGTGACGGTTGATAGCTGGCCGTTGGCGTGCTCCAGGAGCAGTACCGCGGTGTCATCGGCATCGATCGGGAACTTGAGGGTGGCCAGCCGCGCCTGAACGCAGCGCACCGGCGAGCCCATAAGCCTCTCCACGGTATAGAGCTCGTGATACGAGCTGTCGATCAGGGCACCGCCCCCCATGGCTCTGGAGGCTCGCCAATCGCGCTCCATCGTCGTCGTCTCGGATGGCTTGTTACCGAGCATCTCGCCATGGCCCAGGATGGGCGTACCGAGCGCCCCCTCGTGCAAGAGCGCAGCGGCTCCCTGGATGGCTGAGGTAAAGAGGAAATTGTGAATGGTGGCGTAGAACACGTGATGGCGCTCGACGGCGGCGAGGATGGCATCAGCCTCCTCCAGCGTGACCGCCATCGGCTTCTCGGAGATGATGGCCTTGCCGGCTTCGGCAGCGGCGATGGCGTGCTCGGCGTGAAGCGCGTGCGGTGTGGCGATGACGACGGTATCGATCGGCGCGCGCGCCAGCAGGTCGCGGTAATCGCGGTAGCGCTGAGCTTCAGGCACGCCGAGCTGTGCTCCCGCCCGGGCGCGGTTCGCCTCCGAGATATCGGCCAGCGCGACCACCTGCGCGAGGTCCTGGAGTGCCTGGTAGCCCAGAGCATGCGTCCGCTGCACGATTCCGCCGCAGCCGATTAGTCCAACCCGTCGCACCGAGCTGCCTCCCGTATGAGCATCCCCGAACTGCTCTGAGCAACGCGTGCCCGACTACCTGCGATTACCTGATGGAGTCTTCGCTTGCGTTCGGCCATTGCTGCTGGGCTTGCGTTCGGCCATTGCTGCTGGCTTTGGCGCGCCTGGCGCTGCACCGCGCGGCATGGATAATAGCTCATCGTTTCGTTAGCGTCAACGCGTTGCATTACAGCCAACATGTCATGCCTTGCGTCTTCGGGCGCAGCTCCCCATGGCGCCGTCGAGGCTGCTGTCTGGAGCGGGCTCGCCTCGATACCTGTACTGCTTCGGGTGCAGCTTCCCCTGGTACGGAGCGCCTCCGGTGGAAGGCCATCTCGCGCAGCGATGCCCTGCTATACTGCGTTGGCATTTTCGCACCGCGTTCCCAATAGGGCAACGATGTGCCTCGCCGGGCAGGGTATGCTTAACAGGACTCGCGCAATCGCTCCTGGAAGGGTCGTACGAGTCCAGCCAGGGACCAGGCAACTCCTGTGCTTACCACTTTGCTAGCCTGTAGGAGGAACCAACGACGATGCCTGTCTCTCCAGCGGCCACGACTTCTCCGGCACCGACGACGAGGAGGATGCGTGGCCGGGCACGAATGTTCCCAGCGGGGCTGCGTCCGACTCCCGGTGTCGGGCCAGGCGCTGCACCGCGCCGGATCCAGGTGGTGGATAGAGCGCTGCATGCGCTGGAGGAGCTGGCCGATGCTCCTGGGGGATTGGGGGTGAGCGAGCTTGGGCGGCGCCTGGGTGTGGATAAGAGCTCGGCCCACCGGCTGCTGGCAACGCTGCTGGCGCGTGGCTTTGTCCGCCAAAATCCGCACTCCGGCCGCTACCAGCTGGGTCTGCGGCTGGCCGGGCTGGGAGCGATTGCGGTGCGTGGGGTGGACCTCACCGAGATCGCGCGGCCACACCTCGAGCGGCTGCGCGATCAGACCGGCGAGGCGGCGTCGCTGGCGGTCCTCTCCGATGGAGAGGTGCTCTTCCTGGCCAAGGCGGTGAGCCAGGGTGCATTGACGGTGAACCAGGGAGTTGGTAGCCGGATGCCGGCGCATTGCAGCGCGCTGGGCAAGGTACTGCTGGCCTGGTCAGACGATGAGGCAATCGCTCGGGCGATCGCCCAGCGCGGCCTTGCTCGCCACACACCACGCACGATCGTTGACCTGGAGGAGCTACGCCGGCATCTCGCTCACGTCCAAGAGCGCGGATGGGCCCTGGATGACGAGGAGTTCGCCATCGGCCTGCGGTGCCTTGCCGCGCCGGTGCGTGACTCGAGCGGCGTGGTTGTTGCCGCCGTGGGTATCTCCGGGCCCACGAGCCGTATTACGCTCCGCGATGTTGAGCCGATGGCCGGCGCCGTCTGTCAGGCCGGCCTGGCGATCTCTTCCGATCTCGGCGCTCGAGCAGATGTAGCTCGCTGAGCCCGGGCCTCCGCCTCGAGCGAGATGGAGACCCGGGCTCGGTACAGAGGGCTCCTGACCGGCCGGAAGTCCGGTTGGCCCTGCGATCCGCCGGCCTTGGCGTCAAAAGGCCTCTGGCTGCGCCGTTAGCCCTCGGCTTCCGGGCGCCGAAGCCGGAACTCGGGGCGGCCGCCCTCCACGGCGGCCGGCTCGACGTCGAACACCACGCCATCGAGCAGCTCGGTGAGCGAGGCATCGACGATGAGCAGCGGCGCTTCCGTCGATGGCACGACCTCGTCGCCTTCGTCGGGCGCGGCGACGGTCATGCCGATCCCGCCGGTGGGGGTGGGAATCAGCTTGATGCCCTGGCCGGGAAGCGGTCCCTGGGCGTCGAGCAGCTCCTGCAGCTCGGTGGCTGCACGGCTGGTCACGGTTATCATGATCGACCTCCTTTAGCTGACGCCCTCAGCCCGTAAAAAACACACAGGCCAAGACTGGGCGTTCGTCTTGGCCTGTTCTTTACAAGCCTACCACCTCGGCCACAGGAGCCGCCACTGCGGCGCGCTCTGGCCGAGGTGGTAGGCGCTCCGGCAGTATCGAGCTGGATGCCAGCAGCCACAGGAGCCGCCACTGCGGCGCGCTCTGGCTGGCCCCCAGCCAGAGCATCGCCACCCTGAGCGCCGCTGCGGCGGCCAGCCGCTGGTCGGCCGTGCCCGCGGGACGGAGCCGGGATAAGGCGCGTTGCGGAGACCCTACCGGCCACCTCAGCGGCCGACCCACTGGTCTTGCTTGTCCACGCAATCCGCGCGCGGGCCCCGCCAGCGCAGCTTCGCGAAGGTATCCCAGCACTGCTGGAGCTGCAGCTTGAGTGCCATTAGCTCGAGCCGAAGCTGCCGGGCCTGCTGCCGTTCCTCCGGCTTCAGCTTGCGCATCTCTTCGATGGCCCCCAGCAGTTGAAGCTGCTGCTGCGCCTGCGCGATGCTGGCCTGCACCTCCGCGACCTGCTGCTTGAGCTGCAGCAGCTGCCGTTGTCGTGCCTCGACTGATACGCTAGCCCGCTTGCCCATGGTCCCCCCAATCGCTGGCATGCCCTCGGCGCTGCACTAGCGCAAGGCAGCGCGCGGCGTAGAATGGGCGCCACCCTGTGTGCTGGCAAAGGGAGGTGCGGGATGTTTCTGGATGTCTTGCCGGCATCGGAGCGTGAGCAGCTCTGGTCGAGGCTGGTGGAGGTGCAGCTGCCGATGCGCCAGACCCTGTTCTGGCCGGGTGAGCCAATCACGTACGTCTATTTCCCCATCGACGGCCTGGTTTCGTCCCTGGCGCTCGATCACGGCGGCGGCATGGTGGAGGTGGAGTCATTGGGCGCGAGGGGATGGTAGGGCTAGGAGCCTTGCTCGGCGCGCGCTCGTCGCCCCATTGGGTCACCAGCCAGGTGCCGGGACACGCCTGGCGGCTGGCAGCCGAGAGCCTGCGCGAGCTGGCGACGCCGCAGACAGAGTTCTTCTGGCTACTGCTGCGCTATACCCATGCCGTGCTGGTACAGGCGGCGCAGAGCACGGCGTGCAACCGGCTCCACCCGCTGCGCGCCCGGGCGGCGCGCTGGCTGGCCACCTGCCGCGACCGTCTGGGTGCAGACGAGTTTCCGCTGACGCAGGAGTTTCTCGCCGGCATGCTCGGCGTGCGGCGCGCCGGTGTCACCGAGGCCCTGGCGCCGATGAAGCGCGCTGGCCTGCTCGAGTACCGGCGCGGCTGGATCCGGATCCTCGATCCCGAGCGACTTGAGGTCGCCGCCTGCGATTGCTACCAGATCGTCCGCGACGAGCTGCTCCAGGTGGCAGGTGCGCGGCTGCTCGATCCCCCGGCCGGCTCTCGGGAGCAGCAGCGGTAGTCGGCGTGCCGCTGCACAAGGGTGAGACGTATTCCCCAATGGTCGTCCGTTATCGGCCGGCGGCCCCGCCGGCCGGCCAGATTGCCTAAGGGAGTGGGACGTATTCCCCAGTGGTCGTGCTGCCCTCGGCAATGTGGCCCGCCCTGGTACAGTCCGCCGCTCTGAGGTGGCCGACGCTCAGCCGGCCCGCGGCTGCGGTGGCCAGGTGCTTCCGGCAGCGAGCGGCAGTGCCAGCTGCTGGGGCTCCGCGGGCGGCTCGACCCGGTGGGGGAGAGCCTCCCGATAGCCGGCGAGCGCCTTGGCCTCCTGCACCCGCCGCACCACCTGCTCCTGGTACGCCTTCGGCGCGTACTTCGTCCCGTAGAGCTGCTGGTAGCCGGCGAGCAGTGCGGGATACTCCTGCTCCAGAAAGCTCAGGAAGTACGCGCGGATGCCGTCATCGAGGTGCAGCACGTTCGAGCCGATGAAGCCGGCGCCATGGTCGGCGGCCGCGCGTACCGTCCGCGCAATCTGGTCCGGGGTGGCCGACAGCCCGGGCAGGAGCGGCGCCATCAGCACACCGGCATGGATGCCGGCGGCGACCAGGCGTTCCATCGCCTTGAGCCGCTGCCAGGGCGGTGGTGTGCCCAGCTCGGTACGGCGCCAGATCTGGGGATCGACGGTGGGCACGCTGAAGCAGACCGTGGCACCGGCGCGGCGGGCCAGCTCCTGGAGCAGGTCGATATCGCGCACCACCATGGTGCCTTTGGTCACCAGCGAGACCGGCGTGCGGTAGCGGGCGAAGAGCTCCAGGCAGCGGCGAGTCAGGCGATAGCGGCCTTCGGCCGGCTGGTACGGATCGGTGGCGGTGCCCACAGCCACCTGCTCCCGGCGCCACGTCCGGCGCGATAGCTCGGCGGCGAGCACCTCCGGCAGATTGACCTTGGCGAAGATAATGCTAAAGAAATCCGCCGGGCCGTCGAGGTCCAGATAGTAATGGGTGGGGCTGGCAAAACAGTAGCGGCAGTGGTGAGCACAGCCGCGATAGGGGTTGAGCGACCAGCGGAAGGGCATCCCTTTCGCCTGCACACGGTTGAGCGCCGCCTTGCAGCGGATCTCCACATACTGCGGCCGCACCATGGCCCCATCATAGAACAAAAGTTCTACGATGGCAAGCTGGCTGGTGGTGCTGGTGCCCGGGGTAGCGTGGGACTTCGTTGCCGATGATGCCGGGGGCGCCTGCTTCAGACGCCGGGCCGGTGGTCGCCGGTGCTCTGGATAGCACGGGGCAGGCGCTGGCGCAGCTGCAGCGCCGGTGCCAGCACGTCGCCGGCCTGCTGGAGCCGCTGCTCGATCGTGCACAGGGTCCAGCGGTTGGAGCGGAGCTGCGGATCATCGAGCTCCTCCCAGGTAACGGGTGCGGCCACCGGTGCACCGGGCCGCGGGCGCACGCTATAGGGGGCGACGGTGGACTTGCCGTAGGCATTCTGGGCGTAATCGATGAGGATCCGCCCCTGGCGAGCGGCCGTCTCGTACTCGGTGGTGAGCACGTCGGGCAGCGCGGTGCAGAGCTCGTGCGCCAGCGTGGCGAAGAACCGGCGCACGGTCTCGAAATCGTGCACGCGCAGCAGAGGAACGAGCAGGTGCAGGCCGGTCTGGCCGCTCAGCTTGGGGAAGGCGCGCAAGCCACGCGCCTCGAGCCACTCGCGCGCCGCCTGCGCCGCCTGCACCAGGTGCTGCCAGCCGGCGGCATCGGGCTCGCTCGGCGGATCGAGGTCGATCACCGCCCAATCGGGACGCTCCGGCCGGTCGATACGCGAGAGCCAGGTGTGCACCTCGATGGCGTTGTACTGGGCCAGCCAGACGAGCGTGCGCACTCGGGTGGCGACGACGTAATCGAGCGGGCGGCGGGCGGAGGTGGCGACGTCGCGCCAGGTGCTGATCCACGATGGCCGCCCGGCGGGCGCGCGCTTCAGATAGAAGCCGGGGTGGTCGATGCCGCGCGGAAAGGGCCGTAGCGTCAGTGGGCGATGGGCCACGTACTTGAGGAGCGTGGGGCCCACGCGCTCGTAATAGCGCGCGAGGTCGAGCTTGGTGATGCCCTCGTCGGGCCAGAGCACCTTCTCCGCGTGCGAGATCACCACCCCGGCCACGCGGCTGCCGGCCTGGCTGGAGCCCGCGGTTCTGCTTGCTGGCACCCGCTGCCTCCACGAGCTTCCGGTGGCCGGCGGCGACCGGCGTGCCGGAACGCTCAGAAGATGGGATGGCCGAGCGCCGCCATCCAGATGAAGGTAATGAAGAGAAGGGCGAGCACCACCACGACGATCGCGGCCACGATCGCGATTCCGTCAAGGACATCGAGCTGCATCGGTGGGATGGTACCCGACGAGGCACGCCGGAAGCCAGTGGCCGGTTGGCGGTTGCCAGTAGTCGGTTGCCAGTAGTCGGTTGCCAGTAGTCGGTTGCCAGTAGGTGATTGGCAGCTGGCGGTTGGCGGGCATGAGGCCGAAGGCTGGACAGCCGGCGAGACAGTCGCTATCCTGCCGGCAGGCCGAGGCTCGCCGCGACGGAGGCGATTCACCATGCCGTGCTGCAAGAGCCTGTTCCGCCACCCGGCAGGGAGCCGATGCACGGTCGCTGCTGCTCAAGCGGCACGGCCGGAGTGCGCCGGCAGGGATGGCCCAGCCTAATTGCCTGGAGTGAGAAGCGATGCGCACCTCTGACCTGGGCCCGCATGGAGCAGTTTCGGAAGCCCACCGGCTGGTGCTGATGGCGCGGCGGGGCATGGTGTGCTCGGGCCACCACGCCGCCAGCCTGGCCGGCATCAGCGTGCTGCAGCAGGGAGGGGATGCGGTCGATGCCGCCATCGCCGTGGCGGCAGCGCTGAACGTCGCGGAGCCGAATATGTCGGGGATCGGCGGCGACGGCTTCATCATGATCTCCCGGCGCGCAGAGGGGCGCATCGAGGTGGTCAACGCCACCGGCCCTGCGCCGGCCCTGGCCACGCGCGAGAGCTACCTTCCCGATGGCATCCCGATGAAGGGCATCCGTTCCGTCTCGGTGCCCGGACTGGCCGCCGGCTGGCTGCTGGCACACGAGCGGTATGGCCGCCGGTCGCTCCTGGCCGATCTCGAGCCGGCGATCGCACTCTGCGAGGAGGGCCTGCCGGTGAGCCATAAGCTGGCCGCCGCGCTGCGGGAGGACGCCAAGCTCGGCGAGTACGCGTCCTCCCAGCCGATCTTCTGGCCGGAAGGCCGGCCACCACGGCCGGGCGAGGTGCTCTTCATGCGCGACCTGGCGCGCACGTTCCGTGGCCTGGCCGAGCATGGATGGGAGTACTTCTACACCGGACCGGTCGCGCGCGCGATCGATGCCGTCTCGCGTGAGCACGGCGGCGCCATCCGCTTCGAGGATCTGGCTGCCTTCCAGGCTGAATGGCAGGCCCCCATTGCCACCCGCTACCGCGACCACGTGGTGTACGAAAGCCCACCGAACTCGAGCGGGCACGTGCTGCTCCAGGAGCTCAATCTCATCGAAGCCTTCGATCTCTCTACCCTGGGCTGGCTGAGCGCGGAGAGCATTCACCTGATGGTGGAGGCGAAGAAGGTGGCCTTCGCCGACCGCGAACGGTATCTCGCCGATCCGCGCTTTATCGACGTGCCGGTGGAAGGGCTGCTGTCGAAGGAGTACGCCGCCGAGCGGCGCCGGCTGATCGATCCCGAGCGAGCGGCTCCACCGAACTCGGTGATGCCGGGACACCCCCGGGCGCTCGCGGGATCGCGGCGAGAGGACACGACCTGCTTTGTCGTCGTCGATGGCGCCGGCAATGCCGTCTGCCAGCTGCAGAGCTTGCAGACGGGCTTCGGCTCGGCCCTGGTCGCGCCCGGGACCGGCGTGCTGCTGAACAATCGCATGACCTACTGGCACCTCGATCCCGGCCATCCGGACTGCCTGGCGCCCGGGAAGCGAGTGCGCCATACCATGAATACGGTGATGGCCTTTGCCGCGCCTGCACCCGGTGAGCCGGGCCCGGGCCCGCTGCGGCTCGTCCTGGGCACGCCCGGCGCGGATACGCAGGTACAGACCAACCTGCAGCTGCTGACAGCGGTGCTCGATTATGGGCTCACTGCCGTCGAAGCGGTGGAGGCGCCACGCTGGCGACACCTCCAGAATCCCACCGAATCGACGGTGCCGCACACGTGCGAGGACGCGCTCAATCTTGAGGCTCGCTTCTCTCCGGCGATCTGCGACGCGCTGCGCGCCAAGGGACATCCGGTGCAGGTGATTGGCCCCTGGGCGGCCGTGGGCAGTGCCATGGTGATCGAGCGCGATCCGCAGACCGGCGTGCTCTATGGCGCGGCCGATCCGCGCCGCGATGGGTACGCCATCGGCTGGTGAGCGCGCACTAGCGCTGGCCGTGCTCGGTGAGGATGGCCAGCCACACCGCGATGGGTACGCCATCGGCTGGTGAGCGCGCACGGCCGTCCCGGCGCATGGCCGTGCACGACCACGCCACTGGCGAGGGACAGGCTACCGGTTGGGGAAGGCTACTCCAGCGTCTCGCCTGGCTCGATGAGCAGCCAGAGCCCCTGGTCGGGCCCATCGCGCAGCAGGAGATAATCGCGCCCGACCCTGGCCAGCTCGCCATTGCGCACGGCGGCGCGCACGCGCTTTCCCCCGAGTGCGATGACCACCTCGCGGGGCGATTTCTCGAGCACCGTGACGATCGGCTCGTTCGGATAGCGGCAGACCAGCTCCGGCACGGCCGGATCATGGTAGATGCGGCCGAGCTGCAGCACCTCCTCGTCGCCACTGGCAGCAGGATCACCGGCCTTTGCTTGTGCCATCATTGCTCACCGGTAGGAGTGTAGCGCTGCCCGCAGCGCCGCCGCGATGTGCGGCACCCGGTGTGCGCCGGCGAGGCCCATCAGCCCGCCCATCTGGAGCGCTGCCCGCCAGCGCCGCCGCGATGCACAGCACGGGCCACCAGTGGCCGGCAATGCTCGCCACATGTGAAGATACATAGCAGTGAACCTCGCCACGAAGCCGGTGCTGTGCCGGCACGAGGCGTCGGCGCCGGTGCCGGGGCCCAATATTTGGCCGCCGCGCCTCGATACGGCGCCGGCCGGCTCTGACACGGTGGTGATGCTGTCGACGAGGTGAGGGAGGGTACGCTCGCTATGGCCACATCGATGCACACGAACCCATTTGGCGCCCGCTCGACGCTCTCCAATCACGATTGGACGGCAACGTATTTCCGTCTGCCGGCCCTGGAGCGGGAGGGGCTGGTCAAGCTTGACCGGCTGCCGTTTACCGTCAAGATCCTGCTCGAGAATGTGCTGCGCACGTATGCCCAGGGCGGCGAGCTGCCGATCGCCACCGAGGAGGATGTGGTGGCGCTGGCCCGATGGCAGCCCAAAGCCGGCGCCACCAATTCAGCCGTCGCGGGCGAGCTGCCCTTCATGCCGGCGCGGGTGCTGCTGCAGGATTTCACCGGTGTGCCGGCGATGGTCGATCTGGCGGCGATGCGCTCGGCCGTGGCCCGCCTGGGCGGTGACCCGCAGCGCATCAATCCCCTGGTGCCGGCTGATCTGGTCATCGACCACTCGGTGCAGGTCGACTTCTTTGGCTCGGCGCAGGCCGCTCAGGAGAACCTGGAGAAAGAATACGAGCGGAACCGCGAGCGCTACCTGCTGCTGCGGTGGGCGCAGAAGGCGTTTCACAACTTCCGCGTGGTGCCGCCGAGCACGGGCATCGTGCACCAGGTGAATATCGAGTACCTGACCAAGGTAGTGCAGCTCCGGCAGGCCGGCAGCGAGACGCTGGCCTTCCCCGATACACTGGTGGGCACCGATTCGCACACCACGATGGTGAACGGCCTGGGCGTACTCGGCTGGGGGGTGGGTGGCATCGAGGCCGAAGCGGTGCTGCTCGGCCAGCCGCTCTACCTGCTCATGCCAGAGGTGGTGGGCTTCCACCTGCACGGTGAGCTGCCGGAGGGCACGACGGCCACCGATCTGGTGCTCACCGTGACCCAGATGCTGCGCAAGCACGGCGTGGTGGGCAAGTTCGTCGAGTTCTACGGCACAGGCCTGAGCCGCCTGAGTGTGGCCGATCGTGCCACGCTCTCCAATATGGCCCCCGAGTATGGCGCGACGTCGTCGATCTTCCCCATCGACCAGCAGACGCTCGATTACCTGCGGGCCACCGGGCGAGACGAGAGCCTGATCGAGCTGGTGGAGCGCTACGCCAAGGAGCAGACGCTCTTCCGCACCGACGAGTCGCCGGCGCCGGAGTATACCGAGGTGCTGGAGCTCGATCTCTCGACGGTCGAGCCGAGCCTGGCCGGGCCGCTGCGCCCGCAGGATCGCGTCTCGCTCAGCACCGTGCGCCAGAGCCTGCGGGCGGCCTTTCCCCAGCGGTTCGATGGCGCGGAGGCAGCCACCGGCCAGGACGAGAGCGCGGGCCCCCGCCGCCCCAGCAATGCCGTTGAGGTCGAGCTCGATGGCCTGCGTGCGACGATCGGCGATGGCTCGCTGGTGATCGCGGCGATCACTAGCTGCACCAATACGTCGAACCCCACGGTGATGATCGGCGCGGGGCTGCTGGCCAAGAAGGCCGTGGAGCGCGGGGTGATGGTCAAGCCCTGGGTCAAGACGAGCCTCGCCCCCGGCTCGCGGGTGGTGACGGAGTATCTGGAGGACGCGGGGCTGATGCCGTTCCTCGAAGCGCTGCGCTTCCACCTGGTGGGCTACGGCTGCACCACCTGCATCGGGAATAGCGGTGAGGAGCTGGCCACACCGGAGGTCACGCAGGCGGTGCGGGAGCATAACCTGGTGGCGGCGGCCGTGCTGAGCGGCAATCGAAACTTTGCCGGCCGCATCCACCCGCTGGTGCGGGCGCAGTACCTGGCCTCGCCGCCGCTGGTGGTGGCGTACGCGCTGGCCGGCACGGTGGATATCGACCTGGCGCACGAGCCGCTGGGCCACGACCCGGCCGGCCAGCCGGTCTATCTGCGCGATCTGTGGCCATCCAGTGAGGAGGTGCGCCAGCTGATGGCACAGGTGGTCCGGCCGGAGCTGTTCCGCGAGGCGTACTCCAAGGTCTTCCAGGGCGATGAGATCTGGCAGCAGCTGCCGGTGCCGGAGGGTAGCCTCTATGCCTGGGACCCAAATTCCACCTACATCCAGGAGCCACCGTTCTTCGAGCAGCTCTCGCTCGAGCCGGAGCCACTGCGCGACATCACCAGTGCGCGCGTGCTGGCAATGTTCGGCGACTCGATTACGACCGACCATATCTCGCCGGCCGGCCTGATCTCACCCAAGAGTCCGGCGGGCGAGTTCCTGATCGAAAAGGGCGTGCCGCCGCGCGAGTTCAACACCTATGGCTCGCGCCGGGGCAATCATCAGGTGATGATGCGCGGCACGTTCGATAACGTACGGCTGCGCAACGAGCTCACGCCGGAGCTCGAAGGGAACTGGACGGCTTTTCAGCCCACCGGCGAACGGATGCGCATCTTCGATGCAGCCCAGCGGTACGCGCAGCAGGGCACGCCGCTGCTGATCATTGCCGGCAACGACTACGGTATGGGCTCGTCGCGCGATTGGGCGGCCAAAGGGACCCTGCTGCTCGGCGTCAAGGCGGTGATCGCCGAATCGTTCGAGCGCATCCATCGCTCGAACCTCGTGGGCATGGGCGTCCTGCCGTTGCAGTTCAAGCCGGGCCAGAACCGTAAGACGCTGGGGCTGACCGGCACCGAGACGTTCGATGTGCTGGGCCTCAGTGAGGGGCTGGCGCCGCACAAGGAGCTGGAGGTGCGCGTGCACCGCCAGGACGGCAGCGTCTCCTCGTTCAAGGTCGATGCGCGGGTCGATAGCCCGATCGATATCGAATACCTGCGTAACGGCGGCATTCTGCAGACGGTGCTGCGCCGGCTGATCACCACCGGCTCCGGCAGCGGGGCGGCAGGCGCGGGCGCGCCGGCGTCGCAGGGGTAGCGCGATGGACGAGCGGCCATCTGCTGGCCCGGCGCTGCGGCTTAAGCGATTGTGGCGGGCACTCTGGCGGCTTGAGCAATGAGTGAGCGGCTGTCCGCTGGTCCGGCGCTGCGGCTCGGCGCCGGCGATTTCCCGTACGCGTCGCGGCGCATGCCGGTGCTGGCGGCGCAGGGGGTGGTGGCCACCAGCCAGCCGCTGGCGGCGCAGGCCGGACTCGAGATGCTGCAGCGGGGCGGCACTGCGGCCGACGCGGCCATTGCCACTGCCATCGCGCTCACCGTCGTCGAGCCGACGTCGAACGGCATTGGTGCCGATGCGTTCGCGCTCGTCTGGGATGGGCAGCGCCTGCATGGCCTCAACGGCTCCGGCCGCGCACCGGCGGCGCACACGCTCGACCTCTTTCGGCAGCAGGGCCTGGATGCCGTTCCGGCACACGGCTGGCTCGCGGTCACCGTGCCGGGCGCGCCGGCCGCGTGGCGCGACCTGCACGCGCGCTTCGGGCGGCTGCCGTTCGAAGCGCTGTTCGAGCCAGCGATTCGGTACGCCGAGCACGGCTATCCGGTCTCGCCGATCACGGCGCAGCTCTGGGCAACCGCCGTCCAGACGTATCGGGCGGCGCTCCACGGCCCAGCCTTTCGCGGCTGGTTCGAGACGTTCGCACCGGCCGGACGTGCGCCGGCGGCCGGCGAGCTGTGGCGGTCGGCGGATCACGCGCGCACGCTGCGCCAGATCGCGCGCAGCCGAGCCGAGGCGTTCTACCAGGGGGAGCTGGCGCAGGCCATCGCCGCCTTCGCTGCCCAGACCGGAGGCTCCCTGGCAGCAGACGACCTGGCGGCGCATGCGAGCACGTGGGTCGAGCCGATCTCCACCAGCTATCGCGGCTATGAGGTGTGGGAGCTGCCACCCAATGGCCAGGGCATCGCGGCGCTGGTGGCGCTGAATATCCTGGAAGGGTTCCACCTGGCACGCTGGCCACGCGATTCGGCCGAAAGCTACCATCTGCAGCTCGAGGCAATGAAGCTGGCGTTCGCCGACGTGCAGCGCTACGTCGGCGATCCGGAGCACGCCAACGTCCCAGTGGCTGAGCTGCTGGACAAGGGCTATGCCGCCTCGCGCCGCCGGCTGATCGGCGAGCGCGCGCTCGAGCCGGAGCCAGGCGAGCCGCTGCGCGGCGGCACCGTCTACCTCTGCACTGCCGATGCCAGCGGCATGATGGTCTCGTTCATCCAGTCGAACTACCAGGGGTTCGGGAGCGGCGTGGTCGTGCCGGGTACGGGGATCGCGCTCCAGAACCGCGGGCACGGCTTTGTGCTCGAGCCAGACCATCCGAACGTCATCGCTCCGGGCAAGCGGCCCTTCCACACCATCGTGCCCGCGTTTCTCACGCAGGACGGCGCGGCGGTGGGCCCATTCGGCGTGATGGGCGGCCACATGCAGCCGCAGGGCCACGTGCAGGTAGTGGTCAACCAGGTCGATTACGGCTTGAACCCGCAGGCGAGCCTGGATGCGCCCCGCTGGCAGTGGCTGCGCGAGCGCCAGGTGCTGCTCGAGCTCGAGACGCCCGG
>Ga0070741_10013474_pt1 | contig 14423 bp, 13 predicted proteins | sample Coa_R1_4_FD_66440 | JGI IMG/M metagenome (GOLD analysis project Ga0070741, IMG submission 66440) | Surface soil microbial communities from Centralia Pennsylvania, which are recovering from an underground coalmine fire - Coalmine... | ecosystem: Environmental > Terrestrial > Soil > Unclassified ...
CGCGCGTAATTCTTTGCCGGCGATTTGAAAAATGGCTTCATTTTCCAGCGTATTTTGCGGCGGCGCGGCGGCGCGCGGCTTGGCCGGTTTTTTTTCCGGCGCGCGCGTTAAATTGCCGTTGTGTCGGTTGGCGAAGTCCATTTCAGTTGCCAGAATGAAACATTTTTCGCGCCAAAACCAGCCGATTATTAGTTGAAATGGTCGCGCGAAGAACGCGAAGTCTCGCGAGGGCAAAAATTATCCGGCGAGTAATCCGAATTTATTCAGCACGGACGAAAGCGCGGCGTTGAATTCCGCCGGTTTTTCCATCATTAAAAAATGGCCGACGTTGTCCATCATTACATAATCGGATTGCGGCGTGAGGGAGCGGACATATTGTTCGTAACGGTCGTTCCACCACGGGCTGCGCGCGTTAATGGCCGCGACCGGCGCGTTGACTTTTTGCAAAATCCAATCGGGTTGGTCTTCGCCGAACATTCCGAGCATCGCGCCGAGCATGACATGCTGTGGCGTGGCAAGCATTTCCGCCATCACGCGGTCGCGTAAATTTTCAGAGCCGGGAACCGGAAAAAATGTGCTGATGAAACCTTTGGCGTGTTCGAGATAGTGCGGCGTGGCAAATGGGCTAACCATTGCGCGCGCTTGTTCGGGCGTGCCGGGCGGCCGGCACAGCAATCCGTCCACGGAAATCAGTCCGGCAATTTTTTCCGGCGCACGATGGCAAATTCGCGCGAGGACCGCGCCGCCCATGCTGTGACCGATGAAAATGGCTTTCTCAATTTTTTCCGCGCGCAACACTTCCAGCACCGCGTCGGCAAAAAAATCCATTGTGTAATTTGCCTGCGGCTTGTCGCTTTGGCCGTGGCCGGGAAGGTCAATGACAATGAGCCGCGCTTTGTCCGCGAGCAAGGGCATTTGTTCTCGCCAGAAATTTAAATTGCTCGCCCAGCCGTGAACGAAAACGATGGCGCGATTTCCTTTTCCAGCGGTGACGTAATGGACGCGATTTGCGCCAACGGGAATGAAATGCGATTGCCCGTCCGCAACGGTTGTGGAATTGCCGTTCGCTGTTTGGGGCATTGAATGGAAACTCCCAAGTTTCATCGCAATCTGCACATCATATCGCAAGCCAAATGGCTTGCAAATAGTTAATGGTTTTCTTTTTCGGCGAGGCCGAAACTAAAAATGCACGCCGCCGGTCACAAAAATCGCCGCGCTGGTGAAGCCGTATTTGCCGTCGGCAGATTGGCTGATGAATGTGCCGGGTGCTGCCGAAGAATGGCTGCCGGTGACGACATGGTCGCGGTCAAAGCCAAATTGAAAGGTGGCGTCAAAGTCAAAAGTCTTTCCGCTAAAGCCTGTGCCGATGCTGAAAAAATGCCGGTCCATGTCTGAAGCCCATGGCGTGTAATATTTATTGGGCACGGAATTTTCGTTGAAAGCGTAGCCGGCGCTGGCGTGCCAGCCGCTGTCGAAATAACGCGTCATGCCGAATTCATACATCCAGCTTCCCTGCCATTGAAAACGCACCGGTAAATTATTTGGCGTTCCGGACGGCGGATTTTGTTCGTGAAGATTAAAATTTCCGAAACTGCTCCAGTCGGTGTAATTGGCGTCGAACTCCAAATTCCAATTTTTCGTCGGCCGATATGAAATACCGCCGACTGCCGTCCATGGAAATTTCATACTCATGTTTGCGGTGCTGTGTCCTTCAGGAACAGTAAACGGCCGTTCATAATGAGTTTGGCCGTTCAAATTCACATTGGCCGAACTGCGAAAATTTACGCCGAAAGAAAGTTGTTTAACTGGCTTCCAAAGAATTCCCGCATTGTAACCCGCGCTCCAACCGTCGCCGCTGAAATCAAAGAAATTAATTAATGGCGATGCTGTAGTAAAAAAACCCTGCGACGTTTTCAAATTCACATAATTCACCATCACACCGGCGCCGACTGAAAGCGACGGCAAAATTTTCCAGGCAACCGCGGGATTGACGGTGATATATTTCAATGAGCCGCTGATAGCTATCTGGCGAAAGCCCGTGTCCTGCGGCCAATCCATCGTGCCGCCAAATGGCGCATAAACTCCAAGTCCAAAACTTACCGGCAGATTTTCGAGCGTGTGCGTGTAAAAAATTTGCGGCACGCCGAAGAAATGGCGGTTGCTGTGATAAACATTGCCGGTGCTTGGGTTTTGATATGCGGTGTTGATGTAAAGCCCGTAAATGCCGCCGCGAAGGTTGTCGCCCTGCAATTGCGCGATGCCGGCGGGATTATAAAAAATGGCCGACGCATTGTCGGCGGTGGCCACAAATGCCTCGCCGCGCGCCGTCGCAAACGCGTCCTGGTCGGGAAGCGCAAAGCCGTTGGCTAAAACATTTCCGGCCAATGCCGAAGTGAACGCTATCGGCAGAAATTTTAAAATGTTTCGGCTCATGATTCGAGAACCGGGCCTGTCCGAGTGAATTTTCGTCGCCAGCTTATCCTTGATTGGCGGCGATGCCAGCAATTTATTCTTTTTAATTACAGCCAATGTGTGGCATCTCTTTTATTTCAATTGCTTTTGCCCGCTTTACAAATTTAGATTGTGAATTAAACTTTGTGCCGTGAAAAAAATCATTCAGAAGATATCTCACTGGACACTGGGCATTGCTTTGCTCGGGTGTGCAATAACGCCGGCGCGCGCCTTTAACGCGATGTATGTTTTTGGCGATGCGCTTTCAACCACAACCAATAATTCCTTTGCCGCGACCTATCCAAAGCAATACTACGGCAACCGTTATTCCAACGGCCGCCTTTGGGTGGAAGTGCTGGCGCAGCGACAGGGCGTCCCTGTCAACATGAATTGGTCCTATTTCGACTGCAATAGCGCCAAACTTTGGACCAACACGCAAAATTTTTCCATTACGCAACAAGCCGCCAGTAATGCTCTTGCCGTTGTGTGGTGTAATAACTCGGATTTGTATGACTTGAGTCAACAGTTCAATACCAACATTGTTTATTGGACGACCAATATCATGCGCGCACAGACAAATGAATTTCGCGCCATCACCAATCTTTACGCCAAAGGTTTTCGCACCATCATCGCTCCAGGTGCAGTGGATTTAAGCGAAGTGCCCGCCTTTTGCTATTCCGCAGGTTATCAGTCCAACTTTTTGAAATTTCTCCGCCAGCAGTGCAGCGCTTACAACACTAACTTCGTCAGCACATTGAATCGCGCCCGCGCAGCATGTCCGGGATTGACGATTTATGAGCCGAACTTTTTCGGCCTGCTCGATAATGTGCTGACCAATGCCGCATCTTACGGATTGACCAATGCCCTTGCCGCGAATGGCATGCCAATAGACGCATTCGACGCACTTTATCCCAATTGCAGCACAAATGGTTTAGGAGCCAATTATGTGTATTGGGATAACTTGGATCCGTCTGCAAAATTTCATGAAATCATCGGCGACACCGTGCAGCAACTGATTTCGCCGGTGCAAATCGCCCGCATCACGACCTTGAACAGCAGCAACCAATTGGATGTCATTAACGTGCCGCTTGGCTTGAATGGATTTGTTGAAACCTGCACGAATCTTTCATCGCCAAACTGGACGCAATTGCAAAGCATCAGCGGCGCCAGCGGTGCGCAATCTTATTTTGTGCCGCTTCCACCCAACGGCACAGGGTCACAACAACACTTCGCACCGCGCGACATCACACCTCCCGGCCCCGGAGGAACGGTCAATGTCACCGCACTCGCGTTTTACCGGATGAATTATCCCTATCAGTGGGTCTGGCCGTAATCGAACGGTGAGAAAATTTTAATCGCAACTACGGCGGTCAATTCGATTTGGCCGCCGTCATTTTTTTAAGCAGAAACTTTTGCGGCGGGAATTATCTTCGCCAAATTTTCATAGCCCCAGCGCAACATGCGCTCCGTCGTTTCCCAGCCGATGCACGAATCGGTAATCGAAACGCCGTATTTCAAATCCTTCAAATTTTTCGGAATCGGCTGCGTGCCTTCATGCAAATGGCTTTCCACCATCAAGCCAATCAACGAACGCGTGCCGTCAATTCGTTGCTGAATCACGCTTTTCCAAACATCTTCCTGCCGCGCGAATTGTTTTTCCGAATTTGCATGGCTGCAATCCACCATCAGCACCGGCGGCAATTTTTCCGAAATCAATTTTTCTTCCGCCGCACGAATGCTTTCCGCGTCGTAATTTGTTTTCGCGCGCCCGCCGCGCAACACGACGTGCGCGTGCGGATTGCCGCTCGTGCGCACGATGCTCGTGGCGCCGTCTTCGTTCATGCCGAGAAAACTGTGCGCATGCCGCGTGGCACTCATCGCGTCAATCGCGATTTGCAGGCTGCCGTCCGTCGCATTTTTCAAACCGACCGGCATCGAAAGGCCGCTTGCCATTTCGCGATGCGTCTGCGACTCCGTCGTGCGCGCGCCAATCGCCGCCCACGTCACCAAATCCGCGATGTATTGCGGCACAATCGGGTCGAGAAATTCCGTCGCCGCCGGCAAACCCATGCCGACAATTTCCAATAAAATTCGCCGGGCGATTTTCAATCCGGTTTCAATGTCCTGCGACCCGTCCAAATGCGGGTCGTTAATCAGGCCTTTCCAGCCAATCGTCGTGCGCGGCTTTTCAAAATAAACGCGCATGACGATTTCCATCCGGTCGGCAAATTCTTTGCGCAACGCGTTCAATTTCGTCGCATATTCGAGCGCGGATTTTTCTTCGTGAATCGAGCACGGCCCGATGACCACGAGCAGACGCGGGTCTTCCTGCCGCAAAATGCGGATGACCCGCTCGCGGCTGCGCGCAACCGTCGCGTTCGCCGCATCGCTTGTCGGCGAATTGGCTTTCAATTCGCGCGGCGACGCCAGCGGGACAATTTCTTTGACGTGTAAATCCTGCGTCCGAAACATGAATTCCAGTCTAACAGATTTTCCTTTGCCGAAAAGCGCAAACGCAACGGGTTGGACAGCGTAAAAAAATTCAATTAACTTGCCGTCGAGGTTATGCCCGAAGAAAAACTCAACACCGGCCAGAAAGCGCTGGCAATCAACGTTGACGCCAAAAAATACGGCACGTTTGCCGAAATCGGCGCGGGGCAGGAAGTCGCGCGCTGGTTTTTTCACGTCGGCGGTGCGTCGGGCACGGTCGCCAAGACCATTTCTGCTTACGACATGGCCGTGAGCGATGCGATTTACGGTCCCGCCGAGCGTTACGTCAGCCGCCAACGCTTGCAGGCGATGCTGGATTACGAATTTAAATTGCTGCTCGAACGACTCGACAAAACCCGCGGCGACAAATGCACATTCTTCGTTTTTGCCGATACGGTGACGACGCGCAGTTTTTCCCATCAGCAGGACGGCCACGGCTGGCTCGGCATGAAATTTCAAACCCAGCCGCATGAAGAACCTTCGACGATTATCATCCATGCGCGAATGCTCGACGGCGACAACGTTCGCCAGCAGGAAGCGCTCGGCATCGTCGGCGTGAATTTGATTCACGGCGCATTTTATTTGCATGCGACGCCGGAAAAATTAATTGCATCGCTGCTCGATAATCTCACGCGCAAACGTTTGGAAGTGGACATGATTAAATTTTCCGGCCCGCGTTTTGCAAATTTGGATAATCGTTTGATGGCTTTGCAACTCGTGCAACAGCAATTGTCCGACGCAGCGATGTTCACTGCCGATGGTGAAGTGGTTATTCCCAGCGAAGTGCTTTACAAAAAATCGGTGCTCGTCGAGCGCGGCAGTTTTCGGCCAATTACGAAAACGACGCTGGACATTTTGGAACGCGCGCGCGAACAATTTTTACAGGAGCCGCAAATGAAGGGCGAAGAGCCGGTCATCATCATGGAAATGACGCTGCACAGCGTGCTCGAAGATTCCGCGATGGCGCACAAGGATTTTCTCGACCGCGTGGATTTGTTGAGCACGCTCGGCAAAACGGTTTTGATTTCCAATTTCGGACGTTACTATCGGCTCGTCGAATATCTCTCGCGCTACACGCAAAAAATGCAGGGCATCGCGCTGGGCATTCCAAGTTTGCGCGGCATTTTCGACGAAAAGTTTTACGTGGATTTGCCGGGCGGCTTGCTCGAATCGCTAGGTCGTCTGTTTAAAAGCACGACGAAACTTTACGTCTATCCGTTTCGCGACCCGAAATCGGGAAAATTTTCCGACACGCCACAAGGCGAAACAGGCATTTGGATGCGTGAAGCGGAAAATGGACAAATCGTCACGGCGGAAAATTTGCAAGTCGCGCCGCATTTGCGACATCTCTACGCGCACCTGCTGGAGAACAATTACATTTGCAGCATCCAAAATTATAACCCCGAATATCTCTCGTTGTTCCCGCCATTCGTGCTTTCGAAACTCCAATCCGGCGACGCTTCGTGGGAACGCGATGTGCCGCCGGAAATTGTCGGGCTTATCAAGGGCAATAAAATGTTCGGCTGGCAGGAAAAAGCGACGGCGGTGATGGCTTAAATCAAATTACCGCGCCGCGTTTCGGCAAAACGCTCATCGTAAAACGATTCGCTTTCGATTGTAATCTCATTTTCGCGGCAAAAGCCGACGATAAATTTTTTGTCGTAATTATTTTCGGTTTTTCCCCTGCCGCAAAAACCCTTCCATTTTTCAAAATCAGCACGTGTGAAAATACCGGCATGATTTCTTCCACGTGATGCGTCACTAAAATTAACGTCGGAGAATTTTTCTTTGAGCCAAGCCGCTGGAGAAAGTGCAAAAAATGTTCGCGCGCCGCCGGGTCAAGGCCCGCGCACGGCTCGTCCAAAATCAAAACGCGCGGATTTGCCATCAACGCGCGGCCAATCAAAATCCGCTGCCGCTCGCCTTGCGACAAAACGCGCCATTCGCGTCCGGCCAAATGTGAGCACTCAATTTGTTTCAAAATGTTCTGCGCGCGATTTTTGTCGGCGCGACTCAATCGTGTCCACAAATCAATCATCGCAAATTTTCCGCTGGCAACCGTTTCAATCGCAGGTTCGCCATCGTTCATCATTTGCCGCACGGATGAGCTGACGATGCCGATTTGTTTCCGTAATTCGCGCCAATCGGATTTGCCGTATTTTTTCCCCAGCAAATAAATTTTTCCAGCCGTCGGCATTAAATATCCCGTCAGAGCGCTCAACAATGAAGTTTTTCCAGAGCCATTCGCGCCGAGAATTGCCCAATGCCGTCCGTGCTCGACGCGCCAATTCACGCCGTCGAGAATTTTTACGCCACCGCGCCGGATTTCCAGATTCGAAATTTCCAGAATTACTTTCACGCGCGGAAATTTTGCCGCAAAAGAGCGCAAAGCACACACAGAAATTAAAAACAAATCTTTGCGCTCTTTGTGGTCCTTCGCGGCAAATAATTTGTTGGCGTTTTCGCAGCATTGAGTTATGAATTTGGTTCTATGAGAAATTTGATGTCAGCTGTTCTGGTTTTACTTTGCGTGATGAAAACGCAAGGAGCGATTCACACCGAAACTATCGAATACAAACAGGGCGACGCGACGCTTGAAGGATTTCTCGCCTATGACGATTCCATGCAAGGCAAGCGTCCCGGCGTTCTCGTCGTCCATCAATGGCTCGGCCTGACCGATTACGAAAAAATGCGGGCCCGGCAATTGGCCGAACTCGGCTATGTCGCTTTTTGCGCGGACATTTACGGCAAAGGCGTCCGCCCGAAAGATGTCAAGGAAGCTGGGGCGCAAGCAGGAAAATATAAAGGCGACCGACAATTACTTCGCGCACGCGTGAATGCCGGATTAGACGAATTGAAAAAAAATGATTTGGTGGATTCAAAACGTGTCGCGGCCATCGGCTATTGTTTTGGCGGCACGACCGTGATTGAACTCGCGCGCAGCGGCGCGGACTTGAACGGCGTGGTCAGTTTTCATGGCGGACTGGATTCGCCGACTCCGTCCGACGGAAAAAATATCAAATGCAAAGTGCTCGCGCTCGCTGGCGCGGATGACCCGTTTCAAAATCCAAACGACTTGAACGCCTTCGAAAGTGAAATGCGCGACAGCAAAGTGGATTGGCAAATTGTTTTCTATGGCGGCGCGGTTCACGCGTTTACGCAACCCGACCCGGGCTTCGTCAATGCCGGCGCGAAATACAACGAGAAGGCCGACAAACGCTCTTGGCAGGCGATGAAAGATTTCTTCGCGGAAATTTTCAAGTGAGAATTTTCCGCAGATTGCGCTGATTCTCGCAGATTTGTTATCAAAGATTTTAATCTGCGTCTATCTGCGTAATCTGTGGATAAATAAAAATGAGAATCACCGGTGGAAATGCCGCGCGACGAATTTTGAAAGTGCCGAAAGGACTCGACGTTCGACCGACTCCTGATTTGGTCAAGCAGGCGATTTTCAATTCGCTCGGCGCGCGGGTTGAAGGCGCGAAAGTTTTGGAATTGTTCGCCGGTAGCGGCGCGTTGAGTTTGGAATGTTTGAGTCGCGGCGCGGCTTCGGCTCTATGCATTGAAAAATCGCAGAAGCACGCGAATTTCATTCAGAACAATGCCGCGCAAATTCCAAATGCAAATTTGCAGGTGCGAACGCAGGATGTTTTCACCGCGCTATCGCAACTCGCGCAAAGCAGCGAGCAATTCGATTTGATTCTTGCCGACCCGCCTTACGGTGAAAAAAATGTCGGGCGACGTTCGGAATCGTTCGCGCAGCAATTGCTCGACGATAAAAATTTACCGAAAGTCCTGGCATCAGGCGGAAGATTTGTTCTTGGTCACACGAAACGCGACACGCTGGAATTGGTCGCGCCGTGGCGCGAAGTGAAAATGCTCAAGCACGGCGACACCGTGATGCGTTTTTTGGAAATTTAACCGGTAGGGCGGCGCTGCCGCGCCGCCATGATCTTCGGCAAAAATTTGGGCTGCGCAGCAGCGCAGCCCTACCAAATTATTCTGTCGCTTCTTCTACCGCTTCGCGAATTGTCTTTTTAAATTTCTCCATGCCTTCGTCAAACGCGGCGGAAATCGGCAGGACTTTGACCTTTTTGATTTTCGTTTTGAATTGCTTCAGATTTTTCTCGGCAACGGCTTCGTCCATTTTGTTCGCGACGACGAGGCGCGGTTTATCGAGCAACGCCGGGTCGTAAAGTTCCAATTCTTTGAGCAATTGTTTGTAATCGTCCCACGGCTTGCGTCCGTCCGTGCCCGCCATGTCGAGCAGCAGCACGAGGATTTTGCAGCGCTGGATGTGGCGTAGAAATTCGTGGCCGAGGCCGACGTTCATGTGTGCGCCTTCAATCAAGCCCGGCACATCGCAAACCGTCAGCCGATGCCAGTCCTCATATTCGACGATGCCGATTTGCGGATGCAGCGTCGTGAACGGATACGGCGCGACTTTCGGACGCGCTTTGGAAATGGCGGTGAGCAAAGTGGATTTGCCCGCGTTCGGATAACCGACGAGTCCGACTTCGGCCATGATGCGCAATTCAAAAAGAAATTCACCTTCCATGCCCGGTTCGCCCGGTTGCGCAAAACGCGGTGTTTGTCGAGCAGACGTGGCGAAATTGCGATTGCCCAATCCGCCGCGACCGCCTTTGCACAAAACAAATTGCTGTCCATGCGTTGTGAGGTCGGCGACGAGCTCGCCTTTTTCGGAATCGCTGTCGGATGATTCTCCTTCGGCGCTTTCCTTGCTCAAATCAACTTCCTGCGCGATGTAACCGCTCGCGCTGCGAATAATGGGTCGCGCACTCGCACTGGATTTGAACGCTGGCTTTTCATCTTCAGCCGCCTCGGCTTCTTCTTCCTCTTCCTTTTTTTTGCGGTCAACGGAATAATATTTTTCGGTGATGGCAGGCGTTGTGTCCTTCAATTTCCAAACGAGCGTGCCGCAGGGAACTTTGATGATTAAATCTTTTCCGGCGTGGCCGTCCATGCCTTTGCCCATGCCGGCCTCGCCGTCTTTGGCGATGAGGCGTGGCTGATAATACTGCGCGATGAGATTGTTGAGGTCGTGGTCGGCCTGCAAAATCACGCTGCCGCCGCGTCCGCCGTTGCCGCCGCTCGGGCCGCCCTTGGTGATGTAGGCCTCGCGATGGAACGCGACACAGCCTTTGCCGCCGTGCCCCGCCTTCGCGTAAATTTTTATTTCGTCAATGAACATCGCAATTCAATTTAGCCGCAAAAGAACACAAAATGCACAAAAGATTTTTTATCTGCGCTCTTTGCGTTCTCTCGCGGCAATTTCACAAATAAAAAAAGCGAGGCGTGAACCTCGCTTTGAAATTTTCACAGCGAATTTAATTCTTCGCCGCGGCTTCGGCCACCACGTTCACGCGGCGGCTTTCCTTGTCGAACATGACCTTGCCGTCCGTGAGGGCGAACAATGTCCAGTCGCGACCGGTGCCGACATTTTTGCCCGCGACAAATTTGCTGCCGCGCTGGCGAACGATGATGCTGCCGGCGGTGACGAACGTGCCGCCAAATTCTTTTACGCCAAGCCGTTTGCTGACGCTGTCGCGTCCGTTCTTGACGCTGCCTTGACCTTTTTTATGTGCCATAAATTTTTTCTCCGAATTTTTTTACGCGAATTGCGCTAATTAACACGAATTCAAAAAACAATTAGTGATAATTCGCGAAATTCGCGTCTACGCCTTTATTTCTGTAATTTTCACGACCGTCAATTCCTGACGGTGGCCGATGGTTTTGTGATAACCTTTGCGGCGTTTCATCTTGAAAGTGAGTTTCTTCTCGCCGCGCTTGTGCGCCACGACATCCGCCATGACTTTCGCGCCGCTGACGGTTGGCGAACCGACAGTCACTTTGTCGCCGCCAATCATGAGCACGCGGTCAAACGTGAACGGTTTGCCGGCCTCGGCATCGAGGCGTTCGATTTCGAGTTTGTCGCCGGCGACGACGCGGTATTGTTTGCCGCCTGTTTCTAAAACTGCATACATAAATTTTCCCGCAAAGGGTCGGAAATTAAATCATAAATCCGCCAACTGTCAACGGCGGATTTCAGGGAAAATGGCTTGAAAATGGATTTATTTGGCGAATTTCACGTTTCTGTGACCTGCGATAAACATCAAAAATGAAAGAGCCGTGAAAATCGCGGGCGTAAAACGCTCCTCAATTGTCATCGCCGTGCCGCCGAGAAAGGCGAGAAAGTTGGCCAGTGTGTAAGCACCCCAAATGTTTGCAATGGTTCGATTCGGACGTCGCCACAACTCCACCAACCCCGGAATCGTCGCGATGCTCGTGGCGAGCGTGGAAGCGACAATCGCCGTGCGCGCGCCGCCAATTTCCCATGCGACCGCGCAAATGACGACGAGCACGGCAATCACCGTGTCCAATGTCGTCCATGCGAACCGGCGTTTTGCCAGAAGCAGAATCGTCATCGCCACGCCGCCGATGGCGAAGCCGAGCGGCAGAAAATAATTGCCGTGCCGGACAATCGTGCTGGCGGCGAGAATCGAATCCATCACCGCCCACAAGAACCACGTGGCAAAACTTTGTCCCGCGCCGTTCTCTTTCAAGATTTGCCGCGCCATGGGAATGAACAGCAACAGCGCGAGCGCGCCGCCGGCGATTTTTAAAATTTCATGCAAATCCATGAACGAATAATTTAACCGTTGAATTAGTGCGCCACAATTCTTTCCATTTGTGCCATTGCGTCGCTTTTGGCGCAAATTGCAATTGCCATTGGAATTTCTGAAAATTCATTTCAGCCTTTGTTTGCAATCGGGTTCATGATTTTCTGGCGTTGGCACACTTCGGCATCTTTATTGCGTTAAGAACTTGGATATTTGTAACGAAACATTTAACAAAACGATTTTATGGCAAAAGTATTAGGCATTGATTTGGGAACGACGAACTCCTGCATGGCGGTCATGGAAGGCGGCGAGCCGCTCGTTCTGGAAAATTCCGAGGGCAAACGCACCACGCCCAGCGTCGTCGCATTCATGAAAAATGGCGAGCGCGTGGTCGGCGACGCGGCCAAGCGCCAGGCGGTGACGAATTCGCGCAACACGATTTATTCCATCAAGCGTTTCATGGGCCGCAAGTTTGACGAGGTCGGCGAAGAAATCAAACGCATGCCTTACAAAGTGGTGAAGGCGTCGAACGGCGATTGCGCCGTGGAAGTGGAAGTGGACGGCAAGCCAAAACAATTTTCGCCGCAGGAAATTTCCGCGATGATTCTTTCCAAGCTGAAAGCCGACGCCGAAACGCGCCTCGGCGAAAAAATTTCGCAAGCTGTCATCACGGTTCCCGCGTATTTTAACGACTCGCAACGTCAGGCGACGAAAGACGCCGGCAAGATTGCCGGTCTTGAGGTGCTCCGCATTATCAACGAACCGACGGCTGCGTCGCTTGCTTACGGTCTCGACAAAAAGAAGGACGAAAAAATTGCCGTTTACGATTTGGGCGGCGGCACGTTTGATATTTCCGTCCTTGAAATCGGCGACGGCGTTTTTGAAGTGAAGGCCACGAACGGCGACACGCATTTGGGCGGTGACGATTGGGACAACAAATTGATGGATTGGATTCTCGACGAATTCAAAAAAGATTCCGGCATGGATTTGCGCAAGCAACCGGACGCGCTCCAACGCATCAAGGAAGAAGCCGAAAAAGCGAAAATCGCGCTTTCATCGTCACAGCAATACGACATCAACCTGCCGTTCATCACGGCGGATGCGAGCGGGCCGAAGCACATCCAGAAAACTCTCACGCGCGCCAAAATGGAGCAGCTCACGGACGATTTGTTCGAGCGCACCATCAAGCCGGTCAACGCCTGCTTGAAAGATGCAGGCATCGAAGCCAGCAAGATTGACGAACTCGTGCTCGTCGGTGGCATGACGCGCATGCCGCGAGTCGTTGAAACCGCGCGCAAGCTCGTCAACAAAGCGCCGCATCAAGGCGTGAATCCCGACGAAGTCGTCGCGGTCGGCGCGGGAATTCAAGGCGGCGTGCTCAAGGGCGAAGTCAAAGACGTTCTCCTGCTCGACGTGACGCCATTGTCGCTCGGCATCGAAACGCTCGGCGGCGTGTTCACGAAATTGATTGAGCGCAACACGACGATTCCCACGCGCAAATCGGAAATTTTCTCCACCGCCAGCGACAATCAGCCCGGCGTGGAAATTCATGTGCTCCAGGGCGAGCGCCAATTCGCGAAGGACAACAAGACCATCGGCAAATTTCAGCTCGCGGACATTCCGCCCGCGCCGCGCGGCGTGCCGCAAATCGAAGTGACCTTCGACATTGACGCCAACGGCATTTTGCATGTCGGCGCGAAAGACCTCGGCACGGGCAAGGAACAGAAAATCACCATCACGGCCAGCAGCGGTCTCTCGAAGGAAGAAGTCGAGAAGATGCGCAAGGACGCCGAAGCGCACGCGGACGAGGACAAGGCGCGCGTCGAAGAAATCCAGACGCGCAACGAAGTGGACGGCGCGGTTTATCGCACCGAGAAACTGGTCAAGGACAACGCGGACAAAATTTCCGCGGACGACAAGGCCAAGCTCGAAGGCGCAATCAACGCCGCCAAAGAAGCGCTCAAAGGCAGCGACGCCGCGGCCATCAAATCCGCGGGCGAAAAGCTGAACGAAGTCGCCCAGACCGTTGGCGCGGAGATTTACAAAGCGGCTGCGGCGAAAGCTCAAGCCGAGAAAGCGCAGGCCGGTGGCGGCGCTCAACCGCAAGGCGAACAGCCGAAATCCGACGATAAGAAAAAGGACGAAGGCGTGATTGACGCGGAAGTTGTGGACGAGAAAAAGTAAAACGCATGAGCCAGCATCGTGATTACAAATACAGCGTGACAATCCACAGCGACGATTTGGCATTGGTTTGTGCCATGCGTGGATTGAGTTTGCATTGTCAAGAAACGGGCAACGCAAGAATTGCTTGGGGCGGCACGAAGCGCGGAGATTGGCAAAGAGACGGTCACAAAGTGACGTTTCATTTCAACAGCACGCGTTACCGTGACAATTTTATTTCAGAAGCCACCAGATTATTTCCCACAGGCTGGGAAAAAACTGTGCAAAGCGATAATGATCCGGCGACGCCGCAGAGCGGGCAGGAAGATTAACAATTTAAGACGAAATGAAATTGGCGCAGACAAATTTTAGCAAGCTCCGTAGGAGCGAAATCTTTGTAGAAAATCGGTCGCCTGAAGATTTTCAGCTCCGTAGGAGCGGCATATTCTGTTTGCGCGCAGAAGATTTCGCTCCTACGGAGCTAAAGAATTTTTTAATTGAATTTACTACAAATATGTCGCGCCTACGGCGCTGGGGATGGGCGCGAATATAAAAAATTTTCTCATCGCGGGTGCGATGGGATTTGATTACATTAACCAACTCAAACAAACAACAAAGAGACAAACTATGGCACTAAACGTTAAACCAATCGGCGACCGCATTTTGGTCGAGCCGGCTGAA
>Ga0070741_10013475_pt1 | contig 14421 bp, 13 predicted proteins | sample Coa_R1_4_FD_66440 | JGI IMG/M metagenome (GOLD analysis project Ga0070741, IMG submission 66440) | Surface soil microbial communities from Centralia Pennsylvania, which are recovering from an underground coalmine fire - Coalmine... | ecosystem: Environmental > Terrestrial > Soil > Unclassified ...
GCCTTGTCCAACACGTAGATTGATGGCTGCACGTCACCACGGACCATCTCCGTTTTTTCAATCTTGGAGGATACAATTGCTGACGTGATGCGCGGCGTAAGTACCGGGTCACCATAAATAACTTCGCCAAGATCCAATGTCGTCGCGTGTGCCAGAGGGTATCCGAACGAATATACAGGCTCCCCTTCTTCAAGTTCAGAAAATGAGACAGGTATGAATGGAAAGCGACCGCCTTTTAGCCATGACTTGTCCCGGTTAGCCGTCTCATCTGCTTTCAGTATCGCGATGTCGTGTTGCGGAACAACTGTGACAACCGATAGACCCGTACACATTCTGCGGCCCCAATCTCCTGGGGGTGGTTCGGCCATTAGCCAACCTTTTTCAATGTCGGTACGTACATGGCCATGCGACGTGTAGTCTTGCGTAACCACATGGGCGGCGGTAACGAACAAACCATCTTCCGAGACAAAGAAACCGGTGCCGACTGGGCAGGGCATCAACTGTTTGAAAGGATTGGGCAGGAGTACCGCAAAGGTGGCCGTTTTCGTGTTTTGCAAAGAATCGCGAAGCACAACAGCAATATAGCAGTCGGCTAAAAAACTTTTGATGGTGCATTGAAAATGGGGGACAGACGGAACGTTCTCCAATTGCTAACGAGTGGAAATCGGCGAACGTCCCGTCTGTCCCCGGTTTTTTGCTCAGTTAAGCCAACAGCGGTCTTGAGTGGGCCACCGGCCAAGCTTTTGGGGAGTCAAGGTGTGGGCCAGCCCGGCCGCTAGATCATCTCAACAGAAGAGACTTTCGGAGACAATAGAGGGTTAATCCCGGAGCCTCAGCCCATCTTGCCACGAGGCAGTAAAAGGATTGCGCCATGAAGATGCTTTCTGACAAGAGAGCGATCGACAAGATTTTCCGACGCCGCGATCGCTATGACATTCCAGACTGGCAGCGTTCGGAAGTCTGGAATCGTGCCAAGAAACAACGGCTTATCGACTCGATTTTACGAGGCTGGAAACTCCCGAAGTTCTATTTCATCGAGCAGATCGGAGAAGACTATCTCGTTGAAGACGGGCAGCAACGGCTCAACGCGATCTGGGAGTTTTTCTCGAATGAGCTCCCGCTCGGCACCGAGTCAGCGGCAAAATTCAAGGGCAAATACTATCGCGATCTGCCACGTGCTGTTGCGGATGGGTTCGATGATTTCGAGATCGATTTCGACGTGATCTCCGGCGCCACGGACGCCGAGCTAAAGGAATTTTTTCAGCGACTCCAGGAAGGAATGCCTCTCACGAGCAGCGAAAAGCTGAACGCCGTTTCGAGCAAACTAACCGACTTCTGTCGCTCCGCAGCAAATCACCCGTTCTTCGCGAAGACCGTAGCGATCCCGAATACGCGGTACGCGCATTTCGACATTTTGACCAAGGTCGCTACGATCGAAATCGAAGGCCTCGATGCAGGGTTACGCCTTGACGACATCCGAGGGGTTCTCGAGGCGCAGAGCTCGTTCGCTCCAACGTCCGCGATCGGGAAGAGAGTCAAATCCGCTCTCGATTTTTTGAAAAAAGGCTTCAAGGGAAAGGGGGCGTCGCTCCGCACCCGCACGATGGTCCAGTCGCTGCTAACGCTCACTTGCAAGATCGTCGCGACGGGACGCGCGGCCGGACACGAAACTCAGCTCCGAAAGTTCTTCGAGACCTTCATGTCGGAACTCGCCGAACAGGTGGAGATGGGTCAGAGTGCAACCGATAGTGACTACGTGAGGTTTCAGCGTTCGGTGAGTGCCAACGTCAAGGGCGCAGCTAAAACGCGACAAGAGATTCTTCTCCGCAAGCTCTTTCGCATTGCTCCTGAACTAGCCGAAGTTTTTGATCCATCGGTGATTGCGGAGAGCGGCGTTAACGGCCGCATCAGCGAGCTTGGCAAGTCGGTGAGCGAGCTCGTCGGCCAGATCAACGGCGTGTACGCGGCGAAGCACGGCGACGATCTCTTTAAGCCGACGAACAGGACGACTCAGGCCTTCCTACGGATCCAGAAAGCGGCGAAGGATCGAGACGGATATAAGAGCTTCATCGACGACCTGTATTTTCTCTTTCGCGAATCGGTCGGTGTGCGGCTCAATGCCATGCGGCCTCAGTCCTTCGCCCATGTGAACGACCTCCGGACGGACTTGAGACATGACGTCGATCATGGCGACGCTGGAAAGGTCCGGGCAAAACGACGTAAGTCAGGTAGCGTGTTCGCGCTCTACGGAGGATCCGGAACACCTGACACAATCGAGCCGATCAAGCTCCCCTTGGTCCAGGCGAACATGCTCAGTGCGATCGAGGGCGATCTGCGAGCTTTGCTGCTGAAAGGCTTTTGACAAGGGGAATCGAGTGCACCCTTCGGAAAACCGGGGAGACGGAACGTTCCGCAATTTTTTCGTCAAATCGGACATGAGGCGCAATGCGCTGACCCGCAAGGATTACTCTTTTGTCGCCTTCGTCTTAAGGAAAGCTTTTACCTTGTCGGGGAGATACCACGCGTCCGAGATTTGATTGTTTTCTTTCATCGCCTTGTTGACCATTGTGCTCAGTTGGCCGTCCCAGTATTCAGTTTTTTCGATTAGGGCAAAATTCTCCTTAGCACTGGCAAAGGAGTTCGAGTTGACGAAGCGCGATACCAGCGACTGAGCCATTCGCTTCTGCGTCTGCTTATTTTTCACGAAGACGCTAAAGATTGCGCGTGCCAGCTTGTCTTCGGTAACATCTACTCCCTGAATTGCCTGTTCACGGGCCAGAAAACCGTACGGGTCTTCGCCCAGACGAATGGACAGGATGGGCAAACTTCGGCCCATGGCGAAGCCGATTTCTTGGTCGGTCCATTTGCTTTCGTGAAATCCGGGTGTCAGCATAGTCACCAGTGCGTCTGCGGTGCTCAGGGCGAGTTCGATTTCATCCTGCCATTTCTTCGTAGGCTCAATGTCCTTGTGTGCGATGAAGCCCGAAATCTGGTATGCGAGCAGACTCCTCTGAAGAAGAGCAGCGTCTTTCTTCCGTTTTGCAAGGTGGCTAACGAACAATCGAAGGTGATTGTCCAGCCAGAACGACGGCGTGATGCTCGACGGTCTGGGGGTGCTCTCGACACCGAGATGCGCGGCAAGCTCGATTAACGTCTCGTCGTCGGAATCCGTCACCATCTGTACGACGTAGCCGTCCTTCGTGTTCCCATCCCAGAAGTCAGTAGTTGGCAATTTGAACTGTCTGAGAGTTAGGTCAATGACGGACCATTCCTCAGTGGCGAGCAACGGAGCGATGGCGGTAATGATCTTCACTCGTTGAGACGCAGTGAGCATTTAACGGCATTGTACATTCTGGGCGGATGGCCTCAACGAGGCGCTGGCTCGGGGCGTCAGATCGCCCGCCGCCGCGGACGCCGCTCCGAGATGCGCGTCACCATCCCCGACCTGGAAAATCCCAACGCCATCCAGGGCGCGCTCGGGGAAGTGATCCGCCTCATGCTCACCGACCAGATTGACGTCCGCAAGGCCGGGCTCGTCATCTACGCCCTGCAGACTGCCGCCAAAAATCTCGACCAGCTCTTCTTCGACGAAGTTCCCCCCGACGAACTTTCACCTGAGGAGATGTCCGCTATGCCGTGATGACGACTCGGTTTGCGCCATGTTTTATGAAGGTTAGGGGCCCGTTACTTTTTGTCGATTACCTGTGGGCCATTGCGCCCCGGGGCGAGCTGACATACCTTCAATCCACGATCCTGTGATATCGGACCAGCGTGGAGTGGCGGATGTAGGCTGGTCCGTTGCAATTAAACAAAAAGGCCAGCTCCGGGGGGAAGCCTGGAGCTGGCCATTTTTCTGCAGAAAAACCGCGCACTACACGGCGACGGTGACGGAGGTTTCGGTGCGGAGGACGGGGCGGTAGAGAGTATCGCGCTCGATGGGCCGGCGTCCGGCTTCGCGGATCAGGCGAATCAATTCCTCGCGGCGCATGCCCTGAGGCGTGGTCGCGCCGGCATCGTGGTAGATCTTCTCTTCAATCACGGTGCCATCAATGTCGTCAGCGCCGAAGCGCAGGGAGATTTGCGCGATGCGCGGGGTCATCATCTGCCAGTAGGCCTTGATGTGGGGGAAGTTGTCGAGCACGAGGCGGCCGACGGCAATCTGGCGGATGTCGAGCATGCCCGAGGTGGTGGGCAGGTGCTCGAGCGGCGTGTTGGCCGGGTGGAACGCCAGAGGGATGAAAGTCTGGAAGCCGCCGGTTTCGTCCTGCAGGGCGCGCAGTTTTAGAAGATGATCAACGCGGTCCTCGTCGTTTTCGACGTGGCCGTAAAGCATGGTGGCGTTGGAGCGCAGGCCGAGCTGGTGAGCGGTGCGGGCGGTATCGAGCCACTGGTCGCCGTCAATTTTGTGGTCGCAGATGATGTGGCGAATGCGGTCGGCGAAAATTTCCGCGCCGCCGCCGGGCAGCGAATCCACGCCGGCGTTCTTCAGCTGCTGCAAAGTTTCGCGGATGGAGAGCTTGGCGCGCTTCGCGAGATACGCGACTTCGACCATGGTGAACGCTTTCAGGTGGACCTGGGGAAAGCGCTCCTTGAGTCCGGCGATGAGGTCGAGGAAATACTGGAACGGCAGATCGGGGTGGAGGCCGCCGACAATGTGGAATTCGGTGACGGCTTCGGAGTATCCCGAGGCGGCGGTTTGCCAGGCCTCTTCGAGAGCCATGGTGTAGGCGCCGGGCACGTCCTTCTTGCGGCCGAAAGCGCAGAGGCGGCAGGCGGCGACGCAGACGTTGGTCGGGTTGATGTGGCGGTTGACGTTGAAATAAGTTTTGTCACCGTGAAGGCGCTCGCGGACGTGGTTGGCGAGCCAGCCGACGGCGAGAATGTCGGGAGAGCGGTAGAGGGCGAGGGCGTCGTCGGGATTCAGGCGTTGTTGGGCGAGGACTTTTTCGGCGATCGGGCGCAGGACGGGATCGTCGGTGTGGAAGGGATGGCGTGCGGTGTCCACATAATGATGATAGCGCACTGGAGCGGCGAGCTACTAGCTGCTGGCTGCTAGCTCAAAGCTTCAAAACGTACCGCGCGGCTGAAGCCGTCAGAATTTGAGAAGCGGGTAATAAACCGCTGAAGCGGTCCTCCACCCAAAACCGAGTTCTCAGTTATCGGGGAGTCAGGCCCAGGTCTCGAAAAGCACGAGACGTGGGGCACCCCCGGCTTGCTGAGAACTGAGAACTGACCTCATTACTATCGTTCCCTCGGGTCCGGTACTCTCGGCACATCGGGGGGAGACATACGTCACTGAAATCGGAAATCCCCGCTCGTATACTGAGAATGGTGCGGCAGGCATTCTCAAACATGAGTGCACTTTTCGCCTTCGTTCCGCCCTGGAATACAACCCATACAAAACAAGGTTGCTTCTACATCAGCAGGTGTAGAATCCCAGTTAGCAGGAGTACAGCTTCACGGGTCCTTCACCCGCTTTCGAGGCTTGCATGAACGTTCACGTCAGCTACAGAGTTAGCAAGACGCCGGATGTTGAAAAAGAAATCAACCATTACCTGGAAAAACTGCAAAAAAGGCTGCAGGTCTTCCGGCCTGAGCTGGTCCACCTGAAGGGAAACGTGGAGCAGAACTCCGCGCGGGAAGGGTTTGTGGTGTCTCTGAACCTCCGTTTGCCCTCAGGGCAAATGGCGGCCCAGAGCGCCGGGCCGGCCGCCGTGGTGGCCATCCGTTCCGCTTTTGACGATCTCCTCTCGCAACTTAACAAACATAAGGAGCACCTGCGCAACCAGCACAGTTGGCCGCGCTGGCGGCGCGTGGGAAGAACACGTCCTCAACCTCAGGTCCCATTTGAAGAGACGGTGGCGGCGATTCAGCCGCCCACCGTTTCCCCGGAAGATATCGCCGGGTACGTCAATGCCAACCTGCGGCGGCTGCAGCGTTACATCGAACGCGAGCTGTCGTACCGCGAGAACGGGGACATGCTTGCCGCCGACCAGGTCACACCTGAAGAAGTGCTTGACGAGACCATCGCCAACGCACTCGGGGATGGCCTGGAAAAACCGGAGCGCCTGGCACTGGAGCCCTGGCTGTATCGCCTCGCGATGCGTGCGATTGACGATCTGGCTTCGCGCAGCCGCGAGGATACGTCCGCCGTCCCACTGGAGCAGTCCGCCCGCCCGCCCAACGTTAGCGGCACCGACGACGCACAGCTTCAATATCACCAGCCCGACGAGCAGTTCGCGCGTGGCGACGTGATTGCGGATCGCGGGGCTGCCACCCCCGAGGAAATTGCCGCCTCGGATGAAATGATTACCCTCGTGGAAACCGCTCTGCTTGGTACCCGCCGCGAAGACCGCGAAGCCTTCATCCTGTACGCCATCGAGGGCTTTACTCCCGACGAGATCGCCGCCATCACCGATCGCAAACAGGATCAGGTGAAGGCTTCGGTAGCGGCGGCTCGCGAGCACCTTCGCAACGCGCTGCCCGTGTCCAACGAATTCAAGAACAAACTGCTGGAACATTCGAAAGCCAGTTAATCCCGGCACTCAGGAGAAATCGTGATGATCACACGAGATGACATCCGTGAGCTTGCTCAGTTTCGCAATAATGATGGATGCGCCCTCAGCTTCTACTTCCAACCCACCACGCCTTCGGACCGCTCCCACCGTGAAGAAGCGATCCTGGCCAAGGATCTGGTAAAACGCGCTGTGCAGGAGTCGCAGAAAAATGGCCGCAATGGCTGTGCCCGCGCCGACCTGGACCGCATTCTCGAGATTGCCGAGCACCTGCACGGCAATCAGGCCCGTGCCAAGGCCATCTTCGCCTGCAAGTCGCAAAACATCTGGCGTGAATTCGATCTGCCGGCGCGTCTGCAGAAGACCACGTTGCTGGTGAACCAGCGTTTCCATCTTCGGCCTCTGGCGGCGATTCTGGAAGCGTTGCCGCGGGTGTGTGTCGCGCTGGTGGATCGCAAAGCCGCCCGCCTGTTTGATTTGCGCCTCGACCAGATTGCTGAAATGGCCGAGTGGACGGACGATCTCACCCGCCTTGGCCGCAGCAGCGACGGTTTCAAAGGGTACAACGCGGGCCACGCCGAGCGTCACTTTGCCAACGACGCCATGAACCATTTCAAGAATGTCGCCGAGCGTCTCAAGGATCTGTACGACCGTGGCCAGTGGGAGAAGCTCATTGTCGGCTGCCGTGATGATGTGTGGTCAGAATTCGAAGCGCAGATTCCCGCTTACATCGAGTCGCGCCTGATTGGCCGTATCACTATTGATCCCATCAACGCATCTGCCGAGCAGGTGCGCGACGAAGCGACCAAGCTTCGCCACCAGCGCCGTGAGGAGAAGCGCCAGGCCATGATCCGCGAAGCTCTCGGCCAGGCACAGCGCAACGGCCGTGGCGCCATCGGATTGCGCCGCGTTCTTTCCGCGCTTGAAACCGGAGAGATCCAGACCCTGCTGCTGGGGGAGAATTTCACCGCGCAGGCCGTGGAGTGCACCAACTGCGGCCACCTCGATTCCCACATGACCGAGGCCTGCGCGGTTTGCGGCAAGCCCGTGCGCGAACTCGAAGATGTCTCCGACGCGATCGTCGGACAGGTTGTCGCCAAGCGCGTTGACATCCTCTACGTTCCGCCAAATGCGGACTTCGAGAAGGCCGGCAACATCGCCGCCTTACTCCGCTTCCGTGCCGACCAGAACACCCCGGCCAAGATGGCGAGCTGACAATTTTTCACCACCGAAGACACAAATTTTTCACCACAGAGGACACAGAGGACACGGAGGAAAGCGAAATTGCAAACGAAGGACACGCAGATTACCTTTCAAAACGGTTTTTCTGTGTGTCCTCTGTGGTGAGATCCTCCTGAATACGCTCGAATATCTCGTATGGTGATATTCTTTTCCGCTTTCCGGGAGTTCCCATGCCTTCACGCCGCGATTTCCTGACCACCGCCGCCCTCACCTCCCTCGCACTCACCCTCGATGCCCAGGAAACCAAGGTCAAAGACGGCAAAGCCGCCGAGACGCGCGCGGCCGTGACGCCCGGCAAGCGACCCGTGATGATCTGTGCACACAACGGCTACAACTATCTCGATGAGGGCTTCGCGATTTTGTCCCGCGGCGGTGACACACTAGACGCCGCGCTGCGCGTGGTGCGCGGCCCCGAAGACGATCCCAACGATCACTCCGTCGGCCTGGGCGGTCTGCCCAACGAAGACGGCGTGGTGGAGCTCGATTCCTGCTGCATGCACGGTCCCACGCGCCGCGGCGGCGCAGTCGGCGCTCTGCGCGATGTCAGGAACGCATCGCTGGCAGCGCGCGCCGTCATGGAGCACACGGGCCACGTGATGCTCGTGGGCGAGGGGGCGACCAGGTTCGCGCTCGCCCAAGGCCTTGCCAAGGAAAATTTGCTGACGGATTACTCGCGCAAGGTTTGGCTGTTATGGAAAGAAACGAACTCGGATCAGGACTGGTGGGGCCCAGGGCTCAGCGATCCCAAGTGGAAGCCGCTCCGCCCAACGTCACAGCGAGAGGAATTGCACAAGCAGTTAGAGCAGCGCGCCGCCGACCTTGGCATCCCGCCCGCCTTGTGCGCGCAAGCGGCGCGGCAGGTGATGTCGCCGCCCACCGGGACGATCCACTGCTCGGCGCTCAATGCGAAAGGTGAGATGTCGGGCTGCACCACGACCAGTGGGCTCGCCTTCAAGCTCTCCGGACGGGTTGGCGACTCGCCCATCATCGGCGCCGGCTGCTACACCGACCAGGATGTGGGCTCGGCGGGCGCCACTGGGAGCGGCGAGGAGAACATCAAAGTCGCCGGCGCACACGCCATCGTCGAGAACATGCGCCACGGCATGTCGCCGCACGACGCGGGCATGGACGTCCTGAAGCGTATCGCGCGCAACTACAACGGCGACATGAGCCGCCTGCGGTATATCGACATGGTGTACTACGTTCTGCGCAACGATGGCGCGTATGCCGGCGTTTCGCTCTGGACGGGCTACGACAGCGATCACGGCAAGCCGCATTACATTTGCATCCACGATGGCACCAAGCGCCGCGAGCCTACGACGCCGCTGTTCCAGGGATTCTCGCTCGACTTTCCGCCGAGGCCGGTAGTCAGGGGTCAGTAGTCAGGAGTCAGTTCTCAGCTGTCAGTTGAACGCTTCCTGAGTGCTGACTACCCGCTCCATTTACAATGTCCTCGCAAGAATGTTCTACCGAGTTATCACCAAATCGCTGATTGCTTTTTTGTTCTTGGCGGCGTTCGTTCAGAGCGTCTTCGCGCAGGATCCCGCGCAACTCGATCCTCACCACGTACGGATTTTGCTGGAGAACGAGCGCGTCCGCGTGCTGCGCCTGAGTGTGCCGCGGCACGAGGCCATTCCGCCCTACGACGCCCCACCGACCACCGAAGTTTTCTTCACCAACGCGCGCCTGCGTTACCTCACGCCCGGCCGCGGCAATAATAAGGAGGAGCAAGTCCCCGCCCGAGCCGTGCGCTTCACCCGCAGCGGCGGCAAGCGTGGTCTGGAGAATCTCGCCGACACCACCCTCGAAATCGTCGCCATCGAATTCAAGGACAAGCTCCCCAAAAGGAATCCCGCCTTTCCCGGCGACCGCGATCCCGCCATTCTCGATCCCGGTCAATTCAAGCAGGAGCTGGCGAACGACTGGTGCCGCGTGATCAACTTCCACGTCGGCCCGCGCGAAGCCGTGCCGATGTCGCTGCATCCCGGGCGCGTGGTCATCACGCTCAGCGATTCCAACTACCGCCTCATCCGCCCCAAGTACGGCACGACCATCGTGGACGCGCGGGCCGGCGAGATCAGCTGGCGTCCGGCCGAACTCGCGGCCATCGAGAGCTCCAGCGATCACATTGTCGAAGAGCTGTTCATCGAGCCGCGGCCGTATGACCTCGGTCCCTACGCCCCGCGCGAGCCGGTGAAGCCGCCGGTGCGGCGACGATAAGCGGCGCTCGTGCATATTTACTGCGCGAACGTCTGATTATGAGCACGAGCGCAGCGATGAGTCTGCACTTTCCCGCAGCTCGCGTGGTTTCGAGACGTGGAAATTCGAGAGCACCTCGTAACAAGTGTGGCACCGGCGTTGCCAAGGACTCGGTGATCCGGTAACATTTCCTCACCTGGTAAGCGCCGCTGTTTTCGTCTGCTTGTTCCCCTTTCTGGCCGTAACAAACGCACTTGTGTGCGCCATGTCGTCTGAAAGACCCGACAAACCGCGACGCGTGCTCAATTTCCCCACTGCTCCCGAGCCGCCGGAAGTGCAGGGATTCATCGACCGCTACCTGGAACTGGCGGACAAGCTGCTGACGCCTAACCTGCATCGCGAACACCCCGACGAGAAAACCGAGCCCTACAACCTGCCCAAGAAAAGCCAGACGTAGCAGAATGGGGACAATGGGTAACGGGAGAGTGGCGCTTCCTCGCGACTTGATTTCGAGATGAGGAGATGCTTCGGCCGCTTGCGTATGGCGCGGTGTTTCCTGTTGGGAAAGAGAGCGCTAATTACTGAATGAGGCAATGAGCGTGATAACGAGGTTACGGCAACTACACTCTTCCGCTACAATTCTGCGCTGAGATCCAGGGGAGAACATGCAGAGAAAAAAGATTGGCTCAATGGTCGCGAGCAGTATCGTCCTATGTGTCCTGTTCGCCATCCCCTGGCACGCAATGGCTCAGGATGCCAAAGCGAAATATCCAAGTATGGCTCCCCTTGATCAATACCTGATCGAAGACCGCAATGCTGAGATCGCATTGGCGCGCAGTGCAGCGCCGGAGTCCATCTCACGCGACGCGGAGGTCCTGGTTCTGGGACGCCACGGTTACGAAACTGCTATGCAGGGCAAGAACGGCTTCGTATGCGTCGTGGAACGTTCCTGGACGGCTCCCATCGACGACCCGAATTTCTGGAATCCGAAGCTGCGTGGTCCGATCTGCTTCAATGCGGCGGCCGCACGTTCTTACCTTCCGCGCACGATCAAAAAGACGGAGTTGATCCTGGCTGGACGAACGAAAAAGCAGATGATCGAGGCCATCGCCGCCGCCGTCGACAAAAAAGAATTGCCGCCGATGGAACCCGGGGCTATGTGCTACATGCTGTCAAAGCAGGGCTACCTGAGCGATAGCGCCGGACACTGGCATCCCCACCTCATGTTTTTCTATTCAGGAACCGACCCGGCTACATGGGGAGCGGATCTGCCCGGTTCTCCGATTATTGGTGTTTATGAAAGCCGGGAGCAGTTGACTACGTTCCTGGTTCCGGTGCGCGAGTGGTCAGACGGAACCGTTGATCACTAACGCGGCGCAAGAGTCGGTGGGCGGAATGGTGATTCTGCAACAGTCACAGTCCAATCGGCAGCAAAACTGTGCAGCTCTCAACGTACCCTAATTGCAGGAGAATGATAGATGCGCTGCCTGGTTTCAATTGGCGGCACCCTGAAACCACCCAGACGCAGTGCTGAGTGCTTGTAGATCCGTTCCCAACGACTGGCCGATTTGTAATCGCACGCGAAGGAATGACTCAATAACCCCCTCGTCTGGATTATTCGCGTTCATTGAAAGCGAGTCGTTCGACGGTTTCGAAAAACGCTTCATCCAATTTATCGAGATTGTTGCGAAACTCCGCGTCCTCAAAGGGTCGATATCAAAAGTAGTGCTCTGCTCGATCGAGACTAAGTAGCCTGGCGTGAATCTGCCGCTCCGGTTGAAAATGCAGCCTAAACGCATACTCCGCGCCAACGGCAGCAGGCAGGTCAACTGCAACTGAAGGTTGTTTTGAGCCAACTTCGGGTCTTACTTCGGCGCAAGTTGCATGGTAGGAAATAGGTTGCTCAAAGCCACACGTGTCGGCTTATCAATATATCGGCTCAATTCCATTGTCTGAAACTGTACGATAACACCCCAAGCTGTTGTTAAGAGGCATTAACACTCAGAACCCCGGCCCATACACGGGTCAATGAGCGTTATGGCGATGTTACGCCAACTGATGTCGCCCCAGCGAAAAGTGGGAAACAAGAGCCGCCTGGAATCTACTTCGGACTTGCCGGTTCCAGGTGGACCACGACCTCGGTATCGCCTTGCACGATCAGCTCTTGCCGTCCCACCTTCCATTTGGAAGCTTCCGGAAAAGGTTTCATTTCGCCATCGGCGAAATCGGGTTGAAAGTAGGTGGTGATCACGTACTTTCCCTGTGGGATGTAGCCAAAAGTGTAGCTGCCGTCTTCTAGGGCGTGGTTGATGTGGTATGACAGCGGATCACGATAGATGCTGTGCACTTCGACGCCGCAACCGTTCTTGTATGACACAGGGCTTCCATCAGGGGTAACGACACGAATCGTAATCATGTATAGCGGTTCCCGGAAAGTCGTTACCTTTACATCTGGGAGGTGAACACCTGGCTTAATTTCTAACGGTACGGCTTCGTCCCTTGACTTCACGCCCGGGTAGAAGGCCATGTAACGCGCATCGTGGTCAAAATCGCTATCTTCTACGGTCAGTAGGTAATGGGCAGGGTCGGCGAACTGGATACAGAAGTGGCCATCGTCTCTGGTAGTGTTTGGATCGGTTGCGGAGCGAGACGGAAGACCGTCGTCGCGCAGTTCCCAAAGTTCGACGTCAGCTCCCTTTAGAGGGGTGCCGTCCGGCTTTAACGCATAACCACAGACTGAACCGGTTCGGGTAGGCAGGATTTTCTCCTTGTACTGTTTCGCATATGCCTGAGGCGACAGCAGGTCATCTGCGGTGGGTTTTTCTCCACTCAGAAAACGAACTGCTGTTCCGGCGTCTTCAATGGCTTCCGTTCCGGTACAGATACTAGTGAACCAGAAACCCGATGGGCCTTTGCTCGCGTATACCAGATAGGCGTGGTCTGTTTGGAAGTCATAACCGCAGTCGCCGGCCCCGAGTCCGGTCACGACGGAAACGTGCTCTTCCTTTCTGCCACGGAACACACGCGTAACTGCGAACGAGACCACGCGAAACCGTCCGCCGGGCGTCATCGACATGGCGGTCTGTGGCGGGCCAAGTGACCCGCTGCGAAGCTCTTGGCTTATGACCTCGCCTTCAAAAATTAGCTCCACGCCGGACTGGCTCGCGTACCACTCAGCTACTTCGCGGATGGTCGTGGACTTATACGGCCCCATGCAGGTGCAAGCGAAGGCTTCCGTGCACGCCATGATCAAAAATACGAGCGCTGTGATTCGAATCTTCATAGGCAGGTTGAGCGGGAGAGCATACTCCATTTTTGCGCTTAGCTACTGCATCCCCGGCGTCAATAGATATGGACACCATTCTGAAAACCAGTGTTCCTTCCCGGATGATTGACGTTAACAGGCGTTCTCACCAGCTTGCGCCGTTTTTTCGCCTCGGAACTTTCTCAATGAGTGCAATGGGGATTTAACACCAGTTACTGCCGTTCCTGTCGTTCATGTCTACACATTTGGGCGAATCAGCGTTTGATTTTGTCCCAAGAGTCTGAGTCTTTGGGCAGATTGTCTGGTTCTTTCGCCGCTACATATTGAGCTTTGGTTCCGACAAAAAAACGCTCGAAGACCTTGTCGTCCATGAACAACGTAGAGAGGTTCCAAATCATGGCAATGTCGTTCGGAGTCGTGGCCAACCGCAAGGGTATGCGTTTGGTATGCGACAAATAGTAAAACTGGTCGCGACCCCAACCATATTGCAGCTCCGAAGAAGTCACCGCCCGTCCCGAAGAGTCAAATCCGATGTTGAGACATCCGCCGCGTTCCTGCAGCCTAGGGGCTTTCTCCACACTGTATGCCACCTGCATCCAGCCAACATAGCCTTCTGGTACCAGATAACATTTTGGTGTTCTCCTTCTTTCACATGACGGGGTAAGTAACATGATCAGTAGCACTGAGAACGCCAACACACGTAGGCGCCAAATTTGTTTTATGTATGACATGCACGCGTTAAATCATTGTCAGGCGTTCTCACCAGCTTGCGCCGTTTGTTCGCCCCAGAACCGGGTCACTGAGTGCAATGGCGATTTTTCACCAACTCACGCTATTTACGTCATCGCTCGCGCTTTAGGACAGGCTCCTCACCTGCCGGAACAGTCGTCTCGTTGGATACACGCCTTTCCGAAGTAATTGGCGTAACATCGCGATTTCACTCATCATGTATCAGACTGTGCCTGTTGCCACTGAGGGTGCTCAGGATCGACGACAAACCCTAATTCTTGCCGACACGCTTCAAAGCAATTGGGGCAGAGCCAATCCAACTGAAAACCGTTGCGTTTAGGAGAAGGAACCAGAACCCGCCCTGCTGCACGCCACTTTGCAACGCGTTCAGCCTCTTCCTTAGCCGTGAAGGTTACGGGCCAAAGAGTCACCCAACCTTCAGTGTGAACCTCATCATTCCATTCTTCAGGT
>Ga0070741_10013477_pt1 | contig 14420 bp, 15 predicted proteins | sample Coa_R1_4_FD_66440 | JGI IMG/M metagenome (GOLD analysis project Ga0070741, IMG submission 66440) | Surface soil microbial communities from Centralia Pennsylvania, which are recovering from an underground coalmine fire - Coalmine... | ecosystem: Environmental > Terrestrial > Soil > Unclassified ...
ATGGACCACGAGACGCAGTACGAACTGGACAACCTCCTGCACGGCTTCAAGCAGGCGCTCCACGATGTCGAGCACGCGACCGACGATCGCGAACGGGCGGTGGCCTGGCGCACGGTGCAGACGCTCGCGTGGCGACTGCACGAGCTGCTCCCGGCGATCGCCGACCAGGCCGGGCGCTGACGGGCGCGGCCGCCAGCTGACGGCAGCGGCGCGACGCGGTTCCGAGCAACATCGGATTTCGACCTTGCGGTGCGGATCCTCTGCCGCTCGGAACCACCTCCATCGTGCGCTCACGTCCGCGGCGTTACCAGGGTCGAAGGTCCCGTGGTCCTCTGAAGGCCGGAGCAAAGGGGCGAGCGGGGTGACCTTCGACCCTGGAAAGCGGCCCGGGCCCATTGGACGATCGCGGTGTGACAACCGGAAAGTTGTTCGTCGCCGCACTCGCGGGTTGGCTGGCGATCGGGGCCGTCATGGCCGTGCTCATGGGCCGGCGCGGCCACGCGCCGTACTCGTGGGGCCTGCTCGGGCTGGTGCTCGGGCCCCTGGCCATCCCCCTCGCCATCCAGGCCGTCGCCTGGGAGCGGCCGACCCTCGCCCGGCGCCTCCAGACCGGCGCCATCGGCGACGGTGCCGTGGACGTGCTCGTCGGCGTCGACGGGTCGCCCGAAGGCGACGCCGCCCTCGGCGAGGTGATCCGTCTCCTGGGTCCGCGCATCGGCCGGCTGTCGCTGGCGACCGTCCTCGACTTCGACGTCGCCGAGGCGGGCTTCTCCAAGGCACTGCACGACCAGGCCGTCGCCGCCCTTCAAGACCGGGCCGACGCCGTGGTCGCCGTCACCGGGCGCGAGCCCGAGACCACGCTGCTCGGCGGGCGGCCGGCCGCCGCCCTCGCCCACCACGCCGTCGAAGGCGGGTACCACCTGTTGGCCCTCGGCGCCCGGGGGGCGGGTCGTTCCCACGCCCTGCTCGGGAGCGTGGCGCGCGAGTTGGCGTGCGGCATCGGCGTTCCCGTGCTGACGGTGGCCGAGCCGACCCACGACCGCGCCGCCCGAAACGAGAACGAGGAGGTCGAAGATGTGGCACGGAGCTGACGGCATGGGCTGGGGAATGCTCTTGGGCAGCCTGGTGTGGGTGGCGTTCTGCGGCGCCGCCGTCTACCTGCTCGTGACGGTCGTGATCACGGTGGCGACGGGCACCCGCTTCGACCAGGGCGACGACGACGTGGTCCCGGCGCGCGACGGCCCGGCGCACATCGCCAGGCGGCGGTACGCGTCGGGCGAGATCAACCGGGACGAGTTCCTCCGGCTCAACCGGGACCTGCACCAGCACGACCAGGCCGCGTAGGCGGCGGGCCGAGCGTCAGACGAGCCCGCGGGCGGGAGCGGAGGCGGCCAGGTCTCCACGCCGTGACCGTCGCCGGGGCCGGGGCCATGACCTTGACGCCCCTTTGACGCCCTCGGGCGTGCTTACCTCTACAGCACGATGGCGGCGACGAAACCCGAGAACGAGGCCCCCCTCCCGCCCCTGGTGCGCCGCCTGGGCTGGGTGAGCTTCTTCACCGACGCCGCCACCGAGATGCTGTACCCCCTCGTCCCCATCTTCCTGACCGTCACCCTCGGCGCGCCGGTGGCCGCCGTCGGGGTGGTGGAGGGCCTGGCCGACGGCATCTCCACGGGCATGAAGGCGGTGGCCGGCTACATCAGCGACCGCGTCCACCGCAACCGCCTGCTCCTCACCATCGGGTACACGGTGTCAGCCTTCAGCAAGCCCGTCCTCGCCCTGGCACCCGCGTGGTGGTTCGTCGCTCTCACCCGCGTCACCGACCGGCTGGGCAAGGCCGTGCGGGGCGTGCCCCGCGACGTGATGATCGCCGACGCCGTCTCCCCCGAGCAGCGGGGCCGGGCCTTCGGGTTGCACCGCGCCATGGACACGGCCGGCGCTGTCGTCGGACCGCTCATCGCCGCCGCCGCCCTCCTCGTGGTCGGCCCGCGCAACCTGCGGCCCGTGTTCCTCCTCGCCTTCATCCCCGGGCTGGCCACCGTCGCCCTGCTCACGCGGCTGCCCCGCAACGACCACGTCGCCGGCGCGGGCACCTGGCGGGGGTCGAGCCTTCCCTGGCGCAGCCGCTTCGGCGGGTACGCGGCGGTGCTCGCCCTCTTCAGCCTGGTGAACTCGTCCGACGCCTTCCTGTTGCTGCGGGCCAAGAACCTGGGCCTGTCCACCATCCAGGTGATCCTCGCCTACGCCCTCTACAACCTCACGTACGCACTGGCCAGCCTGCCCGCCGGCATCCGGGCGGACCGCCGGGGACGGTTGCGGGTGTTCCGCTCCGGGCTGTTCGTCTTCGCTCTCGTGTACCTCGGGTTCGCGGTGGCGCCCGGCGCGTGGGCGGTGTGGCCGTTGCTCGCGGTCTATGGGTTGTACATGGCCTTCACCGACGGCATCGGCCGGGCCGTGGTGCTGGACATGGTGCCCGACGACGTGCGGGGCCGGGCCATGGGAGTCACCCAGGCCATCATGGGCTTCGGCGTGCTCGTGGCCGGCGTGACCGCCGGGTTCTTGTGGGACGCCGTGTCGCCCGCGGCCCCGTTCGTGGTCGGCGCGGTGGGCGCCCTGGCCGCTTGGGTGCTGCTCGCGGCGGTGGCCGCCAAACCCGCACAGGTCGCCTGACGCCGTCGGCGCCCGCGGTCGGCGCTCATCGGGCGACCATCGCCCGCACGGGCACCAGCCGGGCGATCACGAGCACGCACACCGTCGCCACCGCCACCAGCGCACCGCCCTCCATCAGCAACGACCGGCTGTCCGTCCCGGCCGTCAGCGCGTGCATGGTCGAGAAGAGGAACAGCGGGAAGCTGAGGAAGTGGGTGGCCCGCCACACCCGCTTGGACAGCCGTTTGCGCAGGAGGGACGTGACCTCCACCGCGGCCAGGAGGTACATCGAGGCGATGCCCCACGCCACGGCCACGGGGTGCCACGAGCCGGTGAGCGGCACCAGCACCTCGACCAGCCCGAAGTGCACGTAGCTGTCGGCCATGATCGCCACGACGTGCAGGGCGGTGAACACCACGGCCGCGCCACCCAGGAACCGGTGCAGGTCGAGGAGCCAGTTGGGCCGCGGGCGGGGGCCGAACACCTTGGTGCTGAGGGCCAGGCCCCACACCACGCTGAGCGCGAGCAGCGCCCAGGCCACCATGCCGTTGGCCCGAGCCGCGTACCAGAAGAGCTTGCTGTCCATAGGTCCCACGGTGGCGCCCCAACCTCAGAGGACCCTCAGACCCACCTCAGCGTTCCGTTGCAACGAAACGGTGGGAGGCGCGGGATCAGCCGAGCGGCAGCGGGAGCGAGAGGGTGAACACGGCCCCGCCGTCCGCGGCGTTGGCGGCCGTGGCCGTCCCTCCGTGCTCGGCGGCGATGCCGGCCACGATGGCGAGGCCCAACCCCGACCCTGTGCCCACGCGCGCCTTGTCCGCCTGCCAGAAGCGGTCGAAGACGTGAGCCATGGCCTCGTCGTCCAGGCCGGGGCCGTGGTCCCGCACCACCACGCGGGCCGACCCGTCGACCGCCTGGGCAACCACGTCGATGGGTGTGCCCGGTGGCGTGTGCTTGGCCGCGTTGGTGACCAGGTTGGCGATGGCCTGGCGCAGGTGGGCCTCGTCGCCTTGCACCACCACCGGCTCGGGCGCGTCGAGGGTGACGGGGTGGTCGGGGGCCACGGCCACGGCGTCGCTGCACGCGTCGGCGGCGAGCACGGCGAGGTCGACGGGCACCCGTTCGATGGGACGGACCTCGTCCAGGCGAGCGAGTAGCAGCAGGTCCTCCACGAGCACCTCCATGCGGGCCGACTCCTCCTCTATGCGCCGGAGGATGGTCGGCAGGTCGACCTGCTCGGCCGACCCGGGGCGGATGCGGAACAGTTCGGCGAACCCCTGGATGGACGTGAGGGGCGTGCGCAGCTCGTGCGAAGCGTCGGAGAGGAACTGCCGCAGCCGCTGCTCGGTCGTGTCCCGTTCGGCGAAGGCGACCTCGATCTCGTCGAGCATGGTGTTGAGGGCCAGACCCAGTTGGCCGACCTCGCTGTTGCCACCCGCGGGCTCCACCCGTTGTGACAGGTCGCCGGCGGCGATCTCCCCTGCCGTCCCCGCCATCTGCTCCAGCGGGCGGAGGCCCCGCCGCAGGATGAGCCATGCCCCGGCGCACAGGAGGGCCAGCAAGGCCGCGCCCCCGGACGTCTCGATGAGGACGAGCCGCTGCAACGAACCGGTGACCTCGCCGGTGGGAACGGCGATGGCCACGGTGCCCCGATGTGGGCCCTGGGGGGTGGTGACGTACACGCGCCACCGGCCCGACCCGGTCGCCGAACCGGTGGTGAAGAAGGTGCCCGTCCTGAGCTCGGCGGGCAGCCGGGGCGCGGCCGTCGAGCTGGTGAGCTGCAGGGTGGCCACCACCTTGCCCGACTCGTCCCGCTGCTCGGCATAGGTGGCGAGCGGCACCAGCGGCGCCGGCCCGTCGCCGTGGCCGCCGCCATCGCCGCCAGCCGGACCGCCGCCGCCATCACCCCCGTCGGTCAGCCCGCCACCCACGCCGCCACCCTGCGACAGCTCGCGGGTCACGAAGGGCGCCGACGTCCGGATCTGGTCGTCGAGGCGCTGGTACTGCGAGCCGGCGTAGACCGAGTAGGTGGTCACCCCGAAGAGGACCAGGGCGGCCGACGTCAGCACCATGAGCGCCAGCACGAGACGAAGCCGAAGGGTCACGGGCGACCTGTTCCGGCTATTCCGGCGGGAGCCGCAAGCTGTACCCCACACCGCGAATCGTGTGGATCAACGGCGGCTGCACGTTGTCGATCTTCTGGCGCAGGTAGCTGATGTAGGTCTCCAGCACGCTGGCGTTGCCGGCGAACGTGTAGTCCCACACGTGCTCGAGCAACTGGTCGCGCGTGAGGACACGGCGGGCGTTGGACAAGAGATAGTGCAACAGCTTGTACTCGGTGGGCGTGAGCTCCACGAGCTTGCCCGCCCGCCACACGTCTCGGGTGTCCTCGTCCAACTCGAGGTCGGCGTACGTGAGCCGGTTGTCGCCCGGGCCCGTTCCCGACGAGCGCCGGAGGACCGCCTTCACCCGCTCGATCAGCTCCTCGATGCTGAAGGGCTTGGTGACGTAGTCGTCGCTCCCCAACCGCAGCCCTTCGATCTTGTCCTGGGTGGTGTCGCGGGCGGTGAGGAAGATGACCGGCACGCGCGTGCCCGCGCCCTCGACCTGGCGCAGGCGGCGGGCCACCTCGAAACCGTCGAGGTCGGGGAGCATCACGTCGAGCACGACCAGGTCGGGCTTCTGGCGCTCGATGGCGCTGAGGGCGGCCCGTCCGGTGGACACACGCTCCACGTCGAAGCCGTTGTACGTGAGGCCCATGGCCAGAAGCTCGGTGATGTGCTCCTCGTCGTCGACCACGACGACCCTCGGTTGACGAGCGGTCTTGGGCATGCCCTCAGCCTGGCACGCTCGCCCCGGAGTGTTGCTCAGAGGAACCTGGGAAACCCCTCAGAGCCGACTCGCCCCCCGCCGCCAACCTTCTCGTTGCGTCTTCTCCCGGAATCCGCCCCCGTCTATCGAGCAGAAACGCAACGAGAAGCCGGAAGTCAGCGCCGGAACGGAGGCGCGTCCCAGGCTTCTCTCAGCTTGCGGGGGCAGGATGCGGTGGCATGGAACACACTCCCCGACGGCGACGACCACACCCCGCCCACCGGGCCCGCCTCATCACCGGCGTGGCCAGCGCCACCGCCGCGCTCACCCTCACCGGCTCAATGGCCCTGTTGGCCGCCACCACCTCGCAGGCGGCCGTGTCCACCACGCAGGTGGACACCGAATCCGACGATGGACCCGTCGTCGCCACCCGGGCCACCACCGCGGTGACCGCCTCCACCGCAACCGCCACCCGGGCTGCGACCGTGGCCCACACCATCAGCCATGGCAGCTGAGTCCAGCTTCCGGGCCATGGGCAGCGACTGCCACATCATCGTGGTGGGCGGCCCTCCCGGCCTGCTCGACGTGGCCCTGCACCGCGTCGACGACCTGGAACAACGCTGGAGCCGCTTCATCCCCACCAGCGAGGTCAGCCGGCTGAACGAGCACCCGGGGGTGCCGATGCGCGTGTCGGCCGACACGGCCGAGTTGGTGCGCCGGGCCCTCGAGGCGTGGCACCTCTCGGGTGGGAGCTACGACCCCACCGTGCTGGGCGCCGTGCTGCGGGCCGGTTACGACCGCTCCTTTGAGAAGCTGGGCGAGGAGCCGGGCCCCGACCCCGCGCTCGGCACCAGCCCGCTCCAACTGGGTGCGGCGCGCATCGAGATCACGGGCGAGACGGTCCGGCTGCCGGCCGGCACCGGCTTCGACCCGGGCGGTATCGGCAAGGGCCTGGCCGCCGACCTGGTGGCGGAGGACGTCATGGCCGCAGGGGCCGAGGGTGTGTGCGTCAACCTCGGGGGCGATGTGCGGGTGCGGGGCGTGGGCCCGGCCGACGGCGGGTGGACGGTGGCCGTCGAGCACCCGTGGTCGGACGAGCCCATCGCCGTGCTCGGGCTGACCGACGGCGCCGTGGCCACGTCGACCACGTTGCGCCGGCAGTGGGTGTCGAACGGCGAGCAGCGCCACCATCTCATCGACCCGGCGACGGGCCTCCCGTCGGACACGGACCTCACCCTCGCCACCGTGGTGACCGGGCAGGGCTGGGTGGCCGAGGTGCTGGCCAAGGCCGTGCTGCTGCGCGGGGCGGCCCATCCGTTCGACCTGCTCGGCGGCACCGGCGCCCAAGCCCTCGTGGTCGACCGCGCCGGTGCGGTGACCACCACACCGGGCCTCAACGAATTCCTCGGCGAGGCGTACCATCGCACGAGCATCGAACAACCAAGGGGGCATGCGACATGACCGACCCGTCCTGGGACTTTCGAGACCCTGCCTGCCAGGACCGTCTCCTCGGTGTCCTCCGTCGAGAGATCGACGACACCTTCGCTCTGGTGCACGGGCCCGCGGCATGGGACGCGCCCACCGCCTGCGCCGGGTGGGGAGCCCGGGACGTGATCGGTCACCTGGTCGACACCACCGAGGGCTACCTCCCCGCCTTCGACATCGCCCGCAACGGTGGCACCGCGCCCCAACCGCACGGATTGCGCATCATGTCCCAGCTGGTGGACGAAGGCGCCAAGGCCTTCCGCAAGGTGCCTCAGGACGAACTGCTCGACCGGCTGCGCGACGACGCCCACCGCATGCTCGAAGTGTTCGACGGCTTGTCGGCCGAGGACTGGGGCAACCTGCTCGTGCCCCACAACTACATGGGCCCGCTGCCGGCGATGTTCTACCCGATCTTCCAACTGGTGGACTACACCGTCCACTCGTGGGATATCCGCCAGGGCCAGGGGCAGGGCGGACCCCACGGCATCACCGGCGACGCGGCCGACCTGCTCGTCCCGTTGATCTTCATCCTGTGGGGGGCCACGGCCGACACGTCGGCGGTCACGGCGCCGTACTCGGTGGGCATCCGGGTCAGCGGCGTGAACGGCGGCGACACCCGGGCCGATGTCACCAGCGAGGGCGTGCAGTTCACGCCCGGCTCGATCGACGACTGTCCCGCCACCCTCGAGTTCGACCCCGCCACCTTGACCCTGGTCGCCTACGGGCGCATCAACGGGGGCACCGTACGAGGCGACCGGGCCACCGCCGACCAGTTCCGCCGGCTGTTCTTCGCCATCTAGACATCCCACGCCCCGAAGCTGTCAAGCGGCCTCGGTGAGATTGTTCGCGGAGCGGTGCCCCCAGGCCACGGTTTCGTCGTAGGTGACGTGGTGTGCGAGGCATCCGTGGAGGATGCCGACGAGTCGGTTGCCGAGGGTCCGGAGTGCTTGGTGGTGGGTGTCGTCGGCTGCTCGGCGCTGGTCGTAGTAGCGGCGAGCTCCCGGCGAGGCGGTGAGCGCGGCGAAGGCCCACAGGTAGATGGCGTCGGCCAGGCGTTGGTTGCGGACGTGGCGGGCGAGGACGATGCGTTTGGTTCCCGACGCCCGCGTGATGGGTGACGTGCCGGCGTAGTTCTTGCGAGACTTGGCGGTGGCATAGCGGTTCGGCTCGTCGCCGAACTCGCCGAGCACCCGGGCGCCGAGGATGGTCCCTAGTCCTGGCAGGGAACGGACCACGGCGGCGTCCGGGTGCTGATCAAAACCCGCTTCGAGCTCCGCGGCGAGCAGCGCGGTCTGGGCGGTCATCTCGGCGATGACGGCCACGCTGGCGGCCACCGACGCCCCCATGGCGATGGCGACCGCCGCCGACGCTTGGAGCTGTTCGGACCGCAACGCCGCCTGGATCTCGGCGGCGCGCTCATCGACTCGCCGCTGGCGGCCACCACGCCGGAGAGCCGCCGAGATCTTCGAGACGCTCAGGCGAGCACCCAGGGTCGGTGTCGGCGCAGCCCGGAGCACTTCGATGGCGTCGCCGCTGGCCAGGTCATCGAAAGCGACGAGCGCCGCCGGGTAGAACTCGCGCAGCGTCGAGCGCAACAGGTTGGTCTGGCGGCCTCGAGACCAGACCATGCGCTGGTGGGCTCGGGCCAGGACCTTGAGGGCCTCGACCTCGTCGCTGTCACCGGCGACCTGGCGGTGGTTGTGCCGGTCGGTGCGAACCATATCGGCCAGCACCTTGGCGTCGCCCGGATCGGACTTGGCGCCACTTGCCGAGTGCCGATCCCGATAGCGCGATGTCGACATCGGGTTGACCGCGTAGACGGCGTAGCCGGCGGCGACCAGCGCGGCGACGAACAAGCCACGATCGGTCTCGATCCCGATCACCACCTCCTCGGGATCCTCGACGTGGCCGCCGACGAGGTCGTGGAAGCGGGCGATCCCTTCCACTCCCTCCGGCAGCCGACCGCCCGCCAACCGCTTGCCGTCCACGTCCTGCACGTGGACGTCGTGGTGGGCCTCGGCCCAATCCACCCCGACAAAGATCATCCGCTCCTCCTCGATCAATTGGCACCATCGGAGCCTCGAGGCCGCCAGCAGCTCACTAATGGATCAGTGCTCGGGGCACGACATCCCACCAGCCGTCGAGGCAACCTCACCGACCGGCGGGGGCACGATCTAGACGTAGAGCTCAGCGCTCTGTCGACACCAGTGCTCACCTGCCGGCGGCTCAGTTGGCCAGCCTCATCCGTCTACCGAACGAGCTGGTCGATCCCCATTAGTTGGAGACCCCGGCTGTGTAAACGACCTCCGTCAGTTCTTCACTGCCGAGGGCGCACAGGCATTGGTAACGACAGCCCCTACGTGGCCGTCGGTCCATTCGTTTCCAGCGCGGTTGTCGGGTGACCGGGGGCAGCGCCACCGGACAGGGCCGTCACCGCCCCCCACACGGCCGTGAGCGTGTCGTCGGTGACGGTGACCGTGCAGTCGGCGTCACCTGGCGCTCAACAGCGACGAAGTGACCGTAACTCTGGTCGTCACTGATGAGCAATGCGTCCCGGCACGGCTAGTGCTGTCATCAGAGGACACAGCATGGACAACGTCGAGGTAAGCGGCCTCGTCCACTGACTCTTGACACGCAGAGCGCCAGCCAACTGCCACTGAACGCGACCGCGGCGGGCTCCATTGACGCTTCATCTTGCGATGAAGACGCGCGTTTAGACGGAAGGGGCGGCGGTCAGCAATGTCGAGAGAGGACGTGGCTGCTCAACAAGGTCGAACCAGTCTGCGACAAAACCAGCTCAGGGCTGGAACCTGGCTGCCGAGGCCACCGCGTTCGTCGTCGCCGGAAGCGGAGATCGGATGGTGCCGTCAGTTTGGTGAATGAGCAGCGCGCCGGGCACGCGAAGCGCAAGGACGTTCGGCGACACGTCGCTGGACGTCGAGTCGAACACCACTTCGCCGACCACACTCGGCATACGGCTGTCGCGGGCTTGGCGGTCGATTGCCTCGACGACCCAGACGAGTCGGGAGAACCGCGCCAGGCGCAGTTCCCGGGTGGAGTCGACGTCAAGCCCCCGTCTGGCAGCCCGCTCCTTGAACCGCGACGAGGTCATCGCCGTTGTGCGGAAGGTAAGGCGCTGGGTGCTGCGCAGGGTGGCGAGCGTCCCGGCCCCCTCCAGGTTGTCGTACCTGAGGAGCAGGTCGCGGCCAATCCGTTCCGCGGCCTCGGGCAGAAGCCAGAGCTTGTCGGGTACCGGCGCGAGGAGAAGTTGCCAGGGCGAGTAGTGGTCGCCTGTGGCCGGATCGACATCGTCGAGGACATCGTCGACGTCGAGATAGGGCCCCCGCTGGTCGTCGTGGCGGACGAAGGTGATCCACGGCTTGCCGTTCCGCTTGGTCCTCCGGTACCCGACGATGACGAAGGCGTGCTCATGAGTGCCGACGAGAACCGGGTAGGAGCTGTTGAGGAAGCGGCACAGCACGGCGATCGCCCTCGTGTCCCAGGTCCCGGGGTCGTCGTCAGGAGCATGGGCTGGCACTGGCGGCTCCTGCCCGGAGCCCGGCAGGTAGCCCATGCGGTAGTGGATCGGCGGCAGGTCGAACTCCCGCATGAGGTTGCTGAGTTGGAGACCCGTCAGCCCTTGGGATGGAAGCGGTCGCCCTTCGGCGACGCTGGCATCGGCCAAGAGGCTGAAGTCGGCCATTGGCCGACGCCGGACGTCGCCGCGCAGATGCGCCGAGTAGTGGCAGATCCAAGCTGCGACGTGAGCGCACCGGCCGAACTGCGTGTCCTGCTGGGCGAACGGGACCCCCGTGACTTCGAGCGCTTGCCCGAAGAGCGACACCCTGTCGGTTACCGCAGCATGGACCGCACGGCGCAGGGACGGAGGAGGCGCGAGCACCGTCCGCCCGACCCGCCCGAGCGGGCTCGGGCGGATGACGACGTAGCCGACGTATCCGCGCCGCGCTTGCGCCGAGAGCGACGAGAGCTGGTCGGCGTCGAGGTCACCCTTGAAGAAGTGGAGCCGGTGCGTCGTGTCGGGTATCTCCGCGAAGGTCCTCGAGAAGAACGCCGAGTATTCGCTTCTGTAGTCGAGATCGAGATAGCGCGTTTCGATGACGACGGTCCGCGCCCCCGCGGACCGGGCGACCTCCAAGCAGCGCTCAAGCGGACGCCCAAGGAGATTCGGGTCGTATCTGCTCCGGAGACGGTCCCAGTCGCTTTGCGTCGTAAGCGGGACGACGTCGGCCGGGTCAGGGTCTTCCCAGCCCACGTCGTCCTAGCTGAGTTTCAGGGTGCTCGATGACGCTTCGGCCTGGCGGCGACGGCGCGCCATGTCAGACAGGTCGTCGCGCAGAACCTTGCGCTGCTTCGAGGTCAGGAGCTGGTCGACGGAGTGGATCGTCCTGCCGCCCGCTTTGCTGCTCGCCTTCGGCAGCACGACTCCGCCCGACGAACCTTTCCGCGTTGTCTTGCCGGCAGCTTTGCTGCTTACGCCCCGAGACACGGCCCGACCCGTCGACACCGCTCGCTTAGCCACTTTCACAAGCTACCTCCTTTGGTCGGGCAGCTCGCGAATCAGAACGCCGTGCTGCTACTGGCGAAGGACCCTTCCGCAATGCGGACAACGAACCCGCGTGGGGAACGACGGCGACACGAATGCCACCGGCAAGTCCTCGAAGCCGCATCCCGAACAGCGAAGCGTCCGGACAGTGACTCGCGTGCGGATCTTGACCGGTACGCGGATCGTGCGCCTGGTGGTCATCGCTTCCCACCTTTTCCGCCCTTCGGTGCCCGCTGCGAGAGGGCACTTCCGGCGGCCGTCTTCGAAGCGGCGCCCGTGCGTCCGTCGCGCAGGACCTTCGACGCCGCTTTCGCCGCCGAGGCACTCGTCTTCCTGGACTTCGCCATGTCTGTCTCCTTCGGTAGAGATTGTACTCCAGAGTGTACGAAGGTCCTAGCACTCTGTCAACTGTGGTGTACACTGTGTGCTGTGAGTGACGCGACCCGCGAGACCGACCAATTGGCACGCGAGCTCTCCTCGGCACGGCTGGCCGCCAGGCGTTCGCTTCGGGATGTCGCTGGCGAGGCCGGCATCTCGGCGGCGTACTTGCAGAAGCTCGAGCGCTCTCAGGTTGATGAGCCGTCGCCGAAGATCCTTCGGCGACTCGCTGACGTCCTGGCGATCGAGTACAAACGACTGATGGAACTCGCCGGCTACGAGGTGCCTCGCGGCCGGGCGTCTGCGAGCCCGCTGGCAACGCGCTTCGCCGGTGCAGCGCTCACCGAAGCCGAGGAGCGGGCCGTGGCGGCATTCATCGACCACTTGGTCGCACAGCGACGTTGACAAGAGCCCGCACGCCACATCGATGAGGACCGCCGCCGGGCTTTGACGCGCAGCAGCTCGCGCGGCCGCGCGAAGTCAGGCCCGGACCCAGCGGCGGGCGGCGATGACGGCCCACACCGCCTCCACCACCCCGAACGGCCATGCCCCCGACAGGAACCCATAGCCGCTCGACAGACTGCAGCCGAGGGCGAATGCCAGCACGTAGCCCCGCCCCCGCTGCTCCAAGGCGTACATGGCCATCATGAACGTGAGTGCCGCGATTCCGTAGGCCGTGACCATGCCAGCCACGCGAGCACAAGCAGCGCGGGCGGGTCGCCGCTACGCGGCCTGGCTGTCCAACGCCGGCCGCGCCTTCGACGCCTGGAACGGGCCACTCACTCCCGAGTCAATGCCGGAGGGCTACGCCGCCGAGAAGGCGGAGAAGACTTCATCGATCTCGGCGAACGGACTCGGGTCCTGATCGCGGGCGGCGCTGAGGTAGAGGTTCTTCATGCGACCTCCGTGCACCCCCGCGGCGCTCGCGAACCGGGCGAGTAGCGGCTTTCCTGGGACGAGACCCTTCCATTGGTCGTCATCGGCCTCGATGCTTTGGACGAGTGCCTCGTGGTAGTCGGTAGCCGCGACACGGACCCGATCGTCATCGAGGACGCCCCCGATTCGGGTGCTCTCGTCCGCAGCCTTGGCCGTGAGCAGGCTGACGACCTCATCTAGCGACCGACCGTGGGACGCCTTTGGCATGACGTCGACGTTCCCCGAATCCTGGCGCAGACGTGCAGTTACGGCGAGCGCAGTTGCATATGACGCGAGTTCATGCGCGAGTTGGCGAAGCCGCTCCTTGACCTGGGCCGGGTCGCGTAACCAATGGCCCGTGCTCTCGATGTCGCGAAAGGCGTGTGCCCACGTCGTCTCGTCAAGGAAGAAGTTCTCCAGGTGGTACCGGCTGAGGATGCGTAGTCGGGCGCTCGCCGCGCTTCCCGGGGAGACGGCGGGCGCGGAGTCGCCGTCGCACAGCATGAAGAACTGAACACCCCAGATCGTCTTTGACAGCACGGCTTCGGTCAGGAGCTCGAACGACTGAATGACGTGCTTGCCGCCTGACGGGACCAGGACTAGATCGGGATATCGGTTGCGGACGATGGACCCGTAGACGTCTTTGTCGAGGCTGGACTGCTCCCCCTCGATGAGGACCAGCTTCTTGCCGAGGGCGATGATGCCGATCGACTGGCCCAACAAGCGAAGCGCCTGATTGGTTTCGTCGTCCTCCGCAACGGGAATCGCTTGGTTCGCAGGCGCCTGCGTGACCGCGTCGACACGTGGTGGAGACACGAACACGACCGACTTGTCGAGAGAGGCCGTGATTACGTCCGGCGAGTGTGTTGACAGGACGAACTGGTTGCGTGCACCGATGCCCTGGAGGGTTCGGATCAGACGGTGGCTCAGCTCTGGGTGCAGGTGGAGTTCCGGCTCGTCGAAGAACACGATGCAGTCCGTAGGCTGCCGCAACAGGAAGTCGAACGCGATGTTGACCACCTCCCGCTCACCTGAGCTGAGCGTCGACATGTCGAATGTCTGCCCCTCGTACTCGTACTCCAGCGCCTGTCGACGCGCAGACGGGTCGGCGAGCGTCTTTGGCGCGAGGAGTTGCGAGAACACGTCCTTGAAGCGCGTCATCGGGTCGTCGAACTCGAGCTTCATCTCCGCCTTCCCCTCCTTACGGAGCTGAACCGCCCGGTTGGCGATGCTCTGCTTTTGGTGTTCGATGAGTCGGTACATCGAATGGACCGTGTCCTGCCATCGGTTCTTCCAGCCTTGAAGGCTGAAGTTCCAGCCCAGCTCTTCGTCCATCGGATCGGTGATATCCCACGTAAACGCGTAGGGCTGGAGGTTCTGAATCGTGCGATCGCTCTCGAACTGAAGGATGCTGCTGCGCAGGTTCCGTCGCCTGCGATTGGCCTGCAGGGTCGCGAGATAGCGCTGCGCGTCGTCGGGTTCCGTGAGATTGAGGGTCGAAGCGCCCCACGCTGTTCGCTCTTCCTCGGATGTGGCCTCGATCGTCGCGATGTGGCCGGGATAGCTCTGCGGATTGGAGAGGTACTCCATGATCCTCGCCAACAAGCGGGTCTTGCCG
>Ga0070741_10013478_pt1 | contig 14420 bp, 15 predicted proteins | sample Coa_R1_4_FD_66440 | JGI IMG/M metagenome (GOLD analysis project Ga0070741, IMG submission 66440) | Surface soil microbial communities from Centralia Pennsylvania, which are recovering from an underground coalmine fire - Coalmine... | ecosystem: Environmental > Terrestrial > Soil > Unclassified ...
CCGTTGCCCTCCACATTCGGCGGGCGGGTCTCCATGCGGGCGACATGAGCCTGGCGCAGTTGCAGCTCAGCCGCATCTTCGATGGTCACGATGCGCTCGGAATCCGCGATAAATGCGGACAGCACGTTGAGCAGTGTGGTTTTCCCGGCCCCCGTTCCTCCGGAGACCACGATATTCAATCGCGCGGCCACGCAGGCGTGCAGCAGATCACGCATTCCTTCTGTCAGGGACAGATTCCGCACCAGGTCGCGATCCGTAAGCGCCTCGCGTCCAAACCGCCGGATCGAGAGAAGCGGTCCGTCTACGGCGACGGGGGGAATGACGGCATTGACGCGCGAGCCATCGGGCAAACGGGCATCGACCATGGGCGAAGACTCGTCGATACGGCGGCCGACCCGGGAGACCACTTTCTCGATGATGCGGAGCAAGTGGGCGTTGTCTTTGAACTCGACGGGTGTGCGAAAGAGACGGCCCTTGCGCTCCACGTACACCAGATACGGCGTGTTGACAAGAATGTCGGAAACGGTCGGGTCCTGCAAAAGCGGTTCGAGCGGACCAAGTCCAAAAACCTCATCGAGCACTTCGTCGATAATTCCGTCCCGTTCTCCGAAGCTGAGAGGCGTCTGCTCATCATCTACCAGGCGGCTCACCGCGGCTCGGATTTCCGAACGCATCTGCTCTTCCGGCAGGATAGACAGTGCCTCCAGATTCACTCTACTCAGCAGCTTGCGATGCAGAGCGAACTTGAGATCCTGGTATTCCGGCGGGTACGTGTTCCGGCTAAACAGCCGCGAGACCCAGCCTTCGTTTCTGGACGCAGTTGGTATGATTTCTCGAGACGATGTCCCTGAAGCCATTCAGATATCCTTATCCAAAAAGGGAAAACGCGCGCTTCTTGGGCTGCTCCGGCTCGACACCTGTAATCCGTGCCGCAAGGCGCGCGAAATGCCGGTTCAGCATGCAGTTGGGATCCAGGAGCCGGCCGGCGGAATAAGCTTCGTTCAGCGGCTGGTAGTTATTTGGGATCACGGCGTAGATCGGATGCCCGACAATCGTTTCCAGTTCGTCAGGACTGACGTCAGAACGCTTCGTCATCCGGTTCAGCACCAGGTGAACCTTGTCCTTTCCAAATCCCTTGCGGCTCAGACATTCGATCATCTGCTTGGCGTGGCGCAGCGCCGGCACCTCTAAGGTCGTGACCAGGAACAGATGATCGAGTTCTTCGAGCGCTCCGAACAGAAGGGGAGAGGATCCGCGCCCGAGATCGGCGACGGCAAAACCATATTGGGCGCGCACGAAGCGCAGCACGTGCCGGATCTGCTGAGCACCGCTCAATTCGCGTGGCGCAACGTCGAGGGGCGCTCCGATGATTTCCACTCCGGGAATGCCATTCGAAACAAGGCCCTTCCAATAGCTCGGATCCAGCCGCTGCACATTATTGAGCGCGTCCAGGATGGAGTAGCGCGATTTGGTTTTTACCAGCAAACGCACCGCGCCGGCCGCCAGATCCAGATCCATGAGCAGGACTTCTTTCCCGCTCTGGCGCTGCAGCTCCAGGGTCACATGACACGCTAACGTTGTCGAGCCGCAGCCTCCTTTGGCGGAGAGAAATCCTACTGTTTGGCCGATGCCATCGTCTGCCTGGCGCCGGCGCTGTTTTATGTCGGCAATCCGCTCGAGCGCTTCCTTGAGGCTCGGGTTCAGCGGCGGGTAAAGATACTCACTCGCGCCGGCCCGCATCGCGGCTAGAATTGTTTTCGCGTCTGAGGAAGAGTGAAGCGCGATCACCTCCGGGGGCGCGGATAATGACGCGATCTGCCGCAGCAACTCGGGAAGAATATCCATTGCCTCGTGCAGATCGATAAACACCACATCGGGTCGCGCCCGGTCCAGCTTCTCCAAGAACAGGGCCGGATCACCGATGCCGGCGTTTTCAAACACAACGCGCAGCGATAGCGGCTGGATGGCCGAGTGGATTTCATCCCAGAGCGCCTGGGTAGAAACCGCAATAGCTAGAGTGAGCGGGTACATGGGTAACTCCAGAATCAGCGCCCCTGGTACGGCATATTGGCCGGCGCACCGGTTGAACCTGCCGGTGGCGTCCCGGCGGCAGGAGCCATGGAGGGCGCAAGCATGGGAACAGGCACAAGCTGGATGGGCGGTGTGGACGGTGCTGCCTGCTGTTGTTGCTGCTCCTTCAGCAATTGCTCGACCGGCACGGTATCCTGCACCGGCTTCACCGGAACGGGACCGGTTGCATCCATTCCAGGCGTGCGCGGGGGCGTCGGCGCCCCTTCATCGAGAAAAGTCTTCGGCATCCGCACTTCGGGCACAGGCTGGCCGGCGGGAATAGGGCGGACGATTTCGGGAGTCACCACCACCAACAGTTCGGACTTGTTCTTGTTCAAGATGCGGGACTGAAAAATCTTTCCGAGCAGCGGAATATTAGCCAGGCCGGGAACCTTATTCAAAGTCTCGGCAACCCGATTGTCGAGCAGTCCCGCGATGGCGAAGCTTTGGCCGCTTTCCAATTCGATTTCGGTCTGCACGCGGCGCGTCGAGAGCGCTGGGATATTGAATCCCTGGTAGACAAGGCCGTTGGCGAAATCGAGCGAGCTGACTTCCGGCGCCACATCCAGTCGAATGGTGCCGCGCGGAGTAACTGTGGGAGTGAAGTTGAGCTTGATGCCGAACTCTCGGAACTGGATGGTGATGGCCAGGAGTCCTCCTGTAGCTCCACCTTGCACGGTAGGATACGGGTATTCGCCGCCTGCTAGAAAGCTGGCCTGCTTGCCGTTGATCGCCAGCAGGTTTGGCTCGGCCAGAATTTCGAGCAGACGCCGGGTCTGTAGCGCCCGAATCGTGGCGCCCAGGTTTAGGTCGGGCCGGAACAGGAAGATGTTGAGGGCATCTGACAGTGTGACTTTGGTGTCAACGCCGCCTGATTGATTTGGCTGCGTCTCGAGTTTGGGCGGATTGAACTGCTGCGTCGTCACTGAGCCAATGGTGTTCGTGGCGCCCGTGCTGAAGATATTGGCCCCCAGCTCCGAACCGACTGCGCGATCTACGTTGGCGAACCGCACCTTAAGCAGAACCTGCATTTCGCTCGGTGGTGTTGCGACGCGCAGCAAGTTAACCGTTTTTCCTAGCGCGCCCGCCAGAGCCGCGGCACGTTCGGCGCTGACCATGTCCTTTACGGTGCCGCGCAGAAACACAACATCTTTATCGCGGTTTATTTCGATCTGCTGCCCGGGCAGTTCTTGACTCATTTGGCGGCGCACGGCCTCCAGACGGCTATCGGTCTCGCGCACTCTTACCTCGAATAGAAGGCGGTTTCCGCCGGCCTGCCACAGAATCAGGCTGGTTTCGCCAGCGCGTTTGCCATTGACTAACACTTCCCGCGGGCTGATCGCCACGGCCTCGAGAACGTCGCCGTTGGCCACCGAGACGCGCTGGACATCTACCGGGCTGTCCAGCACCAAGGACTTTCCGGCGCCTATGGTCAGATCGCGCGGCGCCGCGGGCACTTGGGATTTCAGCCCTGATGCTCCAACCAGGAGCAGAAAAGAAATCAGAGTTCCTATCTTCATTTCGTTACCTCTTCGCGAAGCGCGACGCCCACCTGGACGGTGTCCTTTTTAGCGCCGGTAATCACTTCCATGGTGATGGGGACTGCAATCCGCTCAAGCTTTGGGGCCGCCGCTTTTTTCGAAGCGGAACCCGGCCGCTGCGTTGCCCGTGCGGGCGCCTGTGCAGGCTGGGGCCTGGCGGGCTGGCCGCCGAATAGATAAGCGACCGCAGTGCCGGGCGCTTTCGCGGTTTGCGTGTCAAGCGGGTTCCGCAGGACGAGCTGGATCTTGGTTTCGTTACTGGCGAGGCTGAGTGTTTCCGCCTGCTCGGGAGTGACCAGCAGGTTCACCACCTGGACGGTCACGGGTTTGCCTTCGGTGTCCTTTTGAATGTTCTGTCCTGCCGAAAGCACTTCGATGTTCTGGAGCAGGGTACGGGTTTGGGTGCCCAACGCCGTCCGTGCGTCACCCGGAGGCAAGCCGGAAACGAGGACGTCGACGCGCATGCCCGGTACGACGAAGCCCGCCACACCGACCACATCATTAACGCGCACAGCGACCGCGCGCATGCCTGCGGGAATCGTCGCGGCGAGTCCGGCGCCGGCTCCCTTCGGAGCAAGACGGTTTTCGACAATGGCCTCTCCGCCATAGATTGTCGCCAGCACGCCACGATTCAAGGCGTCTTCGGGTTTGCTGATAGCCTGTGGCAGCGCCGGTCCCGACCCTTCTGTCATCCGCAGATCCTCCGCTTTAATCAGGGTTCCCACGGGCAGGTCGCGGGCAGCCACCAGAATCCTGGTTTTAGACTTTTCGGCCATCGACGCCACCTTGCCGACAATCGAGCGATAGACCAGAAAGCTGGCGCCGAGCGCGACGATAAATGCGAAACTAAGAACGATAAGAAAACGCTTATTCATAACGCACCTAAAATTGCCGGCAGATTAATTCGCATCTGCGAGCCGGCTGCTGATTCCGGTCCAAATCCCATTGATGCTGTCATTCATTCCGAGGTACAGCGCCGCGCTTGCTAGGACCAGAAAGGCCAGCAACAGCGTGTACTCGACCATGTCTTGCCCTGCTTCTTCCCGGAAGAAGTCTGCTGCGCGGATTGCCATATCTTAATTGCTCCCTAACGGCCCGTCGTCAGGGGACGCAAAAATCACGTCCCCTGACGCATGCCGGCCGTTCTACTTAGCGGCGGTGTTGGCGTTGGTCAAAGCAGTGCTGGCTTTGGTCCAGATGCCAAGCACGTTTCCGCTCATCCCGGTGTACAGGGCGCCGACAGCGAGAGCTACGAAAGCGAGAATCAGCGTATATTCGACCATGTCCTGGCCCTGCTCATCGTTGAAAAAGTTCTTCAGAAAGTTCATCGTTTTTATCCTCTTGGAGTGAAATAGTTGTTGGTTGTGAAGTTAATGGTTTCCCCGGTCGTGCGACCGCGGCGGCTCGGGCCGGCGGGGGCGGCGGCCTGAGCTTGGAAATTACTATCGAGCACTGCGCGGAACACGATGGCGACCCCGTCGTCGTAGACGGGGCGCCAGCGCCGGGATTCCTTCAGTGCTCCGACCACACTGGCGTTGACAGGCAGCAACACGGTATCAACGCCAAACTTGTTCAACTGACTCTGCCAGTCGTATCCGGCAGAGAAAATGCGGCCCCAGTTCTCACCGAATTGGGGGCCGTAGAAATCGCTCCGGCCGTCCACAAAGACCCTGATGTCTGGATAAGACCGGTAGATCAAATACCCGCCCCACGTGTCCGTCGTGAAGATCCGGTGAGCGGAAACGGGAGTCGGCAGTTCATTGAAAGCTCGAACGGGAAACCGTTGGGCATCCCAATCCGACCGCAGCAGTTTCAGTGAAGCAGGCCGGAAACTCGCAAATATCAATACGGTGAAAACCCCAAGGCTCGCCAGATGCAGCCGCCACGGAGCTTCCAGAGCGGCCATATCGCTTGCCAACCGGTGCAGCCGCCGCGCCGAGCTTTTTGCCCAGCCGCTGACATCGGTGGCAGCACCTAGTCGTCCAAGCATTTCCGCGAGAGCGCTGGCGATCAGGGGAGATGCTACGACGCCATAAATCGGGATATTGCGGGTGGCCACCAGCGCGAGCCAGCTCCAGCCCAGCAGTAGTAGAGGCTCGGCGCAGCGTTTCCGTGTAAGGTGCCAGAAAGCCGACATGGTCCCGAACATCAGCAGTGCCGCGACCACCGGACCTATGGGGTGATGGAAGCTCAAGCTCTGAAACTCCTGGATCCGGTCTAAATGGTAGCGCTCCGTCAGATACCGGCCGATATGAGCGTGCAGGTGGAATCCGTAGGGATTCACTAAGGTCGCGGCTGCGCAGCCGAGCGCGCAAAGCACATATTGTTTAGCGCGTTCGAGCGCGGCCTGGCGGATGATTACTTCCTTCTCCAGAACCCACGAGCAGATCTCGCCAGCGGCGTACGTGCCGATCAGAATCAGGCCTACGAAGAACCCGCCGTGTAGATTCGTCCAGAGCACCATAAGGAACGGCAGAGCCCATAGGCATCGCCCGCTGCCGGTACGGCATCGTTCCAATATCAGACCGAACAGGACAGTGAATAACAGAGTGACCAGATGGGGCCGGGCCAGCCAGTGAATCGAGGAAGCTACGACTGCCAGCGATACCACACCCGCCGCAACCAGCGGATTGCCGCTCTTCTTGAAGGCCAGGCGATAGACCAAAGCAAAGGTCGTAGCGATGATAAAGAGGCTTGCCAACGTAACCGCCGCCATCCCAAACCGGGTATGCAGCCAGCCGAAGCCCAGATCCCAGAGCCATTCCCACGCAAACCACGGCCGGCCGGGCATCGTAAACGAGAACAGATCAGTAGTAGGTACGCGGCGGTTCGCCAGGATCCACTCGCCTGTCCGCAAGTGCCAGCCGGTATCGCCGTCACCCAACATAAATGAAGGGCCGTTGAAGGTGCCGTAGAGCAGCAGCACCGGCAGAAGAAACACCACATCTGTAAGCGACGGCAAAAAGTGAATGAGGCGCGAAGGGCGGCAACGCACTTCCGAAAAGGCCGGCGCGGTGCGGGTCTTTGCAGCCGTAGGCTGGGCTAGCAGCATGCTCATGCGATTCGCCTCCGGGAATGCGCCGCGCGGCTCTTTTTCCGCCGCGGCGCCGCATCGGAGATGGTCTGGAACCGAGCTGAACGGATCTCGATCAATATCTGAACGGCATCTTGTTCCAACAGGAGAGCGCCTATGATTGCCTGGCATACCAGCTTGCGCGCCGGAAACGAGGACGACCGGAGACAATCGAATTCGAGCGTTACCGCGCCATTTTCGTCGGCGAGAAGCTCATAAACAGGTCCCTCGGAGACCAGCATGAGCGCCTTTCCTCCCGCGAATATTTCGGTATATCCCATGACTTCGATGCCTTTTTGCTTCCGGCTCACCAAGCGCGCCCTGAGTTTGTTTCCGGCGCCGGTATTTATGCTCGAACTCATCTCCCAGACATCACTTTGAGGCCTCGCCGCCGATTTCAAAAGGTTATCCTTGGTCAATTGAGTCCTATGGGACCCTCGCAGTACTGATGCCCCATAAAGGTTTATTGACGCTTATTATTTGCCACTGTTAAGGTCGAATTCGAAGGCTAATTGCCGATATTAATATCCGAAGGAACGTTGATTTTATGGAATCAGGTCCTGATCACGACAATCCTGGCTGTCCCGTGAACCGCATCGTCTTATTTACGGACGAACCGTTATATGCCAACGGGATCCGCGCACTGTTGGCCGCGGAGACGGGCATCGAGCTGGCAGGCTGTTGCGACAATCCGGGATTGCTGCCGGACATGGTGAAGGATGTGCGGCCAAATGCCGTGGTTCTGGATCTGAACCCGGAACTCAATCTGGCTGTGTTGAAGGACATCCATGACGTTCTTCCGGATTGCAGAATACTGGTTCTGGCTCGCTCGCTGCCTGCAGCCCTCTTCTACCAATTGCGGCTGTCTGGGGTAGCCGCTATTCTTCGCCGGGACTGCCGGCTGGACGAGTTTGTCACCCATCTTGCCGATGCATCACGATATCGGGCTGGAACACTCGGACACCAGGCGGAACACTTAGAGCTTCCCTCAGGTGTTCGTCTGAGTCGGCGGGAGCGCCAGCTAGTCTCGCTGTTGACCTTGGGACTGAGAAACAAAGAGATCGCCGAGCGCCTGGCGATTTCCGAAGGCACGGTCAAGGTCTATCTCTCGAAATTGTTTCAGAAGGTAGGCGTGAGCGACCGATTTGAAATGGCCATGCTTGCATTACGTGGACTGATTGCGAACGGCGCCGGGGCCAATATCCTACTCGAAAGCGTGGCGATCCGGGACTACCGGCGGAGCCGGGTTGCTGAGACGGCCGAGTTGGCCCGCCAGTCAATGGAGACCGGCAGGAACGTTGCCGTGCGGAGCCTCTGATGCCAACTGGTTCCAGCACGGCGGAACGGCGCAAGCTCCGAACGCGAGGGGCGACCCTGGTTGAGGCTTCACTGGTTCTGCTGTTTTTCATGGGTCTGCTGTTTCTATTGATAGATCTTTCGTGGGGGCTTCTGGCCAAAGCGACATTGCAGCACGCTGTAAGATCCGGTGTCCGGTATGCAGTGACCAACCAGACAGGGACGAAGAAAGATCCGGTAACCGGGGCGAACATCGCTCTGGGGCAGGTGGACTCGATCAAGCAGGTAGTAAAAAAGCAGGCCATGGGATTCCTCTCTGATGCCGATTTGAATGCGAAGGTCTTTGTCCGCTTCTACCTGGTTACGGGTGGAGCGCCGCAATTGGTGACTGGGGCGGGCAGCAACATGGCCGGAAACCTGGTGGTTGTTTCCATAGAGAACTTCTCGCTTTCCCCGATGGTTCCCTTATTGCGGTCGGGAACCCCCGTGCCGATTACCGTTCGGGCCGGCGACCTGCTCGAGGGTCAGCCCGCCGGCGGACCGCCCCCGCTCTAAGAACATATGAGGTACACGATGATAAGGAAACGGCAAAGTCGCCAGGAGCAGGGCAGCACAATCATCGAATTTGTGCTCACGGTTTCCCTGGTGATGGTTCCCCTGCTGCTGGGGACTATGGTGATCGGTTTCAACCTGATTCGCGCCATGCAGGCGAACCAGGTCAATCGGGATGCGGGCCACATGTTCGCGCGGGGCGTGGACTTTTCTACCGGAACCGGCGCGGGAAATCGCGCCGTGCTGACTTCCATGGCTCCGCGCCTAGCCAACAGCACTACTACCGGAACCGGGGTGGTCATTCTTTCTTCCGTTCAATTCGTCGGACCGACCACTTGCACCAACTGCGCCAATCTCAATCATGCCGTCTTCACACGGCAGTTAGTGATCGGCAACGCTGCACTGCGGACCAGCGTTTTGGGCAAGGTTCCGTCCGCCAGCATGCTGCAGGACGGCAGCGGGACAGTAACGGACCCATACAAGGACACTGCTGTCCGTGCCGATAACATTCTGAATTTGCTCCCGAGTATTAACGGGAACCCCCCTCTAGCTGACGGGCAGGTTGCATATGTTTCGGAGACTTACTTTACCTCGCCCGATTTTGATTTACAGGGATTTTTAAAGCCGAGCGGCACCTATGTACGAGCTATCTTCTGACCGCGCCCGAAAGGGTGAATCGGGCGTCGCCCTGGTTCTGACGACACTTACTCTGCTCATTTTCGGACCCCTGATCGGGTTAGCTATTGACGGTGGAACCGTTTATCTCTTAAAGGCCCGCCTGTCGCAGGCGGTGGACGCAGCCTGCCTGGCGGGAGCGCGGTCCCTCAGCCGCGGTCTGAACATCGCCCAGCAAACACAGAGCGCGACAGAGACGTCGCAAAAATATTTCCAGGCTAATTTTCCCAACAACACATGGGGATCCACGGTTTCGAACCTGCAAATTGACGTCGCAGAAGATGCCGCATCGAAGGCGAGAATCGTCACGGTGTCGGCGACGGCGACAGCGCCGCTGTATTTCTTGCGCCTGCTGGGCAAAACGAATGCCACGATTGCTGCGTTGGGTCAAGCGCGGCGCCGCGACGTAAACGTCATGCTGGTGCTGGATCGCTCGTCTTCGATGGGCGGAGCAGGCGCCATTCAGCCCATGATTGACGCCGCTACTTCGTTCGTAAACCAGTTTGCTCCGGGCCGGGACAAGCTCGGAATGGTGGTATTCGGCGGCAGCTACTACCTGGTTCCACCTACGCTAAATTTTCAGCCGACACTCGTCACTCAGATCAAGCAAATTGTTTCCTCGGGGAATACCGGGACCGCTCAGGCGTTGTGGGTAGGATACAAAGCGCTGGCAGACCTAAACGAACCTGGCGCTCTCAATGTCCTGCTCTTCTTCACCGACGGTCTACCGAACGGTGTCACGGCCGATTTCGCCCCTCAGCGAAAGAGCCCGCTTATCTGTGATCCGCTGGGGGCGCCTCTGATTGGATGGATCTCCCAAACCAGCGGTTTCGTCGTGGATCCGGGAGTGACGCACGGCTTGTTTCGAACGGTCGCTACGGGACCGTCAGACCCTACCGACGGGGCCAACAGTTCGGTGATTCCCAACGGAATAGGCTGCCAGTTTTTTACAAATCCGGACAACATGAAAAACGATTTCAATGCGATTCCGGCCCAGGATTACTATGGAAATCTAACAAACCCGCCTAATCCTTACAAGCCGGTCGATCTCAACGGAATCAATCGGGCCACGCAAGTCGCGGCGGCCTCCTACAATGCCGCGGACTATGCCGCCAGGCGCATGCGAGCCGGCGCGATCAATAACATTGTCCCGCTGGTCTACACGATCAGTATCATCACCAATCCTAACCCTTCGGAATGGCCCGATCCGATTTTCATGAAGCGGGTAACGAATACCGTGGACAGCCCGATCTATGATTCCACCAAGCCAACCGGGCTGTACATTGACGCGCAGAACAAGGGCAATCTCGGCAATGCGTTCCTTCGGATCGCTTCAGAGATTCTTCGCCTGAGCCAGTAAAAAGCGAGCTACACACACGTGATCGTCCGTATGCGCATCTCCCTCAACTTTGGCCGCACCAACCAGGAACAGGCTGAACTGTTTCGGTCGCCGCTTCTTTCCCGGTCCCGCATCACACGCAATCTTCTCGTTTCGCTGTCGTTGCACGGTATCGCCCTGCTGACGGTCCCGCTGGTGCTGCAGGCGTTGCTTCCTGAGGACGACCGATGGTATTACGCGATGCTGGCCGACTGGAAGCCGGTAGTCGTGCGCCTGCAGCAGCCGTCGGATGCGGATTCGCATGCGGCCGGCTCCCGGAGCACGGACGGCCGGGCAATCGAAGTGCCCGATTTGCCGCGGCATACAGACGCACGCGAAACCCTCCTGCAACCCCGCCTTCCTGCCGACTTGGCGCCTGCGCTGGACGCGCCCGTACCCCGGGCTATCTTCTGGACGGCGGCTACGCCAGAAACATCCCAGCCGTCCACTGTGAAGCCGGGGCATGAAGGGGAGAAAGCCCAGGCCCCCCACCTTGAGGCAAAGCCCGCTTTCGCGAAGCCCAACCGCGAAAGCAAGACCGATACGATTGCTCTGGCGCGGGCGGCCCTTGCGGCCAGCGCATCTCTGCCCGTCAATCCGTCCACCGTAGCGCCGATACGATTGCGGGATACGTCTGCAAAGACTAAGGAACCGAACCCGGATGTGCCCATTAGTTTCGACTCCTCGCAAGGAGATCCGGTGAGCGTCCTTTCGTTGCATCAAAGACCGGTAGCTCCGACTGAGCTTTGGACCATCCCGCTGGGAAATCAGGTATCATCAGCCCGGTTTCTCGCCGGATCGCCGGCGGGGGCAGGTAGAATTCCGTTCCTAATTTGGCCCGGCGCCCGTGCGGAGATGATGCCGGATGGCTCTATTAAGGTGACACATCCTCTGAACGGTGCGTTTGATGTGGTAATCCAAGCCTCCGAAGATCTTTCGGAGACCGGGAAAGTGCTTAGCAGCCCGACCGTTCAATTGGTATATCTGCGAGTTGGCGCACCGCGCGAATGGATTCTCGAGTATGGTCTTCCTTCCAAAGCGCCCGGCGACGATTCTGCGAATTTGTCGCCGATGATCGTGCGCCTGGAAACACCGGCTCCGGTGCAAGCTCCCTATCCTCGGATCACTGTAGTACCGCCATCCTCCGCGGCGCCGCTCAAAGAGCGCGTGATGATCTATGGTGTGCTCGGCGCGTCCGGGCGCCTGGAAGGTTTACGCACGATCGGAACGAGGGAGCAGCCTTGGGCCGCGTCCCTGATGCATTCGCTCGAGAATTGGGAGTTCCGCCCAGCGACTCGCGACGGCTTACCAGTGGGGGTAGAGATTCTGTTGATCGTACCAAGCGATACGACATTATGAAACTGCGAATTATAAACTCCACGCGAGAGAGCGTGGTCGCTGAGTGTGCCTTGCTGGCGGGTGACAGCGCTTTACGCCGGAAGGGTCTGCTGGCCCAAGACAGCTTCGTTCCCGGCACCGGGCTGTGGCTGGCGCCATGCGAGGCGGTCCACACGTTCGGGATGAAGTTTCCAATCGACATCCTGTTTCTGGACAAGCGTCGCCGCGTGCGCAAGGTCCGGCATGCTGTGCCGCGCTCGCGGATTGCCGTAGATCTGTTTGCGCACTCGGTACTCGAGCTGCCCGCCGGCACCATAAAGAGGACAGCAACCGGTGTAGGAGATCAGTTGCAGTTCGAGAAAGAACCGTAAATCCAGCGTTCGGTGAACGGCTTTCACGGGCTGCCGTTCAGACAGAACGGGCCATTCTACGTACCGCGCCGATCTCCTGAAGACCGCGCCTCAGCGCAGCCGGTCGAGATACTGCTTCACGAAATCGCAGCCCACTTCGGCGATGTAGGCGTCAATCAGGCGCTTGGTCACCGGGCCTGGCGGGCGGCCGTCGCCGACCTTGGCGCCGTTGAAACTGCGCACGGCGCCGATACAGAGACTCGTGGAGGTCAGGAACATCTCGGCAGCATTGGCCGCGTCGAAAAGATCGATGTCGCCTTCAATTGCCGGAATGGCGAGTTGCCGCGCGAGGTCGAGAGTCATCTGACGGCTGACGCCGGGCAGCACGTAACGCTCGCTCGGAGTATAGAGCTTGCCCTCGCGAACCATAAAGATGTTGCTGCCCATACCCTCGGCGAGGTTCCCATTGACATCGAGCAACACTGCCCAGCCCTCGGGATCGTGCGCCTTCACCGACTGCTCCGCGACGATCATGTTTAAGTAATTGTGCGTCTTTGCCCGCGGGCTGAGCATGTCAGGCGCAATACGGCGCTGTGCGGGCGTCCAAACGTCGAGACCGTCGCGGAACTGGCGCGCCCGCTCCTTGAGAGGCAGCGGCGTGCATTCCACGACTATGTTCGGACCGTCGTGCTCGGGCGCCTCATCGCCGATCCGATCGACGCCGCGGCTGACGCGCTGGCCGATCCACCAATCACCGGCCGCGCTACGCAAATGTTCGTTGCACGCCACAACCTGCTCCGATACCTCGATCATCTCCTGCGGACCGATGCCGGGATCCAGACGCAGATAGCGTAGCGAGCGGTACAGCCGATCAATGTGCTCCTTCAGGCGGAAAGGCACGCCGTTAAAGGTGCGTGTCATGTCGAAGACGCCGTCACCATACCTCCAACTCCGGTCGCGGAACGAGATCAACACTTGGTTCTCGGGCATGAACTTACCGTTGAACCAGGCGATGCGGCAAGTAGTGGGCTGGGTCATGGACGTCTTTATATCCTATCCGTTCGCGCCTACGTGCCGGGAGGCTGTTATTCGATGGAGGCCAGCACCTCGCCGGCGGCCACAGTCGCTCCTTCGCGCGCGTGCAGCGCCACGACACGGCCATTTCGCAAAGCTTTCATTTCGTTCTGCATCTTCATGGCCTCCACGACGATGATGCCCTGGCCGGCCTGGACCGTGTCACCTTCCGCTACGAGCACCCGAACCACTTTTCCGGGCATTACTGCCGTCAGATTCTGCCGCCCGTCCAGGCCTCGGGCCGCAAACTTCGGGTTCCAACGCCGCGGATCGCGCACAATCAAGTCAAAGCGTTTGCCGTTCACCGTAACGGCAAGCTCGGCTTCGGCAGCTTCCACCCGCGCCTCGTAGCTGCGGCCGTCCAGCAGCAACGAAAGCACGCCGGGCTCGCACTCTACGATCTGGGCATTCCGCTCCGGCTGATCTCCAAAACGAAAGCGGCAATGTTCGCCCTCCAGCACAAGCTCGATCAGCTTCTCAACTCCGCCCACACGGACCGAGAGCTTCATCGGAGCAGCTCGCTACGTCCCGCGACAAGCCAGCGGCTCAGTGTTGCTTGCTGCTGCGCAAGCTGGGAGTTGGAATTGCCGGGACCGTATTGGAGCGCCGCGGCCAGCGCCGCAACTGCCTCCAGGTCTGTATCGTCCGCCTCCGCCTGCCTGCGCGCCAGAAACTCCTCGAGGAACCCGGTATGTAAACAGCCCGCCTGGAACGATGCGTCCTCGAGAATCCGCCGGAAGAATGCCACATTCGTACGAATCCCCGCGATGTCATACTCGCCCAGGGCGCGTGATGCCCGGGCAATCGCCTGCTCGCGCGTACCAGCCCAGAGCGCCAGCTTGGCAAGCAAGGGATCGTACTCGATCGGAACGGTCCAGCCCGCGTACACGCAGTCGTCCAGCCGGACGCCCGGTCCCGAGGGGTTCGTCAGGCGCGTGATCTTTCCGGGCGAGGGGAAAAAGTTATTGTACGGGTCCTCGGCGTAGATGCGGCATTCGATCGCATGACCCCGCCATACGACGTCTCGTTGCCGAAAGCTCAGTTTGCCGCCTGCTGCAATTTCCACTTGCAGT
>Ga0070741_10013479_pt1 | contig 14419 bp, 14 predicted proteins | sample Coa_R1_4_FD_66440 | JGI IMG/M metagenome (GOLD analysis project Ga0070741, IMG submission 66440) | Surface soil microbial communities from Centralia Pennsylvania, which are recovering from an underground coalmine fire - Coalmine... | ecosystem: Environmental > Terrestrial > Soil > Unclassified ...
GGCGCTCGAGGAGTACCTCGCCGAGGAGGGCTTCTGGGGACGTGAGGGCGTCGTGGCGGATCTCTACCTCGGCTACGGCCTGTCGGAGCCGCTCCGCCGCGGCGCGGGCCCGCCGCCCCCTGAGCCGTGTCCGCTGCCGCTGCTCGCCTGCCGGATCGGACCTGTCCAGGGGCAGACCCTGGACATGTCTCGAACGGGCTACGCCGTCGGTGAGTGGCGCCGCACCTGGGACGACGCCGCCTACACCGCGGCGATCGAGGCCGTCCGTGCCGCGATCGCCCGCGGCGACGTCTACCAGGTGAACCTCGTCCAGCACCTCTCCGCGACGTTCGAAGGCGACGCGACCGCCCTCGCCACGGCGCTCGCGCCGCTCCGCCCGCTCGTCGCGCGGCCGTTCCGAGGCCGCGGCTGGACGGTCGTCTCCGCCTCGCCCGAGCGCTTCCTCGCGCGCCGCGGCCGCCGGCTCGTGACGATGCCGATCAAGGGCACGCGCCCGGCCGGCGAGGACGTCGACGATCCGAAGGACGCGGCGGAGCACGTGATGATCGTCGACCTCGAGCGGAACGACCTGTCGCGCGTGTGCGAGCCGGGCTCCGTCAGGTGCGTCGAGCTCCTGCGCCAGCGCGAGCTCGCGGGAGTGACGCATCTCGTCTCGACCGTGGAAGGGCGCGCGCGCGAGGGGATCCGGCTCGCGGACGTTCTCGCCGCGGCCTTCCCCGGGGGCTCGGTGACGGGCGCGCCGAAGGTCGCGGCGCTCGATCTGATCGCGGCGCTCGAGCCGGTCGGCAGGGGCGCCTCGATGGGCGCGCTCGGCACGGTGCAGCCGAACGGCGACTTCGACCTCGCGTTGACGATCCGCACGCTTGCGGTCGCGGAAGGCGTCGTGCACCTGTGGGTCGGCGGCGGAATCGTGTGGGACTCGGATCCGGCGGCGGAGATCGAGGAGTCGTGGGTGAAGGCGCGTCCCCTGCTCGCCGCCGTCGGCGTTCCGGTGCGGGCGTGACGCTGCTCGCCGTCGCGGTCGCCGGACGCGGTCTCGTCGACCCGGCCGAGCCCGTGTTCTTCGCCGACGACGAAGCGGTCGTACGCGGGACGGCCGCGTTCGAGACGCTGCGCATCCGCGACGCGACGCCGGTGCTGCTCGACCGGCACGTCGAGCGCCTGGAGCGGTCGTCGGCGTCGCTGCGGCTGCCGCCGCCCGACGGCGCGCGCGAGCTCGCCCGCGAAGCGGTTGCCGGCGCAGGCGTCAAGGAGGGAGCGTTGCGCCTCTTCCGGACGAGCGCCACGCTGGTCGCGACGGTTGCGCCGCTGCCGGCGGGGCTCGACTCGCTCCGTCGCCGCGGGCTCGCGCTCGTGACGATCCGTGTCGCCGCCCACGGTCTCCTGACCGGGATCAAGTCCACGAGCTACGGCGCGAACATGGCCGCGGTCGCGGAGGCCGAGCGTCGCGGCGCCGACGACGCGCTCTTCGTCGGCGAGCGCGAGACGGTGCTCGAGGCGACCACCGCGAACGTCTGGTGGCGTGACGGCGACGTGCTGACGACGCCGTCGGTCGCGGCCGGCGTGCTCCCGGGGGTGACACGGGCCGCCGTCGCCGAGCTCGCGCGCGGCGCCGGCTACCGCATCCGCGAAGGCGAGTTCACGCTGCCGACGCTGCTCCGGGCCGACGAGGCGTTCACGAGCTCCGCCGTCCGCGAGATCGTGCCCGTGATCTCCGTCGACGGGCGGGAGCTGCACCGCGGCGACGCTGCGGGCGAGCTGCAGCGGCTGCTCGAGTCCGTGCGGTAGACGCCCGCCGCTACGCTTGGGCGATGGCAGACGACGAGAAGGTGCGTCTCGGCGGCATGGCGCTCGCGAACGGCGTGCTCGTGCACGGGCCGACGTCGTGGGCCTGCGCCGTCCGCACGGACGACGGCGCGCTGAAGGTCGTCGCGCGCAAGAAGCGGCTGCTCGGGTCGAGGTTCACGACACCGCTCCTGCGCGGGCCCGCACGTCTCGTCGAAGCGTTTGCGTTCCTGCCCGACGTGAAGCGCGCCCTTCCCGAGGCGCAGCTCCCGTTCGCCCGCAGCCGCGTGCTCGGTGCGATCGTCGGCAGCGCCGTCGTCATCCAGGGCGTGCGGCGCTCGTCGCTCGGCGACACCGCGAAGGAGCTCCTCGGCGGCCTCGCGAGCGTCGCGCCCGCACTGCTCTCGCTCCGCGAAGGCTCGGTCGCCGCGTACCACGGCGCCGAGCACATCACGATCGGCACCTACGAGCACGGCGTCCGGCGGGCCCGAGAGCACGAACGGTGCGGCTCGCACCTCGTCGGCCCGCTGCTCGCGACGGCGACCGCAGGGAACATCCTCGCGTCGCGTGTGCCCGCGCGGTACCGCCCCGTCGCCCGCGCTGCCGCCGCCGCCGGCTCGCTCGCCGCCTCCACCGAGATCTTCGCGTGGATGCAGCGGAACCCCGACCACCTGCTGGCGCGTGCGCTCGGGAAGCCGGGGCACGAGTTCCAGCACCGGCTCGCGACGGCCGAGCCCTCGCCCGAGCAGCTCGAGGTCGCCGAAGCGGCGCTCCGTGCCTGCCTCGAGCTCGAAGACTCCTAGCCGCGCGGCCGCGCGGACGCGCCTCGACCCGGCGGTGTTCGACCTGCCGGTCGAGAAGCTGAGGGCGGGCTACTACACGGACGCGTACTTCAACCATGCCCGCGCCACGTTGCTCGCGGACGGCCGGCATCCGCACGTGGTGGTGCAGGTGTTCCAGAAGAACGAGTCGTTCCTCGGCGGGATGGACGAGGCGATTGCGGTGCTGAAGCTCTGCTCGCACGACTGGTCGGCGCTGACGGTGCGTGCGCTCCACGACGGCGATCCGATCGCACCGTACGAGCCCGTGATGACGATCGAGGGCGACTACACGCTCTTCGCGCACCTCGAGACCGTCTACCTCGGAACGCTCGCCCGCCGCACCTTGATCACCACGAACGTCGTGCGCGTCCTCGAGGCCGCGAACGGCAAGCCGATCATCTTCATGCCTGCACGGCACGACCACTACCGCGTGCAGACAGGCGACGGCTACGCGGCGTACGTCGCCGGCAAGATCGTCGGCGCGCCGATCGGCGTCACGACCGACGACCAGGCGTCCTGGTGGGGCGGCGTCGGCGTCGGCACCGTCCCGCACGCCCTGATCGCCGCGTACGGGGGCGACACGGCGCTCGCGGCGGAGCGCTTCGCGGAATGGGCGCCGGAAGACATGAACATCACAGTCCTCGTCGACTTCGACAACGACTCGGTCGCGACCGCGCTGAGCGTCGCGCGCGCACTCGGGCCTCGCCTCTGGGGCGTCAGGCTGGACACGTCGGAGACGCTCGTCGACCGGGCGCTGTGGGAGGAGCTCGGCGACTTCAAGCCGACCGGCGTGAACGCGAGGCTCGTGCGCAGGGTGCGTGAGGCTCTCGACCGGGAGGGATTCGAGTCCGTCCGGATCGTCGTGTCCGGCGGCTTCGACGTCGAGAAGATCAGGGCGTTCGAGCGTGACGGCGTCCCCGTCGACGCGTACGGGATCGGCTCGTCGCTCATCCGCGGCGCCAACGACTTCACCGCCGACGTGGTGATGCTCGACGGCCGTCCCTGCGCGAAGGTCGGGCGGCGATTTCGGCAGAATCCGGGGCTGGAGCCGGTGGAATGACGACCGCGCCTTTAGGGTGTGGGCGCCGATGCCGATGACGCTCCCGATGCTCGCCTCCCTCGGCTCTGCCGCGCGCGACTTCGCGATCACGTGGCTCCCGGTGCTCTTCTTCGGGCTGATGCTGATCGTCGTGTGGCTGCTGTGGCGCACGGTGAAGCTGATGCCGCGCGTCAAGCCGACACAGATCATCCCCGGCTCGGCGTCGTCTGTGACCTGGGACGAGGTGGCGGGCCTCGAAGAGGCGAAGAGCGAGCTGCAGGAGGTGGTCGACTTCCTCCGCGAGCCGAAGCGGTTCGAGGCGCTCGGCGCGCGCGTGCCGAAAGGGATTCTGCTCCACGGCCCTCCCGGCACCGGCAAGACGCTCGCGGCGAAGGCGGTCGCGCACGCCTCCGGCGCACGGTTCTACGCGCAGAGCGCCTCGGCGTTCGTCGAGATGTTCGCGGGGCTCGGCGCCGCGCGCATCAGGAAACTCTTCGAAGAGGCGCGAAAGAACGCGCCGTCGATCGTCTTCATCGACGAGCTCGACGCAGTCGGCCAGACGCGCAGCGGCCACTCGTTCAACCGCGAGCAGGACCAGACTCTCAATCAGCTCCTCGTCGAGCTGGACGGGTTCGGTCCCCGCGACCAGGTCGTCGTGATGGGCGCGTCGAACCGTCTGCAGGATCTCGATCCCGCGCTCCTTCGGCCGGGTCGCTTCGACCGTCAGATCCTGATCGCGCCGCCCGACCTGAAGGGGCGCCTGGCGATCCTCGACGTCCACACCCGAGGAAAGCCGCTCGCGCCCGACGTCGACCTCAGCGTCGTGGCGCGGCAGACGTCGGGGCTCACGGGCGCCGATCTCGCGAACATCTGCAACGAGGCTGCGATTGCCGCCGGGCGAAACGACCGCACGCAGATCACGGGCGCCGACTTCGACTACGCGCTCGAGCGCGTCGTCGCCGGGCTGCAGCAGCGGCGCGTCGTCACCGAGAAGGAGAAGCGGATCCTCGCGTACCACGAGGGCGGTCACGCGCTCGTGGCGTACCTCGTCGGCCGCGAGCCGCAGAAGGCGACGATCATCGCGCGGGGCGCCGCGCTCGGGTTCGTCCTTCATCTCTCCGAGGAGGAACGCCACCTGGAGACACGGGAAGAGCTCGTCGACTGGATGATCGTCGCGCTCGCCGGGCGTGCGGCGGAGCAGGCCGTCTTCGGCAGGGTGACGAACGGTGCGGCAAGCGATCTCGAGAAGGTGACGGAGATCGCGCGGTCGATGGTCTTCGAGTGGGGCATGGGCGAGTCCGTCACGTCGCGCACGATGCGTGCCGACAACTACTCGCTCTCCGAAGAGACGAAGCGCCTCCGCGACCAGGAGCAGTCGCAGCTCACGGACCGCGCGTACGACGACGCGCTGCGCTTGGTCACGAAGCACCGTGTGCTGCTCGATCGCGTCGCCTCAGCGCTGCTCGAGAAGGAGACGCTGTCGCACGACGAGCTGCTCGAGCTCTTCGGCGACGTCGAGCCCGAGTCGCGCGCGTCCGAGACCGTCGGCCTCGTCCGCGCGCTCAACACCGACCGCCGGGCGTAACGCCGCGCGGGTCCGCGCGGGTACGATCGCGCGCGTGGCGGCACGCGGGATCCATCACGTCGGCATCGCCGTCGAGGATCTCGAGGCCGCGATCGAGACGTACGAGCGCCTGTTCGGCGCTGAAGTCGAGCATCGCGAGGCGCTCGTCGACCAGGGCGCGGACGTCGCGCTTCTCAACGTCGGCGACAGCAGGATCGAGCTCCTCGCCCCGCGGGGCGCCGACACGCCCGTCGGCCGCTTCCTCGAGAAGCGCGGTGCCGGGATGCACCACCTCGCGTTCGAGGTGGACGACGTCGGCGCCGAGCTCGCACGCCTCGCCGGCGCGGGCGCGGAGCTCGTCGACGAGCGTCCCCGGCGCGGGATCCTCGGCCACGAGATCGCGTTCGTGCACCCCGCGGCCACCGGCGGCGTTCTGGCAGAGTTGGTGGGCCGTGGCTGACCGGGACCGGGTGTGGCTCGAGATCGCCTTCGAGGGCGGCCAGGCGCTGCGCGTGACGGTTCCGCTCCAGACCGCCGACGACCTCGATCGTGGCCTCGCCTCCGAGGTCGAGTCGATCTCGTTCGAGGCCGACGACGGGCGGTACACGCTCGCGCTGAAGAAGATCGTCTTCGTGAAGCGGTACGCCCGCGAGGCGACGGTCGGCTTCGGGGCCGCCGCGTAGTGGCGGCTCCCGGGTTATAGCCCCAGCCGTCGCGGGCACCGTTATCCCTGTGGCACCTGCCGCAACCGAGCCTTCCGCCCGCTCCACGGAGACCCGTCGCGTCCGGAAGCTGGTCGACGCGGCGCAGCGCGGCGACCGCGACGCGCTCGAAGAGCTGTACCTGATCCATTTCGACCGGATCTACAGCTACCTCCACGTCACCGTCGGCAACCGGCACGACGCCGAGGACCTGACCACGCAGACCTTCCTGAAGATGCTCGAGTCGATCGGCAAGTTCCGCTGGGGGTCGGCGCCGTTCTCGGCGTGGCTCTTCCGGATCGCGCACAACCTCGCGATGGACCACTTCCGGGCCGCCAGGCGCTGGCAGCCCGAGGAGGAGGTCCCGGAGCCGGAGCCCGACGAGACGACCTCGGCTGAAGCGGGCGCGCTCGACGTGATCGGGCGGAAGTCGATGCTGGCGCTGATCGACGACCTGTCGAGCGAGCAGCAGCAGGTGCTGACGCTCAAGTTCGTCTTCGGCTTCTCGAACGGCGAGGCGGCGACGATCCTCGGCAAGACGGAGGGGGCCGTGAAGTCGCTTCAGCACCGTGCGCTCGTCACCCTGCACAAGAAGCTCGAGCAGGGCGGCGACGGCGCAGGCGACTGACGCCCGCGGTCCGCTGCGATGGCGCTCGAGGTCGGGATCGTCGGCCTGCCGGGATCCGGCAAGACGACGCTGTTCACCGCGCTGACGAAGGCGGCCGGCGGCGAGTACGGCAAGACGAACGTCGGCATGGCGCACGTCGCCGACGAGCGGCTCGACGCGCTCGCGCGGGTCGTGCACGCGAAGAAGGTGACGCCGGCCGCGATCCGCGTGCAGGACGTTCCGGGGACGGGCCCGGCGCTCCTCGGGGCGTTGCGGCAGGTCGACGCGCTGCTCGTCGTGCTCGACGCCTTCTCGCCCGGCGCCGACCCCGAAGGCGATCTCGAGAACCTCGAGCTCGAGCTGCTCGTCGCCGACCGCGACCACGTGGAGCGCCGGCTCGAGCGGGTCGAGAAGCAGGCGAAGTCCGGCGACCCGAAGCTCCGCGCGGAGGCGGACGAGCTGCGCAAGGTGCTCGCACACGTGGAGTCGGGCGTTCCGCTCTCGGCGTACCCGGGCGTGCTCCCGGCAGAGCTCGAGCCGTTGACGACCCTCCCCGTGATCGCGGTCGAGAACGGCCCCGGCGGGATCGACCTCGCGCTCGAGGCGGAGCTGGCCGAGCTCTCCGACGAGGACGCAGCCGCGTTCCGCGACGGCGGAACGTCGGCGCTCGAGCAGGTCGTCCGCCGGCTCCGCGACGCGCTCGACCTCGTCACCTTCTTCACGGCGGGCGAGAAGGAGACGCGTGCGTGGCTCCTGCGCAACGGGCAGTCGGCGCTCGACGCCGCCGCGACGATCCATTCCGACATCGCGCGCGGCTTCATCCGGTGCGAGGTGATCGACTGGCACGACCTCGTCGAGGCCCGATCACACGCAGAGGCGTCGCGTCGCGGCCGGCAGCGCCTCGAGGGCAAGACGTACGTCGTCCAGGACGGGGACGTCCTCAACATCCGCTTCAACGTCTAGCGCGCGTCTGAGCGCGACCGTCGCCTGGGCCCTGTCGGAGCCCGCCCGCTCGATCGACGCAACAAACGAGACCTGACCCGGGTTGCACCGAACCGATCCGGGGCCGGGCGCGAATGAGCGGCAATTCACCGGCCGCAAATCCCCCGGGCCGGCCCTCGAAAGGAGCCGCACTCATGCGAAAGCTCGTACTCCTCTGTCTGGTCGCAGGAGGCGCGACGGTGCTCGCACTGTTCGCGTCGCGTCTTGCGCCGGGCTCCAGCAGCGCCTCGAGTCACCGCGAGGCGCCGCTGATCTCGGAGGACCCGACCGCCGACAACACCGACCTGTACGCGTTCCGCAGCCCGGACAAGCCCGACACGCTCACGATCGTGTCGAACTGGATCCCGGGCGAAGATCCCGCGGCGGGGCCGAACTACTACACGTTCTCGCAAACCGCGCGTTACAACATCTACGTCGACCGGAACGGCGACGGCAAGCCAGAGCTCACGTACTCGTTCCGGTTCAAGACCCCGACCGGCCCCTACTTCCTCGGCAACACGCAGCAGACGTGGACGGCGACGCTCAACGGCAAGCCGTTCGCGACCGGCAAGACGCCGATGGACGCGATCGGGCCGCGGCAGGAGAACTTCGCGGGCGTCAAGGACTACGAGGCGTCCGCCGAGGCGACGATCGTGAACAAGAACGGCGTCTCGATCTTCGCCGGCCAGCGCGACGACCCGTTCTTCGCGGACGTCGGCGCCATCTTCGACCTCGTCGCGATCCGCAAGGCCGGGACGACGGGCGACCAGGGTGGCGGCAAGGACTTCCTGTCGGGCTACAACGTCCACACGATCGCGCTGCAGATCCCGATCTCGCAGGTCGACACGCAGAGCCACACGATCGGAGTCTGGTCGTCGACGGACCGGCAGAACGTCGTCGTCAACGGCAAGGTGCGCGCGGGGTGGACGCAGGTCTCGCGCCTCGGCGAGCCGCTCGTCAACGAGGTGGTCATCCCGACGGGCCTGAAGGACCTGTGGAATCGCACGACGCCCGACAAGGACAAGCAGTTCGAGAAGTACTACACGACGCCGATCCTGGCGGCCGTGCTGAACAAGCTCTACAACCTGGGCGTCCCGGAGACGAACCGCGACGACCTCGTCCAGGTGCTCGGCACCGGGATCCCGAACGTGACGTTCACCGGCAACACGTTCGCCGACGAGCTACGGATCAACCTGTCGGTTCCGCCGGCGGCGCAGCCGAACCGGATGGGCGTGCTCGGCGGGGACAACGCCGGCTTCCCGAACGGGCGCCGGCTCGGCGACGACGTCGTCGACATCGAGGAGCAGGCGGTCGCCGGCTTCCTGAAGGGGAAGAAGGTGCCGCTCGGGGACGGCGTCGACGCGAACGACGTCCCGTACCTCACGCACTTCCCGTACGCCGCCGCGCCTCACGACGGCTACACGAACGCGAAGGCGACGAGCGCAACCTGACCGACACGGCCGGAGGGCCCGCCTTGCGGCGGGCCCTCCTCGACCCCGGAGGACCGACCGAGATGAAGAAGCTCACGATCGGATTCGCAGCAGTCGCCGCCGCCGCGCTCGTCGCGCTCCTCGGCGGTGTGCTCGCAACGTCGCCGGCTCCCGCACCGGACGCGCTCGCAGCGTCGCAGTCGGCGGAGGACTTCAAGGCCGGCTTCGCGCTCAACGCCAGCACGGCGGCGCTCGTGTCGAGCCTCCAGAGCGCGATCGCCGTGAATCGCGCGGACGAGCATTCGTGGGTGCTGCTCGGCCTCGCCTACCAGCAGCGTGCGCGCGAAACGGGCGATCCGGCGTACTACGGCAAGTCCGGCGGCGCGCTCGAGCGGGCACGCGCCCTCGATCCGAACGACTACCTCGTCTACAGCGGGCTCGGCTCGCTCGCGCTCTCGCGCCACCGGTTCGCGGAGGCGCTCCGGTACGGCCGCCGCGCGCAGACGCTCTCACCCGCAACCGCCCGCAACTACGGCGTGATCGGCGACGCCGAGGTCGAGCTCGGGCGCTACCGGTCGGCGTTCCACGACTTCGACACGATGAGCAGGCTCCGGCCGAGCCTCTCGTCGTACGCGCGCGTCTCCTACGGACGGGAGCTCCTCGGACACACCGCCGCGGCCGTTCGCGCGATGAAGCTCGCAGTCGACGCGGCGACGGACACGGCCGAGCCGAACGCGTGGACGCACGTTCAGCTCGGCAAGCTCTACTTCAACCACGGCCGCCTCGCGGCCGCCGAGCGCGAGTTCCGGACTGCGAACGCGATCTTCCCGAACTACGCGTACGGCCTCGACGCGCTCGCCGCGGCCGAGGCGGCGCGCGGCCATACCGGCCGCGCGATCGAGCTCGAGCGCCGCGCCGTCTCCCTGATCCCGCTTCCGCAGTACGTCGCCGCGCTCGGCGACCTCTACCGCGTCACCGGCCATCCGTCCGCCGCACGGCGGCAGTACGCCCTGATCGGAGCGATCGAGCGGCTGCTGCGCGCAAACGGCGTCCGCGTCGACCTCGAGATCGCGCTGTTCGAGGTCGACCACGGGATCCGGCTGCAGCACGCCCTCGACCTCGCGCGCAGCGGCGAGCGCGCGCGGCCGTCGATCGACGGCGACGACGTGCTCGCGTGGGCGCTCGCGCGCAACGGCCGCTGCGGCGACGCGCTCCGCTACTCGCGGCTCGCGCTTCGACTGGGGACGCAGGACGCGTTGAAGTTCTTCCACCGCGGGATGATCGAGCGCTGCCTCGGTGACTCGACGGCGGCACGAACGTGGTTCCGACGGGCGCTGTCGCTGAACCCGCACTTCTCGGTCCTGTGGGCGCCGGTGGCGCGGCGGTACGCGTCGTGAAGCGGCTGCTCGTCGTCGCCGCCGCCGTCGCGCTGCTCGCGCCCGCCGCGGCGTTCGCGCACCCGCTCGGCAACTTCACCATCAACCGCTACAGCGAGCTCGACCTCGCCGGCAACCGGCTGTACGTCCTCTACACGCTCGACCTGGCGGAGATCCCGACGTTCCAGGCTGGCAACGTGGACGCCGCCGGCTACACGGCGCGGATCGCGCGGCGCCTCCGTCTCCGCGTGAACGGCGCGGCGGCGCGACTGACGCCGGTCCGGAGCGAGCTCGCGTTCCCACCCGGCCAGGGCGGCCTCCACACGACGCGGTTCGAGCTACTCCTCGCGGGGCCGCGGCTCGCCGCGCGTTCGCGGATCACCTACCGCGACGACAACTACGCGGGCCGGCTCGGATGGAAGGAAGTCGTCGCACGCGCGTCGGGCGACGCGGAGCTTCCGCGGTCGACCGTGCCGGCACGGAGCATCAGCGACGGCCTGCTCGCGTATCCGAAGAGCCTGCTCCAGAGCCCGCTCGACGTCACCTCGGCGTCGCTCGTCGCACTGCCCGGCGCAACGGCCGCGGCGCCGCCGACGCTCCTGCCCCGGCGTCTGCTCGGCGACCGTGCCGGCGTTCGCGCGGTCGCGGATTCGGGCTTCGCGCGGCTCATCGGGCGCGAGCACACCGGCGGCTGGTTCCTGCTCCTCTCGCTCGCGGTCGCGTTCTTCTGGGGCGCCGCACACGCGCTGAGCCCCGGACACGGGAAGTCCGTGATCAGCGCGTACCTCGTCGGCTCACGCGGCCGCGCGAGGCACGCCGTCCTCCTCGGGGCGACGGTCACGGTGACGCACACGATCGGCGTGTTCGCGCTCGGGCTCGTGACGCTCTCGCTGTCGCAGTTCGTGCTGCCCGAGCAGCTGTACCCGTGGCTCAACCTCGTCTCCGCGCTCCTCGTCGTCGGCGTCGGGATCTCGGTGCTCCGCTGGCGGGTACACGAATGGCGCCACCGTGCGCACGGGCACGACCATCACCACCACCACCACGGGGATCACGACCACGGCGACCACGCGCTCGACCTGCGGCGGCTGCTCGGGGTCGGCGTCTCCGGAGGGATCATCCCCTGCCCGACGGCGCTCGTCGTCCTCCTCGCCGCGATCTCGCTCCACCGCGTCGGCTACGGCCTCGTCCTGATCGTCGCTTTCAGCCTCGGCCTCGCCGCGACGATCACCGGCCTCGGGCTCCTCGCGGTCGCCGCGCGCAGCGCGTTCCGCCGCGTCGATCTCTCGGGCAGCGCCGTCGGCCTCCTCCCGGCCGTGAGCGCCGTCGTCGTCCTCGCCCTCGGCCTTGCCATGACCGTCCGCGCCGTCCCCCACCTCTCCTGAGCGGCCGGCCGCCGCGCGTCAGGCCGAGATGAGCCCGACGCCGGCGAGCGTCAGCAGGACGCCGAGGCGCTGCAGGCCGCCGATCCGCTCGTGGAGGACGACGGCCGCCAGCCCGACGGTGACGATCGGGTAGAGGGAGGCGAGGACGGCGGTGAGGCTCACGATCCCGCGGGCCGCCGACGCGGCGAAGAGCAGGTTCCCGAGCGTGTCGCCGCAGCCGACCGCGGCGACGACGGCCAGCTTCCCGCCGCGGAGGCGAACCGCGGGCCGGCGGAGCGCCACCGTGACGAGGACGATCGCGCCCGCGGTCAGGCGGAAGACGAACGCTCCCCACCACGGGTCTGCGTCGCCCGCCGCGTGCATCGGCGGGAAGTAGAAGCCGAAGCCGACGGCGGCGAGAAGCGCGAGGCCGACGCCGGCGGCGACGCGGCGTCGGCCCTCGTCCTGCTCGCGTGAGGCGAGCGCCACGCCCGCGATCGCCGCTCCGATTCCCGCCAGCTGGACGGGACGGGGACGGTCGCCGGTGGCGATCCCGAAGACGACGGGCACGATCGCCGAAGCGCCGGCGATCGGTGCGACGACGGACATCGTCCCGGTCGCCATGCCGCGGTAGTAGGCGTACAGGCCGAGCGTCCCCGAGAGCGCCGCCGGCACCGCCCAGAGCACCCCCCATTCGTGCGGGCCGTCGCCGCGGGCGGCCACGACGACGCCGAGCAGCGTGATCCCGGCGAGCTGCGCCCAGAGCATCACCCGCAGCGTCCCGAGCGTGCGCCCCTGCCACGGCCCGACGAAGTCGGCGACGCCCCACGCCAGGCTCGCGCCGAGCGCGAGCACGAGTGCCGCGGTCAAGCGCTACTCGACCGGGCGCGTTGCTGCGATCGCGTCGAGCTGGTTCGCGTGGTAGAGGACGGCGGCCTCGGCCGTGCGCGCGGCGCGCCCGTCGTGATGGCTCGCGACGCAGTGGAGGAGCTCCGCCAGCTGAGGGGCGTCGAGGCCGGCGGCGTGTGCCTCGATCAGCCGCAGGCCGAGGTGCACGTGGCCGAGGAGCCGCCCCTCCTCGGTCGGGGCGAACGCCGGGCCGCGGGTGAGCTCGGCGGTGCGGCCGACGTCGTGGAGGAGCGCGGCTGCGAGGACGAGCTCCGCGCGAAGCCGAGGGTGGAGCTGCGCGGCCTCGCGGCAGAGCGTCGCGACGCCGACCGTGTGCTCGAGCAGCCCGCCGGCATACGAGTGGTGGTCGTCGGGCGTCGCGGGGTAGGCGGCGAGGTCGCACGCGGCGAGCACCTCGCGCACGGTCCGGGCGAGCCCCGGGTGGGTGAGCTCGCCGACGAGGAAGTCGACGAACCCGCGGAGCTCCTCCGTGTCGCGCCGCGCCGCCGGCGTGAGCGTCGCGGGATCGACGTCGGCCGACTCGACGGCGCGGACGTCGAGCTGCAGCCGGTCCCGGTAGCGCTCGACCCGCCCGAGGACGCGCACCGCGTCGCCTTCGCCGAAGCGGCCGTCGAGGAGCTCGACGTCGTTCCACACGCGCGCCTCGATGCGGCCGCTCGGGTCGACGAGCTCGAGCGCGAGGTACGGCGCTCCCGCCTTCGTCCGCAGTTTCCGCTTCGCTTTCACCGCGAAGATCCCCTCGACGACGCGGTCCTCCGCCAGCTCCGAGATCACGCGCAGACTCTACGGTAGCCTCAGGTCGTGCCCGTGCTCTCGCCGTTTCGCGCCCTGCGGTACGACTCGGGCGCGGGAGAACTCACCGACCTCGTCGCGCCGCCGTACGACGTGATCGGTGCCGATCTCCGCGAGGAGCTCGCCGCACGCGACGCGCACAACGTCGTCCACCTGACGTTGCCGGAGTCGCCGGAGGCGGCGGCGGAGACGCTCGCGGCGTGGCGGGCCGACGGCACGCTGCGCGAGGAGGAGCCGGCGCTCTGGTGGATCGAGCAGACGTTCACCGGGCCCGACGGGGTCGAGCGCACGCGCGAGGGGATCGCGGGCGCGATCGAGGCGACCCCCTACGCCGCGGGCGACGTCCTCCCCCACGAGCGCACGCACGCTGCGCCCAAGGAGGACCGTCTACGGCTCCTGCGCGCGACGCGGACGCAGCTCGAGCCGATCTTCCTCCTCTACGACGGCGACCCGGCCGCGAGCCGTCCGGCGGGAGAGCCGGAGCTCGAGGTCGACGACGGCGCGGTGACGACGCGGGTGTGGCGCCTGCCTGCGGAGGAGCTCGACCTGCCGGGGCCGCTCGTGATCGCCGACGGGCACCACAGGTACGAGACCGCCGTCGCCTACCGCGAGGAGCATCCGGAGGCGGAGCGGACGTTCGCGGTGGTGGTGTCGATGCGCAGCCCGGGGCTCGAGATCTTCCCCACCCACCGGATCGTCGCGGATCTCGGCGGCGAGCCCGACGCGATCATGACGTCGAACTGGGACCAGAGCTCGCTCGCGCTCTACAGGGAGGGCAACTTCTTCCGCGTCGACTCGCGAGACGACCTCGATGCGCGCGAGGTCGACAGGTACGGGAGCGAGTTCGACTACACGCCCAACGCCGACGAGGCGATCGAAGCGGTCGACTCGGGCCTGTACGAGGCGGCGTTCCTCGTGCGTGCGCCGAGCGTGTCGCAGGTCGCGGAGTTCGCGAAGCGCGGCGAGACGATGCCGCAGAAGTCGACGTTCTTCTACCCGAAGCTGACGTCCGGCCTCCTCTTCTTCCCGCTGTGACGCACGAGCCGTGGCTCG
>Ga0070741_10013480_pt1 | contig 14418 bp, 12 predicted proteins | sample Coa_R1_4_FD_66440 | JGI IMG/M metagenome (GOLD analysis project Ga0070741, IMG submission 66440) | Surface soil microbial communities from Centralia Pennsylvania, which are recovering from an underground coalmine fire - Coalmine... | ecosystem: Environmental > Terrestrial > Soil > Unclassified ...
TGGACACGACGGCGACGTCGGCGACGGGGCTGGCCCGCCGGATGGACGCGGTCGGGGTGCGCACCCTCATCCATACCGACGTCGGCACGGACGGCATGTTGACCGGGCCGAATTTTTCCGCGCAGGAGGAGATGCTGGCAGCAGTGCACTGCGGGGTGATCGCCAGCGGCGGGGTGAGCTCGCGCGATGACATGGTGAAGCTGGCGGAACTCAACAAACTCCGTCCGAATCTGGACGGTGTCATCGTCGGGAAGGCGCTTTACGAAAAACGGGTGGACCTGGCCGACCTGTTGCGGCTGACGACAGGCGGAAGAATTGCCGGCTAGAACGAAGCAACCAGCCGTTCCAAATCGACGTACTCGGTGATGAGGCGCTTGATCACCGGAATCTTGTCCGCGTCCTGCGGCTGGGTTTTCACCGTCATGCCGTTGATTTTCGAAGTGATGGTGAAGCTTTCCTCCCGGGCGGCAATGACAGGAATGTCGGTCTGGGCGAGCAGCTCGAGCAGCTTTTCGTGCGGCAGGATGTCGTTGGTCAGAATGAGACCGGCGATGGTCTTCCGGCCGAAAAGCCGCGCGCTGGAGATGGCGGCGAGGATGATGTCATCCCGGTCGCCGGGCGTGATGATGAGGGTGCCGGGCTGGAGATAATCGACAATGCCCTTGGCCGTCATGGCGCCGACGACGACGCGCGAGACGCGCTCATTCGGCGCGGTCGAGCGGGCGTTGAGCCAGCGGCCGCCGATCTCCTCGGCAATCTGCAGCAGATTGGGCGCGGAAAGCATGGGCTGGATCGGCAGGACGCCGAGCAGCGGCACGCCGAGGCGGGCGAGGCCCAGGCCGGCGTACTCGGCGATCTGGGGAATCTTCTCAGCCTCGACCTTGTTTAAAATCGCGCCGATGACCTGCACGCCCTGCTTGTCGAAGAGCGCCTTGTTGAGGGCGATTTCGTCAATCGGCCGGCCGATGCCGCCGGGCGAGACGAGGATGACCTTGGCGTCGAGCAGCCGGGCCACCCGGGCATTGGACAACTCGAAGATCGAGCCGACGCCGGCATGACCGGTGCCTTCGATGAGGGTGAAGTCTTTTTCCCATGAGACGCGGTCGAACGCGCGGCAGATTTTATCCATCAGCTCGGCCAGCATCGTTTCCGGCTGCTTGAGGAAGCGGCGGGTGAAGGTGCTGTCCACCGTGACCGGGCTCATGCTCTCGATCGGCACGCGAACGTGGTAGATGGTGTCGAGCAGATAGGAATCCTCGTCGACTTTGTGGCCGTGAACCTCGATGAAACGCTGCCCGACCGGCTTGATGAAGCCGACGCGGGGAAAAATCGATTGGAGGGCGGCGAAGAGGCCGAGACAGGTGGTGGTCTTGCCGTCGTTCATCCGGGTGGCGGCGACGAACAGCCGTTTGGTGACGGTGTTGGTCGGCGTGTCCAGGAGCGGCAGGGCCGGCTGGTTAAAAGGATTCTGCAGCGGTACAGCCATCGGCAATCAAACGGTGCCGTAAAGCAGGCGGCGGTCAATGGCCTGGCAGCCGACGACGGCGGCGGCGCCAAAAATATCGTGGGCGCTGGCGCCGCGGCTGATCTCGGCGGCGGGCCGGCTGAGGCCGGTGAGGATTTGGCCAAAGGTGTTTGCGCCGGCCAGGATCTGCACGAGCTTGTAGCCGATGTTGGCGCTGTTCAGGTCGGGGAAAATCAGGACGTTGGCGCGGCCGGCGACGGCGCTGGCGATCTTCTTGGTCTCGGCCACGCGCGGGTCGAGCGCGGCGTCGAGCTGGAGTTCGCCGTCGACCTCGAGCGGGAGGCGGGCGGCATCGGCCTTGGCCCTTGCCAGGCGGGTGGCGGTGCGGACCTTGACCAGCGAGGGCTGGGTCGAGGCGCTCTTCGAGGCGTAGCTGAGCATGGCGATGCGCGGTTTCTCGTTGGTCAGATGATGCGCGATCATCGCGGTGGAAATGGCGATGTCGCAGAGCTGCTCGGCGGTGGGCTCGGGAATGACGCCGCAATCGGCGAGGAAAAGGGAGCCGTCGCTACCGACCTTGTTTTCATCGAAATCGAGAATCATGAGGGACGAGGCGACGACGACGTGCTCGAGGCGCGGAATGATCTGGAAAAGCGGCCGCAGTGCGCTCGAGGCGGTGACGGTGGCGCCGGCAACCACCGCATCGACCCGGGCGGTGGCCAGCATCATGGTGGCAAAATAATTCGTGTCGCGCAGGGTGAGGCGGGCCTCCTCCGCCGTCATGCCCTTGTCCCGGCGGAGTTCGACAAACTCTGCCGTGAGGGGGGCGAAGTCCTCGCTTCGCTCCGGTTCGATGATCCGCATGCCTTCGAGGTTGATGTCGAGCTTGGCTGCCGCGCCCTTGATCACGGTGCGGTCGCCGAGCAGCACCGGCACGCCCATCCGCCGCGTGACCCACTGGCGCGCGGCCTGGAGGATGCGCGGATCGCTCCCTTCCGGGAAGACCACGCGCTTGGGATGGCGCTGGAGTCTTTCGACGAGTTTGGGAATGAGCGGCATGGGAAAGGAGAGTGCGCCGGAGGGGCAGCAGCGTCAATGCCGGGACCGGGTTATTCTTGCTAAGGGAAAAGCGCGCCGCGAAAACAAGGTGCGTGTCCAAGCACCTTAAGAACATCGGAATTATTTCATTTCTGACCCTGGTTTCGCGTTTTCTCGGCTTAGCGCGTGAATCCCTGCAGCTCGCCATCTTTGGGGCCGGCGAACTGCTTTCCGCTTTCAACACGGCGAATATTTTTCCGAATCTGTTTCGGCGGCTCCTCGCCGAAGGCTCCATGACCGCCGCATTTGTCCCGGTCTTGCAGGAGGAGCTGCATCATAACGGACAGGCCGGTGCGTTTGCCCTGCTCTCGAAGGTGACGTCCTGGTTGATCACGGTTTCCGGCGCTCTTGCCTTGTTCGCCATGGTTCTCTTCAGCCAGTCTCGCCTGTTCCACGGACTTCCGGATCGCTGGTATGTCGGAGCGGACCTGACGGTGGTCCTTTTTCCCTACCTGGTCCTGGTCAGCCTGGCGGCCGCCTTTTGTGCGGCGCTCCAGGTGATGGGACGGTTTACCGAACCGGCCTTCAATCCCGTCTGGCTGAATCTCGCGATCATCGCCTCGCTCGGGATCGTCAGTCTTCATCTGGCCCATACCTCGATGGCGCAGATCCACTGGCTGTGTGCGGGATGGCTGCTCGGCGGGATTCTGCAGATGGCGGTCCCGGCCGCGGTGTTGATCCACGAGGGCTGGCGGCCCCGTCTCGATCTGGGCCTCACGCCGCGCGTGCGGGAGATCGCTTCGCTGATGACGCCGGGAATCATCGGTCTTTCGATCTATCAGATCAATTTCGCCGTCTCCCGCCTGCTGGCGTTTTCGCTAGACGACGTCTCGGCCACCTATTTATACAGCGTCAACCGGCTGGTGGAGGTGCCCCAAGGCGTGTTTGCGGTCGCCGTGTCCACCGTGGTTTATCAACTGGTGGCCAAACACGCCGTGGAGGGCAATCGGGCTGCGCTGGCTGAGGATTTCCGCAAGGGCATACGGTTTATCTTGATCGTCAACATCCCCGCCGCCGCCGGCCTTGCCCTGCTCAGCCGCCCCATCATCGAATTTTTCTTCAAGCATGGGAAGGTGACGGCCATGGCGGCCCACGACATGGGAATTCTTCTCGCGCTGATGGTCATCAGCATTCCTTTCTTCTCCGTCGTCGGTCTCGCCGTACGCACATTTTATGCGATCAAGGACACGAAGACGCCGGTGAAAATCGCCGCGATCGATTTTCTCATCAATATCGTCGTCACCGTCACACTGGTTTTTGGATTTGGTCTGGGCGTCGTCGGCATCGCGATTGCCGGCACGACCGCGATCATGGTCCAAACCTTTCTTCTGGGGGGCGCGCTTTCCCGGCGGTTTCCTGATCTCAAGCTCGCCCAGCTGACGCCCAGCCTTCTCAAGGTGCTCTGCGGCACGGCGCTGATGACCGTGGCGGTCGGCCTCGGCTGGCGGGGCGTGGCCCACCTTCCAATCGCGGCGCAACTGCGGGATGCAATCGCAATTTTTGGCCTGATTCCTGCCGGCGCGGCATTTTACGGCGCGGTGATTTGGCTTCTCCGGATTGAGGGCGGCGAAGACCTCTCGGCGCTGGCCGGACGCTTTTTCGGGAAAAAAGCGCCGGCGGGCGCAAGCCAAGTCTGACCGGCAGTTCGGCGCCGGCCGGGCCGGATCCGCGGCGGAACGCGGTTGTCGCTTCAACCGACATCCGCCTTGCTCAGGCTGGCCACTTTGTCGTGCAATGCCTGCACCATCATCCGCACGGCGCTGACTGGCGGGACGCGGTCGGTGTTGATGACCAGATCGTAGGCGTGCGGATCGGCGATGTCCGAATCGAAACTGGTCCGGACATAGCGGCCGCGGGTAAGGTCGGTTTTCATAATGTGCGCCTCCGCCGCCGCGGCGCTGCAGTTCAGCAAAGTCATGATGCGATGAATCCGGGATGAAAGCGAGGCGACGAGGCGGACGTGCAGGCCGCCGGGCACATTATGGGTGACGAGGTGAGCGGCCCGTCCGGCAAAAATCACGCGGCCGGTTTCGGCAATCTGGAGGATGGCCCGCCGGACTTGCTGCTCCAGTTCCCACAGCGGCGGATGGAGGCCGACCAACTCGCCGATCACCGCCTGGATTTCCGAAACGCGATCCTCCGGCAGGTAGGCGGCAAGCCGCTCCGGCAGGTGCCGGGTGGTCAGGAGATGACGAAGCAGGTCCTTGTCCAAAAACATCCAGCCCTGGCCCTCCTGGCCGAGGGTTTCGTTGAGCATCGGCAGCAGGAGCCGGCCGAGCGTCGCCGCGCCGGCGCCGGTTTCGCGGGAAATGGTGATGAAAGGATTGGCGCGATGTTGCTGGCTGAACTTTTGCGGCGGGGGCGCGGCGTTTAGCCGCGTATTTAAGATCGTCAAACCCTGATCGAGATAAGCGTGGGACGACATGGTGCACCTCCAGAATCTTTGCGACGATTGACGGGGAGGGCGCGCCGCGAAAAAATGGGACGGAAATGAGGACGCGCCGGGCGGGCTTTTCTATTAAAAATTTATGGCAATCACCGCCAAAGGCGAACCAAAAATATCCGTGGCGACCGGCCGGCAGCCCGGTGTGGGCGCAGCCTGACTTGCATGCTGATTTTGACAAAAACACATTTTTCCTCTCGTTCCCTTCCCCATGAAGCCGATTCCTCCCAGCACATTGGTCGAAGCGCTCAACTGGCGTTACGCCACGAAAAAGTTCGATCCGGCGAAAAAAATCCCGGCCGACCTCTGGGCCGCGCTCGAGCAGGCGCTGATCCTGGCGCCTTCGTCCTACGGGCTGCAGCCCTGGAAGTTCGTGGTGATGCAGGACGCTGTGCTGCGACAGAAGCTCTCCGCCGCATCCTGGGGCCAGACGCAGCCGGTCGATTGCTCGCACTATGTGGTTTTCGCGGTGCGTAAGGACCTCGACGCCACCCACGTCGACCGGTTTATCGACCGCACGGTCGAGGTGCGCGGCGGTTCGAAGGAAGCGCTCAAGGGCTATCGCGACATGATGCTTGGCAGTCTGGAGAAGGCGCGCGCCAACGGTCGTCTCGACACCTGGCAATCGCATCAGGTGTATATCGCGCTTGGCCAATTTCTCGCCTCGGCCGCCCTCCTTGGCATCGATGCCTGCCCGATGGAGGGCATCGAGCCGCCGAGGTACGACGAATTGCTCGGTCTCTCCGCCCAGGGTTATGCCACTTTGTGCGCCGCGGCGGCGGGCTATCGCGCCGCCGAGGACAAGTACGCCGTGGCGAAAAAGGTCCGCTTCAAACCGGCTGAAGTCGTTCACTACATCTGAGCGTTTGCCAAATCGGCAGCGCGGGCTTTGATCGTGGGCATGCGCGCCGTTCAACTTGCCGCAATCGATCAACTGGCGATGGTCAACGTGCCCAACCCGGCACCCGCCGCCGGCGAGGCCGTGGTCCGGCTGAAGGCGGCGGCGCTCAACCACCGCGATGTCTGGATCAAGGCCGGTCAGTACGCCGGCGTTAAATTTCCCTGCATTCCGGGTTCTGACGGGGCGGGCGAGGTCGAGAGTGTCGGACCGGGGGTGGACCGATCGTGGCTCGGCCGCGAGGTCATCATCAACCCAAGCCTGGACTGGGGCGGCCATGAATCGGCGCAGGAGGAGAAATTTTCCATTCTCGGCCTGCCGCGCGATGGCACGCTGGCGGAAAAAGTGGCAGTGCCGGCGGCCAATCTCGTCGGCCGGCCCGGCCACCTCGGCTGGACGGAGGCAGCGGCGCTGCCGCTTTCCGGCCTCACCGCCTATCGCGCGGTCTTTTCCCGCGCCCAGCTCAAGCCGGACGACCGCGTGCTCATCACCGGCATCGGCGGTGGCGCGGCCCTGTTTGCCCTCCAGTTCGCGGTCGCCCACGGGGCGGAGGTTTTCGTTACCTCCAGCCGTGACGAGAAAATCGCCCGGGCGGTGGCGCTGGGGGCGGCGGGCGGCGCCAACTATACCACGCCGGGCTGGGCCGCGGCGTTTGCCCGGACTCACGGCGTGTTCGACGTGATTGTGGACAGCGCCGGCGGCGAGGGCTTCAACGATCTGATCGACCTCGCGGCGCCGGGCGGCCGGATCGTGTTTTTCGGCGCGACTCGCGGCAACGCGCCCGGCCTAGCGCTGCGCAAGATTTTCTGGCGGCAGCTTTCGCTGCTCGGCTCGACCATGGGCAGCCCGCATGACTTCTCCCGCATGATCGAGTTTGTCGCCCTTCACCGGATCAAGCCGGTGGTGAGCGACATTTTTCCCCTGGCCCGCGCAGCCGAGGCCTTTGCCCTGATGGAGCAGGGCGGCCAGTGTGGAAAAATCGTGGTGCAACCTTGACCGGCCTCGACAAAAACCGGCCATGACCTCCGCCCAGCTCCACCGTGCTCGCCGGCTGCTTTGTGCGCTGCAGGACCACCTCCGCGGCGTGCTGGTCGCGGCGCGGAAGCAAACTCCGGCCCGGCTCGCCCGGGTCGCGGCCGTCACCGCGGCTGACACGATTTACCGGGTGGACCGGATCGGCGAGAAGGCCATTCTCTTCTGGTTCGAAAGCCACTGGCCGCGGGCGTGGCCGGTCGAGCTGGTGATGGAAGGGCTGGAGGGCGAGGGGCCGACGGTATTTCCGCGGGGCACGCCGCTGGCGCGGACGGCATGGAAATGCATTCTCGACCCGATCGACGGCACCCGCAGCCTGATGTATGACAAGCGCAGCGCCTGGACGCTCGCCGCCCTGGCGCCGCAGCGCGGGCCGAAGACCACCCTGGCCGACATTGTCGTCGCGGCCATGACCGAGCTGCCGACGAGCAAACAGTGCCGGGCGGACCAGCTCAGCGCGGTGCGGGGCGGAGGAATCATCGCCGAATCGGTCGAGGCAGGCAGCGGCCGGCGAAAAAAGATATTTCCCCGCCCGTCGGGAGCGCGGAATTTTCGCCATGGGTTTGCCTCCCTAGTGAAGTTTTTCCCCGAGGGAAAATCGCTCCTCGCGGCGATGGAGGAGGAACTATGGCGCAACGTGTGCGACGGCGCGCGATCCGGCGCGCTCGTCTTCGACGATCAATACCTGACCACCGGCGGCCAGATTTACGAGCTCATGGCCGGACACGACCGGATGATCGCCGATTTGCGCCCGCTGGCGCTGGCCAAGTTGAACATTTCCTCTTCGCTGACCTGCCATCCTTACGACATTTGCACCGCGCTGCTCTTGACCGAGGCCGGCGGCCTCGTCGAGACGCCTGACGGCGGACCCCTGCGTGCGCCGCTCGACACCACCTCATCCGTGGCCTGGATCGGTTATGCCAACGCCACCCTGGCTCGCCAGGTGCGGCCGGTGTTGCGGCGGTTGATGCGGAAATATTTTTAGGCGCCCGCGACGCCGGACCGATCAAGCCGCCCGGACGACGACGTTGCGCAGGGTGCGCCCGAGATCGCCGAGGTGATAGGGCTTGAGTAGATGATCGCGCACGCCGAGGCGTCGCAAGGCCGCGTCCGTCTCCGGGCTGGTATAGCCGCTGATCGCGATGAACTTTTGCGTCGGGCGCAGCTTCTTGATCTGCTCCAGCACGGCGAGGCCGGACATATCCGGGAGCTGCAGGTCGAGCAGCACAACGTCAAAACTCTGGGTCGAGGCGGAGAAAAAGTTGGCGGCGGTCTCTCCATCGCTGGCAAAGGTGACGCGGTAACCGTGCTGTTCGAGAACGGTGCGCAGGAGTTCGCGCAAGGCCTTCTCGTCCTCCACCACGAGGATGGATTCGGTGCCAGAGGGGAAATTGTTGGCCGTGGTGAGCTTTTTTTTCTGACGCATGATGAGCTGACGCGTTAAATCTCCCGCCAGTTGGGCGGCGCCATGGATTTCGCGCAGATACTTCAGAATTTTTTCATCCCCATCATGCAATTTTTCAAGACAAACCTCCGAATAGCCGGTGATGATGGAAATATAATTGTTGAGCTCGTGGGTGAATCCGGCCGGCACAGAAGCATCATCATTTGCCGTCGGACGTGGCCAGGCCGGTTCGGCCGCTTTGGCGGGTCCGCCTGACGACGGCGGCTCATCGGAATGAAGACCCGGAAAGTAGCTGATCGGCATGCCTGGATTATCGGCTTTTTTTAAGACAACTTTAACCAACGCCGGACCCGGATCGGGCTCAAGCGCGTGGGAAACCGGCCGAAATTATAGGGGTCCAGTCAGGTGCTTTCCGTCCCAATAATCCGGAGCAACTCATGTCCAGAACGCAACTTAAGTGTTCCAGCGAACGCAACCAGCGCACGCCCGTGCGCTTCCAGCCGGAATTTGACCTTTCCCCGCCTTTATCGCGGTCGGAGAGGGTCGCGCGCGGCCGCCTACTGGCGAGGGATCCAAACTATCCGTCGGACCAGATCATCCTGCTGGTGGGACGGCGGCTGGTCGAATTGTGGCAGTGAAAGCGGCGTGGCGCCGCGTTTTTTGTTTTTGTCCACCCGGGACTTCTGGCATAAGGGGGTTCGGCCAGAGTCCGTTCCCTTGTCCCGGCGATGTCCCTCGAAAAAATTTTAGTCATCGATGACGAACCGATTGTGCGGCTTACGCTGGAGGAGCTGCTGCGTCTGCACCGGTTTACCGTCAGCAGTGCCTCCAGTCTGGTCGAGGCCGACAAAATGGTGGCGCGGGAGTCCTTTGACCTGCTTTTCGTCGACGTCCACCTTCCTGACGGCAACGGCCAGGAATTTCTCGAACGCATAAGTGCGCTACCGGAGCGGCCGATGGTGGTGATGATCACCGGTTACGGCACGATCGAATCGGCGGTTTCCTGCATGCGGGCGGGAGCCTTCGACTATCTGATCAAGCCATTTACCGCCGGCCAGATCGAGGTCGTGCTGCAAAAGGCCGAATCTTTCAGTCAACTGGTCAAGGTCAACCGCGCCCTCAGCGAAAGCAATTCCATCGGGGAGGGCGAGTTGCTCGGTCGCAGTCTGCCCATGACGCGGCTGCGCCAGCTGATCGAAAAAGTCGCCCCGACCGACGCCACCGTGCTCATCACCGGCGAGAGCGGCACGGGAAAGGAGATGCTCGCGCGCGAGCTCTACCGGCTGAGCCCGCGTCGCAAGGAGCCGTTCATCAAGGTGAATTGCGCGGCCGTCTCCGAAACGCTGATCGAAAGCGAATTTTTCGGCCACGAAAAAGGTTCATTCACCGGCGCAACGGAGCGTCGCGAGGGGCGCTTCGAACTGGCCGACCGCGGCACGCTCCTGCTCGATGAAGTCAGCGAAATTCCCCTCCACCTGCAGGCCAAACTCCTCCGCGTCCTGCAGGAGCGGGAGTTTGAGCGGGTGGGCGGCACCAAATCGATCAAGGTCAACGTCCGCGTCCTCGCCACCTCGAATCGCGATCTGCTCCAGGTGATCGAGAAAGGCTCGTTTCGCCAGGACCTGTATTACCGCCTGAATGTCTTTCCCCTGCACATGCCGCCGCTGCGAGAGCGCCGCGAAGACATTCTGCTCCTCGCCGAAAATTTTCTGGGGCGCTGTGCGCGCAAGCATGGTTTGAAGCTTCCCGGTCTGACCGACGCGGCTCGCACGCTTCTGCTCAACTATTCCTGGCCGGGCAACGTCCGCGAATTGCAGAACACGATCGAGCGTGCGGTGATTTTGACCGAAAACGGCCGCCCGGTTAGCGCCACGGCGCTCAGTTTGCCCGTGCTCGACCGCGCCAGCACCGCCGCCGCTCCTCTGCCTCCATCCGAGCCGTCGCCAGCGGTGGCGGCGCCTCCCGAGCCTCCGCTCCCCGCATCAGCGAAGAACGGAAGTCCGGCCGAGAGAATGGAAAAGGGCCCGGCCCTTTCCCTGCAAGAGATCGAAAAGAATCATATCCTGTCCGCCCTCCGCAGCCATGGGGGCAATCGCACCCAGACAGCGGCGGCGCTCGGAATCAGCATCCGCACCTTGCGCAACAAACTGGCGGCCTATCGCGCCGCCGGTGAAGCCATCGAGGCAGAAGCGGCAGAATAAGGACCGCTTATCGGGGTCGGCGCGGGGCGGCAGGTGAACACACCCGGCAAAAGTAGGTCGGCAACCCAGGCAATACTTGCCGCTTTAGGTAGGCAAAAATTGCCAAAGCCGAGTGGTCAATTTTAGTAAAAAAAATAAAAAATGTTTATCTTATTAATTATAATGTAGTTACACGACATTTATTAGGGTTGGCATCGCCAGTGCAATAGAGGGCGGCGAAACGATCATCCGTAATTCCAATGAGTGTCGCACCTGCCATCCCCTTTGCCACCAGCTCTTCCTCCGAGCCCTCCGTTGCTCTTGTCCGTGTTACCGCCCCCCTCACCGAAGCCGAGACCCAGCTGGTGGAAACCCATCTTCCGCTGGTGCGCAGCGTGGTCGACCGCTGCATGGTCCGTCTCCCGGCCCACATCGACGCCGAGGACCTGCGCGGTGCCGGCATCACCGGCCTGATTGCGGCCGCCAAACGGTTTAATCCCGCCCAAGGCTGTTCTTTTGCCACCTACGCCACGACTCGCATCCGCGGTGCGGTTCTCGACGAGCTCCGTCGCCTCGACGTCTGCACCCGCCGGGCCCGGGCCAAGGCGCGGCAGTTGCGCAGCGCGGCCGACGAACTGGAGCAGAATTTCGGGCGGGCCGCGACGGACGAGGAAATCCGCAACCGGCTTGGCTTGAGCGAAAAAGACTATTGCCGTTGGCGCGAACAGACCCAGCCCGTCCGCCTCATCGCCATCGATCAGCCGGCCGATGACGCTCCGGATGCTCCGTCCCTTCATGACGTCATTGCCGATGAATCGGTTGAGCCCGCCGGTCAGCGTCTCGAGCATGAGGAACAGGTGCATCTGATGGCCGACCTTATTTCCAGCCTGCCCGAGATGCAGCGCAAGATCCTCGCCCTCTATTACCACGAAAAAATGCGCCTGGCGGAAATCGCCGAGATTTTTGGCCTGACGGAATCGCGCATCTGCCAGATCCACGCCCAGACGCTCCGCCAGTTGCGTACCCAGCTGGAGCGCGCGAATGAGCAGGTGACCGAAAGTCAGGCATGAAATTTCCTTGGGAACGGCTGGCCGAAGATCTTCGCACTGAACTCGGTGAGCTCGGCGGGCTTCTTCGCCTGGTGGAGCGGCACTATGCGATGGAGCCCCAGCCCGACGCCCCGCCTACGCCGGAAATTGAAAGCAAATTGGAAGCGCAGGCTGCCGCGGTCCAGGCCTGCCGTTTTAAACGGGGAAAAATGCTGGAGACCTTTACTCCGGCCTCCAGGTTTCCCGCTCACTTGATTCTGCCCGCCACCATGATGGAAGAAGTGGCGCCCGACGCGCGGCCGTTGCTCCAGGCTTTGAGCGAAGAGGTGGAACGCCTGGACGAGCAATTTCACCGGCTGGCCCGCGGTCTGCCGGTCGCCACGCAGCAGAAGCTGGAAAATATTCTCTGTGCGCCTGACCCGGCGCTTCCCAAGCCGCACGCTTGAGTTCGCTGGCGAGGAGGCGGGAATTTCGCTTTCTCGCGCCCGCGCCAAATTTTCAAAAAAAAAGCGCGGCAAACTCGCCGAGTTTGCCGCGCTGAAATTTTCAGGATGAAACCTTATTGACCGGTGAAGGTGAACTTGTCGGCGGAGAGAATCTCGCCGCTGGAGGAGGAATTCTTGCCCGTGACGGTCAGGCGCACGTCGTGGGTGCCGGCGGCGCTGAAGGTAACATTGCCGAAGGTCGTGGTCGGATAGGTCTGGCCCGAGGAATACTGGTCCAGCGTGGAACCGAGGTTGGTGCCGTCGACGGAGAGTTGGAGGATGCCGCGGCTGTTGTTGCCCTTCCATTCCATCTTCAGCTGGTAGGTGCCGGCGGGAATGCTCGGAATGGTGAAGTCGATGTGGTCGCCCGTGCTGTTGCCGGCGAGCTCGACCCACTTGCCACCGGAAGAGTTGGAATCGGTCTGGACCGAGGTGGTCGCGCCGGAACCGGTATAGCTCAGGCTTTCCGCCTCGAAGTTGAAGGTTTGCGGCGAGCCGATGGTGTAGGCGCCGCTCGTCACCGTGCTGTCAGTGAAGCCGGACTCAAAAGCGATGGCCTTGAGCGTCACGCTGCTGGCGATGCTGACCGGGCCGGAGTAGAGCGTGCCGGCGGTCTCGCTCGGGTTGCTGCCGTCCGTCGTGTAGCGAATGGAAGCGCCGCCGGTGGCCGAAGTGATGGTCACGCTCTGGGCCGTGGCGTAGCTGCCGGCGGCCGGGCTGAAGACCGGTGCCGCGGCCTGCTGCTGCGAACCGATGGTGTAGCTCGCGCTGCTCACGCTGCTGTCGCTGAAACCGCCGCCAAAAGCGATGGCTTGCAGGGTGGTCGTTGTACCCACGTTGACCAGAGCGCCGGAATAAACCGTGCCGTTTGTTTCGGTAGGTGTGCTGCCATCCGTGGTGTAACGAATGATTACGCCGGGGCTGGCGGAGGTGATCGACACCATTTGCGCGCTGGCATAGGTGCCGCCGCCGGGGCTGAAGACCGGCGCCGCCGCCGGGGAAGGTCCGCCGCCGTTGATCACGTAGATGCCGGTATCGACCGCGCTGTCGCGCAGGCCGCTGACTGAGGCGATGGCGCGAAACGGCGTGTCGCTAGCGACAGTGATCGGACCCGTATAAACGGTGCCGGTGGTCGAGGTCGGAGTGCTGTCATCCGTGGTATAGCGGATGGTCGCGCCGCTGTCGGCCGAGGTGAGGGAGACGGTTTGGCTGCCGCTGTAGATGCCGCTGTGGAGGCTGAAGACCGGCGGAAAGGCGATGGACGCGGCCGTCGATCCGGTGGTGAGGAGGGTCGGCGTGTCACTGTTGGTCACCTGGTAGCCATTGACGTTGACGAATCCGAGATCATAGGGACGGCCGGACCCCTTTTGGAAGGTGAGGCTATCGATCTTGATGTTCATCCCGTCGTTGTCGCACTTGATTGCCGGCCGATTGTCATTGCTGGAGAAGCCGAGACCGCAATTGAGGAAAACGATGTTCTTCACATGGCGGAGGAAGAAGCCGTAGGACGGCGCGGTGCCGAGATAGCGCGGCTGCCAGTGGTCGTCGGTCGGAGGAACATTGTTGGCGTCCGAAGCCGATCCGCCGCCGGGAACAGTCAGATGAACATTGTTGAAGACGATATTGTCGATCGTGACGGCGGGGCTGACCGTGCCGCAGCCTTCAACCGTGCTGGTGGTCGAGCCGTTGCCGCTGCCGGTGATGTTGATGAAGCTGACATTGCGGATCTTGCCGGTGGTGGAAAAGCCGGAGACGCGATTGACGTGGTCGATCTTCATCCAGATCGGGGTGACGCAACCGGTCAGGGTAATGTCGGAGAAGGTGACGCCGTCGATGACCGACCCGTCATTGGTGGTGATGCCCAGACCGGCCTTGCCGGCCTTGGTGATGGTGCAGTGCGAGAAGGTGCAGTCGGTAAAATCGCCGAGCGTCTCCGAGCCGAACTGGATGGCATTGTTGCCGGTGGAGAGAATCTTGCAGTTGTCGACATGGATGTCTTCGTTCGACGTCTTCTGGCAAAGGGCGAAATCGGATTTCAGACACATCGAATCGTCGCTGCCTTCGATGTCGGAATTGGTGATGAAGATATGCTTGGCGTTGATCAGATTGAAGCCGTCGCGCTGGTTGGCTTCGAGAATCTTGATGTTATCGATCATCATGTTGTTCGTGCCATTGGTGAAGAGACCGAAATGGCCGCCATTCTTGATCGTGATGCCGGTGATGACGACGCCATCGCACTTTTTCAGCGAAACCGCCTTGTCGGGGTTCGTGCTGGTGCTGAGATGCCCGTTGCCGTCAATCGTGCCGGAGCCGGTGATGCCGATGTCGGTCAGGGTATCGCCCCAGATGAGAGCATCGTGCAT
>Ga0070741_10013481_pt1 | contig 14418 bp, 14 predicted proteins | sample Coa_R1_4_FD_66440 | JGI IMG/M metagenome (GOLD analysis project Ga0070741, IMG submission 66440) | Surface soil microbial communities from Centralia Pennsylvania, which are recovering from an underground coalmine fire - Coalmine... | ecosystem: Environmental > Terrestrial > Soil > Unclassified ...
GAAGACGCCGTCGATCTCACCAGGCGAGAAGTGAGCGCGATCAAGCAGCACCTGTGCACGCAACACGGCGGCGCCCTTCATGCCCATCTTGAGCGGTTCCGTCGTCGCTTGATTGACCTGATCGGGCGTGATCTGCGGCGGCGTCTGAGCGTTCGCCACGGAGAAAAGCGCAAACCCAATCAGCCACAGCACGCATCGCGCAGTCATCAGCCCTCACCGGAATTTTCCGAAGTTCTAGAGGATTGGACCGCGCGCTTCGGCAGTTTTCGTCAGAGGGTTCCGGCCTTGCCGGCGCGCTCGCGGTCGATCAGGGTGCGCTTGCGCTCGATGCCCCAGCGATAGCCGCCGAGTCCGCCGTCGCCGCGGATCACGCGATGACACGGCACCGCGAGCGCGACGTTGTTGGAGCCGCACGCATTGGCCACGGCACGCACAGCAGCCGGCTTGCCGATCCCGCGCGCGACTTCGGCGTAGCTGCGCAGTTCGCCGTACGGAATCTTCTGCAGGTAGCTCCACACCTTCATCTGGAATGCGGTGCCGCGCAGGTCGAGCGGCAGTGCGAGCCGCGATTGCGATCCCGCGAGATACGCCGAGAGCGTGCGCATCCACGCCTCGAATTGGCCGCGCGATGCGCCCTTCATCGGCTCGACGGCTGCGCTCGGGAATTCCATGCGCAGGCGCTGCTGCAATTCGTACTCGCTCGCGCCGAACTGCACGAAGCACAGGCCGCGATCCGTCGCCGCCATCATCAGCAAGCCGAGCGCAGTCTTGGCGAACGCGTAGGAGATCTCGGCGCCCTCGCCGCCTTTTCGATATTGCTTCGGCGTCATGCCGAGCCGCGTCGCCATCCGTTCGTAGACGCGGCTCGTCGATCCGAATCCCGCATCGAAGATCGCGCGCGTCACCGGCGCGCCTTCGCGCAGCTCGCGCTTGAGCGCACGCAGCCGCACCGATTCGACGTACTGCCTCGGCGTCACGCCGACGACGTCCTTGAAGCTGCGCTGCAGATGGAATGGAGAGAGATGCGCGTGCGCCGAGAGCTGCTTCAGGCTCAGGCGCTGCGTCGCATGCGCTTCGATGTAGCGACAGAGATCAGCGACGCGGCGCGCCATCGGATCGCCCGACGATTCCAGTGGTCGGCAACGCTTGCATGCACGCAGCCCCGAAGCTTCCGCCTGCGCCGGTGTGTCGAAGAAGCGCACGTTCTCGCGCAGCGGACGGCGCGACGCGCACGACGGCCGGCAATACACGCCGGTGGTGACGACGCCGTAGAAGAAGCGGCCGTCCTGCGAGCGATCGCGATCGACGACGGACTGCCAGCGAGCGTTATTGCTTGACGGGAGATTCATGGCGCACCTCATCTTGCATCAGATGGGCGCCATGATGCGGATGCGATCGGAAGAGATCGCTCCGATTCTTGCGCTCTCGGTCGGGCTTTACGCCGCCTGCTTCAGATAGCGCTCGCCGAGCCGCTCCAGGCCGCCGCGGTAATACTCGAAGCGATCGGCGAGATCGCGGAACACGGCGCGCAGGCCGAATTCATCGGCGAGATGATGGCGCGACGCGGTGAAGTAGTACGAGCTGCCCATCTTGCAGTAGTACTCGATGTTGACCGGCCGATGGTGATAGCGATGCCGATGCTCGATCCACGGCGCGAACAGGCCCGAGGTGACGAGCGCGTAGTTGCCGATGTGCGAGTGCACGACGAACAAGCGCTCCGGGCCCGACTGCGCGGCTTCGGCGACGAGATCGACGAGGTACTGGAACGTCTGCTGCTCGTCGCCCTGCACGCGATACATGCGATCGGTGCGGGTGAACACGCCAAGGAGGTTGGCGAGGTACTGGATCGTGTTGCGCTCGACCGAATGGCGCCTGCCCTTGAGCGCGCGGCGCAGCAGCACGTTGAAGAAGAGCTTCGGCGACACTTCGAGCCACATCACGCTGCGATCGCAGATCGCTTCGAACACATAGTCGCTCTCGAGCAGCGAATCGAGCGTGTTCCAGTGATCGTGGATGCGCCGCGCGGCTTCCACGGCGTCGACGCCGGGAACCGGGAAATGCTCGAACAGGAACAGCAGATCCCGCGCATCGAGGGCGGGCGGTCCGAGCTGTGCGAAATCGGGACGCCTCATGCCTCTAGTCATGCAACATCCGGACCGCGGGCGCAACGGAGAATTTTTCAGGGATTTACGGCATGCTGGTCGTCCGCCCCGTCCGAAACCTGTCGCCTCCCGACGACGGACGGTATGACATCTCTATCGGTCTCCGCCGCGGAACAGCCTAGAGTCTCCTGTTCCTGCGGTGCGGAGGCGTCGCCATGTTCGACTGGCTATTCGAGCGGGATTTCATGCCGCACGGGCACTGCTTCTACTGGCGGCCCGACGTGCTCTGGACCGGCGTGATCTCCGACGCCGTCATCGCGGCCTCGTACTTCTCGATCCCGATCACGCTGCTCTACTTCCTGCGGCGGCGTCCGGACGTGCCGTTCCCCGCGATGATCGTGCTGTTCGCGCTGTTCATCGTGCTGTGCGGCAGCGGCCACATCCTGTCGATCCTCACCGTGTGGACACCGGCGTACCCGATCGAAGCCGTCGAGCGCGCCGCGACGGCGATCGTGTCGATCATCACCGCGATCGGCTTGATCCCGATCGTCCCGCAAGCGCTCGCGATGCGCACGCCCGCGGAGGTCGAGAAAGAAAAGCAGAAGGCGGTCGAGCAGCTCGCCGAAGCCCAGGCGCAGCTCATCCAGCGCGAGCGCATGGCGTCGCTCGGATCGCTGGTTGCCGGCATCTCGCACGAGGTGAACACGCCGGTCGGCATCGGCGTCACCGCGGCGTCGATGCTCAAGGAACGCGCGACGCAGCTGAAGCGCCGCGCCAGCAACGGCGGCATCCAGCCGGCCGACATCGAGCGCTTCGTCGCGGTCGCTGAAGAATCGACGCAGATCATCCTGAAGAACCTGCAGCGCGCCGCCGACCTGATCCACAGCTTCAAGCAGATCGGCGTCGACCAGTCGAGCGGGCAGCGGCGCCGCTTCGATCTCAAGACCTACATCGACGAAGTGCTGCTGTCGCTGCTGCCGCAGCTCAAGAAGACCGGTCACGCGGTCAGCGTCGACTGCCCCGTCGACTTCACGCTCGACAGCTATCCCGGCGCGATCGCGCAGATCCTCACCAACTTCGTCACCAACTCGCTCACGCACGGCTTCGAGCAAATGCCGCCAGGGCAGATGCAGATCATCGCGCAGCGCGACGGCGAGATGGTGCTGATGCGCTATCGCGACAACGGTCGCGGCGTGCCGCCAGAGAACGTACCGCGCCTGTTCGATCCGTTCTTCACGACCAAGCGCTCCGCCGGCGGTAGCGGGCTCGGCCTGCACATCGTCTACACGCTGGTGACGCAGACGCTGTGCGGAACGATCCAGGTGTCGAGCACGCCCGGCAAGGGGCTCGAGTTCACCGTCCGCTTCCCCGCGAAGCTCGCGCCGCGCGACGAGAGCGCTGCGCCGACGGGACCTGCGATCCAGGCGCAGCCGGTTCGGCCGGAAGCGCTCTTCTAGAACGCGCCTTCGCTCTTCAGCATCTCGCGGATCGTCTTCGCGAGCGGCCCGCGCACGCGCTCCTTGGTGCCCTTGTGCGCGGCGCGATCGAGCTTGCCGAAATCCGCCGCGAGCTTGCGCGCTTCGTCCATCAGCTGCGCCTCGGGCACGACGCGATCGAGGAATCCCGCGGCGACGGCATCGGCAGGCGTATACATCTCCGACAAAAGCATCGCGCGCTGGTAGTGCGCCGGATGCAGCCGCGCGCGCAGCAGCTCGATCGCCGGATGCGGCAGCACGAGCCCGATCGCGACTTCGTTGGCGACGATCTTGAACGCGCCGTCGACGCCGAGCCGATAGTCGACCGACTGCATGAGGAATGCGCCCATCGCGATCGCGTGACCGTTGCACGCGCCGATCACCGGACGCGGATACGTAAGCAGCCGCGCGGCGAGCTCGAAGCCGCCCTTGAGCATGCCCATCGCGTCGCCGCCGCCCCGCAGCACCTTCAGGTCGAAGCCGCCCGAGAACACGCCGGTGCGGCCCGTGAGGATGATGATCGCCTTGTCGGCTTCGGCGCGATCGATCGCGGCGTTGATCTCCCCCTGCATCGCCGGCGACAGCGCATTGACCTTGCCGTCGTCCATCGCGATCGTCGCGACGCCGTTCTCGTGCTGATACGTGCAGAGGCTCATCGGTTGATCTCCTTGCTGACGCGTTCGGCGGCGGCCACGAAGGTCTCCCATGCGTGGTGGCCGGGAATCTCGATGTAATGCGAGGGTGGCAGCGTGTCGGCCAGCATGCGCACGCTCTTGATCAGCTTGTCGTCGCTGCCGACGATCACCCACACGCGCTGCGCGGTCGCGGGATCGTCGCTCCAGTGCTTGATCACGCGCCACATCTCGCGCTGATAGTTGTCGTCGTCGACGTGATCTGGCTTCGGTCCCGGATTCCAGCTGCGCACGCCACCGGCTTTGCGGATCTCGTCGTGAATGTCGGAATCGCCGAGCCACGGCGCCATCAGGATCAGTCCCTTCATCGCGCCGGGATGCGCGTATTCGTAGAACAGCACACCCATGCCGCCGACCGATGCGCCGGCGAGCCAGATCTCCTTGTAGCCCTGCGCTCGCGCGGGCTCGACGATGTCGGCGTCGAGCCGATCGACGATGTTGCGATGGACGTAATACGCGAACGTCGCACTGGTCAGCATCACGTCGGCTTGCGGCCACGACCTATGCACGGCTTCGGCGATGCCGTGATCGCGCAGCGATTCCGCATCGCCGCGGATGCCGGGCAACACGACGACGAGCGGATGCTGCGATGACGGCTCCGTGGCGTGCACGAGCACGGTCGCGATCGGCGCTTTGTAATTGCCGAAGCCGAGGCAACCGGTCAGCGCGAGAGCGGCGCCTGCGAGCAAGCAGAGGAACGCGGATTGAGCGACGCAACGTCGTCGCTGGAATCCGCGGATCGGAGCAGTCATCCCCTATTGTCGCGCGCCGCGCGCGTAATCGGCGTTACTTGCTTGCTACAGCTTGAGCTTGTGTCCGACTGCAACGGTCAGTGCACGATCGGAAACGAACTGACGCGAGGCAAGCAAGCGCAACGTGTACGGCTTGCCAGCTGGCTGGATGAGCAGATAACCAAGATCGTCCAGATAAGCGGCTGCGCCGATGCCTGACACGGCTTCGGTCGGCGGGCTGCCCGGCTGCGTCGCGCGTTCTGCTCGCGCCTTGGTCGCCGCGAATTCTGCGGTCGGCAAGACCACGATCGAGAGTGCATTTCCGCTGCCATCGACGTAGCTGCAGCTCGGAAGGCTCCCGCGGTTTCCCGTGGCATCGACGCGAACGGTCCCACCCTTTAGAAGCTGCTCGACGTCACCGGCTGAAACCAGGCCGCATGCATCGACCGGGCGCGGATCACTGGCACCCACGAGGAGCGGAATCAACGCGGCGATCGTGCATCGGCTGGCTTTCATTGCTCACTCCGACTCGTTTGTTCGTGGAAACCGGCGAGCTTCGACGCCTGTACCCTACTCCTCTAGTCGTCGATGAGGTTCTGCAGGCCCTGCTTCCGCAGCCTTTCCAGATTCTCCAGCATCCGTTTCACCACCTCGGGGTCGCTCCGCTCCCAGTTCTCGACTTCGGCAATGATTCGGAGCGGGTGGACGCTTCGGTACGACTTGGTGGGATTCCCCGGAAAGCGCTTGTTGGTGACGTTCGGGTCGTCCTCGAAGGGTCCGGTCGGCTCGACCAAGTAAACATGTCCTGGTGGCTCGGCGCCAGTCAACGCCGCTGCAAGCTCCGCCGCCAGTCCCGCGGCTGGCGCAGGCAGCGCGGTGAAATAAATGTTGTTGGAGACCCGCCCGTCCTGATAGTTGGACTGGAACCCGGGGCTCAGCAGCGTTCCGGGCTCAAGCTTCACTGCAGTGCCGTGATAGAACGGACCGCGAATGTGACCGCAGCTTTCGTAGGTGCAGGGGATCCAGTCGAGGTCGGGCCCGATCTTCACGGCTGTGCGCGGCTCGCAGGCGAATCTTTCGCGAGTGCGCGCGCCAGCGCCGGACGCGACTGACAGCGCTTGAGATAAGCGTCGATCACTTCACCTGCCGGCAGCATCTGCCGCGCGAATTGTCCGAGGCTCACGAGCAGGATGTCGGCCGCGGAGAATTTCTCGCCGAGCAGGTACGGCGATTTGGAGAGCGTGCCGAGCAAGCGCTGCTCGAGCTCTTCGCGCCCGCGGAACGTGCGCCGCAGCCCGACGTGATCGCCGAGGTTGTTGAACTGGAAATTGACCACCGGCTCGACGACGCCCGCGTAGTACGCAAGCCAGGTGAGGTACGGTCCGCGATCCGGATCGCCGAGCTGCGGACCGATCTGTGCCTTCGGGTGGAGATCGGTGAGATACAGCGCGATCGCCGCCGACTCGGTCACCAGCACGCCGTCGTGGACGAGCGCCGGGACTTTCTTGTCGGGGTGCGGATTGGCGGGATCGATGGCGCCACTGCCGTCCCGGCGCGGGATGTTCGTGTAGGCGATCTTGTAATCGGCGCCGAGCTCCTCCAGGAGCCACAGGAAACGGGTCGAGCGGGATTGCGGCGCGTGGTAGAGCGTCAGCATGGCGGACTCCAGCGGCGAGGGGCGCGCTAATATCTCTCGCGGGGGATTCCAGAGGCAAAGTGTCATGATTAAAAGGGGACGGGCCGCAACGGTCCGCGCAGTTGCGTTGCTCGTCGCGTCGCTCCTGTTTTTCATCGGAAATCACGCTGCTCTCGCGGCGGCCACACCGGTGACGACGCAGGTCACTGCGGATCAGATTGCGATCCGCAACGGGCTGGTCGAGCGGGTCTGGACGCGCAATCCGTTCCGCACGGCGCGCCTGACCGACCTGCGGAATGGCCGGATTTGGTCTGCGAACAGCGCCGACTTCGCGCTCGAATTGCGACGCGCGGAAGTACCGTCGAATTATTTCTCCGCGGTCGCCGATCCGAAGGTCGAATCGCTGCCCAACGGCGGCGTGCGGATCACGATGACGCTGACGCCGTTCGCGACGCCGCTCGCGCCCGTGGGCCTCTCGATCCGCCGCATCGTCGAGATGTATCCGGGCGTCGCCGGCATGCGCACGTCGACGTTCATCGACAGCACGATTCCGCTCGAGATCACGGGTTACGTGCTCGACGCTGCAGTGCCGGGCGCCGGCGCCAGCGCGACGATCCACGCATTCCGCGCCGGCTCCGACTGGCGCGATCCCGAATGGACCGGCCCCACTGTCGCGATCGGCGACTCGCATCCCGGCGACTGGCGCGCGTCGCAGTCAGGCACGAACGTCTCCGGCACCGCGGAGTGGATGTCGATCAACGACGCGTCCGATCGCCGCTTGTTCTACGTGCTCGAGCGCAACGACTTCTCGTCGTCGATGATGAGCTTCGACGGCAAGACCGCGAAGGCGCTCGTCGATCTGCGCAAGGACATCATCTACCTCGGCCCGTTCGAGGAGCAGATCCACGTCGAGAATCGCGGCTTCATGGGCGGGCGCACGCGCACGGTGGTTCCCGGAACGCCGCTGCGGCTCGAGCCGGTGTTCACCGGCGTCGGGCTGAATCGCGACGACGAGCCGTGGCAGCACTACAAATATCTCTCGGGCTTCCGCGCGCCGCCGTACCGGCGCGAGATCACCTTCAACTCGAACGGCGTCGACAGCAATCGCATCTCGACCGGCGCGAAGGACGATCTCGACTACAACGAGTTCCTGCGCCAGCTCGCGGTCGCCGGCGACATCGGCATCGAGACGTTCATCTTCGACGACGGCTGGCAGGCGCGCTCCGGCGACTGGTGTCCCGATTCGGTTTCCGACGATCCCGCGTGCGCCGATCCGCGTCGCGGCACTGATCCGAAATTCGCGCCTCGCTTCCCCGACCCGTCGTTCGCCGCGGTGCAGTCGAAGCTGCAAACGAAAGGCATGCACCTCGGCTTGTGGATGTCGCCGATGCATTTCAATCCGAAGGCCATCGCGTTCCAGAACAATCCGTCGTGGATGTGCGATCCCATCGGCTCCGCGCTGCTCGCCGACAACCTCGCCGATCCCGACAGCGGCTCCAACGAAGCCGGCATCGTGCAGTGGAATCCGGAAGCGCTCGGGCCCGACGGCAAGTTCATCGATTATCTCGAGTCGCGCATCCGTCGCGCGGTCGAGCAGTGGGGCGTGCGCTACTTCAAGTTCGATTTCACCGCGTGGCTCGACTGCGCGGGCGTCAGCACGGTCGATCTCTACGGCTATCGCGAGTCGTTCATGGCGATGCTCGATCGCATCCTCGCCGATCATCCGGACGTGACGATCCAGATGGACGAGACCAACGACTATCGCCTGTTCCCGTTCGAGGCGCTCGCGCGCGGACCGACCTGGTATCAAAACGGCTCACCCTCGCCGCCCGAAGCGCTGCACGCGAATTTCGTGCTGACGCCGTTTTTGCCGCCCTATGCGCTCGGTCGCAACGCGCTCAACACCGGACGGCTGTCGACGTATTCGGCCGACTATCAGATGGCGGTCGCGCTGCTCTCGCACATCACGTTCTTCAACGATCTGCCGGGCATCCCGCTGCCGCTGCGCGCGACGATCAGGCGCTGGACTGATTACTACAAGGCGCATCGCGCCGATCTCGCGGGCTTCGCGTATCCGCTGCTCGCGGAGGATCCGATCTCCAACGACAACTGGGCCGCGTTCCAGACCTGGAATCCGGAAACCGGTCGCGGCGCGCTGCTCGTCTATCGGCAGGACTCAGCGGAGACGAGTCGCACGATCAAGCTGCGCAACGTGCGCGCGGGCAACTACCGCTTGCTCGAGGCGCCGTCGGAAACGAACGTGCAGCTCTACACTGCGCAGCAGCTGCAGGCCGGCATCAACATATCGATTCCGTCGAAGCAGGCTGCGCGCGTGTTCCGGATCGAGCGCGCGAGCTAGGCTGCAGCTTCTTCACGATCAGCAGCGAGCTCGGGCATTCGGCGAGGATCGCCTGCGCGTTGGGACCGAGCTGCCCCGACGGCAGCGGCGCGTGGCTCGACGCGCCGATCACCAGCAGGCCTTCGCCGTAGCGCTGCGCCTCGTCGAGCACTTCGACCGCCGCGTTGCGCGACCACACCACCGCGCGCGACAGCCCGACGCCGCGCAGGTCGAATTGATCGAGGAACGCCTTCTGCCGCTCGTGCTGGCTGCGGACCTGATCTTCGGGATCGTCGGCGGCGGACCACATCGGCTCGGGCATCACACTGACGATGCGCAGCAGCGCGTTGAAGCGGCTGCTCAGCTCCACGGCACGCAGCACCGCGGCGCCGGCGGCGGGCGTCGTGTCCGCGGCGCAGAGCACATGGCCGACATACGGATCGGCGAACGGCTTGCAGATCAGCACGTCGACGTGGGCTTCGCGCGCGATCTTCAACGCGTCGGGAAGCGCTGAAGCCGGCTGGTCGATCGCGCACTCGCCGGCGCCGACCGCGATCAGCTCCGCGCCGATCTCGTCGGCGATCCGCACCGCGGCGAGGGCGAGCGGCTCCTCGGTCACGCGGATGTCGGCGACATAGCCCTTCATGCTCACGGCGATCGCGGACAGCCGGCGCGCGATCTCTTCGGACTTGCGATCGCTGCCGATCTTCCAGCGCCGGCGCTGCCGCGCTCCGAGCAAGACCACCGGCGCCGACCACGCGCGCGCCAGCTCGGTCACCTGCCAGGTGATCGCGGCTTCGGTCGCGTCGAGTCCGACGACGTAGAGGATGCGCCGTTTCGCGGGCATGGAACGAACGAGCATGAGACATGCCAGCGGATTGGCGCGACGCCCGCACTGTCATGCGACGCAACCGCACCGCGATGGATCAGGCGGCGGTAGATTCCGGTGCGTAGAGAAAGTACGCCAGCGCGACGCCGGCAGCGGAGCATCGGTCCATGCTCGACCCTCGCCAGTCGAAACGGGGGTTGTCGATGAGCATCAGCAACGTTTCCAGGTGGTCCATCGGATTGGTGGCGGCGCTTGCACCGGTGTTCGCCGCGCTGGGTGACCAGGCACCGATGGTCATCTACGCCAGGCCCGCGGTAATCCCGGCCCAGCATCTCGCCGTCGAGCTCCGCGACACCGGACGCACGAGCTGCTATCTCGGCTTCGTGCCGGGCCGCGCGAAGCTCGACCTCGCATCGTACGAGCAGGTCCGCGAGCTCGCGGCCATGCTGCGCGACGATCCCGAGCTGAAAGTCACCGTGACGATCCGCAGCATCGCGAACCCGAACGCGACATTGGCACGCGAGCGCGCGAGCGTTCTCGTCGCCACGTTGCGCGATCTCGACGTGCTGCCCAAGCGCGTGATCGCGGCGCCGATGACGGATCCGGTGGCGGTCGCGTTCAACGATCTGGCGCGCAGCGCCCTGCTGCTCGACTAGTCGCGGATCGAACCGCCGGGGCGCGCGGCGGTCCCAGCATGGATGGCTTCGCGAACGCACGTCCTTGCCGATCTCCCGCTGCGCTGCCTCGTGTCCGCTCCGGACACGCGCGCGCCTTTGCCGCTGCTCGTGTTCCTGCACGGCTACGACGAAGCGGCGCCGACGCCGCCAGGAGAAGCGCTGAGACGTCACGGTCCGCTGGCCCCGACGAGCGCAGCGCGCAGCGACTTCATCGTGCTCGCGCCGCAGCTGCACGAAGCCGGCGACCGCTGGCGATTCCACGCCGCCGATGTCGTCCAGGCGATCGAGCGCGTCGAATCGCGCTGGCGCGTCGACGCCGATCGCCGCTATCTCACGGGTTTCAGCTTCGGCGCGAACGGCGTGTTCGACCTCGCGCTGGAGATGCCGCCGATGTGGGCGGCGCTGTGGCCGGTCGATCCGACGCGCCTGCCGGAGAACGATCCTGGCGTGCCGGTGTGGCTTTCGTCCGGCGAGATCTCGCGGCTCATCGAGCAGCCGCTGCGCGCGAAGCTCGGCCTGCAGGTGAAGCCCGAAGGGCTGCGGGTGATCGTCGATTACGGCCTGAATCACGTCGAAACCGCCGCGCGCGCGTACGCCGACGAAGCTGCGTACCGGTGGCTCTTGCGCCAGCGCCGCGAGACGCCGCGACCTAGCTCCCGCAGAACGCCGCTAGCTGTGGATTGATCGCCGCCGGCGGCTGGCGCAGCTTGCTGGCCTGTTCGTACGCGTACGCGAGCTGGAGCAGACGCTGCTCGGTCCACGCCTTGCCGGCGAACGACAGCCCGTGCGGATTCTGGCCGTCGTAGCCCATCGGCACCGTGATGTCGGGATAGCCCGCAGCGGCGGTCGCGCTCACGTTGTTGAAGTCGGGCGCGATGATCGCGTCGAGCGCGAACGCATCGACCATCGTGTTGATCCACAGCTGCGCGTAGTGGATCGCGACGTTGCGCGACGCGAGCTCGACCGGATCGCTATCGAAGCCGCTTTGAGCGTTGGAGGCGACCAGCAGGTTCTGGCCGTAGGGGATCTTGTCGCGATGCTGGTTGTTGTAATGGATGATGTCGCCGAGCGTATGCACGGGCACATCCGGTCCTGCTTCCTGCGCCAGATAGCGATTCAGCGACACCTTGAACTCGTTGAAGATCGCGCCGAGCTCGGCGATCGAGCCATCCGACGACGACGCAACCGTCGACGACACCGGATCGGGGATCGACACGATGGTCGCGCCCTGCTGCTGCAGCGTTGCCACCGCGTTGTCGAAGAGATCGCTCGAGCCGAGATCGTCGGAGCGCACGCCCAGGCGCGCGCCCATCAGCGCCGTCGGTGACAGGTGCGCCGCGTAATCGGGAACGACACCAGCGAGCGGCGAGCGCGTGAACGCATCGGTCGCGGGATCGTTGGGATCGACGCCGGCGATCACGCCGAGCAGGATCGCGGCGTCGGTGACGTCGCGCACGATCGGGCCGGCCGTATCGAAGCTCGGCGCCAGCGGGATGATCCCGTAGCGGCTGACGAGCCCGAGCGTGGGCTTCAATCCCACCATGCTGTTCACCGTCGACGGGCTGATGATCGAGCCCGACGTCTCGGTGCCGATGGTCAGCGTGCTGAACGCCATCGTGCCGCCCACCGCGGAGCCGCTCGAGCTGCCGAGCGGGCTCTGCGTGAAATCGTACGGATTGATCACCTGTCCGCCGAGCGAGGAATAGCCGCTCGGCATCGTCTCCGACACCCAGTTCGCGAACTCGGAGAGATTCGCCTTGCCCAGCACGATCGCGCCGGCGCTGCGCAGCTTCGTCGTGATCGTCGCTTCGTGCTTCGGGAAGTTGAGTGCGAGCGCGATCGAGCCGGCGGTCGTCGGCATGTCGCGCGTGCCGATGTTGTCCTTGAGCAGGATGGTGAGCCCGTCGAGCGGTCCGTGCACGATGCCGGAAGCGCGATCGGCGTCGGCTTTGCGCGCTTGACCGAGCGCGTCCGGGGCGAGCGCGCGCACCGCGTCGAGCGCTGGGCCGGCGAGATCGAAGGTCGCGATGCGATCGAGATACGCCTGCGTCAGCGCTTCGCTCGTGATCAGCCCGGCGTTCAGCGCCGCTCGCAGCTCGGGCACGCTGACCGCCTCGAGGTCGATGCCATCGACGACCTGCAGGCACTGAGCCGCGCCGCCGTCGGCGCGGCTGGCGCTGAGCTCGTTGAGCGAGGTGCTGCTGCCGCAAGCGGCGAGCGTGATGCTCGCAGCTGCAAGGACCGAGTGGCGCATGCCGCCGATCTTAGGCGTCGGCGACCTTCAGCACCAACTTGCCCGTGTTCTCGCCCTTGAACAGCTTGAGCAGGATCTCCGGGAAGTTCTCCAGCCCGCTCTCGATGTCCTCGAAGGTGCGCAGCTTGCCTTCGAGCAGCCACTTCGCCATCTCGCGGATCGCTTCGGGATAGCGATCGGCCCAGTCGAACACGACCATGCCGGTCATGCTCGCGCGATTGACCAGGAGCGACATGTAGTTGCTCGGCCCTTTCACCGGCGTGGTGTTGTTGTACTGCGAGATCGCGCCGCAGATGATGATGCGCGCGCGCATCGCGAGCTGGGTCAGCACGGTGTCGAGGATGTCGCCGCCGACGTTGTCGAAGTAGACGTCGACGCCTTTCGGGCAATGCTCCTTCAGCGCTTTCTTGAGATCGCCGGCCTTGTAGTCGATGCACGCGTCGAAGCCGAGCTCCTTGACCACGTGATTGCATTTCTCGGGGCCGCCGGCGATGCCGATCACGCGGCAACCCTTGATCTTCGCGATCTGACCGACCACCTGCCCGACCGCGCCCGCCGCACCGGAAACGACGACGGTCTCGCCGGGCTTCGGCTTGCCGATCTCCAGCAATCCGAAATACGCCGTCATGCCCGGCATGCCGAGCGTGCCGAGATACACCGGCAGGGTGCCGAGCTTCGGATCGATCTTGGTGACGCCCTTGCCGTTGGACAGCGCGTAGTCCTGCACGCCGAAGATGCCGACGACGTGATCGCCGACCTTGAAGTTCGGATGCTTCGACGCGGTCACCTTGCCGAGCGCGCCGGCGCGCATCACTTCGCCAATGCCGACTGGCGGCACGTACGACTTGCCTTCGTTCATCCAGCCGCGCATCGCGGGATCGAGCGAGATGTACAGATTCCGCACGACGAACTCACCGTCGTTCGGCTCCGGCACGGGCGTTTGCGCGTAATCGAAGTCCTCGCGCTTCACCATCCCCATCGGACGCTTCGCGAGCTTGAACTGACGGTTCATCATGGCCATCGTTGTTCTCCTTATGCGTTGAGCGCGGCGAGCGTCGCTTCGGCGTACGCCTGCGGTTGTTCGAGATCGGGGAAGTGTCCGCACGCGGGACAATGCCTGATGTGCGCGTGCGGAAGCAATTCGAGCAGCGACTCGGCGCGCGTGTCCTTGTGGCTGCGATCGGAATCGCCCCAGAACAGCGTCGTCGGCTGCTTCACGCCGGCGAGCTCGCCGTGCGTCGCGCGGCCCAGACCCTGGACGACGTCGGCGAGGCAGAAGCACGCGCCCTGCGTGAGCGCGCGATCGGCAAGCGCACGGAATTCGCTCTTCTGCTGCTTGTCGTTCATCGCGATGCCGTACCACGCATGCGCGAACTTGCGCTTCGCGAGCTTCATCGTGATTTGACCCGCGAGTGGCGTCTGGATCAGCTTCGGCACGTTGCGTTGCGTCCACGCGGGCATCGCGGAGATGCCCGGCGTCTGCGTCAGCACGAGGCTGCGGATGCGCTGCGGTGCGGCTTTCGCGGCGGCGATCGCATAGAAACCGTTCGCGCATGAGAACAGCAACGAGGCCTCGCGCACGTCGAGCGCGTCCATCACCTCGATGACGACGCGCGCGCCCTGATCGAGCCGATGCCGATAGCTCCAGGTCTGCTTCGAGAACCCGAATCCCGGCATGTCGAAC